>Ga0224508_10000130_pt1 | contig 77556 bp, 86 predicted proteins | sample SF_Jan12_sed_USG_4_FD_170157 | JGI IMG/M metagenome (GOLD analysis project Ga0224508, IMG submission 170157) | Sediment microbial communities from San Francisco Bay, California, United States - SF_Jan12_sed_USGS_21 | ecosystem: Environmental > Aquatic > Marine > Sediment | place: USA... | reverse complement strand
GGGACCAAGAAACACTGCTCATCATTACGGTGGTCGTGGCGGCGGTACTCGCATTGCACGATGGACGCGGTCAAGGTGGCCTCGTCCTGTGGCCGCTTTTCGGTTTGTGGAACCAAGTGCTGGCGGTATTTGGGCTTTTGCTAATAGGGCTGGCACTACGCCGTCGACAACAGCCAGTCGGCTACGTATTTGTGCCCATGATCTTCTTGGTTGTTGTCACGAGTTGGGCCCTGATATTACAGCTTATTCGCTGGTGGGCCGGCACCGATTGGCTGCTGATCGTCGGCGGTATATTGTTGCTGGTGGTAGAGTTCTGGCTCCTATGGGAAGCACTACGAACCTTACGTAAATCCGTGCCTGCGCTTGACACCTCTTTCGTAGAGTCCAAAATCCCTCACTAGAGGGCCTACAGGCATTTACTTCCGATGCACCTCCTCGCTTTTGGAATCAACCATAAGACCGCGCCGGTAGAAATCCGTGAACAAACCGTATTTGCGCCGGACGACTTGGTCGATGCACTACACGGCATCACCGGTAGCGGTGCTGCCCACGAGGCCACGATTTTGTCTACCTGTAACCGTACTGAGGTCTACTGTGGTCTGGAAAAACCCGATATTGAGATGGCTATTCAATGGTTCTCAGACCACAACGGGCTGTTGGCCACAGGCATTGAGACCTATCTTTATACACACCGCGAGGCGGCAGCGGTAAGGCACGCATTTCGCGTTGCCGCCGGCCTGGATTCTATGGTGTTGGGGGAACCCCAGATCTTGGGGCAAATGAAGGAGGCTTTCGCTGCCGCACACAAGGCCGGTACGACAGGTAAGATTCTGAACCGGTTGTTTCAGCAAACGTTCTCTGTCGCCAAGAAAGTGCGTACGGATACCGCCATTGGTGCCAGCGCCGTTTCCGTCGCCTCCGCAGCGATAAGTCTGGCCAGGCAGATCTTTAACCAACTACAGGATCAAACTGTGTTACTGATCGGTGCCGGTGATACGATCGAGCTCTGCGCGCGCCACCTAAAAGAGCAAACCATACGGCACATGATCGTTGCCAACCGGACGCTAGAACGGGCACGAATGCTGGCGGACCCCTTAGACGCAGAGGCCATTTCCCTAGGCGAGATGCATGAGCGCCTAAATGAAGCCGACATAGTTATTTCTTCAACCGCCAGTCAACTGCCGATACTTGGAAAAGGCGCCGTCGAAAGGGCTCTGAAGATTCGCCGTCGCCGACCGATGTTCATGGTGGATATTGCGGTACCACGCGATGTCGAGGCCGAAGTGGCAGACCTAAACGATGTCTATCTCTACACGATCGACGATATCGAAAGTGTGGTACAAGAAAATCTGCACTCACGGCTACAGGCTGCCCGCGACGCCGAGAAAATTATCGACACACAAGTAGCGGAGTTCATGCAGTGGATAAAGTCACTGGCAGTAATACCGAGCATCCGCGCATTGCGTGAGGGTGCCGACGCTGTACGGGAGGCTGAACTTGCGCGCGCGCAGCGACGGCTTGCGCGTGGCGAAGATCCGCAGAGGGTAATGGAGCAGCTGGCGCGTTCGTTAACCAACAAATTCATGCATGCACCGACGACAGCGCTGAAACGGAATAGCGACGGTGAAAACGTGATATTGCCCGAGGCCGTCCGCAAGCTTTTTAATCTCACCGACGACGAGTGATTTGAATCCTTCCGTTCAAGCCAAGTTAGAGAAACTCGTCCAGCGCGATGAAGAACTCAGCGCGCTGCTGGCTGATCCAGAGATCATCAGCGATCAGGATCGTTTCCGCGGCCTGTCCCGTGAATACGCAGAAATAAATCCGGTCGTGCAACACTACCAAGACTATCGTCAGACATGCGAAGAGCTGCAGCAAGCTCGATCCATGCTTAAGGATTCGGACGACTCAATACGCGAAATGGCACAGGAAGAAGTTACACGGGTGCAGCTACGGATTGAACATCTGCAGCAAGAGCTACAAAAGCTCTTGCTGTCAAGTGATCCCAACGACAACCGTAACATATTCTTAGAGATCCGCGCTGGTACCGGTGGCCAAGAGGCGGCTTTGTTTGCGGCAGACTTGTCCCGTATGTACAGCTACTATGCAGAAAAACGTCGCTGGAAGGTTGAAATAATCAGCCAAAGCGCGAGCGAGCTCAGCGGTTACAAGGAGGTAATCATACGTATCGCTGGTCGCGGGGCTTATTCGCGGCTCAAATTTGAATCAGGTGGCCATCGCGTACAACGTGTACCGGTGACGGAAGCCCAGGGGAGAATCCACACTTCGGCTTGCACCGTGGCGGTCATGCCTGAGGCCGAGGAAGTCGATAAAATCGACGTCAACTCGGCAGACTTAAAGATCGACACCTATCGCGCCTCTGGCGCGGGTGGACAACATGTTAATCGGACCGATTCGGCCGTGCGTATTACCCACCTACCCTCAGGGATCGTGGTCGAGTGCCAGGACGAACGCTCGCAGCATAAGAACAAGGCACGCGCCATGTCTGTGTTGCGCTCGCGACTACTCGAGGCCGAACGACAAAAGCAACGCGAACAAGAAGCAGCCACACGCAAGAGTCTTATAGGCAGCGGCGATCGCTCGGAGCGTATTCGCACTTATAACTTTCCACAGGGCCGTGTGACCGATCACCGTATCAATCTGACCTTATATAAGCTCGAAAGAATCCTCGAAGGCGAACTCGATGAGCTTATCGAACCGTTGGTCGCTGCCCATCAAGCGGACCAGCTCGCGGCCTTAGCGGAATGAAACCGTGATGACGGCGATGCCAACACCGTACGCACATGCTGCGTCCGTGGCGACAGTCGGTATGGCATTGCGCTGGGCAGTCACGGCACTGAGGAAAACCAGCCCTAGCGGGCAGTTAGACGTAGAGACTCTGGTAATGCACATCACCGGCTTCAGTCGGGCTGAACTGGTGACCCGGGACGCGCACGTACTTTCGGTCACGCAAGTGGCAGACTTGTTGCGACTGGTCGAACGTCGTGCGACAGGCGAACCCATTGCCTACCTCACACACAAACGGGAGTTTTGGTCGTTAGAACTTATGGTTTCACCGTCGACGTTGATTCCGCGTCCGGAAACTGAGCTGTTGGTTGAACAGGCATTGGCTTCAATTCCGACCAATGTGGCGTGGACCATCGCCGACCTTGGCACCGGTTGTGGGGCAGTCGCGCTGGCGTTGGCAAAAGAACGGCCACGATGTCATGTTGTTGCGATAGACAACGCACCGGCGACACTCGATATCGCGCGAAAGAATGCCTGGCGCCACAAACTGACGAATGTAGAGTTCTTACAGGGGAGTTGGTTGGAGCCGATCGACGCGCGCGTCAATATAATAGTCAGCAACCCACCCTATATTAAGGATGATGATCCACATCTGACATGGGGCGACGTCCGATTTGAGCCCGACTACGCCCTTTTGGGTGGCGTCGATGGTCTTGATGCCATCAGACATATAGTCGCGCACGCTAAACACTACCTATATCCTGACGGAATACTGTTGTTAGAACATGGTTATGACCAAGGAATTGCGGTTCACTCGCTCATGCAACGCCATGGATATGTTAATGTCGCCCGCCATCAAGATATCGCGCACTGTGACCGCGTGAGTATATGCCAAATCCGATAACCCAGGGTTACCAGAGAAACTACCGAAACCACCTTGATGGACGACGATCAGTTACTACGATACAGCCGTCACATATTACTCCCGCAGATTGGTATTGAGGGACAGCAACGATTACTTAAGTCGCGGGTATTGATCGTCGGTATGGGTGGGCTCGGTTCGCCAGCTGCTATTTATCTCGCCGCTAGTGGTCTTGGCCATTTGGTGCTAGTCGATCATGACAAAGTCGAGCTGACAAATCTCCAACGGCAAATCGTCCACACTACCGAGGCGCTCGGCGAGGACAAAGTCGACTCGGCTAAGCGAACGCTACTCGCACTCAATCCGAAAACGCGTATCACCACCATCAACATGCGCTTGGATGACGATAATCTGTCCGGACAGATAGAACTTGCCGACGCTGTCGTAGATGGCAGCGACAACTTCGCCACACGGTTTGCCGTCAATCGGTTGTGCGTAGAGAAGAAAACACCGCTAATTTCGGGAGCAGTGGTACGGCTGGAGGGTCAAGTAGCAGTGTTTCGACCCGATCGTAATGACAGCCCGTGTTATCGCTGCCTTTACAAGGAGGCTGGCGAGCCCGAGATGCGTTGCGCAGAATTCGGGGTGTTGGCACCGGTTGCAGGCATTATTGGCAGCATTCAAGCCACCGAGACCGTCAAGGTTCTGCTCGATCTCGGCGAGTCGCTCACCGGCCGTTTGATGATTGTGGACGCATACACCATGGAGATTAGAACAACAAAACTCAACCGCGATCCAGCGTGTCCAGTATGTGGTTAGGCGCAATAACCATCTATAGTTAACCAGTAGAGGTAGATACGGTGGAGCTCATCCGCCATGCGAAGGGGAACCCATGGAAATCAGTACATTCATTATATGGGGCATCATCATCGGACTCATCCTTTACGTGGTGATGATCTTTAACAATCTCGTTAGGCTCAAGCACAACGTGTCACAGGCGTGGTCAAATATCGATGTGCTCATGAAGCAACGCCATGACGAGCTACCCAAACTAATAGAGACCTGTAAGCAGTACATGAAGTATGAGAAGGACGTGCTCGAAAAAGTGACCGAGGCACGTGCGTCGGTAGCGCGAGCGCGAGAAGCCGGTGATGTCGGCGCCCTTGGCGCGGCCGAAGGTCAGCTTCGGCTGGGATTGGGCAACCTATTTGCGGTGGCTGAGAACTACCCCGAACTTAAGGCCAACGAGCAGTTCCAGCACCTGCAGAATCGAATTTCGCAGATCGAGTCCCAGATCGCTGACCGGCGCGAGTTCTATAACGATAGTGTCAATGCCAATAATATCCGCATCGAACAGTTCCCGGACACTATCATCGCACGCTTTTTCAATTTCGGCCCACGCAAACTGCTGGAATTCGAAGAGCGCGAACTTAAGGACGTTAACGTTAAGGCACTGTTCAACAACTAACGCACGCTGCCCTATATTGTGAGCTGGTGGTTGACCGATTTCGGCAACAGGATCGGCCAAGCTGACCCGGCCGGTATCGTAGTTGCGATTGTATTTCTTTCCGCTGCCGCAGCCTTCGTCGCTTGGCGCTGCTGGCATCATCTACATAAAGCGCGCACCATCGAGGACATCCCTACCGCCAAAGCAGGCTCTGCCCACCAAGGCTATGTCGAACTCGAAGGCATCGGTAAGCTGATGGGCGACGTACCCACTACAGCACCACTTTCAGGGCTCCCATGTGTATGGTACCGGTATCGCGTCGAAGAGCTCAGAAGGGTGTATGCAAAAGGCGGCACGCGCCAACGCTGGGTCACGGTGGAAAAAGGTGAGAGCAAAGAGACATTCTGGCTAGAGGACGAGACCGGCCGTATCGCGGTTGACCCCGAAGGCGCCGATGTGTCCCCAAAACACAAAGATGTCTGGCGATCGCGCCAGTGGTCACGGGGCTCAAAGGGATGGCCTGCCTTTGTCATCCAATTTCTGACCTCGCGTTCCGGGGGTTCATATCGCTTTACCGAGCAACGCATTAACCCCAACGATGGTCTTTACGCAATCGGCTTGCTTAAGAACTTGGGTAGTCATATGGCCACGACCACCGTAGACGAAGATGTGCGTGAGTTATTGCGACAATGGAAAAGTGATCAAGCCACGCTCAAACAGCGATTCGATCTCAATGAGGACGGCAAAATCGACGAGAAGGAATGGCGACTCGCGCGTAGCCAGGCGCGACGCGAGGCACGACAGGCGAGACAAGAATCAGTAAAAGAATTTTCCGAAGGTATTAATTTAATGACTCGTACCAATGACCGCACACGACCCTATATTATCTCTGCCTACCCGCAGGAAGATCTGGTTAAGAGTTACCACCGGTGGGCGATGTTATATGGTGTTGGTTTCTTTGTACTTGGTAGTGCTGGGCTGTGGCTATTCAATACGCGGCTTGGGTAACGAGAAGCCGTAAACGGTTTTCTAACGTTACCACGGCTCGCGTCCTTCGACGCTGGGTCGGTAGCCTTTTGATAGCCGTTAAGGCCGCAGTGTAGGCGACCTTCGCCTCCTTGCGATGTCCTGCCACCAAAAGGATATCACCGCGACGCGCCATCCATGTGGGCAGTTGCTTAACGACATCGGGCAAGGTATGGATCCGGGCCAAGGCCGCCATATGATGCCCCCGGTTGGTCTCCACATCCACGGCGAACTGTATCAACGTGACCAGGGGCCCGAACCGGGCAATCGCTTGATCGATCCCGCGCAACGCCCCATCGATATGCGCCGATCCCGCCGACACCAGCAATTGGGCACGTTCGAGATATAAGTCAGGCGTCGGCTTGTGCAACCGCGCTAGCGCCTTGCTGAGATCGGCGGCGGCGGCGAGTCGATCCCCGCGCCGAGCCAGCACGCGTGCCCGAACCCGTAAGGCATTAGCATGGTTTGGCTTGATGCGGAGAAAATGATCTAACGCCGATTTGGCTAGATCGAGTCGGCCCGCGTCCAGCCACATCCTTCCCCGGTAGAAGTCCACCTCCAGGTCGGGCGTGAGCTGTTCCGCCCGTTGGTAGTCCGCCAAGGCCACATCCCAGTCTTGGTGGAGGCGATGGAGCTCGGCGCGCTTGAGATAGAGCTCACCATTTCGGAGGTTGGCGGCAATTTGCCTATCCAATGCCGCCACCCGCGCATCTACGTCTGCATGGGCGCCAAGCGTGACAGGCGCGGCCCAACAGACGGCCATTAATAGCGCCAGCAAACGGCGCCAGCGCTTGTCTGTGAGAATAACCCTTCGCACGGCTACGGTCCTTTGATTATCGTGAACTGGTCCTGCACCGATCCCGCATCGTCGAGGAAGATCGCATCGAGCCGGTTGCCCGTTACATCCAAGACCATCGACCCCAGCGTGTTGAGCGAGATGAACATCGCCGGATGATTGAGCGGACCGCCGCTGTTTTTCCCGGAGCTACCGGCGACCGCATAGATGGCACCCTGATTGGGGATGCCGGCAACACCGGGTTTGTCGTAGGCGCCGTCACTGGTCTCGCGACCGTCGCCGCCGTCACGTATCATCGCCGCAGTCAGCGTGTCCGATCTGCCATAATGACCGTCGATAAGAAACGAGCGCTCATAGGAATGGCTGTGGCCCGACAACACCAAGTCTGCGTCAAAAGATTCGAGGATGGGGAGCGCATTTTCGCGCATATCCCTGAGGGCAGATTCCGAGTCGGAATCGTGTGAGCCTTTGCTGTACGGCGGATGGTGCCAGAAGGCGATGACCCACTGTCTGTCGGTGGCGGCGAGATCATTTTGCAGCCACGTCATCATGGCGCCATTCGGCGAACGGTCGATGTCGTAGGAATTCAAACAGATGAAATGGACGTTGGCGTAGTCAAACGAGTAATACGCTTCGGTTCCAGACGCCAAGCCGCCCGCTTCCGCATTCGTCGGCAGCGTAAAGATATCGTAGTAAGGCCCTGTTTGCGTATCCGAGCTCGCCGTATGGCCATCGTGATTGCCCAGCGTGCTCCACAATGGGGTCTGGCGCAGCAACTCGGGATACATGTCAAACACGGCGTCTTGGTATTGGCCGTCCGTACCGTCGCCGTAAGCGTTATCCCCGAGCATTAACCAAAGATCGGTGCCCCGAGCGCCGGTATAGCCTTTATACGCATCGCGCACGGCGCGGGCGTTGTCATTGGCAGTGCCTGAGTCCCCGATAACCCAGATGCGTGTCGGTTTGGGCGTTCCTGGGGTGGGGGCGGTTGAGAAGGGATAGGCGCTCCCACTGCTGACGAGGGCGCTGTAGAAATTGCCGACCTTATAATAGTAACGCGTGTCCGGTTGCAGATTGCTGATTAGCAGTTCATGCTCGGTGGTGACGGTGTCTGATGCCGTGTCTGCCGTTAGCGCATCTGCCGCGGTGCCGTAGTAAATGCCCGACGTGGTCGGATGATCGGTGCGCCACTTGATTATGACGCTCGTGGGCGTGCCTTGCTGCAGATAGGGCCCACGCAGCACGGATTGCGGCGGTGGCTTGCCGTCAGTGGCGTCGTGCGGATCGGTGCCGGCCTGAAATTCCTCGAGGTTGCTAAAGCCATCCCCATCGGTGTCTCGACCGGCATCGGAGCCGTCACTCGGGTCGAATCCAATGGCCAATTCCCACGCGTCGGCCATACCATCGCCATCGTTATCGCCAGCCTTGGTCCCCGGCGGCGCCGTGGTCACGGTAAAGTCAGCGCCGCTGGTGTCGGTGCCGGCGCCAGTCGTGACCGTGATCCCCCCGGTGGTGGCCCCACTTGGCACCGTGGCGAAGATCCGGGTATCGGCGTCAACCGTGAAGCTTGTGACTTTGCGGTTGAAGGCAACCGCGGTGGTGCCGCTGAAGTTGGCACCGGTGATCGTTACGGTGGTGTCCACCGGCCCACTGGTGGGCGTGAAATTGGTGATCGCCGGTGGAGGTGGCGCTGCGGTCACCGTGACCGTCACCGACTGCGCGGCGCTGCCGCCGGGGCCGTTACACACCAGGGTGAACTTGCTGGTCTGGGTCAATGGACCAACCGTCTCACTGTCGGACAATGCCTTCCTGCCCGACCAGGCGCCGGAGGCCTCGCAGGATGCGGCGTTGGTTACCGACCAGTTCAGGTCAGTAAAGTCGTTAGCGCTGATGGACGGGGGATCAGCCGTCAACGATATGACGGGTGCCGAGGCCGGGTCGGAGAGATCCTTGACGTCGCTGGAACTACTGTCGGCACACCCCGCTACCAGAAGGGCGATGACTGGTAATAAACCACAGAACAGAAGTCGACGACGGGCCCGCTCGGGATCACCGGATAGTCCGGGAGGACAGCCAATACCCATATAGTCTCATCCGCACCCCGTCCCCAAGCTGTGCGTTCGAGCGCTCCATCCCTCTAAAGTACCCCCAAAAGATTAAGCGTACGATAAAAAGCCGCTTAATCTGGCCCGGTAAATTCCTTCGTCAATACTGATGTTGTTCCCGATTAATAAAAAGTCTACGTTGGTTGTCCCAGCAAGCCAGTGATAAATGACCATTGGTGAAGTTTCACAGATAGATGGTTGATATGCCGGAAACTTGGAAAGGGAACTATTCAATCGCTAGGGCGATTTAGTCACTGTGTGATCGGTTCAACAAGAAGCTGCAAACAGTTTGTTAGCGTGGCCACAGCTGGTGCCCTTCGACGCTGGGCGGGTAGTCTTTCGATAGCGGTTAAGGCAGCGATGTACGCGACCGTGGCCTCTTTGGTCCCGCCGCCAGGATATCGCCGCGCCACCTATGTGCGTAGATGCTTAACGCCCTTGCATAAGGTATCGATGTGGGCGACGAACTGGACGCTATCTCGTTTCCGCATCCCCACAAGCGGACCTCTAAGCTTTACCACCGATGCGGGTGTCTTTGCGGCGCTGTTTTTTGTACTTGGTAGTGCTGGGCTGTGATTATTCAATACCCGAGGTTCGGGTGAGGAAATTAGTCTTTTTCTAAAACATCAATAATGCGTCCGTCCGCCGAGCGGACCGGACCGTAGTATTTATCCTCTTGGTCCAAATACTGATCCAGGGCTTTGTAGCACCACTGGATGTGGTCCTCTAGTTTCTTTAGGTTATTTGTATCGTAATACTCGCCTTCATCGGTAACGTTGAAGCTTTCAAAATACGGTTCAAGCCGTTTTAGAAAATCTGAGACTGCGACATGTATCTCAACTGGAGCGAATTGGGTCTTTATGTATTCCTGCACATAAAGCTGTCTATCAAATACCAACCGTAGGGGATCCGAATTCTCGTGGGGTCGTATCTCTATTCCTTTAACAGGGCCAACGTAATCCCAATCTTTTTCGCCCTTAACCCGAAGCAAGGTGACCTTTTTCTCACTAATTGGTCGAGCCGGCCAGCTCATTTCCGTGGCAAGGTTACTCGCCTCAGAAACAACGGCTTCATAGGCTGTTTCGTCTTTAAGCGTACCTTCAAAGTGGATCGTGATACTCATTACTAGTGCCCTTCAGTAAAACTTCGGCAGACAGGGGCCGAAACCAGATTTCATCTATTGATCGTCACCCACGTGACTATATTGAAATCTAGCTCAATAGGACCTGACTTTCCTGTAGCTGCGGCCATTTTCCTGCCGCGGGAGATGCGCGGCCAGTACTGGGTAATGCCAATATGTAGCTGTTTTATAGGTTGTTTATGCCTTCTCAGCCACGACCTGAACTACAACAATACGGTTTTCCCGTAGATTGCGGATGACATTTTCGAACTTGGATTGGGCGGTTTCGCGCATCAACAAATGGAGTCCCAGGGGTGGCGGACCGGATTCCTTCGTTTTCTCAATGACTGCTTCAAACCACTCAAGTGAATGCTGACTCTTTTCTTCCCACTCCGAAGTTTTCAACCCAGCCTTATCAAGGATTGCGCGCAAGGATGCCGGTTTTTCCAAGAAACTAATCGTGCTTTTCTCAGCCCACGGTACGGGAAAATGTGGCTCACCGCCGTCACCAGCAAAGATATCGTGAAAAACCAGACGCCCACCTGGCTTTAGGACGCGCGCGATTTCTCCGTAAAATCCTGCCTTGTCCGAGATGTTCATCTGCGCATGCTCCGTCCAGGCGACGTCCAATGAGCCAGCATCGAATGGCAATGCCAGTGCATTCGCTTGCCGGAATTCAACAACGTTGCTGAGCCCGACCCGCTCCGCCAAGGCCGTTGCGATCTCGATGTATTCCGCCACTAAGTCGATACCTGTCGCCTGGCATTTGTGCTCCGTTGCGAGATACCTCACAGAACCACCGAGCCCACAACCCACATCCAGCACCCGACGGCCCGGCGATAGGTTCGCACGGTTGGCCAGCTCCACGGTCGCTTCACGGCCACGGATGTGGAATTCGTCTACCGGCGCTAAATCGGCGGGTGAAAGCTGCTCTATGTCCTTACCCATCGCCTCAAGCGCTTTCAGAATCGCTTGCAGAATCCCGTCTACACCATAGTGCTGCTCAACCGATAGCCTTACATCTGTCATTTCTCCCACCCTCGAACGTAGGCGCAGACGTCTCGTGTTTTGCGGTTGTGCGACCTAAGGCTTTGCGTCGTGTTCGCGGCTTCACGCGCCGCCAAACCGCTTAGCAGCTTGTCGTCCCTCATTGTTACACCACCGACGAAACCCACCAAGCCCCCGATTTTGCCATTCGAGGTGCGCAGCTTTCCATGCGATGGAGCGGGCGGCTTCGATGGCATCGCTGCTTGCACCGGTTTCGGCAACAATCGATGCCAATTGCTTTCGGAATCCGGTGATGATTTTGTCGTTTGCGAGGCTACAGTATTGCACTACCTCGTAGTCGTAGTGGACACGCACGAGCGGATCGTCCGGTGGCTCACCGTGCCACGCGTGCGCGACGCCAGATAACGCGATCGCACAAATCGTGATGACTGGTTTCATTCTAGCCATAGCCCCGATCGTAAACATCCTTAAAGATCGGCATTTCGGTTAGTCTGTTTTCGTTTGTACCTGGAAATCCGCAGTTCGGCACCAAATCAACGGCATCCTTATAAGTGCCGAAGATCCTAACCCGTATCGGAAGGTCCAGCAAAAAATTGTACCAAGAACCACTCAAAACAGAGCAATCGATCACCGTACACCGACGCTCAAAAATGAATCGCTCAATCGCTAAGTATAACATTTGAAAATTACGTGGATTTTGTGACTAGAGGTCTTTTATGTAGCGGATAATTTCACCTGAATAGCCCAGTTCTTCATAGAGGTAGCGTGCGCGGGTGTTGTTCGCGAACACGTGCAACGTTATGGTCCATGCGCCGCGCTCTTGGGCTGCATCTTCTGCTGTCACAATCAGCGCTCGGCCAATGCCCTTCCCTTCCGCTTCACGAGCGACCGCTAACACTTCCAAGTGTGCACTTGGCCCGTGGCTCAACATTTCCTCACGTAAGCGAATGAGACTCAAACCCAGCACAGCATTGTTCGAATCTACCGCGACGTGGGCCAGACAATCCGGCGCTTCACCATCTAGCCACGCTTGTAAACTTTGCTCGTCCCCGCGCCATAAGTCCTCGGCTGATCGCCGGGCCGGTATGTCAAACGACGCAAGACGAGGAAGCAGAGATCGCATGGCCTCACCATCGCTTGGTAAGGCTACCCGAATGCTGTACTCCATATGTGGATTCTAGCCCCTAGCAGGCTCTTGATTAGCTGTTTTCTCAATGACCGCCAATACATCCGCTAACGTATTCTCTTCGTTTGCATTGAGTGACAATGCACCGGCATCACGCAATAATTCGCCAAACTCTTGACGAAGTTTTTCCACCGTCCAGCGGAAAGGATCGGGTGCCTCTATCGGCACTGGTGGCACGGAGAAACCGACGTGGTAATGCGGCTGTTTTTCAAAACAATCAAATCGCAAAACCTCTTCTTGCTGCGATGACGCAGTCGGGCCAAGAATACGAATGGTCAGGCCTTTATCATTCCCAACATCCCGATGCTCCGTCAAAAATACGAAACGTCCTAGTCGTTCTTGCATTTCCACCGAAAGGTTACCTTTTAAGTAGACTTATCAAAATAGTAAGAGATATGCTAACAACTATCATAGAAGTGATAGGAATAAATATTTTTCCTTTGTTAGATTCTATAGTGATATCACCCGGTAGCTTTGGATTTCAGCACGGGCGAAAGTCCTTCTCGCCTGCCAGCACCTCAAAGGGAAGTCCATTCTGAGGCGGTGCCAGTGGACACACCCAGCCCGCATCGTAAGCGCATGAGGGGTTATAAGCGAAGTTGAAATCCAGCACGAACCCATCCCGGTCTAACCCCAAGTCGGCACCCTTGATCGTATCCAGGAGATATCGCCCACCGCCGTAGGTCGTGTCACCATTTGTACCATCGAGGAATGGGAGGAAGAGCCCACCACCATATCCCTCGAGCGAATACAGCTCTAGCGTGGCTTCGCCGGTTAGCGCCTCCAGGCGGAGCACCCCGATCTGGGTGTAACGAAAGAGTCCATCGTCCTCGAGATCAAGCGAGTAAGTATGCCCTCTTGCCGAGCTTTCCAGCCTCCCAATTAGGCGCCAGCGCGGGTCGTAGGGAAAGTACTCAATGGCACTGAACCTTTCGACCCCAACCGAAGATAGAGGGCTTTGCGGATGGGTCTTGAAGAGTGCGTCGCGCCAGGACCTGAACGCTTCGCAGGCACGCTTTGGGTCTTCGCCAGCCTGCCAGCGCACCCGAGCGTACATCTCAGCCACTTGCCTCCGCCAGTCTGCCAGAGCGACGGCATCGTCAGGTATTTCCGTCACCAATGTTGACTACCCGCGGCGCCCTTAAACGGGCCCACTAACTCACTCGTTACCCAGCCTCCATAGAATTCGCCAGGCTGAGGACGCACTCGCTCCCCGTCTACGTAACAAGCTACGCGCCCTGGATAGAATGAAGCATGGGCGCGAAGCATCTCAAATTCCTGGTGCGGATCGCCATAACTCCACGCCACCGGTGCGCCGCTCGGGTCTAAAGTCAGCGCCCAATACGCTGCTAAGCCTTTCCACTCACACAAAGAACTCCCTGGCGCCTTTACCAGCTGTGGCCAATCGACATCGTTCGCCGGTAGGTAAAAGGTAGGCGGACTTGCAGTTTCCAATACTCGATAGGTCTTAGTGGAGCGCCCGATCACGATGCCGTTGTGGCTCACTTCAACTGTACGGTTACACGGCACCGCTTTTGGCGGTCTGGGGAAATCCCAGACTGATTCCTGACCGGCCCCAACCGGCTCAGCAAAAGGCGGTCGTTTCTGGCCTCGATATTCCCACATTGGTGCTAGCCACCCTACGACGTGATCTGTGTCCCGACGCCCTCATCGGTGAAGATCTCAAGCAAAACGGCATGATCGACGCGGCCGTCGACAATAGTCGCGGTAGAGACGCCACTATTGATGGCATCGAGTGCACAGCGAACTTTGGGCAGCATACCGCCTTCGATCGTAGCGTCTGCAATCAGACTATCGATCTCCTTGGCGGACAGACGCGTCAACAACTTATCGTTCGTATCTAAAATGCCGGGCGTATTGGTAAGTAGAATCAGCTTCTCAGCCCGCACCGTGATCGCGAGCTTGCCAGCGACCGAATCGGCATTGATATTATAAGTCTGTCCGTCGCCACCGACGCCGATAGGCGCGATGACGGGTATAAAGTTTCGCGTGTCGAGCAACGCCACCAATTCAGGATCGATACCCAGCACTTCACCGACGTGGCCAATATCAATGATCTCACTCGGTAACTTCTCATCCTTGGCGGGACCATTCATGATCAGCTTGCGCGCGCGGATCAAACTACCGTCTTTGCCCGATAGTCCCACCGCTTTGCCACCTTGTTGGTTGATAAGACTTACGATCTCTTTGTTGACGAGACCGCCGAGCACCATTTCTACCACATCCATGGTCTCTCGATCGGTGACCCGCAGACCCTCTACAAAACGACTCTCCTTGCCCATGCGCTTCAGATACGCACCGATTTGCGGGCCGCCACCATGCACCACCACCGGATTTATGCCGACTAACTTCATCAACACGACGTCGCGCGCGAAACCCTGCTTTAGTGATTCGTCGACCATGGCGTTACCGCCATACTTAATGACGATGGTCTTGCCCGAGAATCGTTGGATGTACGGCAGCGCCTCTATCAGTATTCGAGCGCGGTCGGTTGCGGCCATAACCCCTCCCCTGCCCTCCCCAACAAGTGGGGAGGGGGGCGTTGACTGTTCATAACTAGGTATACAGGTTCGTATTGTACAACGTACCCACGCGTAAACGGAGACTAGGTAACTGTCTCTGACGTGTTCAGCGGAAAGTTTATGTCTTGAAGAGTGAAGTTCGCAGTTCGAGGCCGGGAAAGAATCGAAAAAAAGGCCGCTAACAAGCGGCCTTTCTAGGTCAAATGTGGCGCTTAGCCGACGTCGACTGCGATACGCTTGGGCTTTACAGCCTCGGACTTCGGCAGCACCAACTCGAGTATGCCATCCTTGTAATTGGCCTTGACCTTACCCTCGTCAACCTGAGTACCGAGTCGTAGGCTGCGCGAATACTTCCCGTAACGGCGCTCCCGCCGTATCACGCGCTCACCCTCCTTCTCTTCCGACTCAGTCTTGGTGTCGGCACTAATCGTCAACAGACCGTCTTCCAAGGTTACGTCAATGTCTTCCTTCTTGACACCCGGCAACTCGGCTCGAACTACGTAACCATTGTCGTCTTCACTAACATCAACTGCCGGCAAAAAGTCACGGGTTGGTTCGATCCTACGCGCCGGCCGGAAGAAACCCTCGAATAGATCACCGAAGTCATCATCAAGCCATCGCAAGTCATTGCGGCTGGCAATTCTAGGTACTAAGTTCATCATCTCAAAACCTCCTGAATTAATTGATAACACCCGCGTGCAAACGGCCGATCCATGCCAGCTCAAGTGCACCGATGTTTTTATATGGGGATACCGGCCTCAGGTTTCAAGTGCTACGGCCGAAATAATCGAAACCTTAAAGGATGTAGCGGGCGAGATCCTCGTTGCCAACCAGGTCTGCTAAATGGTCGTCCACATACGCGCGATCTACGGTGACGCTTTGACCAGATCGGTCGGCCGCTTCAAACGAGATCGTTTCCAACAAACGCTCCATCACTGTATGCAATCGGCGGGCACCGATATTTTCGGTTTTTTCGTTGACCTCCCACGCCACTTCAGCCGTACGACGTACACCGTCCTCGGCGAAGCTGAGCTCGAGGCCATCAGCCGCCATTAATGCCGCATATTGTTCGGTGAGCGAGGCATCAGGTTCGGTCAGTATGCGCACAAAGTCTTCGGTGGTAAGCGCATCGAGCTCGACTCGAATCGGTAAGCGACCCTGCAATTCGGGAACGAGATCGGATGGCTTAACCAAGTGAAACGCACCGGAGGCAATAAACAATATGTGATCCGTCTTGACCATGCCGTACTTGGTCGAGACCGTGCAACCTTCGACCAACGGCAACAGATCGCGTTGCACGCCCTCACGCGAGACATCGGGACCGCGCACTTCGGAGCGACCGACAATTTTGTCGAGCTCATCTAGAAAGACAATGCCATGCTGCTCGGCGCGCTCTACCGCCCGCACCTTGATGTCATCCTCGTTGATCATGCGCGCGGCCTCTTCCTCAACCAGAAGTTTCTTGGCCTCTTTAATCTTTAGTTGACGTGCGCGCGTTTTACGCCCGCCCATGTTCTGAAACAGCCCTTGGAGTTGGCTTGTCATCTCCTCCATACCCGGTGGCGCGATAATCTCTACGCCGACGTTCGGCATGCTGAGCTCGACTTCTATTCCCTGGTCATCCAAGTCGCCTTCGCGCAGCTTCTTTCGGTAACGTTGCCGCGCCGCCGTATCGTTGGGAGCGGTTTCATTCTCGGCCCCAACCGCAAACCCGATCTCGCGTGCCGGCGGCAGCAGGATGTCCAAAATCCGGTCTTCCGCCGCGTCTTCGGCCCGCTGATGGACTTTATCCACCTCTTCCATACGCGTCATCTTGACCGCCATGTCTACAAGATCACGTATAATCGAATCTACCTCGCGGCCAACGTAGCCAATCTCGGTAAACTTTGTCGCCTCTACTTTGATAAACGGGGCGTTCGCAAGCCGTGCCAGGCGACGTGCGATTTCTGTCTTGCCCACCCCGGTCGGCCCGATCATCAAGATATTCTTGGGCATAATTTCGCTGCGCAGCTCTTCATCTTCGACCTGCGCGCGTCGCCAGCGATTGCGCAGCGCGATCGCCACCGCACGTTTGGCGGCGTTCTGACCAACGATATGCTTGTCCAGCTCCTGAACGATCTCGCGCGGGGTCATTTCGGACGTTGACGACATAGCTCAGCCCAACTCCTCGATCGTTACCTGGGTATTGGTAAAAACACAAATGTCGGATGCGATTGCCAAGCTCTTTTCGACGATGGTGCGTGCATCAAGGTCGGTATTCTCGAGTAACGCCGACGCGGCGGCCTGCGCATAGGGTCCGCCCGAGCCGATCGCGATTAACCCGCGCTCCGGCTCAATGACATCGCCAGTGCCGGAGATAATCAACGAGGCCGTGGTGTCGGCCACTGCGAGTAGCGCTTCTAAACGGCGCAATAGTCGATCGGTGCGCCAGTCCTTGGCCAGCTCCACCGCTGCCCGCACCAATTGTCCCTGGTGTTGCTCGAGCTTGCCTTCGAACTTCTCAAACAGCGTAAGCGCATCGGCCGTACCACCCGCGAAACCAACGATAACCTGATCCTTATATAGGCGCCGCACCTTACGGGCGTTGGCCTTCATAATGGTATTACCCAGAGACACCTGGCCATCACCGCCAATGACGACAGAATCGCCCTTGCGGACGCAGACGATGGTGGTGCCCTTCAAATCCTGTAACAAGCTATATTCTCGTGCGAACCCGGGGAGAAGCTAAGATGGTGACAATCCCGATCAAATTCAAGGCCGGCCCAATACATTGTAACCAATAACTTTTGAGGGGTTAAATGCCGGTGTTAGCCGCTAGCGCCGGCCGGCTGCCGAGACCGGCCACGCAGGTGCCAAAACAATCGAAAGCCGAGCAACAAGGCCAGTATGGCGCCATAAATGACCGGCTCAGAGATATCACTTTTGACGAGCCATAAAAAATGGATCACGCCCAAAACGGCGATCACGTACACCAGCTGGTGCAGCCGCTGCCAGCGTCGCCCCCCTAGTCGTCGGACCATACCATTAGTGGATGTTACCGCAAGCGGGATGAGCAATAAGAAACTGGCCACCCCTACCGTGATGTAGGGTCGGTCAAGGATATCTTCGATAATCGCGTCCCACATGAAGAACTGATCGAGCCAGATATAGCTTACGAAATGCAAGCAGGCGTAGAGGAATGCGAAAAGACCCAACATACGCCGCAGACGAATCACGACATGCCAACCGGTTAGCCGACGCAACGGCGTAACGGTGAGAGCAATAAGCAGAAACCGCAATGTCCAATCACCGGTATAGCGCCGAACCGTCTCCACCGGATTGGCACCGAGGTTGTTGGTCACACCATCCCATACTAGCCACGCCAATGGTGCTAAACACAAGACAAAAAGAACCGGCTTCGCTATCCACCGGATCCACTGGATCTGGGTCATGGACTTCAGCCGCTAGTCTAGTAGTTCTTTTCTAAATCCATGCCAGCATAAAGACTGGCTACCTGATCAGCGTAACCATTGAACATCGGGGTTGGGCGTTTGGGAGAAAACAGGTTGTCTTCGCCAATACGCCGTTCGTGGCTCTGGCTCCAGCGCGGATGATCAACCTTGGGATTTACGTTGGAATAAAAACCATACTCCCGCGGCGCCGCCTTGTTCCAGGTGGTTGGCGGTTGTTCCTCTACAAACCGCATTTTAACGATGGACTTTATGCTCTTGAAACCGTATTTCCATGGCACCACCAAGCGTATCGGTGCGCCATTCTGATTCGGTAATACTTCACCATAAAGGCCGACCGCGAATATGGTCAGTGGGTGCAGGGCCTCGTTCATACGCAAGCCCTCGACATAGGGCCAGTCCAAACCACCGCCAAACAGACCTTTGACTTGGCCAGGCATTTGCTCAGGGTTATAAAGTGTGACGAACTGGACGTATTTGGCCCGCGAGTTCGGCTCAAAACGCTTGATGACATCGGCCAGCGGAAAACCTACCCACGGGATAATCATAGACCAAGCCTCGACACAACGCAGTCGATAGACGCGCTCTTCCAGCGTATGGGGCTTTATGAAATCGTCGATATCATAGTTGCCGGGTTTGGCGATCTCACCTTCTACGGTGATAGTCCAGGGCCGGGTTTTCATCTTGTGGGCGAGTTTCGCCGGTGAACGCTTGTCGGTGCCGAACTCGTAGAAGTTATTGTAGCTCGTGATGTCTGCGTACGTGGTGAGTTTCTCATCAAGCTGGTAGGAAGACTTGCCTACGTTCTGGAGTTTCTCACCGGCATGAGTTGTATCCGGAACTAGCAGGCCCGGGGCAACCATGGTGGTGGCCACCGCGGTCGCCGCGGTCTGCAAGAACTGCCGTCGTCGATCAAAAAACTTCTTGTCGGTAATTTCGGAATTCTTAATATCCGGTGCTTGCTTTATGAGCAACATCTTCCGTCCTTCTATCAGTCACGATTATCCCGACCTCGATCACCTACATGGTTCCCGGATTGTAAAGTACTTACAAGTATATCGCCCTTATTGTACAACGTCCTACCTATTGGCATTCAGCGCGGCAGTGTCTCGCGAAAGAAAAGGCTGCGGCCGTGCGCGTAGCGCCGAGCCGCAGCTGAATTAATCCGACCGCGGCACCCACAAAGGCGAGTGCGTTTACTTGCTGCGCTGAATCGTTATTTTGGCAACTGGGTTACGCCAGTCGCGCTCTGCCGGATTTAGGCCCCCAGTTGCATCTGGGGTCAGGGGCTCCGCCAGGCCGCTGATACCGTGAACACCAGCATGGATGTGCACGTAGCCCTCACCACCTGCGCCCGGCGAGGCGCCAACACCGCCACATACAGGTCCCGGAATGTTCTCGCACAACTCGTCATTGGGCTCGCTACCGGCATCGTAGGCAGGAGAAAAGAGGACGCGAGCGCTGTTACCCGGCCATGCCCTAGCCCCTTGAATCGAGAAGAACCCGTCATTGGTCGGAATCAACATCGCCGCCATAGAGATGCGATTGAATTGGCCGCGAGTTTTGATGGCGATCGTTACGCTCTCACCTGGCAAAAGCAGACCGCCAGAGTTGGTTACCTCGAAGACGCGGCCGGAGTCAAGAAGCAGATCTGAGAGCGGCTGGGTAGCACCGTCCTCGGCCAATAGCGCCAATTGCTCGCTGGCCTCCGATCCGACCTCGAATAGCTTCACACCCTTTTTGTGACTCGCTACAAGGATAGGCGTAAATGTCTGACCCCGCGTTAGGTTAGTAATCGTGACGTCATATTTGACCGACCCATCATTTCCGCTTGCCGACACGGGGCCGGCAACCAGAAACATGGCGGTCAATACTAGTGTTGATAGTGAACACAATCGCTGCATTTTCGATCTCCTTCTTTCTAGGGTTGTTACGCAAAGTTAGACACGCGTTAGCGCGCCACCCCTTTCCAAGGGCGTCATAAAGCTTGCCACTGGTAAATCACAACAACGTCACGGAAAGTTCACATTTCCATAACACAGTAGCTAGAAGAATTGATGGGCCAATGTAAGAGCTTGTCAAGCACTGCTGACGGGAAGTGAGAATTGAAAAGTCGTACCGACATTGAGCTCGCTTTGCACTTCGATGGGTGTTCCATGAAGATCCAAGATACGCTTCGCAATCGCTAATCCAAGTCCCGCCCCCGTCGTCCTCTCTCGCGCATTTCTCCGCACCTGATAGAAGCGATCGAAGATGTGGGCCAGGTCGTCTGGCGCGATACCGCAACCGTTATCGGTTACGTAGACCACGACCACATTCTCTTCCAGGCAAACGATTATCTTCACCGCGCCGCCCTGTGGTGTGTGGCGAAACGCGTTCTCCATCAGATTCTCAAGCACTCGCTCGATCAACGCGATATCCCCAGAGACGAGTGGGAGGTCCTTAGGAATGTCCGGTTCCAACTTCACACCTGTATTTTCTGATACGAGCTGAAAATTGAGCAGCATGTCTTGCACCAACTCGGCCAGCGCGAAAGGCTCACGCTGAAGTTGGATCTCTTGCGAATCCAGCTTTGCAAGCTCGAACAGCTCAGCCACCAATTTAGCCAACTGCTCGCTGTGCCGCATAGCAATCTTAAGATATTTGCGTTGCTCTACCGCCGATAGTTTCCCCTCTTTGAGCAACAAGGTCTCTAAGTAGCCTTGCAGTGACGCAATAGGTGTTCGAAGATCGTGCGAAACATTAGCGACCAGCTCGCGCCTCAACCTGTCTGTTTTCTTGAGCGCGTGCATCTGCTGAGCTAGCCGTTCGGCCATCTCCTTGAACGTTGCGCCGAGTTGGCTTATCTCGTCACCCGATGACGCATCTAGCTCTTGAGTTATATCAAGCTCTGTGAGGTCGTTTTCTTGGAAGGCCTTCATCGCGGCGGAAAGTCGAGCAAGCCTTCTGGTGAGAAAGTTGAAAAGGACAAGCCCGGCCACCAGTCCAAGCAGCAAGCTGGCCACCACCGTCCAAGTGCTCAAACGCAGAACGTAGCTGCCCTCCAGCAACCGTGCGACTGAATGATAGTCCTCCCCACCCAAAACAACATACAAGTAACCCTGCGTTCTACCTTCCGATACTACTGGTGCAACCGAAAATACCTTTTTACGATCAAGGCTACGTGGATCGCTACCAAGAATAGGGAGACGATCGGGGCTGCTTAGGAACTTTCTAACTGGTTCCAGTGAAACCTTGTTACGCTTTACCTTTCCCGGCGGCGCCGAAAAAGCCAAGATCGTGCCGCGCTCATCCAACAGGTATATTTCAATGTTGGGATTGATCACCATGTACATATGAAATATCTCCTGAAGCACTGCGTCGTTGACCCGATCTCCCGTCATCAGATCCTTGTCAGCAAGCAGGTTTGCAGCCAGTGTACGATTAAATTTCTGGTCGACCTCTTGCAGATACAGACGGGTGGAATACAAGGTCAATAGGATGTAAAAAATGGCGATCAGACTCAACAACACCACCAACGCAATGGCCAGCTTAGCGTATAAGGTCTTAAACATTAGACCTGCCGTTGTTGTTCGCTGGCTTCGAAGAACTTATAACCAACCCCCCAAACCGTAAGAATGTAGCGCGGCCGAGCGGGGTCTTGTTCGATCTTAGCGCGCAGTCGGTTGATATGGGAGTTAACGGTATGTTCGTAGCCAACGTGGCCATATCCCCAGACAAGATCTAGCAGCTGTGACCGTGTATAGACACGGCCTGGGTGGTGAGCAAATTGTACAAGTAGATCGAATTCCTTGGCCGTCAACTCAATCTGCCTATTCCCTAGAGTGACTTTGCGCTTCTCTGCGTCAATAGCAAGATCGCCGATATGAATAGTTTCGCCGGGAGCAAGTAGCGATTGCGAAGCAAGCGCATCCAACCGACGGAACAGGGCCTTCACTCGTGCTAACAACTCACGAATGCTGAAAGGCTTTGTGAGATAATCATCTGCTCCCACCTCCAGCCCCAGAACGCGATCGAATTCCGACGACTTGGCAGTTAACATCAAGATCGGCGTGTAGTTCGGTCTCGCCCGAAGTCGCCGACAGATATCCAGGCCTTCCACACCAGGGAGCATCAGATCCAGAATAATTAAATCGTAAGGCGTGCCGAGCGCACGTTCCAAACCAACACAACCATCGTGAACCACGTCAACCTCACAGCCGAGGTCAGGGAGGTGGAGCTCCAATAAATGGGCTATATCACGACTGTCTTCGATGACGAGAATCTTGCGGGGCACGCGGTAGCTCCTCAGCCACTAGAAAAACATTAGATAGGAAAACATGGGATTATCACAAAACTATCACAGCACTTCTTGGGGTTGTTGGAAAAATTAGATCGGCGGTCCTGTACAATGTTCAATTTCGGGGTAATAATTTCGCTATGAGATTATCGAAAAAGCTTGTCGCATCTCTCCTTACGCTGGGATTCTCACTGGCATCTGCCACCAGCCCGGCCGCAACCCAGGAGTGCTCGGCCAGCAGCGGCAAGCACACCGTGGCTTTGCTTGAGCTTTATACCTCTGAAGGGTGCAGTAGCTGCCCGCCGGCGGACCGATTGTTGAGTTCGTTGCCGGCGCGCGAATTAGGCGCAGATCAGGTAGTCCCACTTGCCCTACATGTGGACTATTGGGATTACCTCGGCTGGCGCGACCCTTTTGCACAAAGCAAATTCACCGAGCGCCAACGTCGCATGGGAGCCATCAACCGTTTGCCCACGATCTATACCCCACAATTCCTTTTGAATGGCAAAGATTTTCGACCTTGGCGCGCGCAGAGTGTCAATAAAGCGATCGCCGACATTAATCGGTCCAAGGCGCGTGCGCAGCTGCAGATAAACCTTAAACAGGATGCCAGGCAGTTACAAATAATGGCAAACGCCGACGTACCCGATGCTACTGATAGGCACAGTGTTGATGCCTACATCGTACTTTACGAAAACAAGCTAAAGCGAAACGTAAAGGCGGGCGAAAACACTGGGCGTACGTTGACTCATAACTTCGTTGCGCGCCAATTCGTTGGACCGATTCGCCTCAAATCAGGTGGGATGAAGTTTGATGAGACTTTAACACTAGCCAAAGATTGGAAGGCGAAGGATTTGGGCGTTGTTGCATTCGTGCAAGATCGACGTAACGGCGATATACTGCAAGCGCTAGCATTGCCCGTGTGCCAATAACCAACGCGTCAACCACGCGTTTGATTCCCCCCTACTATGCCGATCTACGTTGCAGCGCGGCGATACGCTCGTCCAGCGGCGGATGTGTAGTGAAAAGCCGTTTGATTCCTCGACCGATACCGCCAGAAATCCCAAAGGCGGCCATCTGATCGGGCAAGTGTCGCTCACCGACACCACGTTTAAGTGACTCCAAGGCCCTTATCATCTTGTCGGTTCCAGCCAGTTTCGCACCGCCGGCATCGGCGCGAAATTCACGCTGCCGACTAAACCACATGACGATCGTGCTCGCCAATACCGCCAATACCAACTCGGCGATGATGGCTGTAATCCAAAACGCAGGGCCATGCCCACGCTCAGTTTTGAATACCGCGCGATCCACAATGTGGCCGATGACGCGCGACAAAAAGACAACGAACGTGTTAACCACTCCCTGAATCAGCGCCAGAGTTATCATGTCGCCGTTGGCGACATGCGTGACTTCGTGCGCGAGCACCGCCTCCACTTCGTCTTGTCCCATGGACTGCAAGAGCCCTGTGCTGACCGCCACCAACGCGTGATTTCGCCGTATCCCGGTAGCAAAGGCGTTCATGTCCGGAGAATCGTAGACCGCGACCTCAGGCATGCCAATGCCCGCCCGTTGCGCCTGGCGTTTCACCGTTTCGAACAACCAGGTCTCGGTAGAATTTGTCGGTTGCTCGATGATTCGAGCCCCAGTCAGGCGTTTTGCTGTCCACTTCGAGATCGCCAGCGAGATTAGCGACCCGCTGAATCCGATAATGGCGGCAAAGATCAATAGCGCATTGTAATCAAGGCCTACCCCCTGCTTATCGAGCAGACGCTCGATACCAAGCAATCGCATCGAGACGCTAAGCACAACCAGTACGGCTATATTAGTCGCCAAATATAGGGCAATGCGTTTCATAATCTTCCTCCACCGATAGTGCGCGGCGCGTGATTTCCGGGTTTTCTACATGCCTAAATAGGGAAAAATGCTATCATAAAAAGTGTAAGCCGTAGCCTCGAGACAGAGGTCGGGGGACGTGCCCCACTTTAGGCAAGATAGGCCCCGTTCTTTCAGCCGAGATACCGTCCTTCTGCCATGCAAACCGCCAACAAAATCGTAGATGCCCAGCTCAAAGAGGCGCTTATCTCGATGACAACGTTGGCGTACATCGAAGAGCATGAGCTGCTGACGGACAGCCAGCTCGAGGACGCCAAAAAGAGCCTGCAAGCATTATTTCTGCGGACCAGCGGCGAAGAAACCATGTTGCGCAAGCTAATCTTGATATTGAAGACAACCAAGACTATCAACAAAGCGTTTACCGACGTATCCACGATTCTGGCCGGCATATCGCGAAGTGCAGAGACGCTCGAAAAAAAGCTTAGTGCATTAGCCCGCCAATTCGATCGCCTAAAAATAACAGCGGAGGAGAACAGTGATTTTGTTGGCCCGTTTGTGTTGTTTTCCCGCGAGTTTCTAAACCGTATCCGCGTCCTCCATGGCACGATGGAAAGATACATCGGTGTGAAAGAGAACGAGGCCAGGTGCGCGAATGAGCACCGTATTGCCCAAGAAGCAAGGCACCGCCTTAAGGATAGACTATCGGGAGCACTTGGAGCGCGGGCACGCAGCCAGATCGAAGCAAGAATCAAGGAGGATGTTGTGCAGACATTCGATTACGGTGAAGCAGAGAAAAAACTAAAATCCGCCAAACACAAGTCGCGCCTAATGGCTGAGGAAGTAAACGAGATATTGGCTGACTTGAAGGAAATGTGCCAAATGGTAATGAACCCAGACATGCGGGAAAAAACTCAAGATAGTCTCAACTTGAAGGAAGCTAGCTATGAGGACGTGTATTCGATATGCCGTACGGGTCTCAAAGCACACCCGCGCCTGATCAAAACGAAACATGACATGATTGAATTGTTTAAGCTATATCAACGCTCGTATGGGATGTTCAAGCTAGACTTTGGGAATCTAAATCGGGCAATTGCGCCGATGATGTCTAACGCAGACATCTACTTCCGGTCCAAGGAAGAAGATCGGGATATTCGTTCCAAGCGCGAGAAACTACAGAAGATCGAGGTTCTAATCCCGTTCGTGGAAACGACAGCGGAAGCGCTGCCAGAAAAAGATACGCACAAATACGCCAAATTCTCCAAGAAATTCTCGGAGATCATCTCCGAGCAAAACACACCCTGGTCTTATATCGGCGGCGACTTATTGCGGTTTAAGGTTATGGCTGAGGCCGAGCTAAGCGCCCGCATGTAATACCCTGTCTCACCCTACCGATCACCAGCTGATTGGTCGCGCGAATCGAGTCGTTGCTCATACTTCTTCAATAACACCCCGTCATCACCGCAACATGGGGCTGCACATTTTTTTACGGCATGCACTTGTGCGGGGTCTTGTGATAGATATGCCGCCACCGGCAGATTTTCATCAGCACAGTCACAACCTTTGTCGTCGTAAACATAAACATTGCGCAAGCCCGCCGTTCGTGCGGTGTCGTGTGCCCGCCACAGGATCTCACTCGGCGTGGCCGGCAAATGGCTGAGCTTATAGGCAGGAAAGAACTTCGTGATATGCCAAGGGCTATCGGCGCCCAAACGATCACGGATCCATACCGCGATGCGGCCTAACATTTCGAGATCATCGTTTCGACTGGGTATCACATTGGTCCGAGTTTCGACATGAATACCTAGTCGATTGGCCTTCTCGATGGATGCCAGCACCTGATCTACGGACGCCGCCCGGCAAATGTCTGCGTAAAAGGCATCATCCATACTCTTTATATCCGAACACAGCACATCAACATCTGGCGCCATCATTGTTAACGCCTCATCCGTCACAAAGCTGTTGGAAACGTAGACTGTGAATAGTCCAGCTGTTCGCGCTAACCGAGAAACGTCGATAACATACTCAAGCCATACCGCGGGTTCGGAGTAGGTAAAGGCAATTCCATCAACCTGATGGCGTTGCGCTGCCTCCACTAGCTCCTCGGGTCGGGCGTAGGCGGCCGTCGCCTGGCCGCGGGCTAGTGCATCGAGTGCTTGCACACCCCATGAGATCTCGAGATTGTGACAACCGCCACAACGAAAATTACAACCATAACTACCTACAGACATAATCCGGCTGCCGGGACGGAAGTGACGCACTGGTTTAGCTTCAATCGGACCTACATCGATCGCAGATATTATTCCGTAGGAGAGGTTATACAACGTGCCATGACGATTAACATGGGCCTGACAAAGACCACGCTGACCGTGACGAAGCGTGCAGCGCCACAGACAGAGATGGCAACTTGTTCTTGATTTGTCTCGGCGCTCCTGTAGCCGAGTCGGTACGAGTCGATACTGTGTCGGTGCTGTAACCGATGGTGTCGTCATGTCTATTCGCTCACGGCCGCTCGTTGATTAGTTCGCCACAGTTCCAACAATACTGAAAGTTAGCCGGGTTTTCCTCGCGACATCCGTCACAGTAGATGTTGCCTTCGACTTCAGACGATTCGTAGTTTTCGATCACCTGATTGGCGCGTTCCATGTCCGCCTCATCCACAAGCCAAACCTCTGGATAGGCATGGGTGAATGGTATCTCCCCCAAACCACCTTGTGCGTTCTCATTGAACACGCGCGCCTCGATGCGCGCCTGCGTTAACAAATTCAGGACAATGTAAGCTTCCGGAAGGTCGGCAGCGGTGTAAAGCTTGTGCACGAGATCTAGCGCCTCTATAAAGGTGCGTCGCTATTGTTTCATCCTTTGCATGCCGGCGGCCACACCAACCCAGCCTTAGCCTGGGTCGACCCCTGGATGTGGGCGTCGCTGTCGACGGATTTTGCAGGCGACGCTTGGGGGCACCTAAGGCGCCCACGGGGTGACGTTGGCAGGCAACTCATACCTTATCGGTTGCCCAGGCCAACGCGAGCCACGAACGCGGCCGGGCACCATTGTGTGCGCGTAATCCATTGTTTATCAATGCATTCGTTCGGCTCTTGCGCACGCGATCATGGTCGATCGCGGGTCGGCGTACGATTGGCGTGAAAATTGCATGTTAAATCAAGCGCTTACCCGCCGCATCGATTAGGAAGGATTTGCGCGCTAGCAATGAAGAAGAAGATAGCCGTCGAGGAACTCGAGTTGGGGATGTATGTCTCGGGTTTCGATCGTCCTCAGCTCAACTCTCTGCCTTCGTTTCGCGGGCTTCATATCAATTCAAAGGCGCAAATTGACAAACTAAAACGTCAGTGCCAGTACGTCTACATTGACGTACCCGACGACCTCCCCTATCCGAGCACACGACACCCGCCGGCCGGCAAATGGCCGCCAGCAAAGACTGCCGATCTAGAACAACAACAAGGGCTCGACTTCGAGGTTCTCAAGCTCAATCCAAGTCTGCACAACGCAACACCAAGATACCACGACACTACGGAATTGGAGGATGAAATTCGTGCTGTCGCACGCACTTACAATGAGCTCGTGGCGGCAACCAAGCTGCTGATGGAAGACGCAAGGTCCGCAAGACATGTAGACACAACCAATGTCACACAAGTAGTGTCGTGCATGGTTGATAGCATCATCCGCAACCCCAATGCGCTAATGTGCTTTGGTCAATTGCAAAACATTGCGGACATGACGGTGCGCCACAGTGTACATACCTGCATCTTCGCTCTCACCTTCGGCCGTCACTTGGGAATGGGATCGACAGAACTATCAACGCTTGGCATAGCGACATTGCTTCATGATGTAGGAAAAGCAAAAGTCCCAACTGAAATACTGAATAAACCAGACCGATTGACATCGGAAGAATATGACGTGATGCAGCGACACGTTCGATGGGGCGTCGAGATTCTCAGTGAGTCGAAAGGTCTTTCGGCCGCAGTAATAGATGGCGCCGGCTATCATCACGAAAGGTGGAATGGCTCGGGATATTTGCGTGGGCTCAGAAAAGATCAGATTCCGTCCTATGCCCAGATCATTGGTATCGTTGATTGCTACGATTCGCTCATCAGCCAGAGTTCCTATCGCGAGCCCATTTCGGCCCACACAGCATTGCAAGATATCTACGATTGGCGCGATAGTGAGTTTGAAACGCTGCTAGTAGAACACTTCATTCGCTGCATGGGGATTTATCCCATCGGTACCATCGTCGAGCTAAACACCGGTGACATCGGCGTGGTTGTAACCGTAAACCAAGTTAGGCGTCTGAAACCACATATAACGCCGGTGTTGATGCCGGACAAATCGCCGTATAACTCGCCCAAGACGATTAAACTCACGCACCAAACGACTGCAGACGGTCAGCCTTGCGAGATTGATCGTGTACTTGAACCAGGTGCTTATGGCATCAAGCCAGACAACTATATGCCGTTGATGCTTCGCAACTGACTGTTATTTCTACTGAGCGCCGAACAGCGCAAGTTGGTCGCCGCGATGCGCCGGCACCCGGAATTTACCGGTATCCAGAATCCTGGTATCTCGATTCAACCCCTGTTTCTTACAAACTAACCGAAAGCGCCGTTCGATCATGGCCGCATAGTTACCCGTCCCGCTCATGCGTTTGCCAAACCGTGAATCGTTGTCACGCCCACCGCGCGTTTCTCGTACAAGTGCCATTACTCGGTCTTTTTTCAAGGGATAGTGGGCATCGAGCCACTCCTGGAATAACTCGCTAATCTCGAGCGGCAGACGCAACATAATATAACGCACAGTGCGCACACCATTCTCTGCAGATGCGGTGACGAGCTTTTCGATCTCTGCATCGTTGAGACCGGGGATTACCGGGGCAACTAAGACTCCGGTAGGTATGTCGGCTTCAGCCAACTTGGCGAGTGTTTGTAGCCGTCGTTGGGGCGCCGTCGCGCGCGGTTCCATGCGACGTGAAAGTTTTCTATCGAAAGTCGTCAACGATAATGTCACATGAGCCAGTCCCCGCACCGCCATATCTGAAAGGATATCTATATCGCGCTCAACCAGGGCCGATTTCGTTACGATGGTAACGGGGTGGTTATTGGCTGACAGCACGCCGAGTATCTGCCGGGTTATCTTGAATTTTCGTTCGATCGGTTGGTAGGGGTCGGTATTTGTCCCGAGCGCGATGACTTTGCAGTGATAGCTCGGTTTACGCAATGCCGCTTCGAGCAACCGCGCCGCATTGGGCTTGGCAAACAGGCGGCTTTCAAAGTCTAATCCCGGCGAGAGTCCGAGATAGGCATGGGTGGGCCGCGCATAACAATACACACAACCGTGTTCACAGCCACGATAGGGATTGATGGATTGCTCAAACGGGACATCCGGAGATTCATTACGCGCAATTACGGTGCGAGACGTGTCTTCGGTTACCGTAGTACGTAGCGGTGGCGGTTCCTCATCGAGGCTCGCCCAACCATCATCAATAGCCGCACGGCGTAGTTCCTGATAGCGCCCGTCACGACGGCTCAGTGTCCCCCGACCCTTACGAACCCGCAGTTCGGGATTGACGATACTATTTTCCTCGGACGAGTTTGACATGTATTCTCGACCCCCACACCACCTAGACAATGCCGACAACATTCAGCTGGTGAGACATGAACAAAGGCAGTATCAACCGCGATCCAGAAAGGGCTCGCGCTACCTGGTGGCGCTTACCGTTGCGGTATTGGCGTTGATTATTGTCACAATGACCCAGGCGATCAACCACCCAAGCGGTGCGGCACAAGCAGAAGGGATTGCCCGTCTCGCGGTGCGGCTTCGTGCCCATGTAGAAATGCTTGCCGACTCGATCGGGGAGCGCAACCTGGTCCACTTTTCGGCGCTAACCGAGGCCGCCGATTACATTGAACAAATTTGGCGTAATCAGGGCTATGTGGTTACGCGACATGAACACGAAACAGGAAACAGAAAAGTGGCCAATCTGGAGATCACGCGACAAGGCCAGTCACCTGAAATTGTCCTCGTCGGTGCACACTATGATTCGGTTTTCGGCAGTCCCGGCGCCAATGACAACGGCAGCGGAGTCGCCGCTATGTTGGAACTGTCCGGCTACCTGGCCAAGGCGCAATCCCAACGTACGATTCGCTTCGTCACATTCGTCAACGAGGAACCACCATTCTTCAAGACCGAAGCCATGGGTAGCCGGCAATACGTAAAGATGGCACGCGCCCGCGGTGACATCATTCGAGCCATGCTCTGTCTCGAAACCATTGGTTACTACCGCGATGAACCTAATAGTCAACATTATCCGCCGCCGCTGGGTCTATTTTACCCCGACACCGGCAATTTCATCGGTTTCGTATCCAACCTTCGGTCGCGGGCACTGTTAGGACAGGTCGTCGCTGCCTTCCGCGCCGCCAGCGATCTTCCCGCGGAGCGTGTCGCCACCTTCGGATGGATACCCGGCGTGGATTGGAGTGATCATTGGTCGTTCTGGCGAGAAGGCATTCCGGCCGTAATGATCACCGACACCGCACTCTACCGTTATCCGTACTACCACACGGCTGAGGACAAGCCCGACAAAGTCGATTACCGCCGACTGGCACAGGTAGTTCAAGGTTTGACGGCGGTAGTACGGGCACTGGCCCAGCCTCAGTGAAGCGGCGGCTATGGCCGAACTCAAACGCTACGCCCTCTGGCTGTTGCCCGATCAGGTCGGCACTGATAGTTTCGCCAGTCTTATCGACGACCTGAGCAACCGATACAAAGGTCCGCGGTTCGCACCGCACGTTACGCTGCTAGGCAGGGTGACCGGGGCTGAAGAAGATCTAACCGAGGGCACCGAGCATTTGGCCCAGCAGCTACGTGTGCTCACACTGCGTCCACAAGGAATTGCCAGGGAGGCGTACTATTTCCGCTGTTTCTATGTAAAGCTCGAGCCGTCGGCAGACCTGGCGCAGGCACACGAATCTGCCGCCGATACCTTCGGCTGCGACTTCGTGTCCGATTATCTACCGCACCTAAGTCTCATCTATGGCCACTTGCCACGGAAAGAAAAAGACGAACTGCGTAGCGAGATCGAGCCGTGCTTACCCCCTGACTTCGTCGTAAACCGATTGCAATTGGTGCACCTGACCGTATCGGTGGCCGATTGGCACGCAGTCACCACATGTTCACTGCAATATGATACCTAGCCAGATGCGAGCCTATGGGCGTGGCGCGTCGTCTCCGGCAATCGATACTTGGTGGTGCACAACAATACATACTTGATCGCCGTCCTCAAACTTATGCGGTGACCAACGGAAATATAGAGGGGACGCACACCCGTACGGGTGCGTAGGACGGCACCGACGCGTTCGCCGTCAACCAAGAGTGGCGCCCAGGCGCCCTTCCTTTCGGGCAGACGGTCATGATCACCGATGAGCCGCGACTTGGCGACACCAATACTGGGAATGTCCGCCAGCACACCGAGATGGCATGCCAACCCGAAACTACGCGGATGTGCCAACCCTTGGCCATCACATAAGATCAAATCGGGCTTCTCGCGCAGTTTTTTCAGTGCCGCTAAGATAGCGGGGGCCTCCCGAAAGGACAAATATCCTGGCACATAAGGAAAGCGTGTCTTGCGACGCACGATGGCGTGTTCGCGCAGGGTCAGACCTGGGAAATCCAAAACAGCAACGGCAGCCCGCGTTACCGTCCCACCCTGCTCAAATCCCACATCGACACCCGCTACTCGCTGAGGTTTCGCCAATTCATCTCTCTTGATTACTTCGTGGCGAAGGCTCTCTTGGATGGATCGCGCCGCAGCAACCGTTTTGGGCCAACGATGGGTATGCACTGTGGCCTGTGCCTAACGTACCTTTAGTTGGATGTCAGCAACCCTTAAGAACTCTGCTTCCTCTTGTAAATCGGCTCGCGTCAACGGATGCTCTCTCAACCAATGCTTCGGGAACTCTACTACCAGGGAATGTGCCTTTCCTTTTAGCGTAAGCGGCGGCAATGGGTCGGGCGAGCGACTTCGGTGCAACACGACGGCCAAACGTAGTAGGACAATCAACTGCTGCATGATTGGCAACCAATTTGCCGGCAACGCCCGAACCACGCTTGTGGGATATTTTCGGCGGTGGGCACGCACGAGCACGGCAAGCAGATGCTGTTCTTGTCGGGAAAAGCCGAGGAGATCTGCATTCTCTAGAATGTATGCGCCGTGTTTATGGTACTGGTTATGTGCAATGTCGAGCCCAAGCTCGTGGAGCTGGGCGGCCCAGCGCAACAATTGCTGTGGTAAATCACCGCCTAATGACCAATCTTCCATGACCTGCCCGAAAAACCGCAGTGCCGTTCGCTCCACCTGCACGGCCTGATCTAGATCTACGTCGTGCCGTTTGGCAAGCCCGCTCACCGTGCGGCTACGCACATCTTCGTGGCGAATACGTCCCATCAAATCGTAGAGCAGCCCTTCGCGTAGTGCGCCATCAGAGAGCAGCATACGTTCAATGCCAAGCGCTTCGAACGCAGCATGCAATACCACTACCCCTCCCGCAAAAACCGGCGCCCTATCAGCACTAAGCCCGGGCAACCTTAGGTGTTCCACATGCTCCGCCTTGACCAACGCGGCAAGTAAACGTTTTAGCACTGACGGCGTGATACCTTCGTTACTCCAGCCTGCCTCGGTCACGACACGTTCAACGGCCCGGATAGTGCCGGATGTACCAATCGCCTCTTCCCAACCCAACCGTCGAAATCTAGCCTCGTGGGGTTCGAGCTCGCTACGTGCCGCAATACCTGCGCGACGAAGCCGTTTGCGTGACACTTTTCCGTCAAGAAAGTATGCCTCACTCATGTTGACACAACCCATGTAAAGGCTTTCCATGTAGGTTGGTTGTGGGCCCTCACCGATAATTAACTCGGTGCTACCACCACCAATGTCGATGACCAATCGGCGTTGGCCATCGTTGGCGACGCTTTGAACAACACCGAGATAAACCAAGCGCGCTTCTTCTACGCCGGATATCACCTCGATAGGATGTCCAAGGGCTACTTCAGCCGCAGCGATGAACTCAGCGCTGTTATGTGCACACCGCAAGGTATTGGTTCCGACTACGCGAACATTACCGGCTGGCATGTGACGCACGCGTTCGCCGAAACGTTTCAGACAAGCCAAGGCAGGCGCCGTCGCCGCCGGCACCAAACGATTGTCTTCATCCAGGGCGCCCGCCAAACGCGCCATCTCGCGTAAGCGGTCGAGCACGCTCAACTCGCCATCGCGCAGGCGTGCCACTTTCATATGAAAGCTGTTGGAACCGAGGTCTATGGCTGCGATGGTATCGTCGGCTTCTGCCAACGTGGGGGAGATAGTGGACGCTTTCGCTCGCATTCCTCTTGCTGCTATCAAGACCGTGGTCTGGCAGCGCGTGACCGGCGAGCTCTGGTAGTTACCTTTCTACGAGTTTGGCGCTGCGGAATCTTCTTAGCCTGTGGTCTCGACGGTCGGTTTGTCTGGTCACCCAACCGGGTTGCCACTTGGCGGACGCGATCTATGATCGTAGCGCGTCCCAGTACATGGTTTTCCATGACCTTAAGTAAGGCCTGCTCCCTGCGAATTTTTGCACGCCGTGCTAGTGCCAACAACCCCGGCAGCGCGTCATCATGCATCTCACTGCTTATCCGAGCCCGGTTGGGATTGTCGTTAGTAGCCAGGTCCAGTAATCGTTGGACGCGTTTGGCCGAAAAAGCCTCGGCCGCCTCCGAAAGCTTTTCAAGTAACACACCTGAGTCATTAAGCAAACCAAGGTCGTCCTGTAGCCGCTTTAGCGCTGTCAATGCACTTTGGACACCTGGCACCGTACGACCCATCGGTTCTAGTAGGTAGCGTAGACGTTTACCACGGATCCGAGCTCGATGCGCCACCCGTTGCTTTTGCTGCCGCTCTAGCAGGCTGAGGCCCATCTCTAGCTCGTAGCTGTATTCGCTTGCGAGCTCCGCACTTGTCTGTGCGAAGGTTTGGATCACCGGCTGATCTTTGACAGTACCGCTAAGGAACTTCTTTAGTTCCCTTTCTACGGGCCTCCATTCTTTCAACACGCGTTCACGGATACTTGCATAGGCCTTGTCGCGATGACGTTCCAGATCTTGCAACAGCAAATCCAAGCCAATCCGCTCGCGGACCTTAAGGGCTGGGCGTTGCTCTTTCAGCCACGATATCGATACCTCGAGATCACGCGCCGCATTGGTGCGTCTGGCCAACCGCCGTAGCGTGCCCCGTATCTTCTTCGTTACTGATAGGTGGGATGCGTAGCCACGAAGAAATGTGCGCAATCTACGTAGTGCGACGCGAAACTGGTGTAGTGCGTCTTCATCTTTTCCATCAGCAAGCAGTCGACCGGCCTTGTTTGTTCGGTCAACAAGTTGCAGAGCCTGAATGCGGGCACCCCTGACGGCCGACATTCTTGCGAGTCGGGCCGGAGTGGCCGCAGATCTGGGGATTCTCGCGGCGCCCATGACCCTCGGTGGTGGACCAAGAAATTATTGTCGACGAGACTAGCTTGAGTTAGCTATCTTCATCAAGTTTTCTTATTCTGATGGCCGGTGCATGGCATAATGGGAGATTCTGCAAAGATGAATATCTCTGTAATAATTCCAACCCACAATCGCGCCCGATTGCTAGAACGTGCACTGCAATCGGTGCTCGGACAGGCCAAACCTGCCCGAGAAATTATTGTCGTCGATGACGGTTCCGATGACGGCACGGCCGAAATAATGCGGGCGCGGCTTCCGCAGATTCATTGTATCTGGCAACGCACCCGGGGCGTGGCCAATGCTCGAAACCGGGGTATCGAAGCCGCCAGCGGGGATTGGCTAGCGTTTCTGGACTCTGACGACGAGTGGTTGCCACGAAAATTGGCCAGCCAGGAGGAAATGTTGGCAGCCAACCCGCAGTGCAAAATCTGCCACACGGATGAGATTTGGATCCGAAATGGCAAGCGTGTCAACGCGATGAAGAAGCACGCTAAGGCTGGCGGCTTTATCTTTGAACGCTGTTTACCATTGTGCGTTGTCTCACCATCGTCCGCCCTAATTCACCGTTCGGTATTCGACGAAGTCGGATTATTCAACGAAAATCTGCCTGCCGGCGAGGATTATGATCTGTGGCTACGTATCTGTGCCCGTTTTCCCGTGCTTTATGTCGACCGGCCGTTGATCATCAAGTACGGCGGTCATGCCGATCAGTTGTCCCACCGATACCCGGCTATGGATAGGTTTCGCATCATCGCACTTGAAAATATTTTACAACAGAACCTGCCACCTCAGTATTACCGGGCGGCACTGAACATGCTGATAACGAAGATCGACATCTATCTGCAGGGCGCGATCAAACGTGATAAACAAGAAGAGATCACCAAATATCAGGAGAAGCAGCGTTATTACCTAAGCGTTCGTGAAGATTCTTGTCATGCAGCATCGGTAGAAGTGATTTAGCATGGTGCACTTCGTTGTCGCCCTACAAGCCGAAGCCAAACCGCTCATGGACCACTTCGGTCTACGGCGGCGCACCGGTGGCGCGTTTCCTGTCTTTGAAAATGAGCACGTCGCACTGATCGTCTCCGGGATGGGCAAGGTCGCGGCGGCGGCGGCGACCGGTTACCTGCATGCGCAAACCGGGAATCGTGCCTGCAGGGCTTGGCTCAACATCGGCATCGCCGGACACGGCCGACGTGCGATCGGGGATGGCGTGCTTGTTCATAAGATTACCGATCAAATCACAGGACGCAGCTGGTATCCGCCGCTAACGTTCGAACTCCCTTGTGCTAGCGATGATCTCATTAGCGTCGATGAACCCGAGACCAAATACCGCAAGAACGGGCTCTACGACATGGAGGCAGCTGGCTTTTATGCGACTGCCTGTCGATTCACGACTGCCGAGCTCGTACATTGTTACAAGGTCGTTTCAGACAACCTTGCCAGCTCCACCGGGGATATCAATGCCAGAAACGTACGCGCCTTGATCGAAAAACGACTGGATGCGATCGACATATTAACACAAACGCTCAGAGCGCTTGCCGCCCGGTTGGCCGAGTTTCAATCGGATCCGCGCGAGCTCGCTCGGTTTCTCAAACACTGGCGGTTTACGGTCTCGGAACAACACCAGCTCAGGCGCCTGCTGTTGCACTGGCAGGCGCGTTCAGCCGAAACGGTGTGGAGCGATGAGCTCGCCGCCTTGCCGAGCGCCAACAAGGCACTGCGTCACTTAAATCGGGAACTCGACGCCTTGCCCATTGAATACTCTTGCACATGATTCGTACGATATACATCGAACGAGAGGTCGCCGACCACTCACGCACGCGGAAAATTTGCGATAAATTTGCCGATGCCGTAAAGATCCAGTGCGAGCGCTACGGCGAGGTATTTAACCCCAAGGCCCAGAATTTCAGGCTACAAAAGCGACGTCCGGCCCTCGTCCTGGCGCGAAAACACAACGGCATGGTCCTCAAGACACCCGAGGGTTACGGCATCGGTGACAATCACAACTACTACTTCTCACACATGCTGAACTGTATCTATGATTGCCGCTATTGCTTTCTGCAAGGCATGTATCGCTCTGCACACTACGTGCTTTTCGTCAACTACGAAGACTTTGAGACCGCAATCGTATCCAAGATTAGCGAAGCTAACGGCGAAACTATATCGTTTTTCTCTGGCTACGACTGCGATAGTCTAGCGTTAGAACCCATCACCGGTTTTGTCGAGCACGTGTTACCGCTTTTTGCACGCTACCGCAACGCGTTTTTCGAACTACGCACCAAGAGTACCCAGGTACGGTCGCTGCTCAGAACAGAACCGCTACCAAACTGCGTCGTCGCCTTTAGCTTTACCCCGCAAGAGATATCGGCCGCGCTCGAAAATAACGTGCCGCCGGTGGCGAAACGAGTAGATACCATGGTTCGATTGCAACGCCAGGGGTGGCGGCTAGGTCTGCGTTTCGATCCTATGATCTACCACCAAGACTACCAGGCCCACTATCGACGGTTGTTCAGCGACTTGTTCCAACGCCTCGATGCCGAACGCCTGCACTCGGTAACCCTCGGCGCCTTCCGTTTGCCGGCGCCCTACCACCGCAACCTTCTCCGATTGTACCCCGATGAGCGGTTGTTCGCGACGACGCTCGAACCGAGCAATGGTATGGTGTCTTACAAAGCGCCGATTAGAGACGAGATGATTGCATTCTGCGAACAGGAGTTGCAACGCTATGTTGCGCCGGACATCTGCTTCTCCTGTTCAACGCTATGAAATACCGTAGCCTGGGCCGTACTGAGTTCGAAGTCTCCGAGATTGGTTTCGGTGGTTGGGCGCTGGGTGGCGGTGCCTGGGGTAATCAAAAAGACCGGGAGTCACTAGCGGCGTTGGACAGGGCGATCGATCTTGGCATTAACTTTATCGACACCGCCGCCGGTTACGGCAAGGGTCGAAGCGAGCGTGTCATAGCGCGGGCGCTTAAGACACGCAGCGAAAGGGTTTACGTGGCGACCAAAATCCACCCCCTCCCCGGACCGTGGCCACCATCGCCTTATTGTGATATCGACCAACGTTATCCCGCCGATTATCTGCGGCAGAAGATCGAAGAGCGACTGGAAAACTTAGACACCGGATGTATTGATATCCTGCAGCTGCACACATGGACACGGGCCTGGAATAAGCACCCGCGGGCCTTGGACACGCTGAAGGAACTACAGGCCCAAGGCAAGATCCGCTGCATCGGGGTATCTACCCCGGAGCACGATCAGAACTGTGTGATCGACCTCATGCGACAGGGCTACGTCGATGTCGTACAACTGATATACAACATCTTTGAACAAGAGCCGGCGGCCGAACTGCTACCAACTGCGGAAGAACACAACATCGGTGTGATTGTGCGTGTACCGTTTGATGAAGGCGCGCTTACCGGCAAGTTCAGCGAGGACACCACATTCCCAGAAGGCGATTTTCGCGCCAGCTACTTCGCCGGTGATCGGCTCACGCGTACGGTCGATCGGGTGGAAAAGATCAAGTCGCAAATCAATGTCGAAGAACAAACCATGGTGCAGGTTGCACTCAAATTCATCCTTGCTCAAGGTGCGGTTAGCAGCGTCATCCCTGGTATTCGCAGTGTCGCACAGGCCAAGAGCAACGCCGCTGCGTCTGATTCGCCCGATCTATCTAGCGATCTTATCGACAGGCTGAGAAAACACGCTTGGCGGCGTAGTTTTTGGTACGCGGGAAAATAATGCGGTTAGTCACTTACAACATCCAATTCTCCCGCGGTAAAGACGATGAATACAATATAGAACGTATTGCCCACGAGGTGTCGAGGGCAGATATCATCGCCCTGCAGGAAGTCGAATGTAACTGGCGGCGCTCAGGCCTGGTGGATCAGGCGGCGCGGCTGGCTGAACATCTACCGGATTACTATTGGGGATACCGACCGGCATTCGATGTAGACGCGAGCCAAACCGCTGGCGCAAAAAATCCGAAAAATCATCGGCGCCAATTCGGCAATATGTTGCTTTCTAAGTCACCCATTCTCGAAGCGCGGCTGCTTAACTTACCACGGCTTCCATGAAACCTCTTGAACTAGCGCGAGCATACATGGATGTTGTTTTCGCAGGCAGCAATATGGACGCATTAAACCAATTGCTGGCTGATGAGTTCACCTTCAAAGGACCGTTTGATGAGTTCGATTCGCCAAAGAGCTATATACAATCACTACAATCAGATCCGCCCCAGGGCTTCGAATACGAAATGATACGATCGTTTGAAACCGAATCGTGTGCGTGTTTGGTCTATCAGTTCTCTAAGCCAGGTGTTAGCGTACCCATGGCGCAAATATTTGAGATTTCTAATGGCAAGATAAGCAAGATCCTGCTGATCTTCGATACCCGGTCGTTTACCTAGTTAGGAGTAAATATGAAAGCGGTTATCTACCACAACCCTCGCTGCAGCAAGAGTCGTGCAACACTTGAGCTTTTAAACCAAAAGAATGTGGAGCCCGAGATCGTCAACTACCTTGAAACGCCGCCATCCAAGACAGAGCTAAAGCGCATCCTCGCGCTCTTAGGCAAGAAACCACCAGAGATTATTAGGTTCGGCGAGAACGTGGCCAAGGAAGAGGGCCTGTCTGCCAGTGATGCGCGAACCGAGGATGAGTGGTTGGAGCTGATGCTAGATAACCCCATCCTGATTGAACGTCCCATCGTCGTCACCAACGACAGGGCCGCTATCGGTAGGCCACCGGAAACTGTTTTGTCAATCATCTAACTACCTGGAGAATACTATGACCGCTTATGTCCTAGTCGATGTCGTCGTCAACGATCCGGAACGATACGAGGAATACAAAAAGCTTGCGCCACCCGCCATTACTGCCTACGGCGGCAAATACTTGGCACGTGGCGGGCAAACCGAGGTGCTTGAGGGAGACTGGCCGCTAAATAGGTTCGTAATACTGGAATTCGAAAGTGTTGAGAGGGCTAAGCAATGGCACGAATCGCCCGAGTATCGCGAGGCCCGGGCATTGCGCCAGCAAACCGCTTCATCGAAGATGGTGGTGGTCGAGGGCCTCTAGGCCGGCTCACAAGGCCGCGTCACCGACAACTCTTAACGCTGTCACCTCTAACAGGCGCTCGATGTAGGCAAATATACTGTCATCGGAATTGCCTACTCTGACCATTTTCAGTATCACCTTCTTATTCTCGGACTCGGCCGCGCGCAAATAGGTCAATAGTTCTTCCAGCGTTTGTACTGGTTTATTGTCCACTGCCAACAACATATCCATGGCTCGCAGTTTTTCGCCATCGCCGATGGAGCCGGGTTCCACGTAATGCACCATCAGCGCTGGGCGTCCGCCGACAAAGTCACGTGAATCCCGCCATGGGTTTCCTGAAAACAAGACCCCCGAAACAAGTACGCCGGTTCGCTCGGCCACGGGTATGGCTGATGCGAGCCACCCGCGAACTACGATATCTTCATCGCCCCTGGCTACTTCTAACTCGATATCGTCCAAGCGACCACGCAATGCATGGATGAGTTGTCCACGATTTTGGATCTCACCATCGGTACCGCTGACCCGGCGCACGACATCACCTTCTTGAAGATCAAGCCCATGGTGTTTCCCGAAGACCTTGGCAATAGCAAGTTCGTTATTCTCGTCAAGATCCAAATAGAAAAGGAATGGTAATTCGGGCGGAGAAGGATCGCGGCCTTGTCGCAATAAAGCAAGAATACGACAAGCGTGACCCATAGGCACCGCGAAGTTGGTGTTTTGACTACTTCGTCGCGAAGCGGTGTTTACGCCGACGACTTTGCCGGTCCTTAGGCTGATGAGCGGACCACCGGAATTGCCAGGATTAATCGGTGCATCGGTTTGCAACATCTCTGCCATGCCAGTGAACTTGGATGTGATCCCGGAGATAATCCCGCGCGTACCGGTGAACGATAAATCCCAGGGATGGCCGAAGGCGCCCACCGTATGGCCAACTGCGGGTGTGTCCTCGCAATCTAATGTCGCGGCTACCATGTCTTGCTTCGCCGGCCTATCCACCATTTCCACAATTGCAATGTCTACGTAGGGATCGACATAGAGCTTGCGTGCTACATAGTAGTTACCATCGAGCAGCGTGACTTTCACCTGTGAAGGCGAGCGCGCTACCACATGGGCATTGGTCATGACCCAGCCACGATCGGCATCGACAACAAAACCGGCGCCGATGGTGGTGCCTTTCTTGTCGCCGTAGAAAGGCAGCTCGACCCGCGTGACAACCTTGGCCGTGTATTGCCTGGCCCGCTCAAACGCCTGCTCATCCGGGCCAGCGTAGGCGTTGGTCATGAGCAGGACGCAAACCAACGGCACAATGATTCTGTAGGTCGACAGGTCTCGTTCTAGGTGGCTAGCGTGCATAGTTCGTCTCGCGGCCAAGCGACTGAAAACCAATGCAAAATATACGCCATATGTCGCAGCTATTCACCGATGTGCAACAAAACGCGACGCCTAGTCGCACCATGGCGGTGTTCCCAAAGATAGACGCCCTGCCACGTGCCTAGCCCCAAGCGCCCGTCGCTAATCGGCACCGATAAGCTGGTTGCGGTCAACGCGGATTTGACGTGCGCTGGCATATCGTCTGGCCCTTCCGCATTGTGCGTGTACAGTGAGTCATTCTCCGGCACTAATCGATTGAGCCAGCGCTCGAGGTCTCGTTTAGCAGAAGCATCGGCATTTTCCTGAATCATCAGACTGGCAGATGTATGTTGGATGAACAACGTGCACAGTCCGTCGGTCACGCCTGAGTCGCGTACCGCTGCCTGCACCTCAGATGTGAACTCGTGCAGACCCTGACCACTCACCGCTATTGTGAGTTGTTTAAGCATCGCGCCTTAACAGGTCCGTCATGTGGACGACGTGACCTGGCCCAGGTCAGGTTCACCGCTGCGACGCAAGATTTCCGCCCGGGCCGTATCTCGCAAGGCGACGGCAGCCGACCAGTCGCGCCCCTGGGGCCTGATCGGTGCACTGATGGTAACGCTCACGGCACCACGACGGGGTAACCACTGATTCGAGCGGAGTTTCGCCCGGGTACCGCGAATCGTTACTGGCACGATCGGAACACTAGCTTCTGCCGCGGCGACAAAGGCGCCCATACGAAACGGCAACACCCCTGGCATACGCAAGAATGTGCCCTCAGCGAAAAAAGCGAGCGCGCGGCCCTGGTCGAGGGCACGTGCTGTACGGCGAGCATCGTCCACACCACGCTGCTTATCAAAACGTTCAACGTACTCGACACCGATACGCCGAAGGAACACGCGCGAAATAAACCGATCTTCAAGCTCGCGCTTGGCCACATAACTGACTGGGCGCGGTAGCACAACGCTCAATACCAACCCGTCCAAGTAGCTCGAATGGTTCGCCACCAACACAAATGGCTCGGCTCGTGGAATGTTAGACAATCCTTCGACCCTAAGTCGCGTCGCCGACAACCACAATAGTAGCCGGCCGGCCGCACGCAAGACAGCCCAAGACCAGGATGCACGTGGTAACAGTGTAATCGATAGCCATGTCAACGGCGCAACAAGTATAAATAGAATCCAGACGTAACCGGCATAAATGAGTTCACCGACGAGGCGCTTTAGTCGGTGCAGCTGCGGCAGCAGGCCGGTCCAGGCGAAATGCGCGAGTTGCCACCATGCGCCATGCTTGCGCGCATCCAACCGGCCGCTTTCGTACAGCTCGCGGCTGGCCGCCCGGCGTAACTTGCCACTCGAGGTCTTCAGCACCGTACGCGGTGGCGCCAGTACCACATCGTCGGGCGGCATACCGATCAGATCTACTATCACACTATTGATCTGCTTACGCAGCGTATCCAAGACGCCGGCTTCGGTCTCGCGGGTTTCCGCTAGGATTAACAGGCGCTCGGTACCCGTGCCGGGGTCGGTGACGGGGAACGCCGCGACGCACCCTCGCCGTATCCCCGGGATACTGCCGACAGCCTCTTCCAGCTCTGGCGGATAGATGTTTCGCCCCGCTCGGATAATCATATCCTTGGCACGCCCGGTAATATAAATTTCACCATCGACCGTGTACGCCAGATCGCCGGAATCGAGCCAGTCACCGTTGAACAGCCGCCGGGTCGCTTCCGGATTTCGGAAATAACCGCTCGTAGCTGAAGGCCCTCGAAACTGTAACCGCCCCTCTTGCCGATCCCCAACTTCGCTGCCAGTGGCATCGACGATACGGATCTCATGCTCGGCTAGCGGGTATCCGCACGATACGAATCGCAGCGCATGGGTTTCGTCTTCGGCGGCCGGAATTGCTTGGCCATCGCGCATGAAACGCTGGCGCTTGACCCTATCGATCAAGGGGCCGCGCTCTAGTGGTGGAAAGGCCAATCCTACCGAACACTCAGCCAGACCATAGCCGACAAACATGGCCTCTGGCCTGAAGCCATAGCGCGCGAAGCGTTCAGTAAAACCCCTTACAGTTTCCGGACTGACTGGCTCGGCAGCATTAAAAGCCATGCGCCACGATTGCAAATCCAAACCCTGGATGTCCTGGTCATCGATCTTGCCCCGACAGAGCTCGTATGCGAAGTTTGGTGCTGCCGACAGGGTAGCGCGGTACCGGTGTATGGCCCACAACCATCGCGCTGGTCGTGTGAGAAAGCTAAGCGGCGACATCAAAACAAGCGGCACGGCAAAGTACATGGAGCCTAGCCAGGCACCGATGAGACCCATATCGTGGTACATCGGCAACCAGCTCACAAATACGTCGGTGGAATCCACCTCTAATTCGGCGCCCATAATGCGGATATTGGCCAACAGGTTACGATGGGTCAGCACCACACCCTTGGGCGCAGCGGTGCTCCCCGAGGTGTATTGCAGAAAAGCGGTGTCGTCACTCTTGAGTACCGGTCGCGTCAATGCGCCGACCGTTGAGACAAGCTCATCGACGGTCGTGACGTGCCGTAAGCACTCAACATGGGTCTTCAGCAAACGCGCCAAAGGCTTGGCCTCGGACACCGTGACCAGAATAGGAACCTGGGCGTTGGTTAGAATCCCGACATGGCGTCGCAGATGCTCCTCGATCTGTGCCAGCCGCACGGGCGGATAGATCGGAACCGGGATACCGCCCGCAAGCAAGATGCCAAAAAACGTAAACAGATACTCGCGGCTCGTAGGCAACATAATGGCCACGCTGTTACCCGGCTCAAGTCCTGCCTGCTGCAGGCCGACAGCGACAGCCTCCGCCCCACGGAGAAGTGCACCATATGTGATCTCCTCCTCGCGAGACTGGTCGCTCACCAAATAGACGTGCGGGCGATCCGGGTGGGTTTGGACGTGCCATTCGAGCATATCCGGCAATGTCTGCGCTTGCGCGGGGGCTGGCGGCGCTTCCTCCAGCGAAATCAGCTTGCTCTCGGGCATAGCGGCGGCAGCCGGCATCGCCGTCGCGCCAGTCACCAGTCTAAGCAGATCGCGCGGTGTCTCCGCCGCGGTGAACGCCTGCTCCGATACACTGATTCCAAACGCACGTTCAATGCGGGTAAGCAGCTCCACTCGGCTTAGGCTGTCGAACCCCAGGTCGCGTTCGAGGGCACTGTCCAACGTCACCCGGGTCGGCTGCCGTTCTTGCCGACGCAACTCACGGGCCAGTGCCGTTACGATCTGCAGCAGTTGTCGCGTTTTGTCGTCGGCGTCCTTTAGCGGGCGCGGGGCTTCCTGTACGTCTACCGCCATTAAGGCGCGCTCTCTAGACGGGTCATATGCACATCATGTCTAATGTGACAATGAATGCAACCCTGCAGTTATTGCCGCAGCCGCTAGCGTGGAATGCTGGTGGTGGGCACGGCGGATGCACGTGAAGAAACTGGTGCTATTGCGTCACGGCGAAAGCCAATGGAACCAGGAAAACCGCTTCACGGGATGGACCGACGTGGGCCTGTCAGAGGCGGGCCAACACGAAGCCGGGCAGGCTGGTGAGTTGCTGAAGGCAGGCGGTTACGTCTTCGATCTCGCTTATACCTCCGTACTCAAGCGTGCCATCGACACGCTGTCGATCGTTCTGCAAACCATGAGTCAGGCATCCATACCTGTGGTCAAGAGCTGGCAGCTAAACGAGCGCCACTACGGTGCCCTGCAAGGATTGAACAAAGCAGAAACGGCGGCCAAGTACGGCGCCGATCAGGTCCACGTCTGGCGGCGCAGTTATACGGTGCGTCCGCCCGCCGTCGGCGACGACGATCCACGACACCCGCGTTTCGACCCGAATTATTCAGACCTGGAGGCTTCGCAATTGCCCGCTTGCGAATCGTTAAAGGACACGCTGGAACGCGTTTTGCCGTACTGGCACGAGACCATCGTGCCGAGCGTACGTGCCGGCAAGCGCGCAATCATCTCTGCCCATGGCAACTCACTACGTGCGTTGGTGAAGCATTTAAACCAGATATCCGATGATGACATTCCCAACCTCAACATCCCCACCGGGATCCCGCTGGTGTACGAGCTCGACGACGACCTCGAAGTCATCAGGCATTTCTATTTGGATCCTGCCGTCGCGGCTGCGCGCGCAGACGCGGCAGCACGGGCACATACCAAAGGCGAGTAGCACGACGGCGGCGCGGCCAACCAAACTGACTAATGGAAATCCTGCGGGGCGCGCGCCCTGGACCTCTCGGGCCGGTGCCGACTCGCACCCGCAACAATGCCGCCGGCGATGAGAGGCGCTGTGCGTAAGGGTTCAGGAAGGGCGCCATTGATCGCATAACGTTTGACGAGCTCACGCGCTTGTTTCGCACAAAGTCCGACCTGCTGTCCATATATAGGAGCATCTTTGAGTCCATCGATATGGATCTTGTCCGCCATCGTGCGCGGCTCAGGCCCATTGGATAAACCGGCGACTAAGTCCCGTGGCGACTGCCCCCGCTTCTCCAGGGGTAACCCTCTGGCCTCCTGTAACCGGCTTTGCTAGCTCGCCCGCGTAACCAGTCGCTGATAGGAGTCAGGATCGGTTGCGCCTTCAGTGGAAAACAAGAGTATCTTAGACTTCGGGCTAATGCCGATGCCGTTGGCGATATCTCGATATTGAGTATCCTCACACAGGCACACGACTAGACCCGTGGTTACCGCCCCGGCCTCTCCAGAGACAACTGCACGATCGTTGCCGACAGGGTGGGCCAAGATCCGCATGCCCCTTATGGCAACCGAATCGGAACAGGAGAAAAAATAATCACTGTAGTCTCGAATAATGGGCCAAGCGAGATCGCTTGGCCTACCCGCCGCAAGCCCCGCCATAATTGTTTTCAGTTCACCCGGTACCGTTTCGGGCGTCCCACTCGCCGCTTTCACTGAATGGTAGAAACAAGCGGCGTTTGTCGGCTCCACCACAACCACAAGCGGACAGTCATCGCCATAGCACTCGCGCAAGTAAGCCTGTAACGCCGACGCCAACGATCCCACACCAGCCTGAATGAAAACATGGGTCGGTTGGTCTGCGCCAAGTTGCTCGAGCGCCTCGGCATACATAGTCAGATACCCTTGCATGATCCACAAGGGTATTTGCTCGTAACCTGGCCATGCGGTGTCCTGTAGCAAGATCCAATCATGTTGTTCTGCCATGGCCGCCGCATGGCGAACACTGTCATCATAATTGACGTCGGTCACACACGCCTCGGCACCCAACGACCGGATGGCAGTTACCCGGGCGGCGGCAGAGCCACTGGGCAGATAAACCACTGCCCGTTGACCGAGCTGCCGCGCCGCCCACGCCACGGCGCGCCCATGGTTACCGTCGGTGGCGGTAACGAATGTACACTCGCCGAGCTTTGTCTTCAGCGTCGCTAGGCTAACGGCATCAAACGAAAGTTGATCCAAGCTGGTATCGAGCTTATGCGCTAGGAACTTTGCCATCGCATGGGATGCACCCAGGACTTTAAACGCGTCGAGGCCAAGACGGTTCGATTCGTCTTTGACCGATATCGCCGCCGCACCTAAAGAGTGGGCCAAGTCTGTCAGAGACACGAGCGGGCTCGGCTTGTAATCCTCAAAGCTTCGATGGAAGTTCTGCACCGATGCGGCAATATCAGCACCGAAGTTGGCAGTATCGGCCTTACCCGGGCGCCCGTCGCGGGCCCGGGGGTTAACGATATAATCAATTGTTGTGGCTTGGTTCAAGGCTACTCCCAGGCATAGGCGGCCATCGATAACACACCATAGGTAAATGCGCTGTGGATCTTGCTTGCCTTGGCGTCGATACCGGCAGCACCCAGCGCCACAAACAGGGGCATGAAGTGCTCTACCGTAGGGTGGTTGCGTCTGGCGCTGGGCGCCTGCTGCTCGTAGTTGACCAATGCCTCGGTGTTGCCGCTGGTCAAGGCCTCCTCCAGCCAGGCATCGAATGCCTGCACGTAGGCAGGCGCGGCCGCATCGATCGATTGCCCGCGAAATTCGCTTAGGTTATGCGTGGCACCGCCACTACCAATGATCAACACGCCATCGTCCCTCAATAGTCTTAACGCCTGGCCGAGCCGAATGTGATGGCGCGGCCCCAGCGCCGGTTGTAGCGATAATTGCACCACCGGGATAGCCGCGGCTGGGTATGCCAATTTCAAAGGCACCCATGCGCCATGATCAAGACCACGGTCTGGATCGGTATCAGCGTCTAACCTCGCGTTGCGCAGCATGCCGACTACGCGGTCGGCCAACGCAGGATCCCCAGGCGCCGGGTAAGTGGCTCGGTACAATAGGTCTGGAAATCCATAGAAATCATGAATGGTGCCCGGCTTTTCGGCAGCGCTAACTGTCGGCGTCGTGGTTTCCCAATGGGCAGAGATACAAAGGACCGCCCTGGGGGGTGCGAATAGCTGGGCGAGGGCGGCAAGGAACGTGCGGGTTGGCCCCTCGTCGATCAACAGCGTCGGGGCACCGTGGGAAACAAAGACGGCAGGCAGGCTATCCACGCGAGTCGTAACGTTTAGGCGATGGCTACCCCATTGGCCACCGGGAACGTAGGCTCAAGCAACACCGTGCCATTCTTCGGACAGAGCGCGCCCAACACCAAGACTTCAGATTCTATACCCGCAATCCGCTTCACTGGGAAATTCATCACTGCGACGATTTGCTTACCAACGAGATCTTTCTCGGTGTAGTTGTCGGTAAGCTGCGCCGAGCTTATACGACGCCCCTTTTCACCAAAATCGATCGTCAAAATGTAGGCCGGTACCCTCGCCCGACGGTTTATCTCTACGTCGGTAATCGTACCAGTACACATCTCCACCCTTAGAAAATCATCGAATTCGATTATCGTCACTTTCTTAAGCTAATACCGGAAAATAGTTGCTAGGTGCTAGGATCTTGTTCCATTGTGCCGTCCCAGCCAACGCTATAAAAATCTACGCGACCCTGGGAATCAAAATGCACCCCCTCATCCTCTAGTCGATGACGCTGGCGGATACTACCATCCCCGCCCCGACGGTCGCTGACCTTACCTTGACTGTTTATTACCCGATGCCACGGTATGTCAGTGCCAGCCGGCACCGCCGCCATCGCAAAGCCAACACTACGTGCTGTGCATTTGCCAACAATCGCCGCGATTTGGCCGTAGGTGGCTACCTGACCGTGCGGAATTTGTCGGATCACGGCATAAATATGATCGTAAAGCGAATTAGCCTCGGTTGTTTCCATGAATGTGCCGCCGATGGCTGGCCTTGCCAGCTTGTGTCAAGCTCAATAGGACGATAGGTTTATGTACGCCTGGTCATTTAGTCAACAGCAACATCTTCGCACGACTGAAACTATGGGTGAACTAGTTCTCGCGGCAGTGCTTTTTGTCGGCAGTCATTTCTCACTGTCGAGCACAGCAATCCGTGACACCATAACCGCACGCACTGGGCTTTGGCCTTTTCTGGGCCTGTACTCGGTCATTGCGATTGCGTCTCTGATTTGGATGATCTGGGCGTACGTGAACGCGCCTTATATGGAACTTTGGCCACAAACGCGGTGGACACGCTGGTGGCCATCCCTGGTTATGCCGTTGGCACTGATCTTAATGGCCTACGGCTACGCCGCCCCAAATCCGACAATGGTAGGGCAGCAAATACGTGCTGCTGCACGCGATCCCGCGCCAGGGATTCTCAAGATCACCCGCCACCCGATCATGTGGGGCATCGCCCTCTGGGCCTTATCACATATCCCGGCCAATGGTGATGTGGCTGCGCTCATCCTATTTGGTGGCATGGCGTTACTGGCACTAGGGGGCGCGGCCCACCTCGATCATCGTCGACGCACAACCCAACCCGACGGGTGGCAGCGCTTTGCCGCTGTCACATCGTACACCCCGTTCGTCGCGATCATCGCGGGTCGCGCCCGATTCTCACTTGGCGATTATGATTGGACAAGACTTCTGATAGCACTCGTCGCACTCGGGGTCCTACTCTTCCTGCACCGGTGGTTAACCGGCGTGCCGGCATGGCCCGACTAGCGATGTTGCCGATAGTCAAAATAATCTCAGGTGGTCAAACCGGTGTCGACCGGGCTGCCCTCGATGTGGCAATTGAGCTGCAGATACCATGTGGGGGTTGGTGTCCGCGCGGGCGGCGCGCCGAAGACGGAACAATTCCAGACAGATATGCGCTACAGCCGACCCGTTCCGCAGAATATGCCGAGCGCACGGAGCGAAACGTTGTTGACGCCGATGGCACGCTCATCATCGCCACGCGTCCGCTTACGGGGGGCACGGCGTTGACGGTTGAGTTGGCGCATCGCTGGAATAAACCCTGCTTTATTGTTGACCTACAGGACACGCCCGACGTGGACACAATAGCCACGTGGCTCCGACACCAGCAAATCGAAACTCTTAATATCGCAGGACCGCGCGAAAGCAGGCATCCAGGGATCCATGAGAAGGCACGGCAATTCTTACGTAATCTGTTTAGAAATACCTAACACGACGAGTGCTCGGGCAAGCGCATCAATGAAATCAAGTCTATCTGCGAGGGTTGGATGTCGATCTGCCACTGTCACGATCCAACCTTACTGACGGGCCCGGGCGCTAGCGTAAATTCACCCTGATAGTCGAACGGCACCCGAAACGCGCGATCGCGCAGACTCACCTTGCCGGTTACGCGATATTTGAGCGCGGTTGGTGCACCCTTCTCTAACTCCATCAGCTGACGCATGATGCTGGCCAAGGTACTGACCGCCTCGACCTCCAGTACGTTCACCCCATAACGGGGTACGCTAAGCGCTTGGTTGCTGACACCACGGGCAAATTCCTTGTCGTTGATCTCAACCCTATAGTCCAAACCATCAATATTTAGGCTAAAGGGATTAGGATTCTGAATGCGTAAACGTATGCGGTAACGCTGCTCCAGCAAATTTAGATCGACCAGCCACACCCCAGCCAAGGTTATATGTGGCGTATCCACCGGTGTCCCGATACTCGCACAACCGCCACTTAGTATAAGCGTCGAAGCGAGTACAAAAGAAGCTACAATGAATCTCATGCCACCCGTCCCTATCCTTACCTACTAACGGCCATAGTCTAAGCCTTATGAGCGTCGGTATTTCAAAGCATAAGCGATATGTAATCGCGTGACTAGAAGCCCACAATCGATCGCAGGTCCGCTTGCGTTCTGGACCATAGATCTTGCAACATTGCAAATGCGATCATGACACCAAAAGGCATTATCTCCGCCGGCCACCCGAGTACGGTCGAAGCGGCCGAGACTATCCTACAGGCGGGCGGCAACGCATTTGATGCGGTTCTTGCCGCACAGTTTTCGGCGTTCGTGGTAGAGCCCGTTTTCACGTCACTCGGTGGTGGTGGTTTCTTGTTGGCACACACCAACACTGATTACGATTTTCTCTACGACTTCTTTACCCAAATACCTCTTCATCGTCGCGATAGTGAGATGATGGATTTTTATCCCATCACTGCCGATTTTGGTACCACTACACAAGAATTTCACATCGGCATGAGTTCTATCGCTACGCCCGGGATCGTTAAAGGTTTATTCAAAATTCATCGGGAGCTTTGCACGCTGCCGATAAAGGAGATTATTGAGCCTGCGGTTGTGTTTGCGCGCCACGGTTTGAAGCTGAATCAACTACAGGCATATTCTTTCGTAGTGCTTGAAAAGATTCTGAGGTCTACACCGGCCGCACTAGCTATCTACCGCAATCCGAATAGTGATCAACTACTCACCGAAGGTGAACTACTCAAGCAACCGGATCTAGCCGATACGCTTGAGAGCCTTGCCAACGAAGGTGATTCGCTTTTCTACCGGGGCGATATTGCTAAACAGATCATCAAGGATTGTCGTGAGCACGGCGGCAGCATCACCGAAAATGACCTTCACAAGTACCGTGTTGTGAGGAGGAAGCCGCTGACATTTAGCTATCACAACTCACGCGTGCTCACAAATCCACCACCGTCCTCCGGCGGTGTGTTAATCGCCTTCACACTCAAACTGCTTGAACAGCTCAATGTGTCCACGTTTGGTTTTGGCACAACCGCTTACCTGCGACTACTAGCACGTACGATGGAGTCAGCCCAGCAGGTAAGAAAAAGCATTGTCGATGACCATGCGGTTGAGGGATACCCGAAAGCTCGCACCCTGCTGGGTAGCCGACTGTTGCATGCCTATCGCACCGCGGTGTTAGAACATACCAGTAGTACGCGCGGCACCACACATATTAGCGTGATCGATGCCAAGGGAAACATGGCTAGCATGACAACCTCCAACGGGGAGGGCTCCGGATACATCATCCCCAATACCGGCATAATGCTCAATAACATGCTGGGGGAGGAAGACATTAACCCACGCGGATTTCACCGCGGCGCACCGGGTCGCCGGCTCTCATCCATGTTGTCGCCAACGCTGATGTTCGGTGCCGATGGGTCTAGCGTCGCAATGGGTTCAGGCGGATCGAATCGCATTCGAACCGCTATGCTGCAGGTCCTTCTGAATCTGATCGATTTCGGCATGCCTGTCAAAGCTGCAGTTGATAGCCCACGTATACACTTCGAGAACGGTCTGCTTAGCATCGAAGGTGGATTCGAATTGGATGGGCTAGCCGAACTTACGGCAGAATTTCCTAATTACAAGCTGTGGCGGGATCGTAATTTGTTCTTCGGGGGGGTTCACGTAGCGCAACGCAATGCCGCTGATAAATCGTTTACTGGTGCTGGTGACCCGCGCCGGGGCGGTACGTCGCTAAGGGTGGGCTAAGCACCGTTTCCCGTCATGGCGTCGATCCTGACCAAGAGGCGGGTAATCACTGTCCTTGTGCTGTCGGCCACAGTTTTATTGCTGCTGCTAGTTGGTTCCCCTTTTCGGGCCTACGAAACTACGCGATTGTTACTCGGGCTAGCTAACCTTACGTCTTCCGTTGCTAAGGCCGAGACGGGACCGTTAACGCGCAAGACGGTGGCTTATCAGATAGGGCAACAACGCCGCCTCGGTGATGTATATCATCCTATCGGTCGTGCCCTAGGCGGCATTGTGTTGCTCCATGGCGCGGCGCCATTGGGCAAGGACAACCCACGCCTGGTGGCGTTCGCCGCCACTCTCGCGCGTGCGCGTTTTATCGTCTTAGTGCCGGACATCTTGGGGCTACGCGAGCTACAGCTACGAGCCGACAATACACGCTATGTTGTCGATGCGGTTTCCTATATGAAGGCGTCGCTCGAACTCACGAGTGAGCAAAACATAGGCATTGTAGCGCTTAGTGTCGCCAGCGCACCGGCCTTCATGGCCGCCCTAAAACCGGAGATTCAGCACGATGTACGCTTTATCCTCGCCGTTGGTGGTTATTACGATCTGTCAACAACGCTCATGTTCGCCACAACGGGCTACTATCACGATGGACACGCATGGCAATACCGCGAACCCAATGACTATGCAAAATGGGTATTCGTTCTGAGTAATGTTGAAAAACTCGGCAACCGCACGGATCGAGAAATCTTGTCGAAAGTGGCCGAGCGTATGTTAAAAAAACAAGGTGCTGCCGCAGCGGAACTTATATCGCAACTCACTCCTAAAGGTCACGCAGTTTACCAGTTCATAAATAACACTGATGTAGATAACGCTAACGCCTTGTTTGCGCAGCTGCCCTCTGAGGTGAGGGCTGAGATACAGGCCCTAAGCTTGAACAGTTACGAATTGGCCCATTTATCAGCGCGCGTGATTCTCGTTCATGGCTTCGACGATTCTATTATTCCCTACACAGAAAGTGTCGCCTTAGCGCGGGCGTTACCGGCAGCACAAACAAAGCTATTTCTAATCAATGGCCTTGTTCACGTGGAGCTGGATCAGAATATCATTGATTATTGGCGTTTGTGGCGTGCCGTCCATGCGCTGCTTATCGAACGTGACCGCCAGTGGCCACATTCGAACTGATAAGAAACGAAAAATGGATAGGGCGTTACGCCTAAGAACGTAACCAAGAAAGAAAGGCGTTGATGACAACGTTCTGGTATTGTTCGGCCGCTTCACTATTCCGGTCGAGCTCCAGACGGCAACGGACATTGCATACCTTGTTTATATATTGTTGCGCACGAAATGCATCAACTTCACCCTCGACAGTCGCAAAGTCGATGTTCTCTAGATACCGCCAAAAGTCAGGATCGCGGGACAACGTTGAGGCGCTGCGGGAAAGCGGCTGAGCCTTAAGCGCGCTCTCAAGCCGCTCGCGTCTAACTGGATTTACGCGTCTGCAGTGCTCATTTTCCATCTTGAGTAGATGCAGTAAGTAACGGGGGTCAGGGTCGTTCGCGTGTCGCGCGAAAGCCGCCTTCAGTATACCCACGCTTTCGGCATCGGGTACGCGCAGGGTAAGCGTACAACCACTGCCCGCAGTTTCATTCCAATCCGCCAGTTCTACCTTGCACCGTAGAGCGAGCGTATCGTCACGTTGGCTCATTATTGAAGCATTCCCGTCGGCGCTTCGATCTGGGCCAGCGCCATTTGTACAACTTGCTCCAGCGTCGCCTTCTTGGGAATCGACTGGATGTTGGTGAACCAAACCTGCTCTACCGTGCAGTCCTCGTCCATAAACTGATCCGAGGTTATCGGCGTACCGATAAACACTCCGCGGCTGCCATCCTCAAGATCAATAATGACCATCTGTACTTGTTGCATACTCATGGGTTACTCCTTCGCTAGTGGCCGCGGGACGATAGTTGAGTTGTTGCCCGTTGGCCCATCGGTATCGCAGTAGACTGCATACACAGGCGATCTTGCATATCTCATGCCAGCCATCATTTGGTCGTCTAGACCGCTATTATGGGCCTGTTTTCAAGGGCAGGGACCACCGCCGGCAAATATTGGCGCGAGCGAGCGGTACTAACTGTCCGCGGTTGCCGCTGGCAGTTAAACTGATACTCCTAAATCAAAAAAACACTTATCCTTTAAGGGCTTGAAGCAGCGCCAACCGCCCAAAAACGGCAGTGGCGCATGCAGTCACGCTGGCTTAGCGCCAGAATCGGCCATGGTTTGCCCATTTGGGGCACACCCGCCCCGGGCATTAATGTAGGGTGGAGGCTTGACCTTGCAGCTCAATAATGCGCGCTCGAATATCCACGGCGTCGCTCGCGTCCGGTGCGAGGTCGAAATAATTGCGCAGATCTTCCAGCGCGGCGTGAACACATTCCAACCGTTGATATATCAGCCCCCGGTCTCGTAAATCCTCGGCGCTGTGCGGCGCAATCGAGAGAATCCGTTCGACCACCGACAGTGCCTTGTCGAATTCATCAGTGCGAAGATAGATGGTCTTGAGATTTCGCAATATACGCGCAAGAATTTCTTTCTTATTGGCACTGTCGAGCAGCCGATCCAACGACATCTCCATGTGCGCCTCACCGTAAACTTGCCTAAGACGCTCGTGTAGATCTTCCTCGCTAAGTGATATTCCATCTAGGTACGGATCCAAGATGACGTTACCCTGTTTTAGCGGCAGCTTAACCAAAAAATGTCCGGGAAATGCGATGCCCTCTAATGGCAGATCTAGGCGGCGGCCAACTTCCATATAGACGATAGACAAGGTGATCGGGATACCTAATTTGCGGTCCAGAACCTCGTTCAGAAAACTGTTTCGAGGGTCGTAGTAATCCTCATTATTACCGGTGAACCCCTGCTCCTTGAAGAAATAATGATTCATGGTAGCAACAATATGCTCCGGCGTGGCATCCGGCATCACCCGCGCACGAACGGCATCTGCTAGCTCATCAAGCCGTTTCATATAACTAGCGATATTTAGGTGTGGGTATTCCTGTTGGGCGATGGTTAACGCCGCTTCGGCAAGATCCAAGGCTTCGTCTGACATACCGACGAGTTGTTGCCAACGTTCTCCCGCATTCATCATACTGCTGCCTTGTCTCGGCCCCAGTGGTGCGCGCTCAAGGCTAGCCACCTACCGAGGTGATGCTGGTAAACTGCGTTTGCTGCTGAGCCATCTTATTAAGGGCTCCCACAACTCCATGTCGTAGGCTACTTGTGCCGGAGCAAGCTCGCATAATCCCAGCCCACGTTCCGCCGCCTGAATGTAATTCTGCGTATCACGTAATGTGGTAAGAAATGGTACTTTCAGTCGATCCAGAAAATCGTACAGGGCATCATACGCTACCGTATTCTCCCGTACACGATTTGCTATTACACCCAACTTTGGTTTCAACCGCCTGCTACCACCGAGCATTCGCTTAAAGAAAGCTGCAAGCGGCGCGTCTTGAATATCCCTTTGACTCACTTCGCCTGCTTGACGCAACTCTTGAATGAAAATAGTGGCAGCCCGGATGTCTATCGGGGAAGGTAGCACGGGTACGACAATGGTTTGAGCGTAACGCATCAGGGTATGGAGCTGCTTACCGTGGTGGCCCGACGCAACATCCATGATGACGTAATCAGTACCATTTGCTATACGTGGTGTATCACGCCACACCGCCGTACCTTGAATTGACGGACGATCGTCGGGTCGCACTTTCAGCCATTGCAAGCTAGAACCCTGGGGATCGAAATCCGCCAACACTACCGCCTTGCCCTGTGTCGCATAATGCGCCGCGATGTTTGTTGCCAGCGTGCTTTTGCCCGAGCCGCCTTTCGCATTGAGCAACATAATAGTACGCATAGACACTCCCCAGAATTAGGGCCGACCCCTTCATTATACGGTAAGATTGCAACGCTCGCCGCAAACCGCGTGCTATGACACTTTCATTTGCGACAAGCTCAGATATCAGTCTTCCATGACCGCTAGTCGCCAATATAGCCTGTCGCAGCTCCTATCTACCATACCGCAAGTTGGACGCTTGGAGTGGATAGGCCTACGCCCAGCCCATCGATCGCCAATGACATTGCTAGAGGAAGTGCTGGCACAGACCGATCGTGGACTTGACGGTGACCGTAGTGCGTTGCGCGTAGGTGGCAAGCGCCAGGTAACCCTGATCCAGGCTGAGCATTTACCCGTAATAGCTGCACTCTGTGGTATCGAGCATCGATGTGACCCGTCGCTTTTGCGTCGCAACCTCATCGTATCCGGCATCAACTTATTAGCTTTGAAAGACAAATATTTTCTGATCGGGGCGGTCACCCTAGAAGGCACTGGTCTTTGTCATCCGTGTTCGCGGATGGAGGAGGCACTAGGCCCAGGCGGTTACAACGCCGTACGTGGACACGGCGGCATAACGGCTCGAATCATCGAAGGAGGTGCCCTTCGGATAGGTGATGAGGTTCGACTGATTCGCTAGTTGGTATTATGTCCCTGGAAATAGTCCTTTACCGCAATCATTGCTCGGCAATCATCCTCATTGTATTGCAGGATACGCTCTAGCAAGTCTCGACGGTCTGGCTGTTTGAGGTACTCGTTGTACCATGCGATCGAATTCGCACCACTGGGATCGCGATCGCGCCAACTGAATCCAACCCGATTAGCAATTTGCTTAATGCCATAGGAATAAGTCGGCCAATCCGAATATTTAACCACAAGATCCGTGTAGAGATCGTACTCTTGCTGGAGGTAGCGTTCGAAGACTTCCGCATCCAACTCGTAGCGCTCCATCAATCGTCTCAAGGTCACGCGTTCCTTTGAAGAATAAACATAAAATGTGGCGTTTGACGTGCCCTCAACGAATCTCCAAAAACGACGTACCGTGTCTTCTTCCGCTTGTGGGGTGGTTGAAACATAGCATTGAAATCGCTCAGCGCCTGAGCGCTCGCGTACAACTAGGCCGAATAGATAGGTAAGGTTACGCGTGGGGTCATCTTCAATATCAAAATAGATCTCGCGATCGGAATCGGGAAACGTGTAGCCCGGGCGAATACGGGGTGTGCCCCGCAACATGACACGTGCGCGTTCTTTCATGCGCACAAGACTAGCCTGACCCATACCTGCGATCTTCTTTGGCCCGCGGACATAGTCGTCAACATCCATCTCCGCGATATCGTAGATATTGGCCAGTCCGACCTTCTTAAGGTCAAACTTCACCTTACCGACAAAATACAGACCGCTTGGGTCGCGCGTACCTTCAACCCAACGCCGACACTTGGCATACCAATGGCATTGGTGGCACCCGCTGCCAAGAACCGGCTCTGAAGTTTCACGGCCCGAGATTAACTCTTCTACCTCTCGCAGGGCGGTTTGGAACGATAGCGAGAACTCCTGAGGATCGAATTCCTCTATCTCTTTGTTGATATTAATTATGCGTGCGGTCAGTGGCACATAACCCTGTATTCGCTTCAGAATTTCGCGATAGAACATGACCTGAAACGCATAGTGCGATTTGAATCGGCGACGGTCGCGGCTATGTTCCTCCCAACCCTTGCCTGCCTTAATATCAATGGGCTCGTAATAGAACTCGCCGAGTTGCGAACTGTGGTCCGCGTGCTTAACTAGAAGGTCGGGCCGACCAACCCAATTATTTGCCTTGATTCCACCCTGGAAGATTATGTCGGTGCCAGCCGCCATCAACTCGACCGAATGCCTGCACGCCGCATCTATGTCCATAGACTGAAGATCGACATAGGCGCGGTTGGGCATGGCTTCCATATACGCGCGTTCATTCTGCAGGCCCATCTCCCAAAGGAGCTCGACAAAGGCACTAGCCTCGCTCCTTTCGGTGCGGTCGCCATGTGCGTCCAGGTAGACACGATGGGCGCATTTCGTGTAGTTATATAGATCTTGTGCGGTGATCTTCATAGCGTGGATGGTTGGATATCTTAATCCCGGAATTGTCATTACGATACATCGGTTGAGAATTCGCCGCGGGACACCGTGAGAAACTACAATGTGACGATGACGCTCTAAACCAGAGTGGGCAGGAAAATGAAAGCAAGCGTCCAGATCGCATGTTGTTTCTTCTTGGCATGGTGTACGGCCAGGGCTGACACCGGGTCGTTCATTTACCCTACTAATCCCGCGATCGTCGACGATGCAGTGTACCTATCGGGCCACGGTGTCAGCCGGTTTCAGCGGTTCACTCTAAAGCCGGTTTGGCATGTGCTCGCTGGATTAAACACTTTAGAACCGGTAGCCACCCCCACGGCAATACTAGTTGGTAGTACAACCGGTCTGCACGCGCTTGATCCCGCCACGGGTCGCAGTCTATGGCGCATTATGTCCAAGAGTACGTTGTTTCCACCAGCGACTGCCAACAACATTGCCTACATAGGTGGGATTGATGGCTCGGTGCGGGCGGTTTCTATCGACACCGGTCACGTGGTCTGGCGTCGCGACTATGGCGGTTGGATCTACACACCGGCGATTTTCCAAGGTCGGCTGGTGGTGGGTGGCAAGGAGGGCGTGCTTAGAGCGATTGACGCAAAAACGGGTGATCAGCTGTGGAAAAAGGTGCTAGTGCAGGAGTTGGTGTATCGACCGGTAGCCGTGCCTGGTGGCGGGGTTGTCGCCACATTATTCAGCGGCGAAGTGCTGATGGTTAATGCGCGTAACGGCGAGATTCGTTGGCGTGTTAAGGGTGAAACACCCAGTTTCCCACCCGCAATATCTGACGGACGGCTCTATTTTGGGACCTTCGACGGCCGCGTTCAAGCAAGAGCCCTGAGCGACGGTCACCTCATATGGGAGCAACAGCTTAACGGTCGACTACATTACTTGCCGCATATCACAAATGACGTCGTTTTGGTTGGTACCAACCAAGCAGAACTTGCCGCTTATAATGCTACAACCGGAAAACGATTATGGCATCACAAAGAAATAAATGAGCTCGTTGCCGGGCCAGTAGTGATAGACAATAAGGTAGTCAGTTTCACCGAACGAAAAGATGTGCTGTCTTGGCCCGCATCGTTCTTGGACGGCTCGAGCCCCTGATTTCAATTCTTTCGACCTAACACACAACCCTGCTCTACGAATCCCACTGAATGAGGAACTTCCAAAGGCGGTTCGTCTGACCAGCGCCAACGAACTTGCGAAAACAACCGTCGCATTTCCGACAAATCGCAGTGAAATGGCGGACCGCCCGGTCGCTCCGTTTGCATAAAGAGTATGAATAGCCGGCCATCCGAGTGAAGCCAGCGGTGCAAGCGCCGCTCGTAGTCCCGCCACTGCGACGGTACCATCGCACACAAACTGGTTTGATCATAGATCGCATCGTAGGTGCCATCAGCTTCCCACGCCAACAAGTCGACCTGTCGAACGTCCGCGTGCAATCGCTGCTCGCGTAGACGCTGCCGCAGAAAGGCAATCGCCGTCGGCGCGACATCCACGGCGGTGACATCGAAACCATAACGTGTTAACACTACTACTTCGTGGCCACGCCCACAGCCAGGTAACAGAATGCGTCCAGGAGTCAGCGTACCTGCCTCGAGCCAGTGATACAGCGCCGGACTTACACCTTGCCTATCCCAGGGTATGTGACCATCGGTGTAATGGTTATCCCACCATTCTTTACTTAAGTTTTTGTCGTCACTCACGCTGACTAGTCTCGCATGCGATCGACACTAGGTCTGGACAACGATAAGAGGAACATACATCTCCTCTTCGCTGACACCGCCATGGACACCGATGTGCTCGTAACGGCGTTCGCCGACAATCCAATCCTTGATGACATAGCGGTCCTTCATTACTAACGCATAGTGTCCAATCCTATCCAGTAGTCGTGGATTAGGCTTGCCAAGCCCGAAGAAACCCTGTTCCACCAATTGCTCACTTCGATAGATCTCAGCACAATAACCAAGTCGGTCTTCGACGTATTCTTTGAACCGCTGGTGTCGTTCAGGATGCACATAGCAGAACGCAACACGCGGTTCGCCACATAACGGCAATGCGAGCGTGCTCGCCAGCTCTGGATGTGACTCTAGTTCAACTAGTCTGTCTGGCCCAGTGTCGATGAAGCCGTGGTCAGCGGTCACAACTACAGTTGTACCACTACCCTCAATACGATCAAGGAAACAGGCAAATGCCGTATCCAGTTGGTCGAAATGTTCTGTTACCTCCTTGCTCTGCGTTCCGTACTTGTGTGCCAAGGTGTCAAATTCTGGCCAGTAGGCGTAGATATATTGGCGTGAACTACCGCAACGGATAATCTTCTCAATGACCCGAAAACACCACTCTAGCGAGGTATAAGCCCATCTTTCGGCCGATCCACTATGGGCGGTTGTGTATTCAGATTCGACGATATCAGCAGGTAATACGATATGAGAAGGCGTGTCGATACGTTCGAACATAGACGGCTGATCGAATAACTTACGGGCATCGACACCGGCGTCCGTTAGCGATATCTTGCTCGAGCGGCGCCTAAACGGTAGTGGCGCCGCAACCGCACCGAGTTCCTTAAAATAGGTGAACCAACCAGTAAGGGCGTGTTGTTGTGGCGCCGTGCCAGTAAAAAAACTGGTAATAGCGGACGCCGTGGTCGATGGAAATACCGACGTTATACGATCTACCAGGTATCCATGAAGGATACCTCGACCACGCTGTCTTAAGTAAGCATGACCAAGGCCGTCGATGACAATAAGCACGACGCTACCGGCAGTATTGGGCTTCGATAACGTCAGCTGCGACAAGGTGCCATAACTTGGCTGGCCGCCGCCCAACGCGACCTGAATCGAGCTTACTAGATTAACAATACTTCCGTTTTTGTAGTCCGGTAAATGCACCCGTTATCCGTGTGACGAAGTTAGCGCTTTCACTATTCTTGTTTATCTAGGGAAGGTCAAACATCAGTACTTCTGTTGATTCGTCAGTAGACAAGTTAATTGCTTGTTCGTCGTTAATCATTGCGCTATCACCGGCCACAATCCTGTGTCCACTGAGAACGGCTTCCCCGCGGGCGACGTGTAGCAAGGTCTGTCGATCTGCCGCAAGCGCGTGATGCCTCGCTTCTCCCCGTTTCAACCTCGCCATATACATAAGCGCGTTCTGGTTCAACGTCAGCGATCCCTCACGGCCATCGGGGGAAACTAATAGTCGCCATCGGCCGCTGTCGTTGCTGTCGTCGAATCGCCGCTGTTCGTAACTCGGTGCAATCCCCGTTACGGCTGGCAGTATCCATATCTGTAGAAAATGCGCTGGTTCTAGCTTGGACGCATTGTACTCGCTATGGGTGATACCGGTCCCGGCGCTCATGCGCTGGACCTCGCCCGGTCGGATGACCGAACCATTGCCTAGGCTATCCTTGTGCTCCAGCCCACCGTCGAGCACATAGCTGATAATCTCCATGTCGCGATGAGAATGACTGCCAAACCCAGCCGCCGGCGCTATGCGGTCTTCATTAATAACTCTGAGCACCGAATAGCCCATGTGATCGGGGTCGTAGTAGTTCGAAAATGAGAACGTGTGGCGGCTATGCAGCCAATCAAGCTGACTGCGACCACGTTCGCCAGCACGCCTAATTGTAATCATGTTTGTCGTCGCTTTTTTGGGGACCAGGACGCGATTTTACCGGTGCGGCACTGGCGTTGGCTTGACATCGGCCCATCGTTCATATATAAAGATATCTTTATATATTTATCAACTACGGCAGCAGGCTTCAAGGGGAAAATGCATGGACACATTGCTAACTGGTCTCCGTGCCGCCGGCGAACGCACACGTCTACGACTGCTGGCGATTCTGGCTCGAAACGAGCTCACCGTCTCCGAGCTCACGCAGATCCTGGGTCAAAGTCAACCACGGGTCAGTCGGCACTTGAAACTGTTGTGCGAAGCGAGACTGCTAGAGCGCATTCCTGAAGGCACTTGGGTCTTCTATCGGCTCACGCAGCGGGGGGCGGGTGCGCCCCTCGCCCGGGCGCTGGTCGAACTCATCCCTGGAGCCGATCTGGAGATCGAGCGAGACCTTCGGCGGCTCGAAACGGTGAGAGCAATTCGCGCCGAGGCGGCAGCCACGTATTTTCGCGAGAATGCCGCCAAATGGGATCGCATTCGTTCGCTATACGTCGCGGAATCCGAGGTCGAACGAGCCATGTTAAAAGCACTGGGCGATGATACGGTAGAAGATCTGCTCGATCTCGGCACGGGAACAGGGCGCATTCTCCAGGTATTTGCTACCAAAACTAATCGTGGGCTCGGCATTGATCTCAGCCGCGAGATGCTCGCCGTGGCTCGTGCCAATCTGGAAGGTGCCCACCTCCAGCATTGCCAGGTGCGTCACGGTGATATCTACAATCTTTCCGTGGCCACGGGGTCGATGGACGTGGTCACCATTCACCATGTACTGCATTTTCTTGACGATCCTGGCGCAGCGGTGGCGGAGGCGGCCCGCACCCTGCGCCCAGGCGGACGTCTTTTTATCGCCGACTTTGCGCCCCATGCATTGGAGTTCCTGAGAACGGACTACTCTCATCGACGACTTGGATTCGCAGACACGGAAGTGATCGGCTGGTGTGACAGCGCCGGTCTCGTCAATACCGACGTTCGGCATCTGAAGGTCGCTGGCAAGCGCGACAAAGAGAAGCTAACGGTTTCTCTTTGGACAAGCACACAACACCAGCATGCCCCGACCCACCGCAGTTTGGAGGTGGCCTAGCATGCGTATTGCTACTGCGAATGAGGGCGCAAAGCCCGGTAATGGTGACGCCAGCAGTGCGGTCACTCCCATCAGGCCTGCGATCGCGATCTCCTTCGAATTCTTCCCGCCACACACCACAAAGATGGAACAAGTGCTGTGGCAATCAATCGAGCGCCTGGCGCCGTTGTTGCCGCGTTTCGTCTCAGTGACCTACGGAGCGGGTGGCAGCACGCGCGAGCGCACCCATATAACGGTGAAGAGGATCCTGAATGAGACGAACCTTACGCCGGCTGCACACCTGACATGCGTTGCTGCCTCGCGGACGGAAGTCGATGCGGTCGTGCGCAATTACCAAGCGATCGGTGTACGCCATATCGTTGCATTGCGCGGCGATCCACCTGAACAGCAGCAACGTTTTCAGCCACATCCCGATGGCTACGCTAATGCCGCGGCGTTGGTGGCGGGCGTACGCCAAATTGGTGACTTCGAGATCAGTGTTGCGGCCTTCCCTGAGGTGCACCCAGATGCGCATTCCGCCGAGGCCGATTTGGATAATCTCAAGCGCAAGATCGACGCCGGCGCTAGTCGCGCCATCACGCAGTTTTTTTTCGATGTAGAGATCTACTTGCGATTCGTCGAGCGGGCACGTGCCGCCGGTATTGGTGTGCCCATCGTACCCGGGATCTTGCCGGTCACGAACTTTGCCAGGCTCAAACAGTTCGCAAGAGTCTGTGGTGCCAGCGTCCCCAATTGGCTTGCCCGTCTGTTTGAAGGCCTAGACGGCGATCCTGAGACTCGTCAATTGGTGGCGGCTACGGTGGCGGCCGAACAATGCATGCGACTCAAAGAGCAAGGCGTGAACGAATTTCATTTCTATACGTTGAATCGGGCGGCGCTGACGCAAGCCATCTGCCACATCCTAGGCATAAGACCGGCACTGCCGACGCCAAACGACTACCACCTCGCCACTAAAGAATAATCATGAACCAGGCAGCGCAACGAATACGCAGGCTTGAGGATGCACTTGGCGACCGTATCCTGTTATTCGACGGCGCCATGGGTACTATGATCCAAGGGTTCGCGCTCACAGAATCCGGCTTCCGAGGTGAGCGCTTCGCCAACCACTCGCGCGACCTTAGAGGCAATAACGACCTGTTGTCGATTACACGACCCGATGTCATCCGCACGATTCATGATAGGTTTCTAGAGGCCGGCGCCGATATCGTCGAGACCAACACCTTCAACTCAACCTCGATCTCACAGACTGATTACGGCCTGGAATCACTGGTGTACGAACTCAACCGTGAGGGCGCACGGATTGCGCGCGAGGCGACTGATGCAGCCACCGCCCTTACCCCAGACAAACCGCGTTGGGTTGCCGGGGTGCTTGGCCCCACCAATCGCACCGCCTCGTTGTCACCGGACGTCAATGATCCCGGTTTTCGCAACGTCACCTTTGACGAACTTCGCCAGGTCTATAGCGAGGCGCTGCGCGGGTTAGTAGATGGTGGGGCGGACATCATTCTGGTGGAGACGGTATTCGACACGCTGAACGCCAAGGCCGCGTTATTTGCGATCGACGAATACTTTGCGGCGCAGAACAAGCGCTTGCCGGTCATGATCTCTGCCACCATCACCGACTTGAGCGGGCGCACACTGTCGGGCCAAACGCCGGAGGCATTTTGGAATTCGGTGCGACATGCGAAGCCGCTTGTGGTTGGTCTTAACTGTGCGCTGGGTGCCAAAGAACTTAGGCCGTACATCGACGAACTATCTCGGGTAGCCGACACCCACGTCAGCTGTCATCCGAATGCCGGCCTGCCTAACGAGTTCGGCGGTTACGACGACACCCCGGAATATATGGCAACGTTGCTTGGCGAATTCGCCCAGTCTGGCCTGCTCAACGTCGTCGGGGGCTGTTGTGGCACGACGCCGGCACACATCCACGCCCTTGCCGACGCTGTGTCGGCACACCCAGCCCGCAAACTTCCCGAGTTGCCGGCACGTTGCCGCCTGTCAGGGCTCGAAGCAGTTACTATCGGGCCCGACAGTGGGTTCGTAAACGTGGGCGAGCGTACCAATGTCACCGGCTCGGCTAAGTTCGCCAAGCTGATCCTGGACGACGATTATGAGACCGCCGTCGGTGTCGCCCGCGGACAGGTGGAAAACGGGGCCCAGATTATCGACATCAATATGGACGAAGGGATGCTCGATTCCGAAGCGGCCATGCGCCGTTTCCTAAACCTTATTGCGGCCGAACCTGATATCAGCCGGGTGCCGGTAATGATCGACTCGTCGAAATGGTCGGTGATCGAGGCCGGGCTCAAGTGTGTTCAGGGCAAGGCTTTTGTCAACTCCATCAGCCTCAAGCAAGGTGAGCACGCCTTTATCGAGCAGGCGACACTTATTAAGCGTTACGGTGCTGGCGTAGTGGTGATGGCCTTTGACGAACAAGGGCAGGCGGATACCGTCGAGCGCAAGTATGAGATTTGTAAACGCTGCTACCAGATTCTGACCGAGCAGGTAGGCTTTGCGGCTGAGGACATCGTATTTGATCCAAACATCTTCGCCGTCGCCACCGGTATCGAGGAACACAACGACTATGCGCGTGCCTTTATCGAGGCCACCCGGCTTATTAAACGAAACTTGCCGCACGTAAAGGTGTCGGGGGGTGTGTCGAATATTTCATTCTCCTTCCGGGGCAACAATCCGGTGCGCGAGGCCATGCACGCAGCCTTCTTGTACCATGCCATTAAGGCCGGCCTGGACATGGCAATCGTCAATGCGGGTCAGCTGCCAGTGTACGAAGATATCCCGCACGATGTGCGCGATCGCATCGAGGATGTACTCTTTAACCGGCGCCCTGATGCCACCGATCGTCTGCTCGAAGTCGCGCGAACTGTTAGGGGTGAGACCAAGAAGAAAACAGAAGATTTGAGCTGGCGTGAAGCTGACGTACACGCCCGTCTGGTGTACGCGCTGGTACACGGTATCGACGGTTACATCATCGACGATACCGAGGAGGCACGTCTGGCCGCCAGCCGTCCGCTGGAGGTCATCGAAGGACCGCTCATGGACGGCATGAACATGGTGGGCGATCTATTTGGTTCTGGCAAGATGTTTCTACCCCAGGTCGTAAAGAGCGCGCGCGTCATGAAAAAGGCAGTGGCGCATCTTCAGCCCTTCATGGAAGCTGAGGAAACCGATGCGCTGCGCAGGCGGTCCGCCGGCAAGGTGGTGCTGGCGACAGCCAAAGGAGATGTGCACGATATCGGCAAAAACATCGTTGGGGTCGTGCTTCGTTGTAACAACTACGAGGTTATCGACTTGGGCGTCATGGTGCCGAGCGCTAGGATCCTGGAAACGGCACGCACCGAAGGTGCGGATATCATTGGTGTTTCCGGGCTCATCACACCCAGTCTCGATGAAATGTGCCATGTGGCTAGCGAGATGGAGCGCGAGGGATTCGAGCTGCCGTTACTGATCGGCGGTGCGACGACGAGTCGCGTGCATACCGCCGTCAAGATTTCGCCCAACTATCGCGGTTCCACGATCTACGTCGCCGATGCGTCGCGTGCGGTGGGGGTTGTCAGCAATCTCGTTGGCTCGAAACGACAGGAATTCACCACCACAACTCGGGCGGAGTACGAAGCCATTCGCACGCGACGTGCGGCCGAGCAGCGGCAAGCTCGTCGTGAGACCCTGGCGAGGGCACGCGCCAATAAGTGCCCTATCGACTGGCGAGACTACAGACCTCAGGAACCCACGTTTCTCGGCCTAAAGACCTTCGATAACTACGATCTGGCGGAACTTTCGCGTTACATCGATTGGACGCCATTCTTCCGTACCTGGGACTTGGCGGGTGTTTATCCGCGTATCCTCGATGACGAGGTCGTCGGCGAGGCCGCGCGTGGCTTACTGGCGGACGCCAAGCAGTTGCTGTCGAGGATCATCGACGAGCAACGGCTGAAGGCGCACGCAGTGATCGGTTTCTGGCCAGCCAATCGCGTCGGCGACGACGACATCGAAGTCTACGCCGATAACGAAAGATCTAAGGTGCTAACTACCTTTCATACCCTACGCCAACAGATGGTGCGCGATCGCGGTCGCGCGAATCTAGCACTGGCGGACTTTATCGCGCCGCGCGATGCCGTTGTTGGCGATTACCTTGGTGGCTTTGCGGTCACCACCGGCGCTGGACTCGAGGCGCTGGTCACCGAGTTTGAATCGAATCATGACGACTATAGTGCCATCATGGTCAAGGCGCTTGCGGATCGCCTGGCGGAGGCGTTTGCCGAGCGACTGCATGAACGCGTGCGCAAGGAGTTCTGGGGCTACGCGGCGGGCGAGGATCTTGATAACGATGCGTTGATCCGCGAACAGTACACCGGCATTCGCCCCGCACCCGGTTATCCCGCCTGCCCCGACCACACCGAAAAACGTACGTTGTTTGATTTGCTCGACGCCGAGGAAACCGCGGGCATCCAGCTAACCGAAAGCTTCGCCATGACCCCGGCATCATCGGTGAGTGGACTCTATTTCTCCCATCCCGAGAGTCGCTACTTCGGCGTCAGCAAGATCGGCCGCGACCAGGTCGAAGACTACGCCAGACGCAAGGCAATGCCGGTCGCGGACGTCGAACGCTGGCTCGCACCGGTACTCGCCTATGGTGCCAGCGTCGCTGGTGCGGCGGCGTGACCCAGACCCAGCAGGGCCGATAATCTAAAGATGCAAGAACTTAAGCTTGGTGATGGCCGGAACTTTGTTAAGCGCATCCAGCGCCGCCGCCGGCGGCTCGCTGTCGAGATTGATAAAAGATAACGCCTCTTCACCGGGTCTGTTACGACCCATGCGCCACTCACCGATGTTTACTTCGTAGGCACCAAGAATCGTACCCACCTGCCCGATCACACCGGGCACATCCTTATTTAACATAATGAGCAGCGGTCCCGTAGGATCGGCATCCAGATGGTGGTGACTGACCTGCACGATGCGCGGCTGTCGACCACCAAACAACACGCCGGCTATGACACGATTGCCGTCGTTCCAGTGCGCCCGGCAAGAAATGACGTTAGCATAATCCGCCGCACTAAGCCCCTTGGACTGCGAGATGGCAATACCGTGTTCCTCAGCCAGCACCGGTGCATTGACGTAGTTGACTACATCGGCGAGGAAACTTTCGAGCAGCCCTTTCAGCAGCGCGGCTGCCACCGGTCGTGTCATGTCCTCGATCGCCTCGCCACGCAGCTCCACCTCGACTCGGCGAATCGGTGCCGGTGCCATGTGAAAATGCAACGCACCAATCTTCTCTGCCAGCGTCATATACGGCAGCACCGTGGCGTAATCCGGGCCTACCTGAAACGGCACGTTGATGCTGTTACGAAAGTCATCGCCGCGCAACGCATCTAGCACTTGATCGACGATTTTTATCGACACGTCGCGTTGTGCCTCTACCGTGCTCGCACCAATATGCGGCGTGTGCACAACATTGGGCAGCCCGATGAGCGGATTGTCAGGCGTCGGCGGCTCCTTCGAGTAGACATCGGTACCGACGGCGCGCACCTTGCCGCTTTTGAGAGCCCCGGCCAATGCCGCCTCATCGACCAGCGCACCCCGGGCTGAGTTAACGAGTATCACCCCGTCCTTTGCTCGACTGAGGGTGTCGGCGTTGATAATCCGTTCCGTTTCCGGGGATTGACTGGCGTGCAGTGAAATATAATCGGCCTGCTCGAACAGTTCGTTGAGATCGACAAGCGTAACCCCGACTTCTTGACCTACCTCTTCCGACACATAAGGATCGAAGGCAACCACTTCCATGCCGAACGCTTGCGCCCGTGTGGCCACCAACCGCGCTATGCGGCCGAACCCAATAAGTCCGAGCTTCTTCCGATAGAGTTGAATCCCTGTAAACGCTGATCGATCCCACTTGCCTTCTTTCACCAGTGAATGTGACTGAACCGTATAGCGACTGGCGGCGAGCATTAGCGCCATAGCCTGTTCTGCCGCCGCAATAGCGTTGGCCTCTGGGGTGTTCATCACTATCACACCGCGAGCGGTGGCCGCTCTAACGTCGACATTGTCGACACCGACACCGGCCCGACCGACCACTTTTAACTGCTTAGCCGCTGCTAGCAAATCGGCGTCCAGTTTGGTGGCACTACGAACGATGATGGCATCGTAATCGCCGATAATCTTAAGCAGCTCGGCCTTACTCTGCCCGGTCCTGACATCAGCCCGTACATCTTGCGCGGATTGAATCCTATCCAACCCTGCCTTTCCCAACTTGTCTGCTATCAGAACTCGAAACATTGATGTTCGGTCAACCTAAAGTTTATGTTACCGGATCATTCATCTAGGGACCATGGTTAGCCGCCCATGCGCGTTCAAACTTGGTTCGCAACGGTTCATCCCGAAATTCAAGCGCTCCAGACGTCACGAGCTCGACCGCCTTGCGCACCAATTCAGGGTTGGCGTGATCGTGCTTGCAAAGCATCGCCGGTCCCGCCGCCAATACCAGCACCGGTGCCAGGCTGGGGCAACGCATAAAAACCGGCGCGTCGCGCTCGACAGCAGCGCGAACCACAACCCCGCCATACCCGAGAAACAGGTCGACGGCACGAGCGGCTCGCAAATCGCTGGTGCCATCGCCAACGAGCAGGCTACGGCCAGAACAGCCACTAAGCAGTTGTCCTATTATATCGGCCTTACCATCGCTGACGGCCAGAGATCCTTTGCGATAATCAAGGTAACGGTCGTCTTTGTGGTCGATACCGGTTTCTCGTCTACGCCACCACTCGCCGGCCAACTTATCATAGTCGACGCCCACTGCCCGAATGTGTGCCACCGGCACACCGAGAGACACGCCAAATTCCCTTACCGGTTCATAAAGGCCGCCGCTAATGATATAGACCTGATGCCCAAGTTTCATGAGCATACTGACCACGGCAGCCGCATCCTCCACCGCATGGCGCTTGTACACCTCTCGAAGTGCCCTTATCTCGCCACGGGTTGCGTTGATCGCTTGCAGACGCTCGCCATAGATCTCATCGAGATCGATAAGCCCATCCATCGCCGCCTGCGTGAGCTCCTTAACGCGCTCACCTAGACCGGCGTTCGTTGCCAAAACATCGATTCCCTCGACGGTCGTCAGCGTCGAGTCACAGTCGAAAAACACGTGCAAATAACGCGACCAGCGCACAACATTTACTCAAGGGGCGTGTTAAATAACCTTCAACCTACGTCCGTTTGTCGTGGATTACAACAGAAAGGCGCGGCCAAAGGCCACGCCTTTCTGTTGATCATGCCTCGGCCCGCGCAGCCGAGACCAAAAATTAGGCGGTCAAGAATCCGGCCACCAGCAGGATTGCGAAAGCAGCGACGAGAAACATCCAAGCTTTGCTGCCCTTGACCGCCGATGCTTCCTGATTGGAATCAGACATAGTTGTGTCCTCCTAGAAAGATTATGCAGTGTGGGTTAACTACCACCCGACCTTAAAGTGTTGCCCCAGCCGATAGCGAGGCACGCGCCATGCTCAGCAAGCGCCATGCCAATCGTCCCGTGCGTTGGCAAATCGTCGCACCGTAACGCGTAGCCGCGCCATAGCCGTTTATTCTGGCCGGGTATCGTTACAAGCTATTGAATTTAATAGGTTCAATATTCAAGAACAAATACCGCGGGATTGCTTGGTTTGCTTGCACACGGGGCCGTTCTCGTCGATACACAACATTCATCGACCATGCCGCGTAGGTTCTGGGTAATTCAGAAACCCCCCGTGAAGATTCGAAACAGTCAGTAACAATTGGATACAACCGTCAGGCAAGAAAAAACAGCGCCGCCACACTGACAATCTAACTGAGCCTCATTATGCCGGGAGCAATTGAGCACCCAGACATCATGAAAATTCTTCCGCCAACAGATCGATAATACGATTCTCGATCGCTTTGGCCCGCTTATCGTCTTTGTGAGTTTCGCCGATATAGGCGGCGCGTACTCGCCCCTGTTTGTCGATCAAATAAAACGTCGGCCAGTAGCGATTATTCATGGCCCGCCAATAGGAAAAATCGTTGTCAATCATAACTGGGTGATCGAGCTCGAATTTCTTAACCTTTTTGACAATGTTTGCGCGCACGCGCTCATGTTCGAATTCGGGGGTATGTACCCCGATGACCGTGAACGCTTGATCCGCAAACCGCTTTTCCACAGACTTTAGCCACGGAAAGGAGCGGTAACAGTTCCAGCAATCGAAGGTCCAAAAGTCCAAGAGTACGACCTGACCTCGGAGATCTGTGAGGGTCAGTGGGGCTGAATTAATCCACTCGTTGGGCTTGTGATGGGTAAAATTGGGTGCCGCCGGGGCACCACTGATGTCAAAGGCCTTGACCCGGGGTACAAATACCATGGTCAGCGCCAACCCGAAGACCGCCACCACCAACAAGCCCATCAGTAATTTCTGTTTATATGGCAATACTCAAGTCCTCCCCCTAGGTGGCATTATTGGTCTGACCGATCAAGCACTTACAGGTTCCGCAGCCTACCGCGGTTGCAGATAATGTGATAACACGGGATTATGCTAGCGGAACATGCTGGGGGCGGTAGATGGCTTGGCGTGACTTGAATATTGTTGTGGCGTTGCTCGTGGTGCTGGTGCCTTGGACTAGTCTTAATGCCGACACGAACCTGTTGGCGATCACTAAGGACCGAGATACGGGACCCGATCAAATCGTTGCCCCAGACAAGGGTGTATTTCTAGTGGCCAATCCGACGATGCGTGATCCGCGTTTCCAGCGTACGGTGGTATTGCTACTGGAACACAACGACAAAGGGACGTTGGGCGTTATTATCAACCGTCCCACCGAGATGCTGTTGTCGCACGCGCTGCCCGACCTGAAGGGCGCCAAGAATGGAACACATACTGTATTCTTTGGCGGTCCCGTGGGGTTGAATACGCTGGTTTTCTTGCTTCGCAGCAGCGAGCCGCCGCAGGCATCGTCGCACGTGATGGCGGATGTCTATTACAGCGCCGATCGAAACGCCCTCGAGAGCGCGCTCAATCAACGCAAGAAGACAAACGAGTTGCGTATGTTTTTCGGTCACGCCGGCTGGGCCCCAGGCCAGCTCGCAGGGGAACTGTTGCGCGGTGACTGGCTGCTGGTGCGGGCCGATTCTCACAGCGTGTTTGAAAAGAAGCTCGATGCGTTGTGGCAAGAACTAATAGACCGCGGGCCCACCCGTGAACTGATCGTCAACGCTATGTACTGATGACACAAAACCTATCAGTTCATCGATCACTTCTCATCTGCCTTTAACATCTTCTTAAGATCAGCAAAAGGCTTATGGGTAGCCGTCCCGTCTCCGTCTTGCGTGATCACACGGCCATCAGCAGCAAGCTCATCAATATAGCGAGAGTGCTCGTTATCGTGGCAGTAACGGCATAGCAGTTCCCAATTACTGCCATCGGCAGGGTTGTTGTCGTGGTCGTGGTCTTTGTGGTGCACCGTAAGCTCGAATAGGTTAGCGCGATCGAACTGCCGGCCACATCGGGTGCACACCCAAGGGTAGATCTTCAGCGCTTGCTCGCGATAACGCTGTTCGCGCGCCGTACGCTCTTTCGTTACTTCAGCTACCAGCCGGTCGAGCTTGGCGCGATCGGGCTTGCTACCCGCTTTCTTCCGTGGAGCTGATTTTTTCTCCACCGTATAGGCTCCTTGATCTCGTCAGGGCGGTGCCTACAGCTATTTTAGTATGAAAATGGCCCACCGGTCGCCTTCTATCCCCTTGATAGTGCCAGGTTTCACGCGTCTGCGTCAGAAACAGCTCGCCGCAACTGTTTGGCCTCGCCTCGTTGACGTTTGTCAGTGAGTCGCCGCGCCTTGGCGGCCTTTGACGGTCTCGTCTTGCGGCGAGCTTTGGGCCGATGCATAGCCCGACGTATTAGGGCAACTAGACGATCGATCGCGTCTTGGCGATTTCGTTCCTGCGTCCGAAATCGTCGAGCATCTATGACGAGGATACCGGCGCCGGTGATCCGCCTGCCCGCCAATTTTATTAGTCGCTGACGAACACCATCGGGCAGCGCGGGCGATTTGGCGACGTCAAAACGTAGTTGAACTGCTGTCGCCACTTTGTTTACTTTCTGTCCACCTGGACCCGAAGCACGGACAAATCGCAACCGAATTTCACTCTCATCGATCGCTAAGCTGCGTGTAACTTGAATCATGGCGTTCTTACTGGCTGAATCAGAAAGCCCGGCAGATGCCGGGCTTTAGTACAAATCGGTAGCAGATTTCGAACCTTTAGAGATTCGGACAATTCGCCTTTCGGCCATCACACCGCTTGGAAATAAGCGTAACCCCCGGCGAGCCCGATGCCTTCACCGGGAACTTCTTATGACACTCCGGGCAATAATAGTTTTCTGGGCCTTCGTAACCGATGCGTCCAGGCACTCTGACGCTAAACACGCACCCGCAAAACCCGCACGTCTGCTGGAAGGTCCCGCGGACATAGGGCGGCGTACCCTCTAATACTCTACTCATAGATGTCTCCTTTGCAACTACGAAACGGGCCATCAGTAGCGGATATTCCCTATGATCAGTCGGACACAACCCCTGATCACGGCAAGAGCCGTAAAAGGCGCGGATTATACCACAATCGTGTTTGTTATGCGTACGGCATTAGGCAAGGTCCGGCACACGGGCAAGGCCTTGCGGCCGACTCATTTCGTTCACACGATGTGCACCGCTTGCTCTATCGGCCCGGCTCGTATTCTGCGATTCTTTTGGCTTCAACCCGCTGGCGTAGTACTGATCGGTGGTCAGACCGCTCGGTTCGACGCTAGCCAATGATGGGACTATGATACTGTAAGCTGCGTAGCTCAGGCCTCAGTTATGGTGTACGACGACACCAAAGCACTGGAAGCAACGATCAAGGAACTACAGATCGAGCATCGCGACCTTCACGATGTGATCACACGACTGTCACAAGATGTATACGTGGATCAACTACAACTGAGACGCCTAAAGAAGCGCAAACTGCAGTTGAAGGATCACATCGAGAGGTTGAGAAGCAAACTTATCCCTGACATGGACGCATAGCCCGCATTCCTTGGCCACTAAACGCCGGCTAGCGCATGGCGCGTTCAAGATCTTCAATAAGGTCTTCGGTATTTTCTATACCTACGGACACTCGAATCAGGTTATCGGAGATCCCCAGCTGTCGTCGTTCGTCGGCCGATAGGCCGGCGTGTGAGGTGGTAGCCGGGCGCGTAATCAGAGTCTCTACCCCGCCCAAGCTCGGGGCGACAATGGGTAGTGTTGTGCGCCGCATAAAACGATCCGCATCCGTCACATCACCCTCTAGCTCGAAACTCAACATACCACTGAAACCATCAAATAATTCTTGCGCACGTCCGTGCTGAGGATGGCTGGCAAGACCCGGATAGTTGACCCTCTTAACGGTTGAACTTGCCTGCAGAAAATTCGCGATAGCAAGCGCACTCTCATTTTGATGCTTCATTCTTACCGCCAAGGTCTTGATACCGCGATGAAGCAGGTAACAGGTATGCGGATCGAGGGTACCGCCCATATGATCAAGCCTATGTTTAATTTTTTCGATCAAATGGGCTCGGCCGATGACGCCTCCAGCGACAATATCATTGTGCCCATTCAGGTATTTCGTACAACTGTGCAAGGAGAGATCGAAACCCCACTCAGGCGGCCGGAAGTTCATAGGGCTAGCGAAAGTATTGTCTACCAGTGAAACGAGGTTGTGCTCCTTTGCGAAACCAACAACTGCTTTCAAGTCCGTAACCTGCAGCAGGGGATTAGATATTGTCTCAACATAGAATGCTTTGGTATTCGGCTTTAGTCTTTTTCGCCAACTGCCGGGGTCATTACCGTCGACGAAATCCACTTCTATTCCGAAAGCGGGAAAGTCTTTTGTTATCAGGTCGTGTGTACCCCCATAGAGACAGTCCTGTACCAGCAAATGATCGCCGCACGAAAGAAGCGACAAAAGCGCGGTCGAGATCGCCGCCATACCACTAGCAGTGACCAGGGCGGCCTCGCCGTTTTCTAACCCCGCCAGTTTTTCATGGAGCGCAAGGTGGTTAGGGGTGTTATTAAGTCGTATGTACCTGATGTCGTGATAACCTTCCTCGCCGGCGTACTCAAATGTAGAAGATTGAAATATTGGTATACTTACCGATCCAGCTATTCTTGGCCTCGGTTCGCCACCGTGGACCAACTTCGTTTCGATACGCTTATTCATAAAATTTACTCTCCACAAACTCAAGGCCGTTTACGGATTTGGAATGACGGTGTAGTGAAACGTCATTACTTGAATCAGCCCATCCCTAATGAGAAATGAATCCGCACCATCGTCGACCCGAACCCCATCGGCGATGGCGGTCCACTGCAAAAACGCCATTTCGTCATGCACTAGTCGTGTACGATACGCATAGCGTGCATTCGGTAACTCTGCGAACAACAAACCGGCCGCTTCACGCACACCCTTGTGGCCACGAAATACGCCAATACTGGTGAGCAATACACAATCATGAGCGAAATTACGGCTGACGTCAGTATCCACATCACCGCTATAGGCAAGCTCGAGGTGATCGTTAAACACGTCCTCGGTAGAGCGGAAGCGTGCCTCCAAAAGATTCCTCCATTACGTGACTGCGAGGTTGATCGTGGGTCAATCTAAAGTTAATTCTAAGTACTCAGTACCTTCGATAGGATTGTGGTAGTAAGGTGCTATCGACTTAAAACCCAAGTCCTCATACAGGCGCTGCGCCGTTTTCATGGCCGGAAGGGTATCCAAACGCAGGCGTGCATAGCCTATCTTCTTTGACTCTGTAATCGTGGCTTCGATCATGCGCCTGCCGATTCCATGGCCGCGATGCGCCTGAACAACATATAATCGCTTAATCTCACCAATGTCCCGATCGACGGGTCGCAAGCCGATACATCCTGCCACAACGTTCCGATGTTCGGCTAGCAGGATAAAACCCAGAGGTCGACAATAGGGCGCGGGCAGACTTGCGAGCTCTTCATCAAACGACTGAAAGCCTAAATCAATACCCAGCCACTCGGCGTACTCGCTAAATAGTCGTCGCGCGGTTGCTACATCTTGATCGCTAACTACCTCCCGCAGCGTCACCGCTTCAGTTTTTTCAGACATCGATAACCCGGATTACAGTGGGGATTTCCAGTATATCACCAGTGGCTATTCGCTCCGTGGGTGAGGGCTTTGCATGCGTCCGGGTCGGTAGCTTACTATGCCCAAATGCCGCTAGAACATTTCCATCCCGCCGTCGAGCGTTGGTTTAACAACACATTCGCAGCACCCACCGACTGTCAAATCCGTGCGTGGCCAGCAATTCGAGCTCGGCAGCATACGCTCGTCGCGGCGCCGACAGGTTCTGGCAAGACCTTGGCGGCCTTTCTGTCCGCCATCGATGATCTTGTACGCCAGGCAGAAGTCGGCCCGCTACCCGATGAAACTCAGGTGCTCTATGTGTCACCGCTCAAGGCATTGAGTAATGACATTCAGCGCAACCTGGAACAGCCGTTGGCGGCTATCAGGGAAGAATTAAAGGCGCTTTCTGGCACTGACATCGACATCCGTACCCTAGTACGCACCGGCGATACGCCGGCATCGGTACGCGCGGCAATGCGCCGACGGCCGCCACATATCACTGTTACTACCCCCGAGTCCTTGTACATCCTGTTAACGAGTGAGGGCGGACGCAACATTCTGCGCTCAACCCGCAGCGTCATTGTCGACGAAATCCATGCGATTGCGGGCAGCAAACGCGGTTCTCACCTGGCGCTGTCACTAGAACGGCTTGAGGCGCTGGCCGGCCCGGAACTCGTGCGAATAGGTTTGTCGGCGACGCAGCGGCCGATCGACGAGGTCGCACGTTTCTTAGTTGGTAACTACGCAACCACCGACGATGGCAACCCATTGTGCAACATTATCGATATCGGCCATGTGCGCGAGCGAGATCTGGCGATAGAAATCCCCCACTCGCCGCTCGAGGCGGTCATGTCGCAGGAAGTATGGGGAGAAGTCTATGATCGCCTCGCAGGCCTGATCGCCGAACATCGCACGACGCTTATATTCGTTAACACACGCCGAATGGCCGAGCGTGTCACACGGCACTTAAGCGAGCGAATCGGCGAACAGAACATCACGTCGCATCACGGTAGCCTTGCTCGCGAACAACGATTTACAGCTGAACAGCGCTTGAGGTTGGGTGAGCTACAGGCGCTGGTGGCTACGGCCTCGCTTGAGCTTGGTATCGATATTGGTGATGTCGATCTTGTTTGCCAGCTTGGGTCGACGAGATCTATCGCAACTTTGATACAGCGGGTCGGGCGTTCGGGGCACTCGTTGACGCGCGTGCCCAAAGGCAGACTATTTCCGCTTAGTCGTGATGAACTGGTTGAGAGCGCGGCGCTGCTCGATGCAGTTCGTCGTGGCGAACTCGACCATTTGAAGATTCCACAGAAACCGCTCGACGTGCTGGCGCAACAAATCGTCGCCGCTGTCGCTTGTGAGGAATGGTCTGAAACCGAACTATACAATCGGCTGCACCGTGCCTACCCGTATCGCGAACTCACCGTTGATGAATTCACGACCGTCGTTCGTACCATTACCGACGGTTATG
>Ga0224508_10000129_pt1 | contig 78321 bp, 67 predicted proteins | sample SF_Jan12_sed_USG_4_FD_170157 | JGI IMG/M metagenome (GOLD analysis project Ga0224508, IMG submission 170157) | Sediment microbial communities from San Francisco Bay, California, United States - SF_Jan12_sed_USGS_21 | ecosystem: Environmental > Aquatic > Marine > Sediment | place: USA... | reverse complement strand
CGGCGCCGACGACGGCGTCGTGCAGGGGCCGCTGATCAATGAGGCCGGCGTCACGAAAGTACAGGAGCACGTCGATGATGCCGTGAGCAAGGGTGCCGGTGTCTCGGCCGGTGGCAAGCGTCACGCGTTGGGCGGCAACTTCTTTGAGCCAACCGTACTGACGAATGTGACCCCGGACATGGTCGTCGCACGCGAGGAGACCTTCGGCCCGATTTCCCCATTGTTCCGCTTCGAGACCGAAGAAGAGGCGGTCGCAATGAGCAACGATACCGAGTTCGGACTTGCCGCCTACTTCTATACACGCGATTCGGCGCGAACATGGCGCGTGTCGCAGGCGCTCGAATACGGAATCGTTGGCGTTAACGAGGGCATCATCTCGACCGAGGTTGCGCCGTTCGGTGGGGTGAAGGAATCCGGCCTCGGCCGCGAAGGATCGAAGTACGGCATCGAGGATTACCTCGAGATCAAATACATCTGTATGGGCGGGCTTGACGGCTAGCACCTGCTGGAGAAGAACATGACAACAAATCAATCATTACAGGATCGCCGCGGCGCGGCCGTCGCTCAGGGCGTTGCTTCAGCACATCCTTTTTACGCCGCGCGTGCTGAAAACGCCGAGCTATGGGATGTTGAAGGTAAGCGATTCATCGATTTCGCGATTGGGATTGCGGTCTGCAACACGGGACACTGTCATCCGAAGATCATGGCGGCGGCAAAATCGCAGTGCGACCTGTTCACGCACACGGCGTTTCAGGTTAGTGCGTATGAATCCTACGTACACCTTGCCGAACGTCTGAACGAGCTCGCCCCGATAGACGATGCCCGATCGGTGTTCTTCTCAACGGGTGCTGAGGCCGTCGAGAACGCGGTCAAGATAGCCCGCGCCGCGACCGGCCGCCAGGGCGTCATCGCATTCACCGGCGCGTTCCACGGTCGAACCGAAATGGCGCGCGCGCTGACCGGCAAGATTGTGCCGTACAAAGCAGGCGCGGGTGTGCCGATGCCGGCAATTTTTCACGCTGACTTCCCTGTGCCGCACCACGGCGTGACCGTCGACCACGCATTGGCTAGCATCCACAAGATCTTCAAGGTGGATATCGAGGCAAAAGACGTTGCTGCGATCATCATCGAGCCGGTACTCGGCGAGGGTGGCTTTTACGCAGCGCCAACTGAATTCCTGCAGGCGCTGCGTGCGTTATGTGACGAGCATGGAATCGTTTTGATTTGCGATGAGATCCAGTCAGGCTTCGGTCGCACCGGCAAGATGTTTGCGATCGAGCACAGCGGTGTTGAGGCCGACATCATCACTGTAGCCAAAGCCATAGCCGGCGGCTTCCCAATTTCCGGCGTCGTTGGCAAAGCGTCGGTGATAAATGCGCTCGGTCCCGGTGGCCTGGGCGGAACCTATGGCGGTAACCCGGTGGCTTGCGCCGCCGCGCACGCGGCAATTTCGGTTATAGAGGAAGAAAAACTCTGTGAGCGCAGTGCGGAGATTGGTGCCCGCATGGTTGAGCGTCTCAAAGCTATTAAAGCTCGCGACGACGTCTCCCCGATCGGTGATGTCCGGGGACTTGGTGCGATGGTCGCGTTCGAAACGGTGGAAGAGAAAGGCGGCAACACACCGAATCCCGCAGCCGCGCTCGCTGTTGTTGCCAAGGCGCGTGAACTCGGCCTGATAATTCTGCCCTGCGGATTTTGGGGTAACACGGTTCGCCTGCTGGCGCCGCTGACAATTCCGATGGAACACCTCGAGGAGGGTCTCGACATTCTCGAACAGAGTCTCGAGCAGAGCCGCGTTGAAATCGCTGCGTGATCGGGTAACAACCCCGAAGGAAAGATAATGACCTATCGAAAAAAAGACGCGGATCTTCCCGAGTTCGCAAAAGTCGAGCGCGACGAGATGCTGCGCGGTACGGGGCTCGGTGAAGAAGGTATTCGTCGACCACAGATCGGAGTGGCCAGTTCCTGGGGCGAAGTAAATCCGGGCTCTGTGCACCTCGACAGGATCACGCGCGCCGTGAAAGATGGCATCTGGGCTGCCGGCGGAACGCCGCGGGAGTTCGTGATCAGCTCGATCTGCACATCGATGGCGGGCCACGATAATTATCATCTGCCGCATCGCGATCTGGTCGCAAGCTATATTGAAACGGTCGCGATGACGAATCTTTTCGATGCGATGGTGTATGTGCCGGTCTGTGATGATGTCGTGCCGGGACATCTCATGGCGCTGGCGCGTATCGACTTGCCGTCAATAGTTGTCACCGGCGGATACATGAGTGTGAATCGTCATCACGGTCAGCCGATCGATCCACTCAAAGTCGCCAACAAGCACTTCAATGACTTCAAAGAAGGCCGAACGACACAGGGAGACTTTGAAGAGATCAAGGAACGTGGCTGCAGGGGCACGGGCGCGTGCCCGGTGATGGGCACGGCGAACACGATGGGGTCGTTGACGGAGGCGCTCGGACTGTCGTTGCCAGGGACTGCTGCTACGCCGGGCGCCGATTCCCGATTGCAGCGCATTGCATTTGCAGCCGGCCAGCGTGTGCTGGATTTATTAAACGACGATGTTCGCCCTTCAAGAATCCTCACCGCAGAAGCGTTTCGCAACGCGATTCGTGTATTGATGGCGACGGGCGGCTCGACCAATGGAGTTTTACACCTGCAGTCGATCGCGGCGGAACTCGACATGGACCTGTCGCCCGCCATGTTCAACGAAGTTAGTAAGACCACGCCGTTCATCTGCGGCATATCGCCAAATGGCGCCGGTCTGATGCAGGACCTCGACGAGGCTGGTGGGATTCCGGCTGTCATGAAAGAACTCGAAGCGGTTCTCGATACCGAAGTGATGACGGTAACCGGCCAGGCTCTCAGCGAAACGCTCAAGGAAGCGCCGTCGGGTGACGGGAAGATTATCAAGTCGATGGCAGAACCGCTGGCGAAAGAGGGTGGCCTGATCTTTCTTGAGGGTTCACTGGCCCCCGATGGTGCATTGGTAAAACGGTCAGCCGTTCCAAAGTGCATGTCAAAACACAAAGGGCCGGCTTGTCTATTCGAGACTGAAGATGACGCCAGTAATGCACTCATGGCCGGCGAGATCGAGGAAGGCTCGGTCGTGATTGTTCGCGGCATGGGCCCGGCGGGTGACCCGGGCATGCGATTACTGCAGCGCTTTCTGTGGTTGTCAGCCGCAAAAGGCATGAGTGACAAGATCGCGTTCCTGACGGACGGTCGTTTTTCGGGAACCAACATGGGCTGCGCGGTGGCGCACATATCGCCTGAGTCTGCTGTGGGCGGACCGCTGGCGCTGGTCGAGAATGGGGACACGGTCTCCATCGATATAGAAAACGCCCGACTTGATCTACTCGTCGATGACGTCGAGATGGCGCGTCGCCAGCAGGCCTGGCAAGCACCCGAGCCGCGTATCAAGAAAGGCTATCTTTCGATCTACTCACGCAATGTCAACAAGACTTCGCGTGGCGCATCACTCAAATACGGATAATCGGTAGTCTGCAATCCTCTGCGTACAATGTGCGGAACTGATGGTTTTTGGGAAAATACAGCACAAGTAGTAGCCCGGAATCAGCCCCCTTTTTGTGACCAGTTTCGACACGTGACCGACAAGATCGGTACCGGTCGGCGTTAATCGGGGTTGCCCTGCAAATTCAACAATCCTATTTATTACAATAGGATACCGACCAACAACGGCGGACGCCGATTAAGCTCAAAGCACAACATTAGACAGGTTAAACCCTCCGAAGGCAGGGGTCACAGGTTCGAATCCTGTCGGGCGCGCCAAACTAAAAGGTCCCTTTAGGGGCCTTTTTAGTTTGGCATGTGTGCAAGGTTCGAACCGTATCGCCCGTAGGGCGAAGGTTCGTACCGAGGAGCGCGCAGCGCGACGACAAGCGGAGCCGCGTAGCGGCTCGCTAATCCTGTCGGGCGCGCCAGAAATAAATAGGGGTCAGACCCAATTGGGTCTGACCCCTATTTATTTCCGCGTCCCGATGGTTCGCACCTTAGGTTCGATCCGAGGCCGACGAAGTCGGCCGACAGACGTACGAAGTGCGCCGCGCAGGGGTGACGAGCGTAGCGAGGAATCAATCCTGTCGATGCCCCTCTCGCACATCCTTGCACTTTGCGGCACTCGTGCATCCTGCACATCGCGCGCCATTTACCTTCTGACCCAATGATACAATCCGGGAATGCACGATTTTCCGACTTCAACCTTCTCCGACGCTGGGCATGACATCTCGCTGGTCGCCTGGTTTGCGACGCTATCGCCCGAGCAGCGACTTGCTGAACTGGAGTCGAGAATCGGTTTTTTTCTCTCATTGCGCGTGACTGATGAATCCGAGCTTTCGCGAGATTCTCGAAGTCCTCAACAAACACGAGGTTGAGTACATCGTTGTTGGCGGTGTCGCGGCGGTAATACAGGGCGTCCCGATCACTACGTTCGACATCGATACACTGGTTCGAATCAATAACGACAACGCGAATCGTCTGGTTAACGCGCTTGAAGATCTCGACGCTCGCTATCGGGAACATCAGTCGACGATCAGGCCGACCAGAGAAGACATCTTGGCAGGAGGGCACCTGCTGCTCCTAACGCGCGCAGGCCCACTGGATGTATTGGGTTTCATCGGCGACAACAAGCGTTACGAAGACCTGATTCGAGTCTCATCGGAAGTGGCAATGACGGTCGGCACTTTCCGAGTTCTTGATCTCGAGGAGCTGATTCGCCAAAGGAAAGCAACTAATCGGCCCAAAGATCGTGCCGTTCTCGACTTACTCGAAGAGGTCATGCGCCGTCGAAACGATTTCGATTGACCCCCGCCTTCCGAAGGTAGGGGTCACAGGTTCGATCCCAGGCCGACGAAGTCGGCCGACACATGCACGAACAAAGTGAGTGCGCCCCGAAGGGCTGAAGATCGCCAAAGGCGCTCTGAATCAATCCTGTCGGGCGCATCTGTAGTCCGTCAAACGGTCTGTCGCCAGGCCCGACGTTAATCCGCAATACGCCGGATTTGTGGATTAGTTCCCATATTGTTGAACATAATTGTCCAAAATGTGGCGCTGATGGACCGTCTCACAAAAATCGCACGTTCGGCAACGCCAGGTGTTGCTGTCAAGTTTCGACAGACAGCATACGGCAACAATGGCATCCATCATTTCTTGCGTGATGTCATCGCCATGGCGAATGTCGCTGTTGACGGAGCAAGATATATCGTCATTGGTGTTGATTTCGACAGCAAAGGTCGAAGACGGATGAAATCAGTCACCAGCAAGGATTTCTCCGGCAAGCCTTCCTATCAGTCATTGGTCAGAGACTATATTGAGCCGTCAATTCGTCTCAATTATCACGCAGTTACCATCGACGACAAGAGACTCGGTGTATTTGAGATCGAGGATTGCCGAGAACCGCCGTACATGATGCGCGTAGATCATTCGGTTAAGTTGCGCCGCGGCGATGCGTATGTCTGGCGCGATGGATCGATACTAAAATTGGGGCGTCGCGAACTGCAGTGCTTTTTCGAAAGAAACTTCCGTGATTCGACTGCGGCGCAATCAGTCGAAATCGGCTTCCCAGGAGAAATCATTCACAAAAACCTAAAAGTCTCGACAACTGATCTCGATCAGCTGCCGTCGGCGATTAAACGCGACAAAATCAAAAAACTTCTTGAAACCCATGCGAATTCCAAAAACACGGGTGCCACGACCGGAATGCTTCGGCTCGTGCATGCACGCCTCTTTGGTTCCGATGATCTTTACGAAACCTGGACGCCGACTAAGCTCATGGACGAGATGGCACAGATAGAAACAAAATACCGCGACGATGACCTGCATTTTTTGTTTGAGGCGAACACGCAAAGGATTCAATTCGTGGTCTTTAACCAGGGTGATGAACCGATTAGAGACGCGTCGCTCTCGATCATGATGCCGAACCACGGCGCATTTTATGTCGCCGACCAGCTGCCAAAAATACAGCGTTACGGAAAATATGTAGATAGGGGAGACGACGAACAGACCGCATACCCTGCGGTTAACGTCAAAAATGGTGCCATTCACGTCGCCAACAAGTTGCAGGAGATTCCGACAGGTTCACCTGTTAATGTTTACGATGTGCCGTTGCGCATTTGTGTCGGATCTGATCTCAAAGGTCGCAAGTTAGGTATTCACTACTCCTTGTGTGGTCGTAATCTACGCAGGCCGGCGAAAGGAAAACTACGACTGCTGTTCTAGCCAGTCGCCGCAAAACAAAACAAGTCATAATGGGTGCGGACCGAGTGCACCAATATTCCGCCAGGCGGGAAGGCCCTAGGAGCGGCCCGTCCGATAGTAGTGTCCGACAGGTAGAAAACGACGCAAAGCGGTACTCGCTGGCGGCAGAATATTGACCTGTTTTGATCATGCATAGTGAGGAGGTGGAGCCATGACAATTATGGAGTTGGGCGCCCTAGGCGAATTGCTGGGATCGATTGCTGTATTGGTGACACTGGTGTATCTGTCCGTGCAAATTCGGCAGAACACCCGATCCATGGATGAAAGCAAAAAACTCGCCCTGGCCCAGACCTATCAAATGAGATCCGATGCGCTGCAGATGATGCTGGTGCAGGCGGCCGATTCGGAACATATCGGGCCGATCATCGCCAAATTGACCGGTGCTGGATATCCCGAAGATATTGCTTCCCTCGAACATCTTTCAAAAGTGGAGCGCCAACGATTTCGTCTATGGCAAATCGCACAGGAAACGCACTGGGACAATATGTTTTTTCAGTATCAGCAGGGATTTATCGATGAGGAATACTATCGGGACTCATTCAGGAAGAGGGTTAAGCGATTGGCGCCCACGTGGCGGGCACTCAACGTGGCCGGTGCTAGGAGTACCTTCAACGCCGAAATCGAAGGTATTCTTGCCGAAGACAGCAGCTAAAGCTGTGTCAGCATACGAATATGGCTCGCAGTACTTGATATGGCTGTTCCGAGAACACGCGTCATTTGAATGTACACAACAATAGACATCGTTGTGGCATCACGCAATCCCGTGAAAATTGAAGCCGTGAGACAAGCATTCTCAAGCCAGTTTCCGTCTGCCAATCTCGAACTGATTCCGATCGATGTTGAATCTGGCGTGAGTAAGCAGCCCAATAGCGATCAGGAGACGCGCCGGGGTGCGAAAAACCGCGTCGATGGAGCGAAGCTTATCCATCCTGATGCAGACTTTTGGGTTGGTCTAGAGGGCGGCATCGAGACAGTCGATGATCAACTCATGGCATTCGCATGGATGGTAATACGAGATCGTGACGAAAAAATTGGCGAAGCGAGAACCGTCACCCTGCCATTGCCTCCCGCAGTAAAAGAGCTAGTCGCCCGAGGGCTTGAGCTTGGTGAAGCGAATGACCGAGTTTTCTCCACTGTGAACAGTAAACAACGCGGTGGCGCTTTCGGGTTGCTCACCGGTGGACTGTACACACGCGAATTTATCTATAAGCAAACACTGATTATCGCGCTTATTCCTTTCGTTAATGAACACTTTCCACAATCGACAGCAAGCTCAGAAGAAATTCGATGAAGTGACTTTCTGTAGATGCAATCGCTTGCTAGAGAGTAGTGCTAATAGTTGATTTGCCAGATGTCATGTCCCTAACCTAGAGGCACAGACATCCTCTCGAGATAACGCACGATATCCCGTGACTCGGGCATCCACCTGTCCTCACCATCCGGGGTAGTGATCCGCAGCACGGGTACCGTTGCGCGTCCTCGTGCCGCTACGAGTTCATCTCGATAGCGAGGGTCGTCAAAGATTTCTCGTAGCTCGACGTCGAGTCCCAGCCGATCGATTGCCGACATGACAAGGGCACAGAACGGACAAGTGCGAGAATGATAGAGTATAAGCTTGTCCTTGGCCGGTGTTGGGCTGCGAGCAAAGCGCTCGATAAAATGGTCAGCATAATATTCGGGCCAGTCGCTCTCCGGGTCACGCGCAGTCTGTTCGAAATCGGCATCCATTACACAATAGACAAGCTGGCTCTTCGTAAACGGCGTCTGTAAGGCGTCGGCGAGCGGTGTCTGCAGATGCTCGGCATACCAAATTGGCCAATCCGGGTCGGCACCGTCCGTAGCCGCGAATGCCTCGTGGTGGGCGCGTCCCGTTTCGATAAAAAAATTAACAAGTTCTTTCCGAAGCTCAACATTCATCAGTAGTTCCTCTGACAATTTACAATTGGCGATTCGCCTCTGAGTTTAGGGCCGCCGGTTTCTGTGTAAAGATCAATGAATATTCGGTCATTCGGTGCCTGCTGCGGGCCGCACGCAATGCTCGCACCCTACGAATGCTGGTACGAATTCGTAAAAGGAAGGACCTATTCCGACAAAAGTCCCAGAGGCTTTAGAGTCGCAGACAATCCGCGAATGCTCGTTTTCGCCCATATTTCTTGGCTGAAATCGATTGGGTGTACGTATGATTCCGAATACGTGCGCTTTCGGCGCGCTGTTAGTTTCGGTACAGGGTTGTTCCTGTGCGACGACGGTAGTGAATGCGCTCTTGATACTTGAGCCTTCCCTTAGAGCAAACCGTGTCGAGAGCACTGGTATTGTCGGAGAATATCATGACCGATCTGACGTTCACTACACGTCCGGGTTCGATGCGTGACAATGCCGATACCTGGTGGCTGATTGTCAGGTTATCCTTGCCGATGGCGTTGGCATGCATGAGCGCGGCCTGCGGTCAGGGCAACGAGGAAGCGGAGACACCGCCACTGGCGGAGACGACGACTGTCGATGATTTCACGCAGCCCATCTCACTCGTCACTCACGCCGAACCTTCGATCAAAGGGCTCGAACTGAGCGCCAAGACAATCTACACGGCGGCGGGAGCCGACCTAAAGTGGACTAACGACGACGACGTGATCCATAACATCACTAGCAGGGACGGCTGGTTCAACGCGGATGTGCAACCCGGGGAGTCATTCACATGGCAGCCAGACGCGCCGGGTATCTATCGCTATTTCTGCCGTATGCATGAAAACATCCAAGGTACGATTGTGGTCGGCCCAGGAGGCGCCGTTGCGCCGACCTATTTCGATGGCAAGCCGATCTCGAAATTCTTCGCCGACACGTGTGGCGGGTGCCATGGCCAGGACCGGCAGGGAGGCACTGGTCCGGCTCTGATACCGGGGCGCCTCATTCAGGACGACACGGACTATTTCGATCTCATCGCAAACGGCAAGCCAGGAACGGTCATGCCGGCGTGGTCGACTCTCGGCATCAGCGACGAGGAAGTCTGGGGACTCATCGGGTACATGCGGAGCGAGCCGTCGATGGAGTCCATCGTCTGGGGCATCGAGCAGATTCGGGCCAGTATGGAAGTACTGCAGGATGAGGCGTCATTGCCGGATTCGCCGACGCACTCGGCTAGTCTGGACAACCTGATGCTCGTTACCGAGCGAGAGAATCGACGCATCGCCCTTATCGACGGCGACACGCACCAATTGATTAAACACATTGAGGCGAGTTACCGCGCTCATGGATATGTGTTCGACCCTACCAGCGAACGCTGGGCTCACAACCTGGGACGCGACGGCTGGGTGTTCAAGGTCGATCTCTACACTGGTGACACCGTTCGCAAAGTGCGCGTCGGTCACGACTCCCGCGGGCTGGCCATTTCCGACGATGGCAAATACCTGATCGCCGGAAACTACCTGCCGCACACGGCAGTCATCCTGGATGCCGGCACCCTCGAGCCGCTGAAGGTGCTCGAGACGAAAGGCGTGAACCCGGATGGCAAGGAAGTCCCATCACGCGTCGCAATTACGAGCGACATCGCACCTTCCCTGGTGGGCCCCTATTTCCTGATCGCTCTGAAGGAAGCGGGCCAGGTCTGGTTGATCGACTACTCCGATCCTTCGTTTCCGGTCAAGAAGATCGAGAACGTTGGCCGAATTCTTCACGACGGTTTCCTCAGAGCCGACAACAAGCGCTTCTACCTGGCGTCGCAGACTGACAATGTGATGGTTGCAATTGATGTCGAGAACGCGACTGTGGTGGATCGCATTGCGACTGGCGATACTCCGCATCCGGGGTCCGGAGCTGTCTGGGAGACCGGCGGAAAACAATACGGGGCGACGGTCCATGCCGGCGAAGGCAAGGTCACCGTTTGGGATCTCGTCACTAATGAGATCATCGGATCGGTGCCGACCGGGGGGCCGGGGCTATTCATCCGGTCTCACGACCACAGCCCGTATGTCTGGGCAGATGCTCTGTTCGGAGATCCGGCCAATACGATTACTGTGTTCCGAAAAGAGCCTCCATTCTCTGTCGTTGGGACAATCGCCGAGGGTGAAATGACCTTGCATCCCGAGTTCACCGCCGACGGCGCATTTGTCTACATCAGCGACTGGAAAGGGAACGTGATCCGCGTCTACGATGCCGAGAAGCTGACGAAGGTTGCCGAGATCTCAGATCTGGTGACGCCTACCGGCATCTTCAGTACGGAGCGGCGTCACGAAAAGCTCGGACATTGAATGTTTGAGGAAATTGGCGGTCGGGATGAGAAGATGGACCGGCAGTTGTGCTGCCTCGCCTGTGGCGTCTGTCGGCTCGCAAGCTCGCCTCGGCGCGAACCGTACTCACAGTGCACCGAAGCAAACGCTTGTTACAAGGTTTCGATCGGGTGGGCCCCTGCCTCCCGAAGGCAGGGGGGCCTAGTTCGACTCCCGTCGGGCGCGCCAATATCAAGCGCGATTATATGACTCGATTTCGCCTTTTGTTCTGTCCTGGAAAAGCCCGCTGAAATCAATTCGGATCTATTACCGCCTTAAACGCCCGCCGCTTATCAGCAAGTTTCTCCATTTGGGTTTTCGCCAACTCCATTTCGTCGGCCGACAAGATGTTTGGTGTCCCGGCAGACAGTGCTTTTAGATACAACTTCGAGCACCATTCGAGTGTCACACTGCGGCCAAGTGCCTTGTCAAGCGACTTCGCCGTCGTCAATGAACCGTGATTTTTCATGATAACGGCTGAGTGGCCCAGCAATGTCTGCGATGTAACTTCGGCCAGCTCATCGGTCCCAAAGGTACGATACGGTGCGACCGGCACCGCGCCGCCAAGCTCAACCATTTGGTAATGGATCGTGGGCAATAGATCGAGAACCGTTGAAATGGCCGTTGCGTAAATCGAATGTGCGTGCACGATTGCTTTTACGTCCGGATTCGACTCGTAGACTGACATATGCAACGGCGTTTCAGACGACGGCAGCATCTCACCATCGATAACCGCACCCTTTAAGTTCACAATGGCGACGTCATGTGGTGTTAGTGACCGATAATCTCGGCCGCTTGGTGTAATAACAACATGCTCACCAACGCGGACACTAACGTTTCCGGATGTGCCGATGATGAGGCCGGTAGTCAAAAGGCCAAGTGCTGTTTCTGCAACTTCGGCGCGTTGCGTCTCATAAAGCATGCTCTATTCCTCTACCGAGAAATTGACAAGGGCATCTAAAGCCAGATCAATCGCGGTAACGATTCCGTTATCACGTGCATTCGCATCCGGAACGGTATTGCCTTGTACAACATTCGCAACCCAACCGTCGATGCTAAAAACACAGGCTGTTGGAATAGACAACAAAGCGCCGAGCGTCAGCACCGTAGCAGCCTCCATTTCGAAGGCGAGGACGTTTGCTTCGGTATATCGCGCGACCTCATCAGCGAGCGCCGGACTCTTGAATGCATCAGACGTGTGCACAATGCCCAAGTGTACCTTGACGTCCTTGGCCGTCGCCGCGCGAGACAGCTCTCGGGTCAATCCAAAATGTGCCGTCGCTGGGTAACATGCCGGAACAAATTTATGGCTAGTCCCCTCATCGCGCACCGCAGCTGTACCGACGACGATATCGCCTGGGATCACATCGCTCGAAACGGAACCGGCCGTACCCACCCGGATGGCTGCTTTTACACCAAGTGGTTCCAGGTCTTGCATGACCATTGCAGCACCTGGACTGCCGAGACCGGTGGAGATCACTGACACCGGCAGTCCTTTGAAGGTACCGGAGTAAGAATGAAATTCCCGATTCGCCATAACGAGCTTAGCGTCATCGAACCACTCCTCTGCAATTCTGGCAGCACGCGTTGGATCTCCGGGCAACAGCACATAGGGTGCGATCTCCCCTGGCACACACCGTGTTGCGCGAAACTGTGCTCGCTCCGGCGCGTCGCCGTCCGGTAAGTCTTCGTTTGGAAAATTCCAGGCTGACATTCAGAAATCCTTGAGATTAGACGACCGCATCGGTGACGAACGGAGTGGCATCGACGTAAGCGGCAATTTCGGGCGCTGCGAATGCACCGCGATCGGTGACTATTTTTGATATGAGCTCTGCTGGTGTGATATCGAACGCCGGGTACAGCCCTGTTACAGCCAATGGAGCGCTGCGTGTTCCGCCAACATTGACGACTTCTTCGCCATCGCGAAACTCAAGCGCTACACTGGATTCGTCCGCACTCTCAACATCCGGGCCGCTTTGGCGTAACACGTAATACGGCAACCCATTGGCTTTCGCCGCTAGCGCGTATTGATACGTCCCGACCTTATTGCAAACAGTACCGTCCATACAGACTCGATCGGCGGCGGTGACAAACGCATCAATCTCGCCGCGGCGCATTAGAAAGCCACCCATGCCATCCGTTATCACATCTACCTCGAAACCGGTCTGCAGCGCACACAATGAAGTCAGGCGCGCTCCCTGTAAATAGGGCCGGGTCTCGCTCGCAATCACTCTCAGGGTCTTGCCGCGCCGGCGGGCCTCGACTAACAAGTAGGCATACGATCGATCTGGAAAGCAGTGCGTCAGTATCCTTGCGTTATCCGGCAAAAGTTCGCACGCGATTCGTCCTGTTTCATAGCCTTGGCGGGCAAGCGCGGTAGCGGCCCTGTCAACGGTGGCCAATATCGCATCGGCTGGCGGCCGACCTGCATCAAGTGCGTCTTTGGCTGCAGCGATGCAAGCATCCATCATCCGGCGAAGGGCCAGGCCGGTTGGCCGGGTCTTTTTCAATCGTTCGGCGGCTTGCGTCAGTTGCTTCCAGCAATCGGAACCCGCTTTATCCGTGGCGGCGAGCAGTAGCCCATACCCGGCAGCAACGGCCAGTGAAAACGCGCCTTGAATGACCATGTCTTCAATGCAGCGCGCCACTTCTTCAACGCTCATGCAATCGACGTAGCGCTCGTCATGCGGCAAAGCACGGCGGTCGAGAATGCGCACCGTACCGTCACGCCATTCAGCCATACCCTGTCGCCGGATCAATAACGGCAACTCGTTTTCGGCAAAAACTCCTTCGAGGCCCAGGCGGTCGTTTTCATTCATTGGTTTGACAAGCTCCTGAATGCAATACTATTGCACGATTCAGACAGAGTCATCAGACGTATGCCGACTGAAACAACGCAAGACTCAAAACGATTGCTTGGCTTCACGGACCTGATGAGCATTTCCCTGGGTCAAATCGTCGGTGCCGGAGTTGTTGTCTTAACCGGCATTGGTATCGGCATAACCGGTTACGGTACACCCTGGGCATTTCTGCTGGCGCTTGGAATCGTGTTGCTGCCGTCTCTTTGCATCGCAGCCTTGGGCGCCGCCATTCCTTCCACCGGTGGTACCTACACGTATGTTCGCGATTTGCTCGGTCACAAGACCGCGTTTCTTTATCTAGGGCTGCTGGTCGCAGGGCAGCTGGTATTGGCGACCTATGCGATTGGATTTGCCGATTACGCAGATGCCCTTATGCCCGGAATGAATTTGGGGCTTATTGCGGCAGCGGTGATGACGCTCTGTTATGTCGCCAATCTATTGGGCTTAAAGACCGCCGCACGCTTCCAGTCGATGATGGTCGTGGTTCTGATTGTTTCGCTTCTGATATTCATCGGTTTCGGCATCTCACACGTCGATAATTTTGAGAACTACACCAATGTTGAGCGGGTTATGCCAGAGGGCATCGGTGCCTTTATTGCTGCTGCCTATATTCTTCGCTACGGAATGATCGGTAGCGAGTTCATATCCGAACTTGGCGGTGAAACAAAGGATCCGGGGCGCAATATTCCCAGGGTCATGATTACATCCTTGACGCTGGTCACCCTCCTCTATATGACAATCGGCGTTGTTGCTACTGGTGTGTTGCCGCTCGAGCAGGTCCAGGGGAAATCGCTCGCGTTTGTCGCCAAAGAAATCTTCCCGCCCGCGCTCTACGTCTTCTTTGTTGTCGGCGGAGTGATGATTGCACTGGTGACGACACTTAATTCAATTTTTGCCTGGTGCACTAAAGGCTTGTTTATGGCGACGCAAGACGGGTGGCTTCCTCATTCGGTTGCTCTCAGGAACAGGTTCGGCACACCCTTCATTCTGCTGACCCTTTTTTACATTGTCGGCATGCTGCCCATCGTCACCGGAATGACATTGCGATACGTCACGATTCTCGGCAATGCCGTTGGCATCATATTCGGCATCATCCCGGTGCTCGCCCTTTACAACCTTTATGACCGGAACCCCGAGGCTTATAAGCAAGCGTCTTTCAAGCTGCCGGTAGTCGCAATGAAAATCGTGCCGGTTGCCGCACTGGCAGTTTATTCCGTCGGCGTTTACTTGAGTGTTGGCTTTATCGGCATCAGTGGCTTTGTCGCACTGCTGGTCTATGCAGCTATCCTGTTCGCTTACGCCCTCTGGCGTGAACCGCATGTCACTGTTGAAAGAGCCTCAGCATCGCGCGTCGATCTTTCCGAGTAGCTCGCTATCAATTGCCGGCTGTCCGCCGTTTCGGGATTGTAAAATGGCAGTTGCCTTTTCGTGCTGACCAGCACGAATGCACGCCTCCAAAAGAGTCTCTTCAATGATACGGCGCTGTGGGTTGCTGCCGCCAAGCATCACGCTGCCTGACATAACGGGTTCCAGCAAGGCTACGGCCGCAGCGTAATCGCAATCCGCAAACGCGTTGAATCCTTTCGCAAACTGCAGCATGCAGTTAGCCAGTTCAGCCTTGCTCTCCTGTGACAGGCGAGTCAGTTCATCCAGGCAGGCTTGTCGATGTTCCTTATTATTCAGTAACGCCATGGACATCACGCGATGAATATCAGCAAAGGCAAAACCACACTTCGGATAATGAGTATCCGCATACCGCACCAGGTCTCGAACAATTTCTTCCGGGATATCAATAGCGGAAAGCTTGCAGCGCCACAGCAAAGCGGCATTGTCGCTAAACGTTGTCAATGGCATTGGATCGCTAACGCTCGGATCGAGCTCACGCTTGTACAGTTCCAGCATGTCGTCAGCACTGGCGCCGCTCTCGCGGCCAAGCAGTGCCAGATGCCACAGCAAATGATGACGCATGTCCGATCTGTCACCGTGCACCGTTTTCCAGTCATTGATGAACGCCGCGCCTTCATCCAGTGCGCCCGCTTCGAAATGTACATGCGTCAGCGTGTGCGCACAGTTGCCGTTCTCGCAGAATGACCAGGCGCGTTCGCCATCGTCGCGAGCCTGTTTTAACGCACCAACTTCCGCCGCCATAAAGCCGCAAGTGGTCATATGCCACCAGTCGTCCGACGGATACGCGGCTTTGGTCGCGTGCAGCAGCGCCACGTTTTGCATGCGCCAGTCTTGCTGACCTGAAAATGCGAGCAAACCAAACGGCCCGACCAGATGAGACAAGACGAATACATCCTGTGGGTAATCATCAACATGGCTGTGGGCCATGTTGAGCGCCGCTGGATTGAACGACGCGGATGCGGCGATTACGTCAATAGCGGATTGTTCGCGTGGCGTTGCCGTTGACTTCAGTGATGCAGACTTTTCCAAATGCTCGGCCGCTTCGGTCGCAAAGCCATGAATCTGCAGCTGTCTCCCCAGTGCAGCATGGGCCAGGGCAAAATCTTCGTCTCGGGTCGTGGCGTCTGTTAATGCTGCAATTCCGGACTCATCGAGCCGCAATGCAGAATCGATACCGGCCAAATAAGAAATAAGCGCCGCCTCGCTGGCGCAGCTTACCTCCAAGTCGTAGTAGTCCTTGTACAAAACAATCCTTTTTCTTAAGGCCCCTAAACCACGTTGAGTGCTTGATCGAAGTCATCCAGGATATCTTCAATCTCCTCAATACCCACACAAAAACGCACCAGATTATCGGTGATGCCCGCAGTAGTTCGGTCCTCTTTCGTAATGCCGGAATGCGTCATGCTGGCCGGCACTTGGATGACGCTGTCCGTGCTGCCAAAACTAATGGCAATAGTTGGCAAGCTTAAAGCCTCGATCAAACGATGTGCTGCGCCTTTGTCCCCGGCTACCTCGAACGACATAAATCCGCCGAAACCGTTGAACATCTGTTGCTTCGCTAGCTCGTGAAACCGATTCGAGGGAAGGCCCGGATAAAGCACTTCCCGAATCTTTGCGTGTCCCTGCAGAAATTGAGCCACCGCGAGTGCATTCGATGCGTGCCGCTCCATCCGTAGAGAAAATGTCTTCAACCCCATACTGGTAAGCCAGCAGTCCGAAGGGCTCGGTGCTGCCCCGAACTCCATCGCCGTTTGTCCCAACTGACCCCAGAAATCGACGAATTTTGGATGACGACTGACCACGGCCCCACCCAATGCCACTCCGTGGCCGTTCAAGAATTTGGTCGATGAATGGATAACCAGATCGCAGCCCAATGTCAGTGGGCGTTGATGAAACGGTGTTGCAGCGGTGTTATCCACCGCGATCCAGGCGTCATGTTCGTGCGCCAAAGCAGCCAATGCCTTGATGTCATGCAATTCGATTCTGGGATTAGATGGCGTTTCGACATACACGAGGCGTGTCGCCAGGTTGTCCTCCAGGATTTTTTGCCAAACAGCGACGTCTACCGAATCGATAACGCTGACAGTGATACCCAGTCGGGGACAGACCTCTGTGAAGAGCTTGTGGGTGCCGCTATACAAACTGGTTTGGGTGACAATATGATCGCCGGCCTTCAGCAGCGAAAAGACCATTGCTGCGATGGCGCCCATTCCGGATGCTGCACAATGAGCCGCAACGATGTCTTGCGGGTCTTTGTCGGGCTCGGCCCGGATCAGGTCGATTCCCTCAAGCATGGCAATCTTCTTCGCGAGCGAAATCGTGTTGGGATTTCGGCCCCGCGTGTAAACAAAGTTTTCCTTATTTAGCCCCGAGAATGTCTCTTCGGCTTCAGCCATATCCTTAAAGCCGAAGCTTGACGTTTGATAAACAGGCATGACATGCGAGTGCAATGGATGGTCATGCTCTTCGTAGTGGTTCGCGATCGTCCCGAGCCCGTAGCTGCGCTTTATTTCGGACAATTCTCATCTCCACACCGACTTCAGACGATGCATCTTAGCGATTTTTTTGACCCGACGCATTGAAGTAATTAATGCTGGGAATCTTGACTCCGCGCAATCGCTGCCACACTGTTATCCCTGATGAGAACGCGTTTTTCGACGCCGACACAAAATCATTGTGAGATCTGGCTATGACAAAGACCAAATTATTCGCCTTCGTGTTGCTAGTGCTGCAGGCACCTTCCGTCTCCGCTGACTGGTTCGATGACCTCAAAGCAACTGGTCGAGCGCAGGATTTGTACCGGGCCCTGTATTACATGCCGAAAGGCGGCGATCTGCACAATCACCTTTCGGGCGCCGCGTTTCCCGAGTGGTGGTACGAGCTGGCGCTAGCCGAGGAATCACGGGGGTATCGCTACTACACCAAGGTACGCATTGATAATTGCCGCGAGTACGGTGGCAATGAATTCTCCATGCGCCCATATTACCTAATGTTTCGCAACGTCACGTCGACCAGTTACGAGCAAATGAATGACTGCGAAAAAGGAGAGTACAAGCGGTTGGATCAACTAAGTGAGGAAGAAATATCGGCATGGATGAACAGCATTCAGCTGGACAAACTTTACGAAGGCCGCGAAGAGTTTTTTCAGACCCATTGGCAACGCCTCGGCGGGCTGTTGACTAACCCGTGGTTACAAGCCGAGATAATGGCGAGGAATATAAAAGCGTTCAGTGAGGAGGGCGTCTCATACCTGGAACTGCAGGTCGATGTTCGGGGAGCGAGAAACGCGGACGGCACATCGATAACACCGGACGAAACAGCGGCAATATTGCGTGAGCGACTTCAGCAAAAAGATGTGACTGAAACGGGCATGACAGTACGATTTCAGTTGGCGCTGCTGCGCTTCACACCGAACGCCGAGGAGCAACTGCGAAATATTTACAAATTCGTGTACGACAACAACGATCTTTTTGTCGCCGTAAACATGGTTGGCCGCGAAGACAATGACAAAGGACATCCAAGGCGCTTTTTGTCTACATTGCGGGAATTGAGGCAGCGCTACGGTGGCGTCAAGCTCTCGATACACGCCGGTGAGGTCGATGAGCCCAACGCCCATGTCAGAGAGACCTTGCTGCTCGGTGCCGATCGAATCGGCCATGGTCTGAACCTGATCACCGACGATGACACGATACGCCTGATGCGGAACGGGCCTTATTTGGTTGAGATCAATCTCATTAGCAATCTGCTTCTGGGATACGTACAGGACTATTCAGAGCACCCGTTTCCTGAATACCTACGGATTGGTATTCCGGTCGCGCTATCTACCGATGATCGGGGTATGTGGGGCTCGACCATGACCGACGAGTTTTTCGTCGCTGCAACCGAGTTCAATCTCAGCTGGGACGAGATCAAATTGCTCAGCCGCAATTCCCTGGCCCACGCTTATGTCCCGCCAGCCTTGAAGCAGCAGCTATTGGACAATTACGATGCGCGGATCGCCCGATTCGAACGTCGAATGACAAAGTCCGGAGTTGCAAAGCTCGATGCCATGCCCAAAACGCGAGGTTTCGTATGCGCACGTTATGAGCTTTGCCATTAGCTTGCTTCACTGGCGCTGTACGATTAAGCGCAGCGTGTCATAGATTTGCACCGAGGTCGATTTCCAATCCCCGCTTGAGCAGTTTAATGGGGACATTCTGCTTTTTTTAAAAAAAAGCAGAATGTCCCCATTACTTACCAATAATGCTGCGCAGATCTGCGACAAGTGCCGCGATATTCAAGTTCTCACTGTTGCACCTAATCGTTAATGCGGCTTCGGCTTCGCTCAAAGGATCCATGTTTCGCAACTGATACTCGAGGACGTCCGTATCGGCCTCCGACGCATCCAGGTGCTGAGTCATGCGTTCGCGCAACCTGCGGCGCAGCGTCGAATCCGGCGCAAAAGTTTCGACAATGACAAAAGCGACACCTCTGCGATCCGCCAGCTCGTGCGCCGCCTTGCGCTGTGCAGCGCGCAGAAACGATGCATCGAGAATTACCGAATGCCTGGTTTGAAGTAAGGCATCAGCGAGCTCGTGCAAATGTTTATACAGGCGGTCCGTGACTTGAGTCGCATAGATGCCTGCAGCAATCGCAGAATGCGTATCGCCGGTCTCGTCGATATTAAATAAGCGCTTGCGTTCGATATCCGATCGTATTCGTATAGCCGGCAACTCCCCAAGAATTTGGTCGGACACGAAAGTCTTGCCGGAAGCCGAAAGGCCGTGCATAACAATCAGCATCGGCTTGCGGAGCGAGACCTGGTGAGCTGCGATCTGGCAATAGCGCTCCGCATTGACTAGATCGTCTTTTCGGTCGTTCGAAATCTTCCGTTCCTGGCTGCGCAGCACATCGATTTTTGCTCGGACCAGACAGCGGTAGCTGAAGTATAGGTTTAGAAGACGAACGCCATCATAGTCACCGGTAACTTCAAGATAGCGATTTAAAAACTGCGCGGCGAGATCCTTTCGTTCCCTGTATACAAGGTCCATGGTCAGAAACGCATAATCCGCAACGACATCAATGTTGCGCAACTCATCATTAAACTCAATGCAATCAAACGTTGTAATACCGGTCGGTAGGCGTACCAGATTTCCGAGATGCAAATCACCGTGGCAATCGCGAAAGAAACCGTCGTCGAACCGCTGCCTGACGCTGCTTTCCATTGTGCGCAGATGCGCTGTTGTCCAAGTCTGTAGTTTGTCCAGCAAAGAGCTATCGATGTAGCCTTGCAGCGGTTCAAAATTCTCTAGAATCAATTCGATCGCACGCCGCGAAATTTGATTCCGCTGCTCACGAGGCGTCACGGTTGCGGCAAGATGACGCCTGGCAATCACATCGCCGAGTTCGGTCGCATCGGCTAAGGAAAGATTGCCGGATAATAGTTGCCTGTCGAGCAGCATTTCCTGGTCGAACGGCTTCATCCGCACGGCGTATTCGACCGGCGCTCCGTCGCCGCCAATTTGCGCGTACCCACCTGACATTACGATTGGCACCACATCGATGTATATGTCCGGGGCCCAGGGTTTGTTTAGACGGATCTCCTCCTCGCAGTAGTGCCTACGCCGATCGAGAGTTCCGAAGTCGAGAAACCCAAGATCGAGCGGCTTCTTGATCTTGTACACATACTCGTCCGTCAGTAGGATCCATGAGATGTGCGTCTCTATGCGTTCAACGGAAGTGACCGGATGCGAATAGGCCGCGGGCCGCATCAGCTGATCGACCAGCGAGGAGTCGTACTCGGCGATAGACGGAGCAGATCGGTGCACAATCGTGCCTCAGCGAGCGACCGATGCGAGACCGGCCATGAATAACATGAAGGTTACTCTATAAATAATCCACACGTAGTCGCACACGAAAAAAGAAAGCCTCGCTTTCGGTTAGCGCGTATAACAATTGGAACCATTTAGGGTATAAACGGGGCGGGTTCCGTACACCGTCGGTCAATCTGGGCCGCCCCGGGATCCCTTGGAGTCGTGAATGTCCGCAGAGTACGATCGTCCGGCTGATCCGAACGCCGCCGAGTTTTCCGGCGAGTCACCGGGCCGTATTGCCAAGCGCCTTTTTCATGCGACACGCCCGAAGTTTTTCCCGGCGTCGGGGTTGCCGGTCATTGCCGGGACGGCCTGGGGCGTTTTCGCTGTCGGCCAAATGGATGCGATCGCGTTTTTCCTGGCGCTGTTAGCTACTGTATGTGTGCATGCAGGCTGCAATGTATTGAACGACGTTGGTGACGAAGTAGTCGGCACCGATCGCGTGAATGACCAACGCATCTACCCGTACACCGGCGGCTCGCGGTTTATTCAGACCGGCATCTTAGATTCCAACACTATGGCGCGGCTTGGTGTGAGTTTGCTCGGTGTTGCGTCAGTCTGCGGCGTAATCCTTCTATTGACGAAGGGACCGTTAATACTGTTATTCGGGCTTGCCGGAATCGCACTAGGCGTCCTGTATTCGCTGGGTCCGGCCCGTCTATGTGCGCTGGGTCTCGGTGAATTTGCCGTTGCCGTGGCCTTCGGGGTTCTTCCAGTCAGTGGCGCGGCTTGGTTGCAAGGTGCGGTAATCGATGCCGACTTGTTGTTGTTCTCGATGCCAGTCAGTGCCTGGGTCGCGGCGATCCTGTTGATCAACGAAGTGCCCGATATCGATGCCGACGGAGCTACTGGTAAACGAACATTACCGGTCAGACTTGGCCTGACCCGGACAGCGTGGCTGTATCTGTCGATCCAGCTTGCGGCTGTCACAGTGATAGCCGTATTGGCGGCCAGGGGAACGTTACCGATGCTGGCCCCAGCATTACCGGCCGGCTTGCTGGTGATGGCATGGTCGGCTTCGCGAGCAATCCAAAAAGGTATTGCAGACCGCGAGGGCATGACGCGCGCTATTGAAGCTACGCTCGCAATTCACACGCTCGGAGCGCTTTGGTTGACGGCGTGCGTTTTGTTTGCGTTTCGGTGGCCTGCTGCCTGACGCGTTCGTCGCGTGCAGCAAACAAGTTAGCGGTTGCCTTATGACAGACAGCGGTAGGCTCATTCGCATAAAGAAAGGACTGAATATTCCGCTGGCCGGTCAGCCTGAGCAGGCGATTGGGCATGGCAATGAAGCTAGCGCAGTTGCCGTGCTCGGCCCGGATTGCTTTGATTTAAAGCCCGGCATGCTAGTGCGCGTCGGCGAGCACGTCCGTCTTGGCCAGCCGCTGTTTCGCGACAAGCAAAACCCGGGCGTGCATTTCACATCGCCGGGTAGCGGCGTTGTGCGATCGATTAATCGTGGCGAACGACGCGTGCTTCAATCGATCGTCATCGACCTCGATGGCAATGACGAAGAGCATTTTCCCGTGTTTTCACACGCTCAACTGGCATCGTTGAGCGAAGAAGAGGTGCGAAAGAATCTGTTGGCATCGGGCCTATGGACGGCGCTTCGCACGCGGCCCTATAGTCACATACCGGCTCCTGCATCGTCGCCCGAGGCAATTTTCGTAACTGCGATCGACACCAATCCGCTGGCAGCGGATCCTGCAGTTATCGTTGCACGTGATTCGGAGTACTTTGGCGTCGGTCTGCATCTGCTCGGGACGTTGACCGAAGGTCCGGTCTATGTGTGCACCGCAGAAAAGTCCGGTATTTCCCTGCCAGACAGCCAGCAATTTCGACATGCGTTTTTTTCCGGCCCGCATCCGGCAGGTCTCGTCGGTACCCACATTCATTTTCTTCACCCGGTCAGCGAGAGTCGGACGGTCTGGCACATCGGTTACCAGGACGTCATTGCGATCGGAAAATTATTCACCAGTGGCCGCCTGGCCGTTGACAGAGTTATTGCGCTCGGTGGTCCCAAAGTTAAAACGCCGCGATTGATCATTACACGACTCGGCGCAAGTATCGGCGATTTGCTGCGCGGCGAGATTGACGCCGGTGACATTCGTGTGATTTCCGGATCGGTGCTCGCCGGCCGTCGTGCGAGAGGATGGGCGGCGTATGTTGGTCGCTACCATAACCAGATCAGCGTTCTGCAACAGGGCAGCCCGCGAGAGTTTCTCGGCTGGATGGGCCCCGGCCTGAACAAGTACTCCTCGACGCGAGCTTACGCCGCGCACCTGTTTCATCGTGGCGCCTTTCCATTAACGACCACGCAAAATGGCAGCCCACGTGCAATGGTGTCGATCGGCAGCTTTGAGACGGTTATGCCGCTGGATATCCTCGCCACGCCACTATTGAAAGCCCTGCTCGTCGGTGACACGGAAAGGGCCCGCGCACTCGGTTGCCTCGAACTCGATGAAGAAGATTTGGCGCTGTGCTCATTTGTCTGCAACGGCAAGTATGAATACGGCCCACACCTACGCAGAAATCTGCATGACATTGAGACTCACGGCTGATGATGGGGTTGCGCGAATTTCTCGACCGGCTTGAGCCGTTCTTTAAAGAGGGCGGACGCTACGAACGCTTCCATGCCCTTTATGAAATGGTCGATACGCTGTTGTACACGCCGTCGGATTTGACGCGCGGCTCGCCACACATTCGAGACGCGCTTGATCTGAAACGCGTAATGATCATGGTCGTGTTCGCCGTTACACCGTGTATCGTCGTCGGCCTATGGAATACGGGCTATCAAGCGAATTCCGCGATCGCATTGCTCGGGCATACCGGCGCTGACGGCTGGCGTGGCGTCGTATTGCCGCTGTTAGGTGCCGGCTACGATGCCAGCAGCGTTTACGACTGTTTTATGCACGGGCTGCTGTACTTCCTGCCGATTTACATCGTCACGATGGCCGCAGGCGCTTTTTGGGAAATTCTCTTTGCTGGTGTTCGAAATCACGAAATCAACGAGGGCTTTTTGGTCACGTCGATGCTTTATGCATTGATCTTACCGGCGTCCACTCCATTGTGGCAGGTCGCGATCGGCATTAGCTTCGGTGTCGTTATTGGCAAAGAAGTCTTCGGCGGCACCGGGAAAAACTTTCTTAATCCGGCACTGGTCGGCCGCGCGTTTTTGTACTTCGCCTACCCCGCGCAAATGTCCGGCGACGCCGTGTGGACACCGGTTGATGGTTTTAGCGGCGCTACTGCGCTCGGCATTAGTGCTATCGACGGAATTTCGGGCGTGCTCGAGAGCGGCTTGAGCTGGAGCCAGGCTTTTTTTGGTCAGATGCAGGGCTCTTTGGCAGAGACGTCTACTGCAGCTTGCCTGCTGGGCGGACTCTTGCTCGTTTACACGGGCATCGCTTCGTGGCGCATTATCGTTGCCGTATTCGCAGGACTTATTATTCCATCCGTACTGTTTGGTGGAATCGATAGCGGAAACCCGATGTTATCGATGCCATGGCACTGGCACGTCGTGCTGGGAGGATTCGCGTTCGGAGCCATATTCATGGCTACGGATCCCGTCTCTGCGGCACAAACCAATACCGGCAAATGGATCTTCGGACTTTTAATCGGATTCATGACCTGGGTTATTCGCGTGATCAATCCGGCGTTCCCAGAAGGCATCATGCTGGCTATTCTGTTCGCCAATATTTTCGCGCCAGTTATCGACTATTTCGTCGTACAGGCCAATATCCGCCGAAGGGTGAAGCGCTGTGCCTAATCACGACAGCCAACGCAAAACGCAACGCAAAAAATTTTCGCGCGATAGCACGCGCAATACGCTGACGGTTGCGATTAGTCTGAGTTTGGTGTGTTCAATACTCGTAGCCTCAACAGCCGTGTTGCTAAAACCCGTGCAGCAAAAAAACGAAGAGCGTTATCGGCAACGAATAATTCTCGAAGTAGCCGGACTAATGCAGCCCGATGCCAGCATAGAGTCGCTGTTCGAGAGCATCGAGCCGCGTATGGTCGAACTTGCGAGCGGCGAGTATGTGGAATCGCCCTCACCGAGCGAATTTGACGCGTCCGATGCGGCGAGCGATCCGTCCGTAAGTACGGCTATTCCAGACGATCTCGATATCGCAGGAATTCGCCGGCGCGCTTTGCATTCCCCGGTGTACCTGGTGCGGGTCGGCGAGGAACTCGAGCAGGTCATTCTACCGGTTTACGGCTCGGGGCTGTGGTCGACTCTGTACGGCTATCTTGCATTGACCGCGGATGGCGCGATCGTGAAGGGCCTGCGTTTTTACAGCCATGCGGAAACGCCCGGCCTCGGCGATCAGATCGACGATCCTGACTGGCGCGAGCAATGGGTCGGCAAACAAATTTACGGTCCTGACGGACAGCCGCGGATAGAAGTTATTCGCGGTTTTGTGCAGTACGACGACTCATCGGGGCTAGCCGATGCTACGCAGTTCCAGGTTGATGGCTTGTCAGGCGCCACGTTAACCGGGCGAGGTGTAATGCAGCTCGTGCGTTATTGGACAGGACCGCATGGCTTCGGCCCGTATCTTAAGAACTTGAAACAAGACGACGGTGCAACGCAATGACAGATGCCCGCAAAGTATTGATCGATCCACTTGTCGACAACAATCCAATAACACTTCAAGTATTGGGTATCTGTTCGGCTCTTGCTGTCACCACTTCGCTGCTGCCGGCGTTACTTATGTGTGTTGCGTTGACGAGTGTCGCGGCATTATCGAACGCGGCCATCAGTAGTATTCGCAATCGCATACCGAACAATATTCGCATCATCGTACATATGACGATCATTGCATCGTTCGTCATCCTGACGGATCAGATTCTGCGTGCCTATGCGTTTGAGACGAGCAAGCAGCTATCCGTATTCGTCGGATTGATTATCACGAATTGCATCGTGCTTGGCCGCGCTGAGGCGTTCGCGATGAAAAACGGCGTCGGCTTAAGTTTTCTCGACGGTCTGGGTAACGGCCTCGGCTACAGTGCGATTCTGCTGATCGTTGCGACGTTGCGCGAATTATTCGGTGCGGGGACTCTACTCGGGTATCGAATCCTGCCGCTCGTGTCCGACGGCGGCTGGTACGAGGCTAACGGCATGATGCTTTTGCCGCCCAGTGCATTTTTCATTATCGGCCTGCTCATATGGGGGGTTCGCAGCTGGAAGAGCGAGCAGGTTGAGCGAACGGACTACCAGATTCACGAGATCCATCGTACGGAGGTGTACTGATGGAAGCCTATTTCAATCTGTTCATCCGCGCCGCGTTCGTCGAAAACCTGGCACTGGCTTTCTTTCTTGGCATGTGCACGTTTCTGGCCATCTCGAAACGCGTCGAGACCGCGATTGGCCTGGGGCTTGCTGTCGTCGCCGTGCAAACCATCACCGTGCCGGTCAATCACTTGATATTCGCTTACCTGCTCGACGATGGTGCACTTGCCTGGGCCGGTCTACCCGACGTGGATCTAAGCTTCCTGGGCCTTGTGAGTTACATCGGTGTTATTGCCGCGCTCGTCCAGATTCTGGAAATGACGCTCGATCGCTTCGTGCCGGCACTTTATAACGCGCTCGGTATCTTTCTGCCGTTGATTACTGTGAATTGCGCAATCCTCGGCGGCACACTGTTCATGGTCGAACGCAAATATACCCTAGGCGAAAGCGTCGTATACGGCTTCGGCAGCGGGGCCGGTTGGGCGATCGCATTGATTGCATTGGCCGGCATTCGAGAAAAACTTCGTTACAGCGACGTGCCCGATGGTCTGCAAGGGCTAGGCATCACGTTCATCATCGTCGGGCTGATGTCTCTCGGTTTCATGGGTTTTTCCGGTATTCAGCTTTGAGTAGTAATTCCACAATAGCGCTCGAAGTTCTGTTAGGTGTCGGACTGTTTACGGCGATTATCCTGACGCTTGTCTTCGTCATCCTTGTGGCACGCTCGCGCCTCGTTGCAAGTGGCACGGTCAATATCATGGTCAATGATGATCGGGAACTGCACTTGCCTGTTGGTGGCAAACTGATGCAGGGCCTTGCTGATGAAGACATTTTCGTGGCGTCGGCCTGCGGGGGTGGTGGAACCTGTGGCCAGTGCCGTGTAAGGGTCCTGTCCGGCGGTGGGGCGATCTTGCCAACCGAAACGTCACTTATCAACAAACGTGATGCCGAGAATCATTTTCGACTTTCCTGTCAGGTAACCGTCAAACAGGACATGCAGATTTGGGTGCCCGATGAGGTATTCGGGGTGCGGCGCGTCGAATGCACCGTGAGCTCAAATCGCAATGTCGCAAGCTTCATCAAGGAATTGGTGCTGGCTCTACCGGTTGGCGAAAAGCTTGATTTTAAGGCCGGTGGTTATATCCAGATAGAGTGTCCGCCGCATGTCCTCAAATTTTCAGATTTTGACATCGACGAAAGGTTTCGCGATGAATGGGATCGTTACAAGTTATGGCGCTACGAATCCCGCGTCACGGACACAGTATCCCGCGCGTATTCGATGGCGAACTATCCGCTGGAAGAAGGCATCGTCAAGCTGAACGTTCGGATCGCCACGCCTCCGCCCGGGTCGGCCGATAAAGTTCCACCGGGTGTCATGTCGTCTTGGATCTTCAACCTGAAGCCCGGTGATCCCGTCACGATTTCCGGACCGTATGGTGACTTTTTTGCCAAGCAGACCGACAACGAAATGGTTTTCATTGGTGGTGGTGCAGGAATGGCGCCGATGCGCGCGCATATTTTCGATCAGCTGAAACGACTGCATTCGCAACGAAAAATGAGTTTCTGGTATGGGGCGCGCAGCTCAAAAGAGGTTTTTTACGACGACGAGTTCGATCGGCTCGCTGCGGACAACGATAATTTTGAATGGCATCTCGCGTTGTCGGAACCGCAGCCCGAAGATAATTGGAGCGGGTATACGGGCTTTATTCACCGCGTCTTGCATGATGAATATCTCGGCGGTCATGAAGCGCCGGAGGACTGTGAGTATTATCTATGTGGCCCGCCGATGATGAATGCGGCGGTTGTCAAAATGCTGTCGGATCTCGGCGTGCCGAGCGAGAACATATTGCTCGATGATTTCGGGGGCTAGACGGCGGTGAAGACACCATCACGGATTGGCTTTCTGTTCGCGGCACTGACGATTCTCGCCTGCGACGGTTCGTCGCGCCTACCTGAATACGAGCTGGCCGGTGCCACGATGGGCACGACATTCAATATCAAAGTTGTTGCGCCGCCCGATGATGGGGCTATGGAAGCGCTGCGGCAGCAAATTCGCGACAAGCTCGATAGTGTTGAAATGCTGACGTCGACATACATAAAAGAGTCGGAGCTATCATTATTTAATGCCAATCCGTCAACAGACTGGATAGACGTATCGGCAGATCTGTGCAACGTCATCGAGCAGGCGCTAACTTTGAGTCGAGAGACGGACGGGGCCTTCGACATTACGGTGGGCCCGCTCGTAAACTTGTGGGGATTTGGAGCGGAGGGCTTTGCGAATCAGCCACCAACGACGGACGAGATTCAGCTCGCACTGTCGCGCGTTGGTTATCAGCGTTTGCGAACGCGCTGTGATGTTCCGGCGCTGCGCAAACAACGGAGCGATCTGTACGTGGACCTGTCCGGCTGGGCTAAAGGCTATGCCGTCGACCAGCTCGCATCGCTGCTCGATGAAACGGCGTTTACCGATTATTTGGTTGAAATTGGCGGGGAGCTGCGCGCACAGGGCCTCAACGCCGACCGTCATAAGTGGGCGATTGCAATCGAGAAGCCGGATACGGCCGGACGTGACATACAATTAGTCCTACGGCTGACCGGTACGGGTGTCGCGACATCGGGCGATTACCGCAATTACTTCGAATATGAAGGTGTACGATATTCACACACCATCGATTCGCAGAGTGGCTGGCCAGTGTCTCATTCACTGGCAGCTGTGACCGTGATCAATGAATCGGCGGCGACGGCGGATGCATTGGCGACGGCACTACTGGTGCTCGGCCCCGAAAGAGGCCTGTCCATGGCGGATAAACTCGGCGTGGCCGGATACTTTCTGTTGCGTGGACCGGCGGGCATCGAGGCGCGGACAACGCCGTCGTTCGACCAGATGTACAAATTATGAGTACGGTTATCACCACATTTGTTCTTAGTTTTGTTGTCGTTCTGCTCGTCATTGCCGGGATGAGTATCGGTGTAATCAACGGTCGCAAAGCGATCAGCGGCAGTTGCGGCGGCCTTAACGGCCGTGATTGCGAGATTTGCAGTGGCAACTGTCCCAACAAGCGCAATTCGCGAGGAGGCGATTGATGACGCTCAAGTCTTGTTTGGTTAAAGATTATATGGCGCGAACACTGGTAACGTTCAAGCCTGACACCGACGTGCTCGACGCTGTGCATGTCCTAATCGTAAATCGCATCGCTGGAGCGCCGGTTGTGGACGACGAGGGAAACCTGATCGGCATGCTGTCAGAACTCGATTGCATGAAAGTCGCATTGGACGCCGGTTATCACGATCGTCGGGCTGGACCGGTTGCCGATTACATGACACCAGGCACGAAGACGGTTGATGTGGAGATGAACATTATCGATTTGGCGCAGGAATTCGTCGACTCAAGTTTTCGGCGCTTTCCCGTGATGAAGAACAATCGGATGGTGGGTCAGATTAGTCGTCGCGATGTACTGCGCGCGCTGCAGAATATTAACCGACATTGATTAATCGCGAGCCCGCTTCTCAGAGACGCGCGACGGAAAAAAGCTAGCGCTTAGCATGCGCCGCCTCAGGAACGCGTAAACCTCGAGCAGCGGTAACTCTTTCGGACAAACGTCCTCGCACGCCATCATGCCAATGCAACCGAATACGCCCTGGTCGCTGGAGACGACTTCGAACCATTCGGCGTCGCTGCGTTGGTCGCGCGGATCCAGCATGAATCGTGCAACGCGATTCAGTCCCGCCGCTCCGAAGAAGTCGGCGTTGATGTTTGCCATGCCGCAGGCGGCGACACAGCAACCGCATTCGATGCAGCGATCACGTTCGTAAATCTCCTGCGCGAGCTCGTCGTCCATGCGCTCCTCGATTGCGTCCGGATCGAATGGCAACCGTTCGTGCACCCATGATTCGGTGCGTTCGGCCATTTCTCGAAACCATATGCCGGTGTCCACGGACAAGTCTCCGACCAGCTTGAACACCGGTAGCGGGTACAAGTGGATCGTATCCGGCAAGTCGGACGTCAGCGTCCGACACGCCAGGGCCGGCCGCCCATTGACCATCATTCCGCAGGATCCGCAGATTGCCGAACGGCACGCAAAGTCGAATTGCAGGCTCGGATCGTGCTGCTCACGTATCGTATTGAGCGCGATGTACAGTGACATGTACGGCGTTTCGTCAATTTCGAAACGTTCGGTATGCGGAACCGAATCCGGATCGACCGGGTTATAGCGAAACACCTCGAATGTCAGGCGACGAAGCGACTGTGCTTGTTGTTCACTCACAGCGGCACCATCTCTGACAATCGGCTGCCCAAAGATTCTTCGCTCGGCAGGCGCCCATGCCGTGTCTGTTCGTTATGCACGGTTTCATTATAGGCCGCAACGGAAACGCTCATGTCTACGCGCTCACCGCTGCCATAGCCACGATGACCTGGCGGCAGACGCATGAGTCCGGTGGGCTCGTAGGAAAACGACGGTTCATCGTCTTGCACTGGCCAGCGAACAAGAGTCCGGTTAAGCCAATACTTGTCGTCGCGCAAAGGATAGTCCGTGCGGCTGTGCGCGCCACGGCTCTCGGTACGAGCCAATGCACCCATCGCTGTGATCATTGCAAGACGCACCATTCCTTTTAGGCGCAGCGCGAACGTCAGTTCGGGGTTCGCTCCGGGTGCCTTGCTGCGCAGTGCTGCCGTATCACACTGAGCCAACAATCGCCGTAACTTCTGAACGGCTTGTTCGAGTTCGTCGCCGGTCCGGAAGATACCAACCTTGCTGATCATGATTTCGCCCATCGCATCACGGATTCGAAAGATGTTTGGTCCGGCTCCGCGGCGCTCAAGCCAGTCTTGCGCGCGCTGTTTGGCGTTTGCCAACGCGTCGAACACGTAACTTGTGTTCTCGCTGAACGTCGCACCGGCCGCGTACTTTGCGGCGTGCGCCCCGACGACGCGGCCGGTGACGAGTGTCTCCGCCAGGCTGTTGCCGCCCAGGCGGTTAAAGCCATGCATATCCCAGCAGGCGGCCTCGCCGACCGCGAACAGTCCGGCCATGTTGTACGCTTGACCGTCTTTGTTTACCCGTATACCGCCCATCGAATAGTGTTGCGTCGGACGTACCGGGATTAGGGAAGTCGCCGGATCGATGCCGACGAAGTCGCGACAGATATCAAATACTTCACGCAATTTTGTCTTAAGGTGGGCCTCACCCAGATGGCGCACGTCGAGCCACAAATGCGGTCCGTCGACGGTTTCTACGCCGTTGCCATCACGCATGCACTGCACCATGTGCCTCGATATGACATCGCGACTTGCAAGCTCCTGTTTTTCGGGTTCTTTGTCTACGATGAAACGATGTAGATTCTTGTCGAGCAAATAGCCGCCGTCGCCTCGCGCGCCTTCGGTGATTAAGATGCCGCTCGGCACCAGAGCCGTTGGGTGGAATTGCACGGCCTCCATGTTGCCGAGTGGCACGATGCCGGTATCTAACGCAAGCGCTGCGCCGCCGCCATAATTGATCGTCGCGTTAGTCGTGTACGTGCCGTAAATGCGACCATAGCCGCCGGTTGCGATAATGGTGGACTTGGCCAATATTGCAAAATGTTCGCCCGTCCGTAGGCAACGTGCGATGGCGCCGAGGCAGCGATTGCCATCGTGCACGAGACTTACCGCTTCCGCGCGGTCACGAACGTTAATACCAAGTCGCACGATTTCGCTGTCGAGCGCATAAAGGGCGGCGTGCCCGGTTCCGGCAGCCGCGTAACAGGCGCGCCACTTGGCCGTGCCACCAAAGTCTCGATGCATGATCAAACCAGCGTTGTCCTCGCCTTCATCAATGTCGACGCGTTCGCCCTTGATGAAATAGCTGTTGTTACCGCCGCGCACCCGAGTCCAGGGCACGCCGAAATGCGCCAGTTCCCGAACGGCACGCGGCGCTTCCTCGGCAAAGATCTGTGCGACTTCCTGGTCGGCGCCCCAGTCGGAACCACGCACGGTGTCGAGAAAATGTAAGGATGGATTATCACCATCTGCCATGACGCAATTACCCAGCGCCGCTTGCATGCCGCCCTGTGCAGCGCAACTGTGACTGCGGCGCGGCGGTACGATCGACAGCATCAATGCATCCAGCCCTGCCGCGGCCGCTTCGATCGCGCAACGTTCCCCGGCAAGACCGCCGCCTATGACGAGCACGTCGGTTGTGAGCAGTTGCGACTTCATGTTGCCGCACCGAGCAGGAAAGCGAGCGGTGGCTCGAGCCAGCCGGCCAATACCAGCAAGGTGACCACTCCGAGAATCAGGAATCCCCAAAACAATAGTTGTTCAATGGTTCGTAGCGAACGCCGAGATAGACTGGCGCCGAAGCCCCACTTGACGGCAAGGCGGTAGAGTCCGACGCTCGCGTGGAATTCGACGCATAGAAGTAAGATTGCGTACGGCAGCCACAAGCCAGCGCCCACCCTTGCCAACGTCGTTGCCGATTCGATTCCAGGCCCTGCACCAAACAACGGTGTGAATACATCGACGGCCAGCAGGATGATATGAAAGCTGCCGATAACCAAAATAATCATGCCGCTCCGTACCTGCCAGATCCACAGCATCGATTCCAGATGTGGTTGAAATGGAGAGTGCTCGCTGACCGTCACAGGTCGCTCGCGACCCGAGTTCCGTAGGTCACGCGATAATTGCAGTAGGCGCCGACGCTCGCGAAGTTGCGTCGGAATTTTTCGGCTGGCAAACACGGCGTGAATCAAAAACAACGCGAAAATTGCGAGTACGGTCGGCTGCGCGATGTAATAGTCCTCGAGCAAGCTCGCCAGCCAGTCGAAGCCGCGCTCTCCGGTTAGGATCGAGCCGACCAGGACCATATGGCCCCACATGAACAGGGCCAATATGAGGCCACTGGCGCCGCTCACAAGCTCATACGCAAGTTCGCGACGCGCCTGGTCGCGGTTCGCCGTGCGACTAATCGTCTCGAAATCGGACGCTTTCATCTGCGGTTCATTCTAGACATTGCTGTGAGACCCGTATCCTATGCATAAGTACAAACCCGTAGCGGAATCAATTTCGAATAGCTCTATCGTTGTATTCACGCCGGAGTACAAATGTTCTCCGGAATCCTGACACAATATGTGGCCTACAAGAAATAGTTAGATTCCGATGACAAACACCACCGACCAAAGCGAGAAACCAATGCGGAAGAAATTCCCGCTACGAATCGTACTATCAAGCGTTGCAGTGCTCATTGTGGCATTTGTGGTCCTTGGCGCGGTCAGTGTGGTCGGATGGGAGTATTCCAACAGCGATAACTTCTGCGCCAATGCGTGCCACGAAGTGCATCCGGAAGAGCCGTATGCCCATCAGCTAGGAAACCATGCCAACGTTGCGTGCGTCGAGTGCCATATCGGTAGATTGTCGACGTTTGCATCATTGACCGAAAAGTCGGGCCACGTAGCCCACGCCTGGAACTTCATTTTTGGCTATGACCGGCCGACGTATTCGACATCGCTGCCGGGCGCGCAGAATTCCTGCGAAGGCTGTCACACCAAAGAGCCGCATCGTCATAACGTTGTCAACACGGCCAAAAAGTTTGCGGCCGATCGACGAAATTCCGAGAGCAGGCTTACGTTGACCATGCGCCTGAACGGACGGACATTTGGTGGCGAAGTGCGCAGAGGCGTCGACTGGCACGCCAGCGGTGCCGTACGATTTATTTCAGATGGGCCGCAAAATTTCAATATTCGTTGGGTCGAGGCAACGTCGCCCGATGGTTCCAAGGCCATTTACAAAAACGTAAGCGCATCGCTCAGTGACGAGGAGATTGAGCAAGCTGAGAAGAACGTCATGGATTGTATCGACTGCCATAATCGCGCCGGCCATCCTTTCAGGAGCCCGGAGGAAGAGGTGGACGCCGCGTTGGCTGATGGCAGATTGAGCGCCGAGCTTCCCTACATCAAGGAGCGCGTCATCGAACTCCTCGAGCAAGATTTCGCCTCAGAGGACGAGGCGAATGAACTGGTGCAGCAGGCATGGGAAAAATATCAGGAGGATTTTCCCGATCTGGAAGCCAAGAAACCAGAAGCCTGGCGTGCCGCGCATCAGTTTTTGCAGGAGCGGCAGGAATTTATGGTGAACCTGATGGTGCGTAACCGATTTGTGGACGAAGGCGTTTCATGGCGGTCGTTCCCCGACAATAACGGGCACAAGCAGGACCCAGGTTGTTTCCGTTGCCACGGAGGTCAGTTGCAGACCGATGCAGGAACTCCAATCACCGTGAATTGCACAAATTGCCATTCGATCCCATTAGTGACGAAGCGTGACCGCGTGCCGGATTATTTTTTATCGCTCATTGATAAAAAGAAGCCGGACAGTCATCACGATAAAGCCTTCATTTCCAAGCACATGAAACTCGCTGGCGAGGAATGTACAGTTTGCCATGAACAAATCAGATTCGGCGTAAACGACCGGACCTATTGCTCGAATTCGGGCTGCCATGGCAGCAGTTGGGATTTCCTGGATCTGGACGCGCTTAGAACGACTGCAGAGACGGCAGACGTTGCGACAGGCGACTAGGAGAGGAGACTAATTATGACTCGAGCTAAGCGTATTCCTCACTCGATTCTCCTCGGATTTTTGCTTCTGCTGCCGACAGCCGCGGTCACGGCGGACGACGAGTGCGATGCCTGTCATCGAAATGTGGATTTCTTTGCCGAGTATCCGAAGTTACACGATTACTATCAGCAGTGGCTGGCCTCTCCGCACGAGCAGTCGGGCGTCAGATGTGATGACTGTCATGGAGGCACAGCTTCCACGATGTCGATGAAAAAGGCTCATGCGGGCGTTTTGCCGATGAACGACAGGCGTAGCACGTTGCATTATCAAAAACAGCCGGAAACCTGCGGGCAATGTCATCGTGACAAGCAGAGACAGTTTGTGCAGAGCAAACATTATGCGGCGCTGATGGATCAACGGGCGGCGCCGACCTGTACCACGTGTCATCCTGCGATGAGTCGTCGGCCCGAGTTGCGAAATATCGTTTTGAATGCCTGTCGCAACTGTCATGGCGAAGGCAATAGCGAGAATTTGCCGCTGATCGCGGACAAGGCTGAGAGCGTGTTCACCCAGTTAAACATCGCCGGCGGGCTGCTCGGCTGGACTCGAATCCACTATGAATCTCACGGCTGGCCCGGGGACAGCAAGAAACGAGTGCTTGAGCTCGATAAACGCTATCGCACCATAGTGAACAGGGTGCATCAGTTCGATCTACAGCAGACAGAGAATGCGGCGATCGAAATTCTCGGTGAACTGCGGGAAATTTTCAGCGAGGCCCGACGCGCGCACGAGCAGCGGGCAGAGGAGTCATAGCGAGTACGGTGATACTTTCTCGGGATAACGAAGCTCGCCCCGCTCAATCGCAATAACCGCTTTGGCGAGCAACGTGAATATCAGGATGCCGAACGCCCAGATCCCAGCAGCGACACTCAGCTCGACACTCGTCGGCACATACTCGAAAATCTCACCGAGAGGGGTCGGTACAAATCCGGGGACGACGAGTCCCATGCCTTTCTCGATCCAGATTCCGACGAACGCAAGTACGCAGGCGATGTTTAGATACAGCGTGTTCGTTCGCAATGGGTTGATCATCAAGATCACGACAGCAATGACATTGAGGGTCAGTGCGAACCAGATCCAAGGTTGTAACGAGTTAAATCCGTCCAGTCCAAGAAAAAGATAGTGAATCGAGGCCGCATGCGCTCCCTCATTATAGAAGTCCGTAAATAGCTCAGCGCCGACAAAGAAAAGGTTGATCTGCATTGCGATGGCCATGATCAATGCGAGCGTATCAATAACGCTCTTGCTGACGTTGTACTGTGTGACTTTGTGGATAACTTGCAGAGTGATAATGATCAACGCCGGTCCAGATGCGAAAGCTGATGCGATAAATCGCGGGCCGAGCAGCGACGTATGCCAGAAAGGGCGCGCCGGATTTGCGGAAAACAGAAACGCAGTAACCGTGTGAATCGAGATTGCCCAGAACATCGCTAATACGACAAACGGAAAGTAGAGTCGGAAATTCGCCTCTTTACCACGGTAGCGGTAGTACAACAGATAGAACGGAATGGCGAGATTGAGTACAAGATAGCCGCTGAGGACAAGGACGTCCCATGCGAGCAATGACATTGGCCAGTTGAATCGGCCGATAAACGGGATCATGTGCCACAACCGATCCGGGCGCCCAAGGTCCACGACGACAAACAGGATTGCCATCGTAACGGCGGCAACGGCCATGCCCTCACCGACAAGTACAACTTCTTTTATATCCTTGCGATGAAATATGTACGCGGGAATTACCAGCAATACAGCGGCAGCGGCGATGCCGACGAGGAAAGCGAAGTTCGCGATATAGAATCCCCACGATACCTGGTCACTCATCCCAGTGACGACTAGGCCGTTCATGACTTGTTGCGCATAACGTGTTGCGCCGTAGGCAACAACGACGGTTAGTACCATCAACCACAGCCAGTAATTACGCGAGCCGCGAAACATTTCGCGTAGACCGTCCAGAATGAATCGAAGTATCGCCATCGGTTTCTGTCAGTCGCTGAAATACCAGAACTTAGGCTCGGTACCGAGATCCTCTTTTAGACGAAATACCTGCTTGTTTTCGAGGACGTAACGAATCTCACTGTCGGGATCGAGTAAGTTACCAAATATTCGGGCACCCGTTGGGCAAGCCTCCATACACGCAGGCTGTCGCCCTTTGCGTGTCCTTTGAATGCAGAAGTGGCACTTTTCCACGACGCCACGTGGTCTTGGACGATTGCCGAGATAATGCGTGTCGGGGTTTATTTCGTCCGTGGGGATCTCCGGCTCCGTCCAGTTGAAGTGACGTGCCCAGTACGGGCACGCCGTCATGCAATATCGACAACCGATACACCAGTCATAATCAACGACGACAATGCCGTCTGGTTCCATCCAGGTTGCTTCGACCGGGCAGGCCTTGACACATGGCGGGTCATCGCACTGCATACACTGCACCGGCAGGTAATACTTGCCCGCGACGGGCACCTCTTCAGGGTCGTAGTAATGATCAGAGTGTTCGAGGTTTGAATCGCCCTGGTCCATTTGCAACACGCGGATATATTGAACCTGCGAGTCCCGGCCTAGGTTGTTCTCCTCTACGCAGGCTTGCACGCAGTCACGATAACCCTGACATCGCGAAATATTAATTGCATAGCCGAACACAACATTTTCTTGCGGTGGAGTATTTGAGCAACTGATATCGGCGTCGTAGCGGATTTTTGCTTTTCGCTCGATGCGCAGCAGTGTTTCCTGCATTTCGTCTGCCGTCATTTTCTTATAGTGCTTTTGGAAAAAGTCATCAAAAGCATCCCCGAAAGTCTGACCACCCCATGCGGGCTGGGCCATGGAAACTGCAGCGCCGACGCCGATACCGCGAAGGAAATTTCTTCGCGCCATGTCGAATTTGTTTTGCGTTTCTTTCGAGCGCGAGTCTTTAGCCATTGGTCTGCCTATTTCTGTTCTGTACCGTTATCGGAATGCGCATCGTGATTCTTGCCACGCTCGAGCTTCAAGCCTGCGCGTACGGGAGGCGGCTCTTTGGGCGCTCGAGGTGATATCGCCGGACTGTGGGCATTGTGACAGTGTGTGCAATTGTATTGCGTGCGATCGCCCTGCCAGTCGGCAACGCGCTTGCCGTGAACGCCGTACGCCCAATCTTTGTGGCGATTTGCGTGACACCCGCCGCAGACCACATGTGCTTCATCGAGGTCGACCAATTCGTTTAGAAAAGTCCGCAAATAGTTGCGATTTTCGAAATCGTGACAGGACAGGCACCAGAGCCGACCTCGACCGTGCTCAATCTCTGAGTCATGCATCGTATCCAGCTCACGGATCTCCGGGTTCGGCTCCATGGATTCGTGACATTGATCGCACGGGTAGAAAAACAGTTCGTCTTTGCGTGGCACAACGTTGACCGTGGGGGCATTTGGATAGCCCTCGAATCGCACGGTATCGGCAGCTGTCGGTGACTCCTCCGCGAGCAGCGGCGAAAAACTCAGACAAACGACACAGGCAATGCCATGCACACGTCTTGCGGCAACCACAAGCGTTTTGCTTCTGTGTGCAGACATACTTGCGGTCCCCTGACTACGTGCCTCGCCGCATACCGGCCGCTTGGAATAGATCAGTTTTGGTAGCTTGCGTAGTAATTCACCAGCGCTTCAATATCGTCGCCGGAGAGGACACTGGTCATTTTTTCCATGGCAGGCAGCTGCTCCCGTTCTCCCGCGGCATATTGCTGCAATGCATAGCGCAAATAGTCTTTGCGCTGACCATGCAAGATACTGGATTCCGCCTCGCCCGGATCATCAGCGCCATGGCAAATAGCACAGTTTTCCATATGACTCGATTTGCCCGTTTCCGCTAGCGCCGCATCAAATTCTTCGCCGGCCGCTGAATAAGGCATAGCCGAAAAGTGAGCCGAAAGTTCGACAATCTGATCGTCGGTCAGGCGCTCCACCGATTTGCACATCAATGGTTTAGAGCCACACTTTCGTGCGCCGTCCATGTACGCGTAAATCGCGTCCTCTAAAACGACGGCCGGTATGCCTGCAATAATCGGAGTATCAGCTTCGGTGCCCCGGCCGTCCTCGCCGTGGCAGGCGACACACATCATCAGCATGCCATCAACTTCGGCCGAAGCGGGACCGCTCAAGGATAATAGGGGCAGCACCGCGGCCATTCTTATCAAGTTCCTCATCGTACCCATTTCAAATTCTCCACACTGCACCGACGCTTGCCTACGTAGTTTCCGTAGGCTTATATGCTAGATTTCGGCTCCACTGCAGACGATACGTAATTGGCGCAATGATTGGCAGCATGGCCTTGACGAGCAATAATTCGCCGGCCATTCGACATTATACTTCTGCATATAATAGCGCGATATCGATGTAGATCTTGTACTCCGTGATCAAGCCGTCTTGCATTTGGAATATATTCGCGAATGGCAATGTTATTCGGCTGTCGTCGTGCCGCGTGTAAGTAACTTCGCCCTCAGATACTAACATCGAGCCGTTAGCGACTGTTTTCTTCACTGCGTGTTGCAAACCCGCAATCGTCGCAAAAAAACCATCGACAGCACTGCGAATAGCATCGTGGCCAGCGATGGCTGGCGCCGATCCAAACCGGAATGTCGCGTCAGGAGCAATGCAACTCAAGAAGCGACCCGTATCCTTGTTGTCGATTGCTGCAAAAAGGGTGTTCAGCAGCGCTTGATGTTCGAGTTCATTCGTCATTGTTGGCTAGCATAAAAATGCAACAGCGACTTGACCTCGTCGTCGCTAAGAGCGACCAACTTGTCCTTCATCTTCTCTGGTTGTTCGCGTTCACCAACACGATAGTCGGCTATCGATGAACTCAGATAAGGCATCCACTGGCCGGCGAGAATGCTTGATTCATCCTCGGGGTTCGAGCCGCCGTCGGTATGACAGACGCCACAGTCGCGAGCGTGTATGGTTTCGCCGGCGGCCGCCAGACTGGCATCGAATTCCTGTTTCGCTGAGACAAATGCCAGCGCTGAATAATGTTCGGCAATCGCTTCGATGTCATCTTCGCTCAGGTCCACGACGACCTCGCACATACTGGTTTCCGGTCGATTCGTATCACCTTGCCGGAAGCCGCTCATCGCGCATGGACGCGCTTCGTCCTGGTAAATGTAAAGGGCTTCCGAATGTACAAATGCATCGATCCCGGCAATCGTCGGGACATCGCCCCATTGACTGACGCCATCGTCACCGTGACATCCATTGCATGTCGCGATGATCGTGTCGAGATCGTCGGCCAGGGATTGGCCGCAGGCGAAAAACGAAAGGGTGATCAAGAAAATTGCTGTTCTTTTCATGCTCCGATTCCAAGGCTTGTGAGATGGCTACTTCGCATTACGAACACGATGCTGTCAGTACATTCTATGCCATATCGGGACGATATCGGCTATGAGTAGAACCGCCGCAAATGAATAGGTACTTGCCGTAATGAGAATTGCCGGGCGCATCTGATACATAATCTTTACTAAGTCAAAAATCTTTCCGTGAATCACGGAAGCGCGGCAGTGTAAAAAAGGAATAACGATGGGCGAGCGGGGCGCAAGACTAATTCGACTGGCAATGGTGCTGCTCATGGCGAGTGGGCTGTGGGCGTGCGAAGGTGATGATGGGGCAGTCGGTGTAATTGGGCCGGTCGGACCTCCGGGAGTACCAGGGCCTCCAGGACCGCCTCCACCTCCGGGAGGAACCGGTGCCGTCCCAATCGGTAGCACCGAGAAGATCAACATCGAGGTTATGAGCGTTACAACGGACGCAAGCGGCATTGCGCCGGTTGTCGAGCTAACGCTGACGAACGACCTGACGCAGGGCCTATTCGGATTGCCTGCTCCGGATATTCGTTTCGTTCTATCACAATTGTCGGCCGCGGCGCCCGGAAGCGGGGGTTCGAATGCGTGGCAAAGCTATGTAACCGGTCCGAGCAATGGCGTGCCAGACGCCCAGGCGTCGACCGAACCCGGTTCGTCCGGCACATTCGTCGACAATGGCGACGGCACATACCAATATACGTTCGAAAGTGCGTTGAACGACTATCCGGCTGGGCCGGTTTTCGATCCGGCGAAGACGCATCGCCTCGGCATCGAGATTCGCGGCCAGGCGCCGATCTCAACGAACGGTATTTTCGATTTTGTGCCGATCACTGGCGCCGCTCCGGTCCCGGGCGTCGATGAGACACGCCTGATCGTCGACAACGACACCTGCGACGCGTGCCACGATCGGCTGGAGTTTCACGGCGGGCCAAGAACGGACGTGACGTACTGCGTGGCCTGTCACAACCCGTTCTCGACCGATGAAGATTCGGGCAATTCCGTCAATTTCGTACGCCTGATTCACAACATCCACTCCGGTCGGGACGGATTCCAAATCGTTGGCTTCAGAGGCTCGGTGCATGACTACACTGATGTCGTGTGGACGCAGGACCTTCGCAACTGCCAGACCTGCCACGAAGAGAACGACGCGGACACGCCCCAGGCTAGCAACTGGCGCTTGGTGCCATACCGTCAGGCCTGCGGCACTTGCCATTACGACGACGGCGATGCCGGTAACGGTGTGCATGACTATGCCATCGAAGACGGTATGCACCCCGGTGGCTTCAACTTCAACGACGACACTCAATGCGTGGATTGCCACGGTCCTGACGGTACGGTCGAAAACGACGAGGGTCAGTTGGTGCAAACCCAGGAGATTCATCGCATCCCGGCCCTGGAGGCCAGCGAGAATTTTGTTTTCAAAGTCGAAGCGGTCAGAAACGTGGTATCTGGAGGTCCGCCACTCGAAGTCGATTACTCGGTCGCCGATAAGAACGGTGTGTTCTACGACCTCGATACTGCACCAGAATTTATTGCTTGCGGCGATGGCACGAGCCGGCTCGCGATTGACATTGGCTGGTCGACCGAAGACTACACGAATGCTGGCTCGGGCAACACGAACGCGACACCGCTCGGTATTAATGCATTAAGCGCTGCTGCCGGCTGTGGAGTTGGTACCGACGCTGATGGCGATAACATCTTCACGGCGGTTGCGGCTAGCGGCCTGCCGGCGGGCCTGACCGGCACGATCGGCGTCGCGATTGAGGGTCATCCGGGCTCCGACCTTGACGGCGATGGCAGCATCGGTGGCCGTAACGATCGTGTGGCGGTAACGAGCGCGATTGCCTATTTTGGCATTGACGGTGCAGCGGCGACACCGAGGCGCAACGAGGTCGTCGATATCAAAAAATGTGACGACTGCCACAAGCAGCTCTCGCTGCATGGCAACAATCGGACGGATAAACCCGAAGTCTGCGTGATATGCCATAACCCGAACGCAACGGATATTCGGCGCCGTGTCGCCGATAGTGACTGCGTCAACGAATTGGGTACCGATGATCAACCCATTGACTTCAAGAATATGATTCATGGGATTCACAATGGCAGTATCGGTGTCTGTGGATTTGGCAACTCGGCGCATGCTTACTTCAACACTGGGTATCCGGGGCACTTGAACAACTGCGAAGGTTGCCACGAGCCCGGCGCTTATTACCCGAAAGAGCCGGGTGAGTTCCTTGGCACGACGGTCGATGCGGTCGATCCGGCGATCGTTACGGACGATATCGTCGTCTCGCCCAACGCCTCGGTCTGCTCGGCATGTCACACCGACTTCCTTGATGCTGAACACATGAAGCAGAATGGCGGTGACTTTGACGCCAGAAAGGCCGCGGATTCCTCGCTGATCTCTTCAGGAGTGGAGACCTGTACGCTGTGTCACGGCCCCGGCCGCATAGCGGATGTTGCAGAGATGCACGGAGTCGGCGAATTCGAGTTTAACTGATGAAAAAGGGGCATCCCAAAGCTGAGATGCCCCTTTTCTCCATCGTCTGTTTGCCGAGTTGATCAGGGACCTTCATCAGCATGACATCTGACAGCCTTCGACATTTCGCGGTGCTGGTGTTTTTGTGCCTGCCCATGGCTATTGCTGCGCAGTCTGCAGATGATGCACAGGCCGAGTACAGCCGCAAAGGCGCCGATTCGTGTCTCGCCTGTCACCAAGACAATGCAGTGGTGCTCGCATTATTCCGCGGCAAACATGGTGTTCCATCCAACCCACAGAGCCCCTTCGGGCACGGCCAGTTGCAGTGTGAGGCGTGCCACGGACCCGGCGGCGCGCACGCGGGCAGGGTGCGGCGCGGACAGGAGCGTCCCCCCGTCATTCGCTTCAGCCCGGATTCGGTGACGCCGGTCGCCGAGCAGAATGCCATGTGTCTGAACTGCCACGAGAGTGAACAGGGTTTTGCATGGCACAGTGGGCCGCACGGCAATAACGACGTAGCTTGTGCCGACTGCCATGACAGTCACGCGGCACGCGATCCGGTATTGCAAACGTCGACGCAGCCGCAAGTTTGCGACAATTGCCATCAACGGCAGCGCAGCGAGACACGGAAAGCTTTCGCACACCCATTGGTGGAAGGCAAAATGGATTGCAGCAGCTGCCACAGCCTGCATGGCGATAGCGTTGCATCCAGTCTGGCGCGTCAAACTGTGAACGACACCTGTCAACAGTGCCATGCTGAGAAACGCGGACCGTACTTATGGGAGCACGCGCCGGTTAGCGAAGATTGCGGACTGTGTCACTCGCCGCACGGTTCGAATCATGCCGGCATGCTGGCGAAGCGCGCACCGTTATTGTGTCAAAGCTGTCACTCGCAATCGGGACACCCGAGCGTCGCGTACCAGTCCGACGGCCTCGCGTCAGGTACCGCGTCGAAGTACTTGCTCGGCCAAAGCTGCATGAACTGCCACTCGCAGGTTCACGGCTCGAATCATCCGTCTGGCTCGAAGTTGATGCGGTGACGACGATGAATCGTAGCGCAGCATTGGTCTTCATAATAAGTGTCACGATGTCGGCACCGGCAGCATTTGCACAGACCGTAGACATGAGCGAATGGGCTTGCGAGTTCTGCCCGTTCGACGAAGGGCAGCGGGCCGACTTTGAATTTGGCGCAAGCAGTGTCAGCGATGACTCGGCCTATTTCGGCGACGCCACTGGTTATGACGAATCCGGCGTTTATGCGAACGTCGACGGCCACGGCGGCTACGACAGCGAAAAGCATCGATTGCGATGGACGCTCGAGGATCTCGGCCTGGATTCACGTTTCGCCGAACTCGAAGGTGGCCGCCCGGGAATGTTCGACTATCAGCTCGCGTATCGGGAGATGCCGCGGCGGCAGTTCGACACGACGACGACTATCTTTCAACAACCGGCCGGCGATACGCTGTCGCTGCCGTCAGCTTGGGTGCGCGCACCGGCGACAAGCGGTCTCACGGCGCTCAATTCGAATCTGGTCGGTCGCAACATCGAAAGCGACCGTAACATCTTACAGATAGGTGGCCGTTACCTGCCGACCCGTCGCTTTAGCGTCTCCGCCGACTACCGCAGGCAAGAACAGGACGGTTTGAAAATGTACGGTGGCTCGTCATTCACGAACGCGAGCATATTGCCGATGCCGTTCGACTATGCGACGGACGAAGTGGACTTCGGCGTACGCTATAGCGGCGATAACAGCTTTGTTTCGCTCGGCTGGTACTTGTCGGACTTCGAAAATAGCAATGCGGCGCTGAATTGGGAGCAGCCGTTTACAACAGCGCCGGGCGCAGAGTCCGTCGCGCTGGCGCAAGCGCCGGACAGCCGTTTACAACAACTGTCGCTCGCGGCGGGTTATACATTTCCGCAATATCAGACCGTTATCAGTGCGTCAGCAGCGATCGGCAATATTGAGCAGGACGCGGCTTTTCTCGATTACACGACAAACAGCAATCTAACTGCCCCTGCACTATCCAGAGCGACGCTCGATGGCGACATCGACACTAGCAATTTTGCCATCGCTATTACGTCGAAGCCATTCGATAAGGCGCGCGTCAAGTTCAGTTACCGATTTGACGAGCGCGATAATAAGACAGCGCAAGCTCAGTGGGAACGCGTTATCGTCGACACATTCCTGAGCAATGATCCCGAACAGAACATTCCGTACAGTTTCGAGCGGTCATTGTTAAGCATTAGTGGTGACTACGACCTGTTCGACAACTTGCGCGTATCCGCTGGATACGATCGTCGCGAGATTGACCGTGATTTCCAGGAAGTCCCTGAACAAACCGAAGATACCGGGTGGGGTCAAGCGCGTTGGCGACCGCTGCAGACACTCGATATCGACGTCCGGGGTGGCACATCGAAGCGTGATATCGATACCTACAACGAGGGCATCGCGGCGACGTTCGATCAGAACCCATTGATGCGAAAATACAATCTCGCCTATCGCTACCGCCAGTTCGGAGAATTGAAGGTGACCTGGTCGCCGGCAACGGTGCCCATGTCGATCACACTTGACGCCCTATATGCCGACGACGATTACACGAAATCTCAACTCGGAATCACGAACGGTGATGAACTCAATGTTGCGGCGGACTTCAGTTGGTCGGTATCGACGGATGCGTCAATCTACGTCAATGTTGGAATTGACCAGATTGATTCGGAGCAAACGGGCAGCGAATCATTCGCCGCACCCGATTGGCGCGCTCGGCATGAGGACGATTTCACAACAGTTGGCGCCGGCTTCCGCCTGCAGCAGATTGCCGATAAATTCGATCTGCAACTGGATTACACGCGCTCCGATGGCGAGACAATGATCGACGTTGCATCCGGCGGCGCCGGCCCCGATACGTTCCCGGACCTCGAATCGGAGCTAGACGATCTGAGACTCAGGCTCTCCTATCAACGCTCGGAGCAACTTGAGATCAATCTCAACTTGCGCTACCAGCGTTTCATCGCCGAAGACTGGGCTCTTGAAGGCGTCGGGCCCGGCACGATTCCGGTTGTCTTGAGCCTTGGCGCGCAGCCATACAGTCCCGAACGCTTCGTCATCGGAATCGGCGCCCGCTACCAGTTTGGCAGTAATTCAGTCACTCAGTAAAGTCAGCCAACGACTGGTTGGTAAAGGGCAATGTCGAAACTGTCGTTCAGTCGTCGCTCGCGATTCGGAGGTAGCGACTCGGGTGCCGATCCATTGCGTTGTCTTCGAAACCCGCGATGTGGGGTTTCACCAAGTGCTTGCTGACGAAAAAATACAGTGGGGCTATAGGGTAGTCCTTAAGTAGCGTCGATTCCGCCGATTGCATCAATACCGCCGCCGCATCCGCATCGTTTTTATTTGAACCAGCCGCTAGTTGGCGATCGTAGTCGGAATTTTGATAGCGAGCCAGGTTCTGTGGATTCCCGGACTCGAAAATTTCGAGAAATGTCGTGGCCGCGTTGTAATCACCGAACCAGGCGAATCGCATGACGTCCCATTCCGCACGTTGGTCGCGCGTGTCCAAAAAATATTTCCACTCTTTTTTCTCAAGTGTGGCTTCGACGCCCAAGATTTCATGCCACATTGCCGTGACCGCCAGCGCCACCCGTTCATGGACGCCACCCGCATCGTATGTGAACTTGATGCGCAAGGGTTTTGCCGCGGAATAGCCGGCTTGCTCGTATAAGATTTTTGCATGCTGCTCGCGATCTCCTTTTGTATGGCCTTGCCAGTCGTATCCGGTATTGTCGTAGCCAGCAACGCCAGGCGGCACGATGGAATAGGCGGGTTGCTCGCCGCGACCAAGCAGCGACACGAGTTGATCGCGATCGACGGCCATCGTCAACGCCTGGCGCAGCAGCCGATTGTTGAGTGGTGCTTCTGTCAGGTCGAACGCGAGGTAATAAAGCGCGAGCGATGGCGCAATTCGTAGTTCGCTACTGAACTGAGCCTTTGCTGATTGAATGAACTCAGTGGGGACAGAGTGCGTAATGTCGAGTTCGCCCGCGCGATACATATTCAGTTCCGCGTTTGGGTCAACGATAGGCACATAAACGACTTCATCAAGTTGCACTGTTGCCGCCCCCCAAAAGTGTTCATTACGTTGTAATCGAATCGGTCCGCCTGTTCGGCGCTCCTTCAATTTGAACGCACCATTGCTGATAGTTGGGTCACCACCAGACGGATGCGCAGGAAACGCAATCGGCAGCCCGAGAATGGAAAGCCAGTGACTCGCAGGCTTTGACAACGTCATGACGAGCGTCTTCGTCGACGTTGCCGACACGCCGATCTCGTTTGGCATTTTTTCGCCGGCAAGGACGTCCGAAAAATTTAGTATCGGTTCGAGAAGAAATGCGTAGCCGGAAGCGGTTGCCGGTGTTGCGATGCGGCGAAACGAGCGCACGAAATCTTGAGCCACGACAGGGTCGCCATTTGACCAACGGGCATCGGCTCTGAGCTTGAAGGTGTACACGAGTCCGTCGTCGCTGACCGTCCAAGATTCGGCGACGCCGGGGACGAGCGCACCGTCCGCCGCCTCAGCTACCAGTCCTTCGTACAGGTCCGATAGGACATTAAAAGCATGAATGTCATCGGCGAGGGCCGGGTCCAGCGTTCCGGGTTCCGCGCCGTTGCCACGGTGGACTATTCGGCCTGCCGTTCTATCGTCGAGGGAGGCCGTGTCACATGCGACCGCAGTAATGAGGCCTGCGAGCAGGGTCGCGAACAATATTAAGCGCCGTTTCATAAGTCTTTGATTTCCTGTCGAAAACGATTTGCGAGCGGCAATCCGATGACACCGAAAAGGACGCCCCGGCGGCATACGTATAAACCGAGAGTTGACTATATCCATAATTGGGTATAACTTACCCAATTATGGAATCCACTCAAAAGGCCGTTATCTATGAAGCCTGCCGCCGGGTATTACGCCCATTCGTATCGATGCTACTGCGCTGCGGCATGACCTGGAAGGAATTTTCGGACATGTCCAAATTGGTTTTCGTGCAGGTGGCAACGGAGGAATTCGGGATCAAAGGCCGGCCGACCAATGTATCGCGTGCGTCGATATTGACGGGGATCAGCCGCAAAGAAGTAAAACGCCAACGCGACCTGATGGACGCTGACGCAGCACCTGTGAAAGGAAAAACCACGGATGCAACCAAGGTTTTGTCAGGTTGGTTTCAAGATCCTGATTATCTGGATGCAGACGGAGCGCCGAGATTGCTGAACGAAAACGGACCAAAACCCAGTTTCGCAACGCTTTGCACACAATACGGCGGTGATATAGCAGTGCCGACGATGCTCAAAGAACTGATCAAGACAAAGGCCATCAAAAGAACAGGCTCGAGCGAACTAAAGGTTTTGAGTCGGTACTACCGACCATCCGTCCGAGACGATGAAAATTTACGCTTTGCTGTCGAGCGCATTCACGACGTCATCGAAACAATGAATAACAACGTGTTTGTTGATGAATCCAGTGAACCGCGCTTTGGCGGTTTTGCAGACAACGAAGCTATTCCAGTCTCCGAAATTCCGAAATTTCGAGACTATCTGGACAAACGCGGCCAGGAATTTTTGGAAGAAATTGACGACTGGCTGACAGCACATGCGGATACAAGTCATTCAACCGAAGCAGACAAGGCGAAAGTCGGAATCAGTCTGTTCGCTACAGAACAAAGAAATGGAAAGGAGAATACAAAATGAACGCGCTCCGGGCATTTGCATTACTTTTATTGTCATTCCCGCTTTTTGCAATAAGCGCCTGCGGCGGCGGCAGTAGTGGCGGCGCAGCTGTCACACCACCCCCGCCTCCCCCTACAGGCGGTATTGGCCGAAATGGCGTGGCGGTTGGTCCTATCGGCACGTTCGGCAGTATCGTCGTTAACGGCGTTCACTACGAAACGGATACAGCCGTTTTCACTATCAACGATGCTCCTGGCACGCAGGATGACCTGCGAGTTGGCGATATTGTTACCGTGAGGGGCACAATCGATGACAACGGCACAACCGGCACTGCGGACGATGTAACGTTTGATGACAGCGTCAAAGGCCCGGTCGAAAGCATCGACACGCTGGCGAGCAGACTCGTTGTTTTGGGGCAAACAGTACTCGTCCGTCCGGACACATCGTTCGACGACAGCTTTAGCCCAGCATCTCTGGATGGCGTCAGTGTTGGTCAAATAGTCGAAGTGAGCGGGCAGTTCGATGCGAACGGTGACATCGTCGCAACGCGCATCGAACCGAAGCCGGCCGGCACGCAATTTGAAGTGCACGGCACCGTCAGTAATCTCGACGATGTCAACTTGCGATTCAATATCAAGACTCTGGTTGTCGACTACAGCAATGCCGTGCTCGACAACTTCCCGAATGGGCAGATTAGTAACGGGGACTTCGTCGAAGCGAAGGGCATCGCACTCGATGTCGTCACCGGCGATCTACTCGCCACAAGCGTCGAACTCGAGGCGCTGGTTCCTGCCGCAAACGATGGCGACCACGTCGAGATCGAAGGTTTCATCACTCGCTTCGTGTCCGCTCAGGATTTCGACGTCGCGGGACTACCGGTCACGAGCACGCCAACCACCGTCTTTGAGGGCGGTGATGCGAACGATCTGGGCCTGAACATAAAAGTAGAGGCCGAAGGTGAGATCGACAGCAACGGTGTTCTCGTTGCCACTAAGATCGATATTCGACGCGCGAAGGCCGTGCGCGCCACGGCAAATGCCGATTCGGTGGATGCCGCCAATGACTCCCTAGTTGTACTCGGTATCACAGTGACGGTCGATGCATTGACTCGCTTCGAAGACAAGAGCAATGCCGACGTCGATCCTTTGACTTTATCGGACATTAATGCAGGCGACTACCTTGAAATTCGCGGTGATGAATTCCCGGCCGGGAGTGGCACCATTCTGGCGACGATCTTCGAACGCGAGGATCCGGATGCTGAAGCGATTCTGCAGGGGTTCGTCGAAACGATCGGCAACCTATCGTTCACGATTCTGGGCGTAACCATCCAGACGAATGGCGCCACGGTCTTCCGCGACGTCAATGACAACGTGATTTCCGAAATGGACTTCTTCGACCAAGTTGTGCCGAACTCGTTGGTGAAAGCGAAGGGAAGCGAGATTTCTGATACGACCATCGCCGCGACTGAAGTTGAATTCGAGCTTGAGTTCTAGATTTAGAGTGGCGCTCCAGGGGCGATAGGGCGATGAAATCAAACAAAGAATACAGCCTGCGCAAATTGGTCTCCGTCGTGATTGTTGCGTTAGTCGCAGTCTCTACCAACGCGGCCACGGAGGAGGCGCTTTTTGCGCAGGCTGACCAGGCGGCACAGGAACAGCGTCTTGCTGACATGCAACGCATCTATGAAATAGTTCTACAAACAGATTCGACCAATGTACGCGCATTAACAGGAAAAGCGGCAGCACAAGCCTGGCAGGGCGATTTTACGGCAGCGCAAGAAACATACGAGAAAGCCCTGTCGTTGGACTCTGAAAACATCGACGCACATGTCGGTCTCGGCTATGCGTACGCGTGGGCTGGTCGGTACACAAAAGCGCATACATCGTTTCGCCGGGCTTTGCGGAGGGATCCAATGAATATTGGCGCTCGTAAAGGCATTGCCTACAGCTACCAGTGGGCCGGCGAATATGAACTGGCGCTGGAGTCGCTGGAGCTTGCTCAGAGCATTGCACCCGATGACGCGGAAATCGCGGAAACTTCGGGTCGCGTGACCTTATCGCTCGGCCATGCGCGCGACGCGGTGGGTTACTTTGACAGAGCTTTGCAGCTTGATCCGCAGCGCGAAAGCGCGAGGCTGGCCAGACGGAGTGCTTTCACGACGGCGCCGGCGTTGGAGCTAAGCAGCCGCGTGGGGTCTACGAGTAGCGCTGGTTCCGGCCTGCGCATGCTTGAAGTTGCCCACTGGGCATCACTGGGTACGCGATTCGCAGCGCGATACGACAACAGTCTGGGTTTGGACAATTCGTCCATCGCGGATCGAGGTGAGGACGCACCTGGTTATTTCATCTCCGTCCAACAGACTATTCGCAATCGCTGGTTGGCTGCGGTCGAATTCGGGCGCAGAGATCTCGTCGGCGGTGACCAGGACATTCTTACGGTGCAGGGCGTTTATAACAACGCTGTTGCCGCGATTCGCTTGGGCGCGCAACTCGGCAACCACGACGAGGGACACACAGATCGATTGCTTTTTGGTGGCGTCAATTTCGGTCTGGGCGACAATTGGAGGCTTGAACCAGCCGTGTACTTGTCTCAATCGGGCGCGGCGAAAGACGATGAATGGCGAGGCGTTTTGAATGTCGAGTATCAACCGCAAACCATTTGGAAGATTGGTGCATTTGTCGGCGCCGGGCAGATCGATGCAAGTGATCCTGAGATTGATGGCAGTACTGTGCTGGCGGGCGTGTGGGGCAATATTCTTATCGCGGATCGACATACGGTACATATCGCGATACGTCGAGAAGAATCTCCCACGAATGACTTTACTGTCGCAGAGCTCGGCTTCACCTACCGGATGCCCGGCAACTGATTAGGTGCTTCATGTCGGTTACGTCACAACAAGCAGTCCCTATTGATCGGCCCGATAACACCAGTGCCAAACTTCGGCGCATTAGTAAGCGTTCGCCGGCGCTGTTTCTATTTTTATTCACGGTGTGGTTCGGAGCACTTCTTTGGTTCGGTCCCCGACTACTGCAGTCGATGGATGCTGCAACCGGTCCGGTGTCGATAATTGCACAAGCCTACTTCGTGGTTTTTGTCTGTGTCGCCTGGCTTTATGGGTTATACAATATTTCCGTTGTTAGCTTTGCGATTTATACAAAGTTGCGCGACCGGAACATGACGGCCGGTGCACTCAAGTACATCGACGACGATATCCCGGTTGCTGTACTGTACACAACGTGTAATGACTTTGTTGAAGCCGGGGTATCGTCATGCGCGAGAATGCAATATCCGAACTTCAAGGTGTACATACTCGACGATAGCAGCGACAGCAACTATATGCGCAAGATCGATCGTTTCGCGAAAAAATATGCCCATGTCGAAGTTGTTCGCCGACCTAATCGCGTAGGATTCAAGGCCGGGAACCTGAATCACGCGTTAGAAAGCGTCGTAACCGAACCGTACTTCGTTATCGCGGATTCTGACGAGATTTTGCCGAGAGATTTTCTGTCCACGTTAGTACCGCGCATCGCATCGGATTCGCATTGCGGGTTTATTCAGGCAAACCATAGATGCATCAAGCAGGGAACGAAGTTGCAGCGCGACATGTGTCGTGGAATCGACATTCATTGGGAATGGTATCAGCCACTTAGAAACAGATTCGGGTTCGTCATGTTCTTGGGGCATGGCGCGATTCTCAGGAGGAGTTGCTGGGAAGAATCAGGTGGTTTTCCCGAGATTGTCAGCGAAGATCTGGCTTACGCCATTGCGATCAGAGAACGTGGTTACTACGGGACATTCGCGTCCGATGTCGTTTGCCTGGAGGAATTTCCGCCATCAGTCCGCGCCTTTCGTGTGAGACACGTGAAGTGGACACGAGGAACCTGCGAATTTCTGCACCGTTTTGCGCCGCGTTTGGTCAAATCGAGAAACATTTCTTGGGCGGAAAAACTAGACATACTTTTTCCGACCGCAAACCTGCCACTTACGATGTTTTTTTTCATTTTCATGATGATGACTGCGATCGTACTTCCAGTGGCCATTGGCGAGCGCGCGTTGGTGACGTTCGAACTAGGAATGAATTCCCTGCGGGTCCCTGTCGTTCGTATGCCGGAGGCAATGAACGTTTTGTATACCTGGGACTTCTACACGATGACTATAGTCGCCTTGGCGTCGCCATTGTTGTGTTTCATACTGGCAATGTGGCGAACACCGTTTAAGTTGATTCGATTCGTGGCGCATTCGACGTCGCTGTACGCAGCCCTAGCCCCATTGTCGACGATTTGCATCGCGGGCTACCTAAAGACACGGGCCGCAAGGTTTCTCGTGACCGGGGATTCGTCGGATGGGAGTTCCGCAAACCAGTACTGGTCTGAAACTCATCCAGATTCCGTTACAACACAAAGGCTCGAATGGGTGGCGGCGTGGATTTTTCTTGCTGGTGCGCTCGCGAGTTTTCAGATTGCGCTTCTGGGCCTGGCTGTAGGCTATGCATTGTTAGCGATCATGCATAGTGCCGATTGGGGACGGCCTGGACTACAAACCCTGATCTGGGTGCCATTTTCATTAATCGCCACCGGGATTGCGTTGGGCGGCATCAGTCTATTCGGTATGCAGCCCGTGTTTTTCGGATTCGGATTCCATTTTTGATCGCGAAAATCAGCGTATCTTCACCTGATCATCAGGCGAGCAACAGCATTGTGTCCTAGCATGAACCGTGGTTAGCTGCACTGGGCACGGGTGTCGATATGCGTATCTTCGGACTTTCGTTACCAAGCCGGCTTGCACTCGCGGCATTGTCCGGTGCGCTTTCGCAGCCGACGATATTACTAGGCGAGGTGCTGGATCGAATCGCGGCGCCGCCAATCCTCGAGTGGTGGGTCATCCTGCATGGCGTGCTTTTCGGCGCATTGGTCATGACACCGTTCATTTTGAGTCAGAGTCAGGTTGCCGTGCGAACGACGGCAATGATAATTGCAAGTGTGCTCGCGTACTTGGCCGCCATTGAACTGCCGGACATCATCGGTTTGCCGTTTGGGGGCGAGGTTGGGGCTTTTTCCCAGGCCGGCGTAATCGGCGCCGTCTTGGTCGCAATCGCCGTTCGAATTATCGCACCGCTAAAGATCCACACTCGTTATTGGGGGCTTACGTTGCTCGCTGGAGCCATTGGCGGCGCCATTTTTAGTCAAACATTTGGAGTTTGCGTGTTGGATTCATGTGAATCCTTGGCCGAATTCGTCGCTCATTCGTTTGGGTGGGTCGCATGGCAAATGCTCGTCTGCGCCGCTTTGTGGCTTGGCGTACGCCACGATCGCCAGGACATCGTCAGTGCAGGCGTGTAGGCGCCGCGACCGGGCACTGCATCACATAAACCGCCGCGCCCGTGGCTACAGGGCGCCAAATGCTTAAAGATTTGCGGTTTTCGGCCGACAAGTTCAAAGGTAACTTATTGATTTTAGAGAGCTCACTGAGTGAAGCCGCGTCGCCTTATCCGGTCGGTCTTTGTGCCGCTGCTGATATTCTTGCAGCCTTGGAACCTATACGCGGCCAACGGTTCCGCGGAGCCGCCCTTCCGTTTTTACTCCGTGCTCGACGGCCTGACGCAGTCGGAAGTCTACGACATCGAGCAGGACCACGCTGGTTACTTGTGGTTCACAACCGCTCGCGGACTGAACCGATTCGACGGTACCGATTTTCGTCAATACACGATCGCTGACGGCCTGCCCACTAATTCGTTGACCGCGCTGCAGGTCGATGCGGACAACTCAGTTTGGGTTGGCGATGTCAAAGGTGGAATTACGATTGTCAGAGGTGCTCGCATTGCCCACGTAATCGAGTCAATCCACGAGAAGAGTACGCCGATAACAGACATTGAATTCATCGGGCCGCGAGTGTTTGTCGTTGCGGAGGGTATCGGCATCGTCGAAATCAACCGAGACAAACTCGACGATCCGGCTCGGTTAGTTGTGCCTAATTCCGCCGATGCCACGAACCTGATCGTGCACGGTAATGACGTATGGGTGTCCGCAAAATCGGGACTGCATAAACTTGATTATGCGAATGTGCCGGCGATGGTGCCAATATCAGAAGCGTTCACACATGTGCATGCTGGTGGCGACGGCACCTTGTGGGTTGTCGACAAAGGCAATCGAATAGGCATTTGGCGGGACGGCGAATTCGAGTATCGCGCGATCATAAATCCCGAACAAGAAATTGTCAGCATCGTGACGGACCGGGACGGCACGATATGGGCCGCCGCCGCGCACGCACTTTTTAAGATTGGCGGTGATAGCGCGAAAACAGCACCCGATCTTATGCCCGTAAAACAGTTCGATGGAGTTGATACCATTTCATCGCTGTTCGTGGATCGCGAAAACTCGTTGTGGTTGTCGAGTAATTCTGGGCTCATTCGGTTTCTCGGTGACCGCTTTATGCACCATCGACTCCGTACCGGAACAGATACAGAAACGGTATGGGGAATCGCACAGGACAAGCATCAGCGAATCTGGTTCGGTACAGAGACCAAATTGTTGATGTGGGATACGGACCACAAGCTGCGCATTATCGGCGCCGAGTTCGGCGTTCCGGCGGGTACGGTTCGTGACGTCGCAGCCGACTCCGCCGATTCTCTGTGGTTCGGCGTGGATACACTGGGTCTATTTCGCCTGAACGTCGACAGCTTGAATGCCGAACACATCGAAGGCACTGAGGGTGCGGAGCTCCTTGATATCGAGATTGCGGACGATGGCGCAGTCTGGGTATCAACAATGGAATCCGGCTTGTTCCGGTATGTGCCCGACGAACATACGTTAGTGCAGATGGATGCACCGAATGGAACATCAGTTTATTCAATTGATACGTGGCAAGATGGCAGCGTCTGGTTCGGTGCGGACGAATTCGGACTCGTTCACCTCGTCAAACGAACTGACGGTAGCTACGACAAGGAAATCTTTGATCAAGCAGACGGCCTGCACAACATGCTCTTTGACCATGTTCGCTTGACAGGGCCGGACGAGGGCTGGGTAGCCACTGAAGAGGGTGGGCTTTATCGCTTCGAAAATGGCAAGTTCTCAAATTACGGCGAACAGACGCCGTTAGCCGATCAAACCGTTTACCTCGTTGAACCATTGGATAACGGTAGCCTTGTCGTCGGTGGTGAACAGGGTCTGTATCAATTCATTCCCGGAACCAAAGGTATCACGCACTACAATCAGCTTGTCGGTTTCGTTGGACTGGAAACAAACGTACACGCGACGTTCGCCGATGCCGACGATTACTTGTGGATTGGGACTGTCAATGGCGCAACACGCATGGACATCAGCAGGCCGATACCTGGCTACGTTGAACCGACGCCCACCATCGTGCTTATGGAGACCGAGCTGGACCGCTTGGAAGTCGTCGATAGTCGTGAGCTGGACCCAAGCCAACTCGGTGTTCACGTCGAATATGCCGCTATCTCACTGCTGAATCCCAAAGGCATTGAATATAGCTACGGACTCGTCGGCATCGACAACGCTTGGGGAAAGGCTACCATTAACCGCAGCGTGAGCTATCCGAGAATACCTCCGGGCTCGTTCGAGTTCCGGGTACGAGCACGATACCCAGGCGGCGAGTGGAGCCGCGATCACGCCAGCCTGCGTTTCACGGTGCTGCCGTTTTTCTGGCAAAAGCCGTGGTTCATTGTGCTCGTCATCCTCGCGATTCTGTTGAGTTTGAGAGGTTTCCTGATATATCGCACCCGTAAGATCGCCTGGCTAAACGAAACGCTACGTGGACAAGTTGCGGAGCGCACAAAATCGATCGAACTGGCCAAACATAGGCTGGAAAACGGCAATAAGCAGCTAACACGAGAAATCGAGGAACGCAGAAAATCAGAGCAAGCCCGCGCCGAAATCGAAACCCGCTTTCGTCGCGCATTCGAGAACGCGCCGATCGGCATGGGGCTGCTTGATGCTAGTGGCAAACTGTTTGACGCCAATCCGGCGCTCAAAACTATGCTTTGGCGTGAAACGGACACGTTGTCGGATATCGATTTCGTGGACACCATTGACGAAATGGATCGAGAACGCTTTCTTTCGGATTACAGAAAAATGACGACGTCAAAATCCGATAGCCTCGACGAAAAACTTGTCTGTCACAACGTTGATGGAGACGAACTGCAAATGGTTGCGAATCTTTCGTCGATTCGATCGAATGAGGGCGGGTTTTTGTATTCTGTACTGCAAATTCAGGATATCACGGAGTCCCAAAAATTGACCGTGCAACTGGAGTACCAGGCGAGCTACGACGAGCTGACAGGCCTCCTAAATCGGCGCGCGTTCGAAACTGAACTCGCTCGTGCCTGGGAGCGCGGTAGCAAAGGCAAGCACCGCAGTTACCTGATGTTCATGGATCTCGATCAATTTAAGGTTGTCAACGACACTTCAGGCCACAGTGCTGGTGACCAATTACTCCGCGCCGTCAGCGAAATACTCAATGATTGTGTACGCGGAAACGACATTGTTGCGCGCCTCGGCGGAGACGAATTCGGCATCATTCTATGGGAGTGTCCAAGCGACGTCGCCGAACGCATTGCGGAATCGATCCGTTCGGCAGTTGAAATCTTGAGATTCCACTGGGATGAGGAGACGTATCGAATCGGTGTCAGTATCGGCGGACTGCCGATTGATTCGACGATCGGTGACGTCAACGAGCTACAGCAGCTAGCCGATGCTGCTTGTTATGCGGCCAAAGAGGCCGGCCGAAATCGTGTGCATATGGTCGCCGGCGACAAGGATTCGGCGCGCGTTCATCGCGGGCAGGTTCGATGGGTTCAGCGCTTGCGCGAAGCGATGGATAGCAATCGCTTTGCGATATACGCTCAGGCAATCAAGCCGCTAACTGACATTGAGGAACCAGAGCGGCTCGAAATTCTGCTGCGGCTACGCGACCCTGAGTCGCGCAGGTTAATTCCGCCTGGCGCATTCTTGCCCGCGGCAGAGCGCTACGGATTGAGTTTCGAATTGGATCAATGGGTCGTACGCAGCCTGCTCGACACACTGTTTGTGCATCAGGCATTTCAGGCCGAATCGCGTAGCTACTGGATCAACCTGTCGGGAGCAAGCATCGGCGACCCGAAATTCGCGACGTTTCTTACCGACGCAATCGAGCGATCGCCGTTACCACCGGGGACGATTAATTTCGAAATTACCGAAACGGCAGTGATTAGGAGTATTACTGAGGCTGGCAAACTGATGTCGGCGCTCCGGGAAATGGGCTGCCAGTTCGCACTTGACGACTTCGGTAGCGGCCTATCGTCTTTTGGTTATCTGAAAAAGCTGCCGGTCGATTATTTGAAAATCGATGGCATGTTTATTCGTGACTTGCTTCATGACAAGACTGACCGGATTTTCGTCAAATCGATTATTGATATTTCACATACCCTGAACATCAAGACGATTGCCGAATTCGTGGAGAACGACGAATTGCTTGAGGTTGTAAAGAAACTCGGCGCCGATTACGCGCAAGGGTTTGCCATGGGAAGGCCGTACGTACTCGCACCGCGATTCCCGGGATTGGAGAAATCCGCGGATGATCCAATCGCGGTACAAGCAAAGGCGGGATGAGAAGCAACATGACACAGACAACCGAAGCTAAGTCGACCACGACAAACCTCGCCAAATCCGTTGCGGCGTTGCCACCACTGCCCGCAACTGCGCAGGAGATACTGGCCTGTTTTGGCGACGAATTTATCGATGCCGACAAAGTCACCGCGGTCGTTGAAGGGGACCCGGGAATTTGCGCCAAGTTGTTAGGTCTTGCTAACTCCGCGTACTACGGCCTCACGGAACCCGTCAATCTGATCAGCGAAGCGGTATCGCGGGTGCTTGGTGTCGAGACCGTTCGCTCATTGGTACTGGCCATGGCGATCCAGCAATCGTTCGACAGAAAAGGATGTCGGGGTTTCGACAGCGGGCGGTTTTGGACGCAATCTTTGCTCACCGCCGAATGCTGCAAAAAAATTGCTGCGACGGATGAGGCCGCGGACGTTGAAATTCGTGATCTCGCTTACTCAACAGGCCTATGTCACAACCTCGGTCTGATGGCGTTGGTGCACCTGGAGCCCAAGGTAACGCATACGGTACTCATCGCGCATCGCGAGCAGGCGATGCCCAATACGCTTGCCGAGATGTTCGTTGATGCGCTCGATACTGATCATCGCAACATGACAGCAATACTGGCGGCCAACTGGTCGCTTCCGGCGCCGATGGTGAGCGCCTATCAATTCCGGGCAGATCCGGAGTCAGGGTTTAGCCATCGATTGGGATGGATTGTTGCGGCGGCTGCGGTAGCTGTCGGAAATGCGGCCTTCGAAGAAGAGTATTACGCCGACCTCGAGCCTTGGGCTTCGGAACTCGGCATCCCGGCCGATGACCTGCAAGGCATGGCCGTCTTCGGTGAGCGCCAGCAAGAGCGGATTCAATCATTGGCCACGAAAATGACGCGCTAGCCTTCTGCGGCATACCGATTTTCCCCGTTGTATGCCGTGCACGCGTTCGTCATCAGCCGTGCGCATCTCGCCTGTCAACGACAACAAGCCATGAAGAGATAGCGCGCGCATTCCTCGTCTGTACTACACTATATAGACTAAGACTAAATCATAGCAGGGGGCCATCGTGATCGAGTTTGAGCTTAACGGGCAAACCGTAAGTGCCGAAAGTCCGGCGGATACGCCATTATTGTGGGTCATACGCGACGAGTTGAAGTTGAAAGGCACGAAATTCGGCTGCGGCATCGCGATGTGCGGTGCATGCACGGTTCATCTGGATGGTGCGGCAACCCGTTCCTGCATCGTGCCGCTCAGTACCGTCTCTGGTCGAAGCGTAACGACCATCGAAGGGCTCGATTCAACGCAAGGGCAGGCCTTGCAGGCCGCGTGGGTGTCGGAGCAGGTGCCGCAGTGCGGTTATTGCCAGTCCGGACAGATCATGCAAGCGGCGAATTTACTCGAAAACAACGCCGACCCAAGCGACGCTGAAATATCGACGGCAATGAACGGTAATTTATGCCGTTGCATGGCGTACACACGTATTCGCAAAGCGATCAAGGTCGCGGCAAACGGCGAGGAGGTGTAGTCATGTCGATACAACAAAGAAAACTCAGTATAAGTCGTCGGACCTTTCTTGCCGGCAGCGTCGGTACTGGGCTCGTCATGGGGCTTGGCACGATGTTGCCAGGTTGCAGTCGCGAACAAGCGGCCGACGATCTCGCAGCGGAGGGTGCAAGCCGCATTTTCTCGCCGGCTGTTTGGTTCGAAATAAACGGCAATGGCGACGTTGTCGTCAATATCGCGAAGGCCGAAATGGGCCAACATGTTGGCACCGCACTGGCACGCATCGTCGCGGACGAGCTCGGCGCCGACTGGACTAAAGTCTCGATCAAGCATGTCGACACCGATCCGAAATGGGGCTATATGGTGACCGGCGGTTCCTGGTCCGTGTTCACATCGTTTGCATTGTTGTCTCAAGCCGGTGCTGCAGGTCGCACCGTACTTATCGAAGAAGGTGCCAAGCTACTGGGTGTAGATGCGGCGCAGTGTTCCGCGACAAACGGCCAAGTCGTTGCTAGCGATCAACGCATCGATTTCGCCGAAATCGTTCGTGAGGGTGATATCAGTCGAACGTTTACGGACGAAGAAATTGGCGCAATGCCGATTAAAACCGCGTTAGAACGTCGCTACATCGGCAAAGAAACGAGTGCTGAGGATATTCCCGAGAAATCGAAAGGCGAGGCGGTCTACGGTCTTGACGTCGAGTTGCCCGGTATGGTGTACGCGCGTCCGCTCGTTCCTCCGACACGCTACAGTAGCCAAATTCAATCCGTCGATGATTCAAAAGCAAAGGAAATTCCGGGTTACCTGCAGACTTTGCAACTACAGGACCCAAGCGAAACGATTCAAGGTTGGGCGGTCGTCGTTGCAGAGTCATACCCAAGCGCGATGAAAGCAGCACAATCGGTCGAGGTCGACTGGGCAGCGGGCCCCACCGCTGCTGTTTCAGAAGACCACCTGTATGCGGAGGGTGCAAAGCTTGTGGCGGACTCGGCTAGCGGCGTGTTGGTTGTCGACGATGGTGACGTCAGAGCAGCGCGGGCCGCTGCCGCCAACACGCATACGGCAACGTACCGCAGCGGTACAGCCCTGCATTTCACACTCGAGCCGCAGAATGCGCTCGTTGAATACGTCGACGGCGTATTTCACATTCATGCCGGGAATCAATGGCAGTCGTTAATCTTGCCGGTTCTGGCCAAGGCGCTGGGTGTCGAAGAGAGCGATATCGTCATCCATCAATACTATCTGGGTGGGGGTTTCGGCCGACGCCTTTTCGGCGACCAAATGATTCCGGCAGCGCTTGCGGCCCGAGAGCTCGGGCGTCCGGTCAAGCTTGTGTTCGAGCGTGCCGACGATAGTCGCTTCGACTGTGTACGTTCACCCGCGGTGTGTCAGTTTGACGCATCGTTCGACGCCGACGGTGGTCTGACGGGGATCGAACACGCCGCCGCCGCCGGTTGGCCGACGCTTGCCATGGCGCCGGGGTTTCTCGCTGACGGTGTCGACGGCAATGGAAAATTCGATACATTTTCGATTAGTGGTGCAGATCACTGGTACACGTTACCCAATCATCGTGTACGCGCAATTAACAACGATCTTGCACAACGAACGTTTCTGCCCGGTTGGTTGCGCGCCGTCGGCCCAGGATGGATCGGTTGGGGCGTCGAGTGTTTCATGGATGAGCTCGCCGCCCTGGCAGGTACAGATCCGATCGAGTTTCGTCTGGCGCGTCTCGATGCGTCGGGGAAAAATGCTGGGACAGCGCCAAACTCCGTTGGTGGTGCCGGGCGACTCGCCGCCGTGCTCGAGGATGTACGCGACCGCGCCGACTGGGGCAGGTCATTACCCGACGGCGAAGCACTCGGCGTTGCTGTTGCTGGTGGTCAGGAGCGCAACATGCCGACCTGGTCTGCTTGTGTCGTGCACGTTGCTGCCGACGCGGAAGCAAGATCGATAGCCGTGAAGAAAATATGGCAAACGATCGATTGTGGCACGGTCGTGCATCCTAACGGCGCAATGGCACAAGCAGAGGGCGCGACATTGTGGGGACTTAGCCTGGCGCTGCATGAAGGGACAAAGTTTGAGAATGGTCAGATCAAAGACAACAATCTGAATTCCTATACGCCGTTGCGCATGGCTGACGTGCCTGAACTCGACATTCGCTTTATAGCAAGCACCGAATTTCCAACGGGTCTTGGTGAACCGCCGCTGATTGCGGTTGCTCCGGCAATCGGTAACGCCGTTTTTGCGGCAACAGGTATTCGCGTTAGAGACCTGCCAATCCGCTTGTAGTCCGAACGATCATTAACGAGAAAACGGGGCACCACGCCCCGTTTTCTCTTTGATAACGCTATGCTTACTTAAAGAATTTTGAGGCCAAGCCGCGCAAACCTTTGACGCCGCCCACAGCATCGAGCAAATTGCCGCCCTGGCTGCTCTTGTCGATAAGTTCCGGCATGATTTCCGACAGTTTGCTGCTGGCTTCTTCGGTGCCGATACCGAGCTTCGAGGCAAATGACTCGATCTTGTCTTTGCCAATAACGTCTTGTAGTTGTGATGCAGAAATCGATTCGTTGGCACCGTCGCCAAGCCAAGACTTTGCTTTGCCCGCCAGATCGCCACCCGAATTCGTGAACTGACCAACGATATCGATCAGATCAAATTTCTTATTACCGTCGGCCAGATCGTCGAGTGCCGACTCGGCCATACGGGCGTTGTTAGCACCCCCAATTTTGCTCATTAGAATTTGTGTCGCCAAGCTCTTGAAATCCATGGTTTTTTCCTCTCAGTCGAACCCCCATACGGCCGACCATTATAGAACTAATGGCGGCGCGGGATTGTGAACAATTGTGAGTTGATACCCAGCCGTGTAAGTGTATCCCGTAACAAAAGTTTACGGTTGAACTATAGAGAGTCGTGATCGCAGCAGCTAAAATTTAAGCGATGATTGTTCGCAAATTGGGCGGCACAGTCGAGCGATAAATCGAATTCGCCGCCGAAACTGGAGTTGGGGTCCATGACAACAAATAAACATTCAAATTCGCGCAGTACAACAACAACGCGACGCTTTTGGCGCCGTAGCGACAAGCGGCAGCCCTGGTGGCCGTGGGGCTTGTTGCCTGTTTTCGGATTGGCACTGCTGTTTTTGTTCGGCGCATTAGTAACCGCGCCGGATATTCAGGCGGAGGTCAGAACACAGGTGGCCGAGCGCTTCGATCTCGCTGGCGTTGCCGTAAAGGACGTATCGACAAACGGACGGCGCGTGTCCGCACGCATAAGTGCCGCGGGCCAAGAAGATGTTTTCCTGCAGGCGCTTGCTCAATCCACGACCTGCGACACCTGGGTCGGTGAGTTGACGTGTCCCACTATCGTAGACATTGAGGTCGACATAGACCGAGCCAGCGCAGAAGCTGCACCGGCGAAAATCGAACGTCGGCCACATCAATTCAACGTCGTCAGGGAAGACAACGGGATTACATTGCGTGGTGAAGTGCCGACAGTTGCCGAGCATGATCGCATCCTTGGAGTTGCCGGTGGCTACTTTGGCCAGGTGCAAGACGAATTGACGATCTCCAACGAAACGGCGACGGAGAACTATGCACCGGCGGTAAACCGGGCGCTCGCTGTCGTTGATCAGCTGGTGAGCGGCCAAGCAAGCTGGTCTGGCGAATCGCTGTCAGTTACCGGAATGACAAACGCAAGCGATCTCGCGACGGTCCGTGAACAATTTGGGACGCCAGGTACTGCTTCAATACTGGGCAACTTCGATGTGCAGGCTCTGGACGACAGCGTTCGTTGCAACGACGCATTTGGCGATGTGCTGGCGAACGCAAGCATTCGTTTTCAAACGAATAGCGCAACGATCGACGACGGCAACGAAGAGCTACTCGAACGTCTCGCCGATCTGGCACGTGGTTGCCTGGGCAAGCTTACGATTCAAGGTCACACCGATAGCCGCGGTGACGCTGAAATGAACAAAGCGCTCAGTCTTGCCAGAGCAGCCGCAGTACGCGATGCGCTCGCTGCTCAAGGTGTTGATGCAGATCGCGTCACCGCCATCGGTTTTGGCGAAACCAGTCCGATCGCTGATAATGCGTCTGCCGAAGGGCGCGCAAGAAACCGTCGCATCGCAATTGCTGTCGACAAATCCAATTAACTCAGACGCCGATCGAAATCGGCGCCCCGTAATAGAGGAAAAGAAATGATCTACTTACTCGCAAAATACACGCTGTTGTTCTTATTGACGGCGGCATTGGGATTCGTGCTTGGCTATTGGTGGTCTCGCAGAAACTTCGTCGATGTTAGTGAGTCCTTTGAAGACTTACGTAAAGCGACCGATCGCTCGGATACGAAAAACTGGAACGAGTTGTGGAAGCGTTTTGACGGCATTCCAGAACCCAAAGAAGCAGATTTCTCGCGCGTTTACGAGCGGCTCGACGGCGTCGCGAGCGCATTGTCCAGTATTCCGCAGCCCGAATCTATCAGTCTGGCCGGTGTTGAAAGCGGCCTAGATTCGCTGACGAAAAAAGTCCGCAATATCCCGGCCCCGGAAAAGCAGAAAGAACCCGATTTTCGGCCGCTACTTGAGCGCATCCAAAAGCTCGAAAAAGGCATCAATGCAATTCCCGCGCCGGCAAATTTGGCGCCGGTATCCGAGCGGCTCGGTAAGCTTGAGGAGGCTGTAAGCCGTATTCCAAAGCCTGCACCACAGAAAGACATCGATTTTCAGCCGGTCAAGAATGAACTGACGTCGATTCGTAATGAGATCAAGGGCCTGCCCAAGGTTGAGACGCATAAGCCTGTCGACTTGGCGCCGGTAACTCGTCAAATTGGATCACTCACGCAGCGAGTAAACGCAATTCCACGACCGGAGTCCGTAAATCTCAAGCCAATCGACGGCCGTCTAAAAGCTATTGAGGCGGAAATCAGCAGGCTCGGCAAGAAACTGTCGCGACCGGTCAAAGGCGCGCGGCCATCACAACGGAGAACAGCGGCGCCAAGGAAAAAAGCCCAGCCAAAACAAACGCGGCAGGAGCCGAGGATCCTCAGCACAGCGCTGTATGGTAGTAAGGACGACTTAAAAATGATTTCCGGCGTCGGCCCAAAACTCGAGAAGCTGTTAAACAAGAACGGTGTTTACTACTTTTGGCAGGTAGCATCGTGGTCTCGCAATGATATTAACGTCATCGACGACCGGCTGGATGTATTCAAAGGCAGAATTTTTCGCGACAACTGGGTAACGCAGGCGAAACAGCTGAAGCGTGCGCCGACCGCAGCCAGGATGCCCGCCGAATAAAAAAAGCGGCTTGTACAGGGGCAGCCTCGATTCCTCATGATCGAGGTTGCCTTCTTTTTGGCGCCGATCCGAAGTGTAAACAACTGTCAACTTCGCGTGAATCGTATTGTGCCAACGCGCGTCAACAATGAGAATAAGGTCACGTTAAACAACACAGCCGACAACTGACCTAAAGAAAAACTTGGTCGAAATAAGTTGCTTTATCCAGTCAGGGGCGACAAATGACAGTTGCAAAAGTGGCAGAAATTTCAGCGTCCTCAAGCAAGAGTTTTGAGCACGCAATCAATAACGGCCTGAAGCGCGCAAACGATACGATTGATCATATCGAAGGCGCTTGGGTAAAGGACATGAAGGTCAGCGTCAAGAACGGCAAGGTAGAGAGCTACCGAGTCAATCTAAAATTGACGTTCGTCCTTCGCTAGAGCAGCGCACTCCCTATTGCACTCGAGAAGCGTTGCATACTGGGCCGGGCGGTTCGCCGTCCGGCCAGTTTTTGGCCAAAACACGTAACACGCCAGACGGAGCACAATCATGGCAACAAATATTGAAAAGATCGAAGGAATTGGGCCCAAATATGGGGCGGCGCTGCGCAATGCCGGCGTACGTACCATTGACGACTTATTGGACGCCGGCGCCGACAAGCGGGCGCGAGGAGCGCTTGCTGAGAAAACCGGTATTAGCGAAATACGAATTCTAAAGTGCGTCAACATGGCTGACCTTTTCCGAATTAACGGAGTCGCGAGCCAGTACGCGGAATTGCTGGAATGCGCGGGTGTTGATACGGTCAAAGAACTAAAGAATCGCAATGCGGAAAATCTTGCTATGAAGATGTCCGAAGTCAATGATGCAAAAAACCTCGTGCGACGTCCGCCGTCGGCAACAGTTGTTCGCGACTGGATTTCCCAAGCGAAGAAGTTACCCGGCAAGATTACCTATTAGTCAGGAACGCGAAACGTAGGGCTGGCGCTTATTGTCAGAAAATCATCGGGCCGTGAGCGTGTCAATGGGTCCGGACGGATGCAAACATGGGGATCATGGAAAGCGAGACAGGTAAACCGATCGACATTGCTGATCCTTTTGCACGCAAGCTCATGGCCCGATATCTCAAACGGCGTGAAGCCGAGATCGGTGAGCTTAAGCTCGCCTTAGAAGCGACCGAATTCGAGAAAATTCGCGTCACCGGACATAAGCTATTCGGTTCCGGTGCAACCTATGGTCTGAACGAAATTTCCCGATTGGGACAAGGTATCGAAAAAGCGGCCGAAGCGCGGGATGTGGGTCGAATCCGAAGGCTTATCGGCGAACTTCAGCGTTTCCTGAAAGACCTGAAAATACGGTGATATGAGCCCCTGGCGACCTAGGAGGTCGTCCAAATTTAAAATAATCCTGTGTAAATTCCTGCAGTTATCGCTGAACGGGCTATAATTGCTTCGAGCGCAATAATGACAAGTTCAACAGCGCCAACACTCTGCTCGAATGTCGGCCCTGTCCAAGCAGTCACTTGGAGGACAGTTGCGAGTTGCAATACTTGAGGACGATCCGGATCAGGCGGAAATAGTCAGTCATTGGCTGAAGGATGCCGGGTACACAGTGAGCTGTAACGGCGACGCTGCAAGTTTTTTACGTGCAGTGCGGCGTGATAGCTTCGACATGTATGTGTTGGATTGGGTTCTGCCCGATTTGAGCGGTATCGAAGTACTAAAGAAACTGCGCAATGAAATGGCCGACTATACGCCGGTGATTATTGCCACGGTGAAAGATGAAGAGCAGAGCGTTGTGCGTGGGCTGGAATCGGGTGCCGACGATTATTTGGTGAAGCCAATTCGTCGGGCTGAGCTGGTTGCCCGAGTGTCTGCGATCTTTCGGCGAGCGGCAGGCGGCAAAACTGAAGAAGACGCTGTGGACGCATCGCCATATACACTGGATGCGGCAACAAAAACCGCGAGCCTGGATGGCGAAAACATCGCCCTGACAAATCGTGAGTTTGCCCTGGCAGTGTTTCTGTTTCGCAATCCGGGAAAGATGTTGTCGAGGAACCACATTTTGGAAGCAATTTGGGGTATCGAGAATCCTGCCGTATCGACGAGGACCGTCGATACGCACATCAGCCGACTACGCCGGAAACTAAAACTCGGCGCAGCAAATGGTTGGGAATTGTCTTCTGTATACCAGCACGGATATCGCATAGAGAAAGTTGACGCAGACGGAACACAAGCGTCTACTTGAAAGTGGAGAACGAAAAGTCATGACTAAAAAGCAAAATCAAAATCGGGCGGGTGTATCAGCCGGAGATATGGACGGCAACGTCGACAAAATTCGCGAGATACTTTTTGGCGGACAAATGCGCGACTATGAAAAGCGCTTTGCTGAACTCGAGAAACGCCTGACGAAGAATATCGAACAAATTGCCTCCGGTTTCGAGAAAAGAGTCGATCGTATTAACGACTATACGAAACGCGAGATTGAAAAACTCAACGAACACGTCAAGAACGAACGCAAAGCCCGCCAGGAAGATGGCAAGCAAGGATCACGTGATATCAAAGAGATGGCACAACAAGTTGAGTCATGGTGTGCAGAATTGGAGGATCAAATAGAAAGCGATTCGAAGGAATTGCGCGATGCGCTTCAGGAGCACGGCGACGAAATGTCGGGAATGATTCAAGACACCTACGATCAGCTCAGCAAAAATCTCGAGGCCGAAACGCGCGAACTCGCCGGCACGAAAATGGCGCGCGATGATCTTGCCGGAGTTCTGATGGAACTCGCGCAACGCCTCAAAAAGGGCTCCAAGCGTTCTAGCGCCTAAGCGCGGAATAGTCTGTTTGCGATGAGCGAACTCGATGAGCTAAAGGACTTGTTGTTCGGCGCCGAGAAACAGGCGCTTGACTCCATTGCTGAACGTGTCGAACGCCGTGACGTACGCGCCGCAGACGTCGCCGATATTCTGCCAGAGGCCATCCATCAGAGTTATCAAAAAGACGGCGAACTCGTTGAGTCGCTCACCGATCCCATAGGCGAGTGCCTGCAAAACGCGTTTCGTGACGATCCCGAAACCTACGGTGATGCGCTCTACCCGGTGATGGGCCCGGCGATACGCAAGTCGATCATGCATGCACTTCGAGGATTTGCACAGCAGATTAACGAAGCCGTCGAGCACAGCATCAGCCCGAAAGGGCTAAAGTGGCGTTGGCAAGCGTCGCGGGCCGGCGTGCCGTTCGGCGAATATATGCTGCAGAAGTCGCTGTTGTTTCGCGTAGAGCAGGCTTACTTGATTAGCCGCGAAAACGGCCTACTCGTCGGCCACGTTCACCACGAGGCATCGAAAATCAAGGACAGCGACGCTGTGTCGGCGATGTTCACGGCGATCCAGGACTTCGTAAAAGAGTCTTTCTCGCCGGACCGCACCGGTCGTCTCGAATCTGCGGATATGGGTGAGTTCACATTGTGGGCGGTTCACGGTCCACACGCATTACTTGTCTGTGTCATCCGCGGTGTGCCGCCACGAAGTCTTCGAGGCGAGCTGAGCTCGATACTCGAACGCATTCACTTTCGTTACGGTGAGGCGATCCGCGAATACAAAGGCGATACGTCGTCTGTGCCGGACGTCGAAGTTGAGCTTGAGCGGTGTCTGCGATTTGAGGCGCGGCAGGAGGAGACCAAAAACAAAAAGGGCAAGTCGGCATTCGCCGTTGCTGCGCTGGTGTTGTTACTGGTAACTGCGGCGTTTTTTGGTTTCAGGAGCTGGAACGCTTCGAAGCAGCATGCGGCACTGGAGGCGGCTCTCACTGGCGTACCTGGTCTTTACGTTTCTGCCGTCGAACGTGACGGCCGAGTCTTTTCAGTACAAGGATTGCGGGATCCGCTGGCGCCCAACGTAGTCGACGTGGCGGCGCGCGTTGGTATTGCGGCAGAAGACCTCGATGTTTCGATGCAAGCTTTTCAGTCGTTAGCACCGGAAATGGTGGCCACGCGTGCTAAGCGCATACTCGGCCCGCCCTCGGGTGTTCAGTTTGATGTTTCTGGCACTGCACTGATCGTAGAAGGTGACGCACCATGGGCGTGGCAGCAGCGTTTACTGTCGAGCTACAAAAGCATTGCCGGCATTGAAACGCTCGATGATTCTGGGCTTACCGCTGGTGATAGAGAGCGAATTATCGCCACTGTTAAGGACATGAACGGCCAACAATTCTTTTTCGACAGTGGAATCACGCTGGTCACCGAAAGCGACGACGCCTTGGCACAGTACGCAGCTGATCTAGGCGAAACGGCACAAAACGCCCGACGGGTAGGCTTTATGTTGGCCGTCGCACTCAATGGCTCAACCGACGGAATCGGCGATGCCGCAGCCAATCAGACATTGGCGAGGAACCGTGCTGTTTCTGTTGCCGACGTATTTCGCAACAATGGCCTTGACGTAAGCGACAGCGGTCGCCTTGCGAACGACGAGATCGCCAGCGAACAGACTGTTGACGCTAACCAGCGATATGTACAGGTTGAACTAGAGCTGATTCCCTTACCCCATTCGCCATGACCGTTGTTACCAGCAAGGTATGCGTCGTCGGTGACTTCGCCGTTGGCAAGACCAGTGTCATCGAGCGTTTCGTAAATAATCAATTCTCCGACAAGTATCTGACGACGGTGGGCGTCAAGGTTGATACCAAGGAAATCGAGCACAAGGCGCTCGGAATTTCTCACAAACTGGTCATATGGGACGTTGCCGGCTCGGATAGGTTCGGTCATATAGAACTCGCTTACTTGCGTGGAGCCAACGGCTATATCTTTGTCGCGGATGGAACCCGATTGCCGACTCTCCGGGCCGCGCGCGATTTGTATCAGCAAATTACGGAAGAATACGGGTCCGCACCCTGTGTTCTCCTGGTCAACAAGAATGACTTGACGGATCAGTGGAACGTTCGAGATGAGCGCATGGAGGAGCTGACTGCTCACTTTGGTAATACTTACAGGACGAGCGCAAAAACCGGCGATGAAGTTGAGACAGCGATGACGCGCTTGTCAGAGCTTATTGTCGACAACGACTTTCGAAACGAATGACCAGGCTACCGCCACGAGTCATTGAATTCCTACAAGGCGAATTTCTAGCCAGCACCCGGCCGTTTTGTTTTCTGGTTGATAAAAACTATCGCCTGATTGAGGCCTGGGGTGACGGCAACTGGTGCGACCTTGGAAACGTGAACATCGGTGCGGACATGCTTGAGCGCGCGCCATACCTGCTCGGTAGCCTTGATTCTGTGCCCACGAAACTCGAATACTTGATGATAGGTGATGACGTTACGGTCCACGTTCACGCGATTCCTGACGATGACGGGCACTACGTCGTATTGTTGGATGCGCAGTCAGCGCATCAGTTGCTACAACAGAAACAACAGTCGGTTAATGAATTACGGCTACTTCATGCCCAGCAACAAAAATTGATCAGCCGACAACGAGAATTAATCAGCGAACTAGTGGAGACGCGCTCCGAGCTTGACCACCATCGACGCGAGGTAGAGAGAAGCAGCGATAACAAGAGTCGATTTATCGCGATGATGTCGCATGAGTTCCGAACGCCGCTCGCATCGATCATCAATTATGCGGACCTGGCGGCCGAACAGGATGCGACCGGCAACGAAGTCCAAAAGAGTATTGAAGCCATTCAGCGCTCGGCGCGGCACCTGACGTCCTTGGTCGAGGCCGTTCTCGACGATGCTCGTCTCGACGCTGGCGAGCTCGAGCTGCAGGAGTGCAATTTCAGCTTGTACGAGTTGCTCGACGATCTTGCGGCAATGATGGCGCCGTTGGCTGCCGAGAAGGGGCTGTCGTTTGCAACGCAGATGGACCGAGACGTCCCGGAAATACTCCGCGCCGACAAAGTTCGATTGCGACAGATATTGATAAATCTGCTTGGTAACGCGGTTAAGTACACGGTTGAAGGCAGTGTTCGATTAACGGTGAGCTACAATCACGGCCGGATCGTTGCGACTGTGAGTGACACCGGTCCAGGCATTAGTCCGGATGATCAGGAGCGAGTTTTCCAGGCGTTCGAACGTGGTGGCCGCAAGAGCGAACAGGGAGCCGGGCTCGGGCTTACGATCACCTTGCGGCTTGCCGAATTGATGGGCGGCGAGATTTCACTCGATTCGCTTCCGGGTGAGGGTTGTACGGTCAGTCTCCACGTTCCCGTTCAAGAAGTCGTTGACGGGTACGAACCGTCAGCGGAGGTATTGCCGACGCCCGCCGAGGATACAGTAGCAACTATGCCGCGCAGCATCCTGATCTGCGATGACGATGAGGATATGATCGCGCTGATCGAACATTACTTGCATCGCTCTGGCTATGGCCTGGTTACGACGTCAGATAGCTCCGAGGCCATTGCCAAGACGCTGAAGTACGATCCCGATCTGGTGTTAATGGACTGCAATATCCCCGGTATCAGTGGTGTCGATGCCGCGATGTTGCTACGTCAGCAGGGATATCAAAAACCAATCGTTGCGTTGACGGCCTCGCAGCTTTCCGATGTCGAGAAGAGTGCCTTCACAAGCTATTTTCGCAAGCCCGCGAAAATGCAGGAACTGCTGCTCGCAATCAAGACGCTAACGCACTAATTTGCGACCCCGTGGCTCGCCGTCTCGCAGCAGGTCGGCGCAGCGACGACTATCTATGCTGTTTTCCTGAAGATCGTTCTTGATTTCGTCATGGACAATATCGTGATCTTCGTGGTCATACGTTGAATCGGCCTATCTGGCCCCGATTTTCGGCGTAAAATCAGGGCTATTCGTCGCACCGAATGCCCGATTCCGACCGAATTTCGGGCTCGCCGCCGTCTAACCGATTAGGTACACGGATGAGGGCGCCATGGCCATATACCTCGACGACAAACAGCTTGCGAAACGCCTACTAGCGGGCGATCAGCAGACGTTTGACCGCTTTTTCGACGATAACTTTGCGCGCCTCTACCGCTTCGCACTCGCACGGCTAAACGGCGATATCGAGGCCGCTCAGGAAGTCGCGCAGGTAACGATGACCCGCGCTATCCGCAAGCTCTCGACGTATCGTGCGGAGTCGGCGATGTTCACCTGGCTATGTGCAATCTGTCGTAACGAGATGAGCGACTGGCTCAGAAAGCAGGGTCGTTATCGGCAACACATTGTGTTGACCGAGGACTTCCCGGAGGTACAGGCTGTTGTTGACTCATTCGCGACACCGATCGAGGAAAGTCCCGAGGCAAATTACCAGCGGCTTGAGACAGTCCGGTTGATACAAGTCGCATTGGATCGCCTTCCGCCGAAATACGGCGATGTGCTTGAGTGGAAATACGTCGAAGGCCACACGGTAAAGGAAATTGCCGTCCGTCTCGAGGTCGGGCCGGAAGCGGCACAATCATTAATCGCGCGCGCGAAGCGGGCGTTTGCGGAAGTCTACAACACACTCATTGAAGCAATGAATCAGCGAAACACAGCAACGGTGCAATCATGACGAATACTGGCGACAACGCTATGCCTGATGACGATCAGGCGCTCGAAGAGCTCCTTGGCCGCGCGTCACCACGCCCTTTGCCGCCGGCAGAGGTTATGCAGCAGGCGAAGGCCATCGTGCAGAGCGAATGGCAGCAAATGAATCGACAGCGCACGACGCGCCGGCGACTGACGATGTTCGCGACGGCGGCGACGGTAGTACTTGCCGTGACGTTGGTCATGAATACTTGGTTGGCGCCGGTCGTGCAGCCGGCTCAGGTTGCGACAATTGAAAAAGCCGTTGGTACCGTTTATCTGCTCGGTGAGCAGTCCGAACTTTATGTAGCAGACGATTTAGGCGTATTACACAGTGGACAGACGATTGTTACGGCAGACAATGCGAGCGTCGGCCTAACGTGGGGCCAAGGTGGTTCACTGCGGCTCGATGCCGATGCCAAGGTCATGTTTGCGTCGACAGAAAGCATCGAACTCAAATCGGGCCGCGTGTATTTCGACTCAGTGACCGATAGCGGCGAAGAAGCGACGCTGACGATTTCCACCGAGTATGGCGACGTTACACATATCGGCACGCAATTTATCACCGCTGTCGACGATGATGTACTAACGGTTAGCGTACGTGAAGGGCGAGTGTCGATTGAAGGACGCTTTTATGATGGCATTGCACGGCAGGGTAAGGCTTTGAGTTTCGCTGGCAGCAACCAGCCTGAGGAAGTCGATGTGAGTGGTTTCGGGCCGGAATGGGAATGGATTGAGCTTACCGCACCGGTCGCCGCAATGGACGGCAAGAAGTTGCGTGCATTCATCGAATGGGTCAGCCGTGAGACCGGGTTGAAGTACGAATTCGAGAGCGATGAGGTCAAATTGGTGGCAGACAGGGAAATTTTCAGAGGTGATATCAGCGATGCACCGCGGGTTGCGCTGAGACAATCGCTTCCTACTTTCGACCTGACGTATGAGATTGAAAACGGAGTAATCAAGATAAGGCAAGCGGGACACTAGATCATTTGAGACGATTAATCGCGACGGCCGTATTGTTGCTGACGGTAGCCAGCCCGGTTGCCGTCGGCCAGCTTGCGCCAGGCGCTCAGACCAATATTGGTCGTGCGGTCGTCGACGTCATCGAAGAGCTGCGTGCCGGTGGTTACGAGATCGCGTACAGCAGCCGACTGGTGCCGCCAGAGCTCGAGGTAACGCTCGAACCGACATCCACCGAGCCGCTGGCCGCGTTGGCAGAGATTCTGCAGGCGCATAGGCTGACGCTAAAATTCGATGCCGGCATCTTGCTCGTGGTCCGCATGCCCACTGAGGAATCGACAAGCCCGCCGCTCGTGCAGCAGTCACAGCGAGCCCGCGACGAGCTCGAGACGATTACCGTCTCGGCGAGTCGCTACGAAATCTCACGCGATATCGCGTCATCGCAGTTCGTAATCGATAATCGCACGATCCAGAATATGCCCGATGTCGGCGAGGATCCGGTCCGCATAGCGCATCGATTGCCCGGTGCTGCGGCGAGCGGCGCATCTGCTCGGGCACACTTTCGCGGCGGCGAGCAAAGCGAGGTCGGCATCATCCTAAATGGCCAACGATTGTTTGATCCGTTTCACATACGCGACTACCAGAACATCTTCAGTGCGATCGATGCGCGCGCGATCGAAGGCGTTGAGGTATTTACCGGCGGCTTCCCGGTGCGTTTCGGTGATCGGATGAGCGGTCTTGTGGTCATGGAATCCATTGACGCCGACAAACCGCGGCACACCGAAATCGGTTTAAGCGTTTTCAACACATCGTTCCTGCATGTCGGTAATCGCGACGACGCGCAATGGCTGTTCTCCGCGAGGCGCGGCAACCTCGACCTGGTCATAGACCCGAAATTCGGGCAGCCGTCGTACTACGATGTTTTTTCACAAGTCGTATTTGATATCGGCGCGAGAACTTCGATTTCTGCGAACGCCTTGTTTGCCGACGACAATGTCACTGTCGTGCTCGAAACCGATCCTGCCGAACGCGAAGAGGCCAAAAGCTCGACACGTAACGCACAGGTTTGGCTACAAGCCGAAACGAATTGGTCGCCACGATTATCGAGCCGCACGGCATTGTCATATACCGACTTTCGAAACACGCGCGATAGTCTCAGCAACGATCCGGATAAAGTTGTGGCGATCGTCCACGATGAACGCGATGTTCGGCAATTTGGTTTTCGGCAGGACTGGAGGTTGCAGCCGAGCGACACGCATTTTATGCAGTGGGGCTTCGGAGTCACGAATAGTCGTGCGGACTACGCATACGATGGAATGGCGGAATATTTCGGATTGCCGGCCTTATATCTCAATCAGCCTGGCACGGTCTCCCGTGTGCTGAGCGCATCGCCGGACGGCGGCAGCTACTCGCTGTATCTTGCCGACAGGTGGAAGCTGTCGGAGAAAACGATTATCGAGTGGGGGCTGCGATGGGACGATCAGACGTATACCGACTTGCCGTCGGATTCACAGCTCAGTCCGCGCGCCAGCGTTCTTCATCGTTGGAATTCGGACACCGATCTACGCTTTAGCTGGGGACGGTATCACCAGTCGCAGGGTATTCAGGAGCTGCAAATTGAGGATGGTATATCGAATTTCTGGCCGGCGCAGCGTGCCGATCACTTGATCGCCAGTATTCAACATCGAGTGAACGACAAGCTAACGGTTCGCGTCGAGGCATTCCACAAAGATATGCAGGACGTACGGCCGCGATTTGAGAACTTATTCGATCCGCTTGCATTAATTCCGGAGCTACAAGCGGATCGCGTGCGGCTGGATCCGAGCAGCGCGAAATCGAGCGGGCTCGAGCTGTCTTTTGACGGCGATTACGGTGACTGGGCATGGTGGGCGTCTTACACACTCTCGGAGGCAACAGATTCGATTGACGGCCGTGATGAATCGCGGAGTTGGGACCAACGTCACGCCGTTCAGGCCGGCACAAACTGGTCCAACGAGGTCTGGAACGTGGCCTTTGCGGCGGGCGCACATACGGGCTGGCCGACAACCAATCTCGAGCTGGTTCAAAACGGTGTTGATATCGATGGTGAGCCGATACTGGTTGCCGTACCGGGCCCGAGAAATGAACTGCACCATAATACATTTGCGAGCCTTGATTTTCGTATTAGTCGCAAGTTTCGAGTACGACGCGGCTCGCTAACGGCCTTTGTCGAGCTATCAAATGTCACGAATCGAGACAATGTCTGTTGCCTCGATTGGGATGAGGACCAGGACGAGAATGGAAATACGGTGCTCGAAAACTCACTCGATTACTGGCTGCCGTTATTGCCGGCTATAGGCGTACTCTGGGAATTCTGATTTCGTTCGCTTGTTGATAGAGGGTGCTTACAACAATAATGCCGGCACTCGCCAGGAGTCGACAGCTCGCCGGTAAATGCGCCGATGCTCCGCGGCAATGCGGTTATCGAAGAGGTCGCCGTCGCCAGTTTTGTGCGAAATATCATCCACGACATCAACCGGACCGGAGACGTCGTCATTAACAAGTACGTCCGCAACCTGATCATTCGGACAAATCAAGCTCGCCGCGCGACGGATCATCGAACGGGCAATCGGATTCTTACCTAGCGGTGCGGTTGAACGCTGCGTCAATACATACGGAATTGAGCGCGTCAATGTCATCAACAGCCCTGCCCGGCCGCCGCTCTTGTCATGTGCATGCACGACACTCACGTCAGGCATCAGGCAGTACGCCATAACCGGTGTCTTAACGACAGGTCCAACTGTGACGTTTTCGTAAACGCTGACACGTTTCGCAAGCGACTGATTTGCGACCAGCACATGCTGTTCGACGCCCTGCCGATCGAGCGCCTCGATAAGTCGGATAAAGTGTTCGCCGGTACCGTTCATCGAAGTCGCGAGATTGATATGTCCAACCAACACAGATTCTCCTTATTCGTCCGCTTCCTGTTGTGTTAGACGGTCAAACCCGATGAAATCTGTCGTTTCCATATCCTCGATAGCAGCGCTCGCGGCCTCTCTGACGCCGATATCCGGGTCTTCGAGGCTGCTCACAAAGTGCACGGCAAGGTCTCTGTCGCCGGTGTCGGAAAGCGTTAGCACGGCCTCCTGCCGAACATCGGGGTCGGGGCTGGATAGATCCAATAGCGCCTGATCAATCACCGTCTGCCGGGGCGCACTGTCTGCTCGCCACGCCAGGTTTGTTGCTGGGCTAGCCGAGAAAACTGTCAGATGTGGTGTGCTGCCGGGGGTGTCAGCATCGACCAGGTCATAACTGTGCTGTCGCAGCAACCGCCTTAGCAGTATCGCAAGCGGTTCCGGTTGCGTGTGCAGCGTAACTAAATCTTCGAGCGCGAGAGCAGAGTCGACGATGAGTAGATCGCTGGCCACCAGCGCTTCCAGTATTTTTCGAACCGACGTATCGACTGCATCGATCGCAACGTCGCGGTCACGTATTTCGATCTGAACGTCGGCCGCAAGCGCAGCGGCAGTTATCAACAGCAGAGCGCAGAAAAACGCGGGGCCCAGATGGGCCCCACGTCCGCGGGCATGTGACATGCTAATCACCGATTAGGAAGCAGGACTCGACGGCCGTCTGATTCCAGCTTTCCTCGCGCGCGAGTACCTCGTACTTGAATTCATCGTTTTGTTCAAGAAACTCAGCAGGCACGGTCATTGATGTCACATCGGGGGGCAGGACGACGCTAAAGACTGTTTCGAACTCGTCATCTAGTTCCGTTTCGACAACAACCTGGTAGTTAAAGATTTCGATGACACCCGCCTCGCCTTGTGGATCGCCAAGGTCCGGATGCGTCAATGTCACGTCATCCCAGTTGATTATCACCGGCTCGCCTGCACCGGCGACTTCTACCGCATCGTAGTCGGGCTCTTCTTCATCGCATTGTTCCGCCATCGGAGTACCGTTGACCTCCGGCACCGGCGGTGCCGGCATTGCGTGAGTGACTTCCGTTTCGCTTTCGAGCTCCTCGCCGTCAAGCGTCTTGCCTTCGACTTCGTAGGTACCGGCCGGGAAGCGCTTGAAGAATTCTTCCGGTGGTAATTCATCGAAGGTCGGTTCGGCGCTCTCGAAAAATATCTCGGTCAGGCCTTGTTGGCGCAGTTTTCGGCGAACGAAAATATTCAGAATCTTCTTTTCGCGTTCGTTTTCGATCGTCAAGCGCTTCCACGGTTCACCGTCGATAAGTGCATGAATGCCGAGGTCGCCATCGGTGTTGTTTAGTTCGAAAAACACCTCTGCGACGTCAAATGGGATTTCCTCATCGTCATCGTTAGCCAAAGCGACGGGTGACAATGTGAACGCACTGGCAAGGCCACCGATGATGGCCAGCTTCTTTTTTGACATGTCGATCTCCTCGTCCGTATTTGTAGCGGATCAGTTTCAACTTGGGCCTCTATTAGACGGATCGAGCGCGAAATTCCGGTCGCGACCTGTAATTCGCATGGCGGTCGATTAATGTGGTGACTATCTGAAAAATATGGAGAAATCGGCGTGCGAGTCGTCGCAATCATCAGGCACAAAGAGGCCGATCGATGAGACGGTGCCAAAAAAGTTGCAGCCGCCTATTTCAGCCGTAACGATGCCGAATCCTCTCTCGAAGCCCAAGGTCTCAAGTATTGGTGTCGGCGAGGCTAGCTGGGATCGGTCGAATCCAACGACATCGCGGTACAATTGCCGAACCAAGCCCTCTCCGGCTGTCAAACAATAAGACCGAAAATACAAAGGGGTCAATCGATGGGCAAACTGAAGCGCGTAGGCCAAGTAGTTGGTGTCTGCCTGCTGGTCATACTGTGGGCCAATTCCTACGGTGACGACGCAGTATCGACGCAGGTCGATATTTCTTACGAGACGTTTCGCCTCGACAACGGGCTGACCGTGCTTGTCCACAGCGATCATTCGACGCCAACGGTGTTCGTTGGAATGTGGTACGCCGTTGGCTCCAAAGACGAGCCGGAAGGTAAGACGGGCTTCGCGCACCTGTTCGAACATCTGATGTTTCAGGGCACTGAGAATCGAGAAGGAGAATACTTCTCACCGTTTATCGATGCGGGTGCAACGGGCATGAATGGCACGACATCAGAGGACCGCACAAACTATTATGCGACGGTTCCAACTGGAGCGCTCGATATGGCGTTATGGATGGAAAGTGACCGCATGACGTATCTACTTGGAGCAGTGACACAGGACGCGCTAGACGAACAGCGCGGAGTGGTCCAAAACGAAAAACGGCAGCGTGAGACCCAACCGTATGCGCAGATGTTTGACAAGATTCGCGCAGGAATTTACCCGGTCGATCACCCTTACCGGCATTCGATTATCGGCTCTATGGATGATCTTGATGCAGCATCCCTAGACGACGTGCATGAGTGGTTCAACAGCTATTACGGCGCGTCAAACGTCGTGTTGGTGCTCGCCGGAGATATCAGCATCGCGGACGCGAAGGAAAAGGTCGAGTTTTACTTTAGC
>Ga0224508_10000128_pt1 | contig 78415 bp, 86 predicted proteins | sample SF_Jan12_sed_USG_4_FD_170157 | JGI IMG/M metagenome (GOLD analysis project Ga0224508, IMG submission 170157) | Sediment microbial communities from San Francisco Bay, California, United States - SF_Jan12_sed_USGS_21 | ecosystem: Environmental > Aquatic > Marine > Sediment | place: USA... | reverse complement strand
TATCTCCACCTTCTCTTCTTCTATCTCCACCTTCTCTTCTTCTATCTCCACCTTCTCTTCTTCTATCTCCACCTTCTCTTCTTCTATCTCCACCTTCTCTTCTTCTATCTCCACCTTCTCTTCTTCTATCTCCCAAGTTTTCACCCTCACGTCTAAAGGATTGAGGTGTTCTGATGTCTTTTTCAGTTGGATTTTCATATTTCTTACCAATTTCATCAACTCTAATGTTGAGTTTTTCAAGCAGAGTCTTGTTTAATCCCTCTCCATAGACATCTACTCTTGCAGCAATAACCGCCTTTGCAGCTACTGCTCTTGCGATTTTTCCTCTTTGCCATCTTGGAGCCGCATGAACCATGGCATGTTGGAATAACAATCCATGTTTTGGTGGCTGAGAACCTGTCTTTAATGATCTAAACAATGCTTTTTCAGCTCCCAAAACTTGTATTGTACTCGCAGGAAGAGATGCCAATCTATTAAGACTTCCAGCCCTTCCTAAAATTCTCGCGCCCACTGCAGTACCAAGTATTGCTGAAAGATTTGGTGCAATTTCTTGCATTTCAGATTCAATATGATCTTCAAGTTTTTTACGTAAATCATGAAAGTCTAAAATTTGTTTTGCAATTGATTGTACTATGACTAAATTGACATCCGAGATATCCCCTCCTCTACTTTTTGATGAAATTAAAGATAACATTTCGACTTTTGATTCTGGAAAACCTGCATCCTCAAAAACTTGTTTAGTTAATGATTCACGTTTACCCGCAATTACTACCTGTGCATAACCGTTGATACTGTCAATTATATTATCTAATTCTGGAAAATGCAATCCGTACCATTCTCTAAGTCTTGAACTTAACGCATTTGCTATTTTATCAATTTCATCTAGGGAATTAATTGCCTGAATAATATGAAGATCTGGACTTTCTGATACCTCCGTAACTTTTGAAGATGATAACCCTAGAGCAAACTCTCTAAGTTTTCCTAGTGCGTCTTGGGGATTGCTAGCAAAACCTGAATCAACTATTATTTGTGGTTTTGATGCCTGTGTGGTCTCTAACTCTGAGGTTTCCATGATTTGACAATCAATGGAATTTTTTTTCAGAATGGCAAGTAATGATTCATCGCTAACAGCAACTCCTCTCTGAATTGAAACTAGATAATTTATCAGCTCATTTAGTTTTGCTTCCTTGTTCTTTATTGAAAGATACTCTTTAACTGAATTAGAGAAAGGAAATGTTTTTTCAAGTTTTTCATCATTGAAAACGGATATTCCCAATTCTGTTAAAATCACAGAATACATGACTAGTTCAATCTAAATCACCTTTAAAAAAGGTACCAGAACCGTGAATCAACTATTATATTCGAAACTAGGTTGATTAATCAAAGTGGAACCTACTCTTGTAACTTCCATAGGTCAAATACAATTAGACAGACCTGTAATGCTAGCATCAGGAATTTTGGGAATTTCATTAGATGTGTTTAATCGACTATATCGTGCAGGAGCAGGCGCTGTTGTAACTAAATCTCTCAGCAAAGAACCCTGGGAAGGCTACCCAAACCCAACTATCTTCAGTGTAAAAGGAGGTGGTTGGATTAATGCTGTAGGTCTCTCAAACCCTGGCGCTACAAATTTTGCCAAAATGATTGAACCTAACCAAGATGTTCCAATAATAGTGAGTTTGGTAGGTTCGATTCCTGAAGATTTTGAAATTATGATAAAACAATTTGAAAAATGTAAAGTCACAGCATATGAACTAAACCTATCCTGTCCCCATGTTGCTAAAGTTGGTTTAGAAGTAGGTGATGATCCTGAACTGGTAAAAAAAATTGTGACTACTGTAAAAAAGACAACTGATGTTCCAATAATTGCTAAAGTTGGTTTAGGTACTACTCATTATCTAAATACTGTTGGCACTGCAATTGACTCTGGAATTGATGCGATCACTGCAATCAATACTGTTCGTGCAATGGCAATTGATGTTGAAACACAAAGACCAATTCTTAGTAACAAATTTGGTGGATTATCTGGTACTCCCATTAAACAAATAGCATTAAGATGTGTTTATGAGATTTCTTCAAAATATGATATCCCAATTATTGGATGTGGTGGTATATCTACCTGGGAAGATGCAGTTGAATTTTTCTTGGCAGGATCTTGTGCAATTCAACTTGGTAGCGCAGTTGGCGATAATTGGTTTGATGTTTTTAATGACATTAACAATGGAATAACTCAATACATGAAGAAAAAAAATTATTCTAGAATAGAAGATATGGTGGGTCTTGCAAAGAAATTATAATCATCCAACAATTGTTACAGTCGAAAAAGTAATTGATGAAACTCCCACTGTTAGAACTTTAGTTTTCTCAGATGAAGTAATGTCAAATGTTCTTCCTGGACAATTTGCAATGGTTTGGATTCCTGGAGTCAATGAACTTCCCATGAGTGTGATGACTTCTAAAGAATCTGGAAAGGCTGCATTTACCGTAAGAAAACATGGACCTGCTTCGACTGGTTTATTCAATGTTAAAGTAGGAGAACAACTTGGAATTAGAGGTCCGTATGGAAACTCGTTTGACCTCAAAGAAGGAAAACTTTTGCTAGTTGGTGGTGGAACTGGCCTTGTTCCTATGATGAGATTACTTACTTTTGTAAAACCTTCTGATGATGTTACCATTCTAATCGGTGCAAAAACAAAAGATGAAATCTTCTTTGAAGACTTGGCAAATGGTTTATTGGAAAACAATCCTCACAAAGTAATTGTTTCAACTGATGATGGAAGTTATGGTGAAAAAGGTTTTGTAACTGATTTGGTTGAAAAACTTGTCAGCAAAACACAATATAGTGGAGTGTATACGTGTGGACCTGAAATTATGATGTACAAAACTGTCCAGTCTGCTCATTCTAGAGGTATTTTTGTTCAAGCCAGTCTAGAGCGTATGATGAAATGTGGAGTTGGAATTTGTGGTAGTTGCTGTGTTGGAGAGGATCTTGTTTGCCGAGATGGAACCGTATTTGACGGAAAACATCTTTCAAAAAACACGGAATTTGGTTATTTTCACAGAAATAAGGCTGGAATTTTGGAAAATTATTGAACTTTACTAGCAAGGTTTAAAATCCATCACAAAATTATTCCCGTGAAGGATATGGGAACTCCAAAGATCATTTTAACTGCTGATCGAACTTTAATGTCGCCATATCGTGGATTGTCTCTGGCAACATTTTTTGGATGTGCTCCAGCTATTGACCCTAATAGAGATAAAAACAGCTTTTGGTACAAGATTCTGGGAAAACAAGTAACCCCGAAGGTTCTATTTGATTTTATTTGTAACTATATCCCCCACACAAATGGTGTAGCAAACTATGCACCTTATGGATTAAGAAAATTGGAAGCAGGATTGCTTCGAGATGGATTTAGCAGACAAGATGTTGTAGTTGCCCATCCTGATCATATTGAGCAATTCATTGGACCTCAAACAGAAGTTGTTGGAACATATGAAATGGATCCTCTTGGTATGGGCCCAGTCACCATGACATTTACCTATGGTAGAAAACAAATCTCTTATGATGAATATTACAATACTGAATTACATCATAGGATTAAAGCCGCTAAAGCAAAAACTGGAAGTAAAGCTAAAGTAATTTCTGGTGCATCCGGAACTTGGCAGTATAATTATGATCCAGAAAAAATTGAAGAATTTGGAATCTATGCAATTTTGGAGGGTGAGCTTGGTGGAATAGCACCTGAAATTGATGGACATGCTGGAAGATTCTTTAACTATTTGATTAATGGTGATTTTGAAAATATGGATCCTTTCAGAAAGAGAAGTGACTTTAAAGTTAACATAAAAGAATTTGAAAGAAATGGAAAAAAACTTCATGGAAGATTTGTTAATTTCTGGGACAGGCCAGAACTAGAAGAAATTCCTGATATTGTTGAACCAAGTATGCATGGAATGGTGGAGGTAATGCGTGGCTGTGGTAGGGGATGCAAATTCTGTGATGTTACTTTAAGATCATTAAGATATTATTCACCAGAAAAAGTCAAAAGAGAAATTGAGGTTAACATTAAGAAAGGTGGTTCTAAATCTGCATGGATTCACAGTGATGATATTTTCGTTTATGGAATGGATCCAAGAACTGCAAAAGGAATGGAACCAAACAGAGAAGCATTAGAAGAATTATTTACTGCAATTATGTCTACTGGTGTTGAGCATACAAATCCAACACATGGAACATTAGCAGGAGCAATCGCTGATGAAAAATTGATTCCAAATCTATCCAAAATTATCAAAGCTGGTCCTGATAATATGATTGGTGTTCAAGCTGGATTTGAAACTGGAAGTTTAAGATTAATTGGTAAATATGCTGATAGAAAACTTGCTCCATATTCTCCAGATGAATGGCATTGGGTTGTAAAAGAGGGTGTCAAGACTTTGAACCAAGACTATTGGATTCCAGCATTTACACTCATTATGGGTCTCGATAATGACGAAACCCCCGAAGATTCATGGGAGACTATCCGTTTACTCAGTGAATTAGAACATGAACAGCCTGACTCAATGTTTACTGCTACAGCACTTACATTTGTTCCAATTGGCTTGTTAGAAAAATCTGATTTCTTTAACATTGGAAATGAGATGACTCCTGCACAACTAGGTGTCCTTTACAAGACATGGCAACACAACTTCAAGTATGGTATTCAAAAATTCATGACTAAGACTGGTACAAAAGGTCCACAAAGATACTTCTTTAACGCAATTGCAAGATCTCTTGGCGGCGTTCCACTTGGTGCCATGGAACGATATGCCCGCAGAAAAAGTACGGAACATGAAAAAGTAATTGAGACTGTTAAAGCAAAGTATTGGTAGTCATACAAATACATAAATTCACTTATTTGTGTTTAGTATCATGGCAACTCACGGTTCGCTCACAAAAGCAGGTAAAGTAAGGGGACAGACCCCAAAGATTGAAGGGCGAAAAATCGTTGGTACCAGTTCTAGTCTTAGGAATAAAAGTAACTTCAAAAAACGATTTGTCTTAGGTAGGTACCCTGGTCAAAACAAACCTGGACAAAGAAGAAAGAGACGATAGTCAGTTCTTGCTAAAATTTTATCATTCTATACTTCTTTTACTAAAACAATACTCTTATAAAGTACTGGTACCGTACTATACAGTATGGTAGAAGACTTAAGATTAGATAGTTTAGAGGGTGTCGGTCCTGTAACTACAAGAAAATTATCCGATGCAGGTGTCCACAACGTCATGGATCTCATCGTAAGAGGTCCCGTGGAAATCGCAGACATAACTGGAATGGAAAAGGATACTGCTGAAAAAATTGTAAACAAAGCCCGACAACACTTGGTTGAAGGGGGATTAATTGCCAAAGATTTTGTCAGTGCAAGTGAAATTTACAAACACCGACAAAGTATTGGTAAAATTACAACTGGTACAAACTGCCTTGATACCCTATTTGATGGTGGTGTTGAGACTCAAGCCCTAACAGAAGTTTATGGAGAATTTGGTTGTGGTAAAACACAATTTGCACATACAATGTCAGTAATGGTTCAAAAAAGCAAGGAAGAAGGTGGACTTGAAGGAAATGTCTTATACATTGACACTGAAAACACTTTCAGACCTGAAAGAATTGTATCTATTGCTCAAGCTAATGAGATGGATCCAGAAAAAGTTCTAGACCGTATCATAGTTGCTCGTGCATATAACAGTGCACACCAAACATTGATACTAGAAGAGGCTGGTCCAATAATTGAAGAAAATAATATCAAACTAATTGTAGCAGACTCTGCAGTTGGATTATTCCGTGCTGAATATCTTGGAAGAGGAACACTATCAAACAGGCAACAAAAACTAAATCACTTTGTTCATCTCTTATCAAGAATTGCAGAAACATACAACTGTGCTGCAATTGCGACCAACCAAGTTATGGCATCTCCTGATGTCTTCTTTGGGGATCCAACTCGTCCAATTGGCGGAAACGTAGTTGCACATACAAGTACCTACAGAATATACTTTAAGAAATCAGGTAAGAAGCGAATTGCCAGAATGGTGGACAGTCCTCATCACCCTGAAGAGGAAGTAATCTTTGCTCTAGGTGAAGCAGGTGTTATAGACCCTGAAGAGGCAGAGAAAAAGACAACCAAAAAGACAACCAAAAAGACAACCAAAAAGACAGAGCCTAAAGTAGAGCCCGCGATAGAAACACCTGCCGTTGAAACAATCACTGAAACCCCTGAGATTGAAACTCCTGTAGAAACACCTGAAATAGAATCTACAGTAGATACAGAATCGACTGATTCAGAACCCTTAGAAGAGTAATTCTTCTCTTTTCCCTTATCTTTTAACTTCTTTTTGAAATTTGTTTAATCTCCAAAAATAATTGATTAAATTATAATATGATTTGAGGTCTAAAAATATCATGACAGATCTTTATCGCTTACTTCCAGAAGAAATGGAACAACTAGTAATGGATATGGGTTATCCACGATACCGAGCAGATCAAATTCTATATCCTCTTTATTACAAATTCCCTAAAGAAATCTCTGAGTTAAAACAACTTCCAAAAATAATGAGAGAAGAGTTGATTACCTCAGGTTATACTATTGGTTCAACACATGAAACTCATCGTGCTGTAAGTGATGATGGAGATACAACTAAATTATTACTTAATATTACTAATGGAACTTCTGTGGAAACTGTTCTAATGCAATACCCCCCATCAAAGATTAATGGTCATCCAAGATCAACAATTTGTGTTTCCACTCAAATTGGTTGTGCAATGGGATGTGTATTTTGTGCAACCGGTCAAATGGGATTTGAAAAAAATCTCAAAGCTGAAGAAATAGTTGCTCAAGTAATTCATTTTGCAGATATTTTACAGCAACGTGGAGAACATGTAACAAACTTGGTCTTTATGGGAATGGGGGAACCAATGGCAAACTATGATGAGATGATTCGTGCTGTGCGAATTTTAACACATGATAGAGGATTTGGAATTGGCCAACGTCACATAACCATTTCTACCATAGGCATCACATCTGGAATAGATAAACTAGCTGAAGAAAATCTACAGATAGGTCTTGCTATATCTCTCCATGCTCCAAATAATAAATTACGAAAAAAATTAGTTCCTACAGCAGGACCTAATTCTGTTGAAGACATTATTGAAGCAGGTAGAAGATATTATAAAAAAACTGGACGTCGTGTGACATTTGAATATGCACTTATGAAAGGAATTAATGATTCACCTGAAATTGCAAAAGAACTAGCTTTGATTTTGAAAGGAAACGGTTCTCACGTAAATTTAATTCCTATCAACCCCACTGCTGGTGATTTTAAGCGACCAACACAAGATAGTGTCCTTGAATTTGAACGAATTTTGTACAACGCTGGTATAAATTGTACTGTTCGTGTGGAAAAAGGAATTGAGATCTCAGCTGCTTGTGGTCAACTTAGAACCGATATTGTGGGTTAAGTTTTCCTTAATTATGTGCTAAGTGTTAAAATAGGGCTTTCAAAGGTTTTACACTACATGGCAACTAAGAAATCTCATGGTCGTTCACATGGATTTAAGCACAAATCCAGATCTGTTATGAAGAAAAAGGCTCCTAGAGGAGTCTCATTCTTGTTACGTGAATACCAGGAAGGTCAGCAAGCACTTGTCATTATTGATCCAAGGCAGCACAAAGGATTACCACATAGAAGATATCACGGTAAAGTGGGTGTCATTACCAGCGTTGGTAGACGTGCAATTACACTAGATGTGAAATTAGGAGAAAAATCGAAAACCTTAATCACTAGACTGGATCACATAAAACCATTCGGTGTATAGATATGGAAGAAATAAAAAAGAAACAAGCAATTTCTCTTTCGGAAGTTCAAGAAATTTTAGGTAAAGTAGATCCTGAACAGATGGATCAAATCCAACGTTGGACCTATGATTATGTTTCAAAATTTGTATCAACTGATCCTAAAGATGCAAAGGACATGAAAAAAAAACTCATAAAAGAATGTGAATTAACAGAAGAAGAAGCAGTTGAAATAGTAAACATCAGACCAACAAGTTTAGCTGAATTACGTTCTTTTACATTCGGTTGGAAAAAACTAATTCTTGCTGAAACTCTAGAAAAAATACTCAAGATAATTAAGGAGCACTCCTAAATTTTCAGGAGTATCTTATTTTGTACAGGACACAATCCTCCCCTAGAAAATATGAGGAATATGCATATGTTCTAGATTTTAACCCTCGAGGAAAATCATCTACTGTTAGAGGAAGGGAAGGAATCATAGTAACCGCTATTGGAGAAGACCGTCTAACTCTTTTAGAAGTTCTAGGAGTTCCCAATTCGATATTTGAGGTGGGTGAGAGAATTTATATCGGAAAAGAAGGGCGAACTAAAGTTCTATCTGTTTTAGGAAAGATGGAGTATGACCATGTATCATCATCAGCTCAAAGTGAATTAGCAGCAGTAGTGGAAAACATTGTAACTACCAATGAGTCAAAATTTGTAGAATACCTAAATAATGCACGGCCTTTAACACCAAGAATTCATGCACTTGAATTAATTCCAGGAATTGGAAAAACCTACATGAAAACAATGCTTGAAGAAAGAGAAAAGAAAAAGTTTGAGAACTACCAAGATTTACAAGAGAGAGTTGGATTCAAAGAGCCAATAAAACACATTTCAGAACGAATTATGGATGAAATTACTGGTCAAAGTAGAATGAATCTCTTTGTTAAGAGATGATAAAACGAAAACAACTTGGACAACACTTTCTTAACTCAAATTCAGTAGCCAAATCCATTGTTTTTGAGGCTAAAATCACAAAAAAAGATGTTGTATTTGAGTTAGGAACTGGATTAGGAATCTTAACTCCTCTCCTGTGCCAAAATGCTAATAAAGTAATCTCAGTTGATGCCGATGAAAAACTGATTAGGAATGCAAAATCTGAATTTTCTGAAATTAATAATCTTGTCTTAAAATCAGGTGATGGTTTTAAAAAAAAAGACTCTTTTTCTATTTTTGTATCTAATCTGCCATACTCTAGAAGCAAAGATGCAATAGAATGGCTTGCACAAATTTCTTTCTCTCATGGAATAATCATGGTTCAAAAAGAATTTGCCGAAAAACTACTTACAAAATTCTCAAAAAAGAGAAAAGCAATTAGTATTATTGCCAATCATGCGTTTGAAATCAAGGTACTCTCAAAGGTAGGAAAAAATAATTTTTCACCGCCACCAAAGATTGATTCCGTAATTCTGAGAATTATTAAAAAAAACGCCATGAAAAAAGATCTAATTCAAACAATTAACAAAATCTTCTCATATAGAAGAAAAACTGTCAAAAATATTCTAAAACAGTTCAACAAAGAAACGGTAATAGATAAACGAGTAGATGATCTTTCAGGAGATGAAATAATTAACCTTGCAAATCAAATCCTTGAAAAATGATGAGTATACTCCTTCTGAGGATACTTTTTTCATAGCAGATTATATGAAAAATGAAAAAGGAGATTCTGCATTAGACATTGGGAGTGGTTCTGGATATTTAACAAAATTACTGTATGAGAATTTTTCTTTAGTAGTTGGAACTGACATAAACTATGAAGTATTAAAACATCAAACATACAAAACAAAAAATCTTGTTTGTTGTAATGGTTCTGATGCATTAAAGATAAAATTTGACTTTATTGTATGCAACCTACCATATCTTGCAACTGATGAAATCTTAGATATTGCAACAGATGGCGGTGCGGAGGGATTTGAGATTCCAAAAAAAATCTTTGATTCAGTACACAAAAATCTCAAAGAAAATGGCAAGTTTATCTTTGTAACTTCATCCCTATCAAACTATCAAAAATTAGTTGATTACGCTCAAAAACTAGGTTGGAAGACCCGAATTTTGGCAAAAAAAAAACTTTTCTTTGAAGAACTAATCCTTATAGAAGCAATAAACTAGTTATTTCCTTAATTTTTCTTTTGCATAATTGATAATTGCATCTGTCATTTGAGTTGTTGATGCATTACCGCCAATATCCCAAGTTACTGTACTTCCCTCATTGATTACTTGATCAGTTGCAGCAAAGATTGCGTCTCTAATCTCTGTTTCACCCAGATATTCTGCCATCCAAGCTCCCGATAGAACAGTTGCAGTAGGATTTACTTTGTTTTGCCCTGCAAACTGTGGCGCACTTCCATGTGCAGCTTCAAACATTGCAAAATTATCTCCCATGTTTGCAGAATAAATTAATCCAATCGAACCAACTAATCCTGAAGCCAGTTCAGAAATAATATCCATAAACAAATTAGTACTTACAAGAACTGCTCCATTAAATTGTTCAGGAGCTACGACCATCTGTTGTGCCATATTATCAATGTAAATTTCTGATAGCTCTATGTCTGTTCCTTCTACTGCTTTTTGGGCTGAACTCCAAAATATTCCATCTGTTTGTTTTAGAATATTTCTCTTAGTTATTGCAACCATTTTTTTCATATTGTATCTCTTTGCCCAATTTGTTGCAGAATTTAGAAATCTGTCGCAACCCTGTCTTGTAATTTTTCTAATTGCGATTGCCGCATCATCAGTAATCTTTGCTTCAACACCCGTGTACAGTCCTTCAGTTGCCTCTCTAAAGCACACACAATCAAGTTTTCTGTCAGGTGTTAATCTGTCATAAGTTTTTGTTGGTCTAATGTTAGAGTATAATTCAAATTTTTGGCGTAGTGTCACTGCTACACTTCTTGGTGCTCCTGGTACTGGAATTGTTGTAGTTGGTCCCTTAAAACAGGCATCAGATTCCTCTAAAATTTTGATTGTATCATCAGGAATGTATGATTTGTCTTTCCTACCATTTTTATCCCATTGCTCTGAGCCTGCCTCACAAAGAATTATCTCTGATTGAATATTACATTCTTTCAAAACTTTGAGCATTGAATCGACGACTTCAGGTCCAATACCATCTCCTTTCATGACTGCAGCTTTTTTACTCAAATCTGCAAGATTTCAAGGGATTTATTATTTAATTCTACCTTGGAAAATGGATTATCTAAATCCTAAGTTAGCAGAAGAATAATTATTCAAATTAATTTTGTACAAAGGAAAGTCAAATGATTCTGTTCAAATTCTAAAGCCTTGTCTCTAAAAAATCAATTAATAATCTTAGTTTTGGATCCATTGTCAACTCATCTGTTAGAATTATAAATTTATTTATGAATGACTAGTTGGAAATACTCTTTAATCCTAAAATAATTGATAGAACATGGAAATTACTTCCGAAGATAAAAAAGAACTTGAAACCGTATTAAGCATTGTAATTAATCAAATTCCATCTTATGCTAACATGGTAAACTCTGCAAGAGACAATTGGGATGTAAACTCTGATGATTGTATTTTTGGAATGGTTTATCATTCATTTGTTGCAAAATCTACTGAATATCTAAAAAACAAACTAACTGATATTCACCAACAATCTGATGTTGAATCTACATTTGAAATTATGAATTCGGTATCCGATGTATTTAATAGCAAAGTTGCAGAAATCAAACAAACAATAGTTTCTACATCAAACTCTTAATTTTTTCGTGTACCTTATCTATACATGAATTTAGCTTTTTTCTAATATTCTTAAAATAAATTTCAAAATTAGCTTAAAGTGACTAAAAATAAACTTAATCAAATACTGTCAAATTTGGAATAAGTAGTCTGTAAACTACTATTAGTTTAAAATCTAGGCACAGATTGTCATCATTTTATACCGCTGTACTAACTCTACATTACTTTTTAAAATGTTCTCTACATGTTTTCTATTGAGATGACTTAATAGCTAATTTGATAAAATAAACTCAAATGTTGATAGTTCAAATCTCTGATCTTCATGTTGGTTCTCAATTTTTGCAAGAAAAATTTGATACATTGGTTAATGAAGTTAATGAACTAAATCCTGATGTGATTATAATTACAGGTGATCTAACAAATGAAGGTTTGATGAAAGAATACGAAAAATGCAAATCACTATTGACGAAATTTAACACAAAAAAAATTATTAGTATTAGCGGAAATCATGATTATCGAAACACAGGTTACCTGCTATTTAAAAAATTCTTTCCATTTGAAACAATCTATGAGTTAGATGATGATGTTGTTTTAGTAACAGTTGGAACTGCCAGACCTGACAGAAATGACGGTGAAGTGGGATATAGACAAAACCTGTGGTTAGAGAGAACTATGAAAAAATACAAAGATAAGGTAAAGATTGTGGCAATGCATCACCACTTGATTGCAATTCCTGATACTGGCTCTGATCAGCTTACTGTTGTTGATGCTGGCGATGTTCTTAGAACTGTTTTGAATTCTCATGTTGATGTGGTATTATGTGGACACAAACATAGGCCTTGGGCTTGGAATTTTGGAAAACTAACCGTAGTTAATGCTGGAACTGCCACATCTGAAAGAGTCCGTGGATTGTTTGAAAACACCTACAATATTCTTACAATTTCTAATAAAAAGGTCCAAGTAGATCTCAAAATTGTAGGTGGGAAGAGAATCAGCATTGATGAATTGGTGAATAACTATAACCAATTTTACGACGAGTGAATTTATTTACAGATTAATTCTAGGCACCTTTGTGCGGGGATCGCCTAGCCTGGTAGGGCGTGGGATTGCTAATCCCATGTCCGCAAGGACACGGGGGTTCAAATCCCCCTCCCCGCGCCATTAAAAATTAAACTTAATAGGCCGATTCAAGAAGTTTTCTCAATGGGGCGAAGAAAAACTCAAAAAATTATTCGTACTGGTCCTAAAAATGCGACGACTGGAATGTGTCCTGTTTGTAAAACCATTGGCAAGGTATTCCTTCTTGGTCCACCTGGACAAGAGAGGGGGAAATGCGAGAAATGTCGGCAAGAGTTTGAATTATAGCTCAAAAAACTAACCTGCACATCAAAATATTTACCCATAACTTTTTAAGACAATTTTTTCCTGATAGATAATCATGAGTTCAGAACCTGAAACTATCTATGAAAGAGTTGCAAAACTTGAAGATGAAGTTGCATTACTCAGAAGCGAAGTCGATATTCTGAAAAGAGATGTCAATGATCAAGAAAAGACAAGACTTGAAGATGAAGTTGCATTACTCAGAAGCGAAGTCGATATTCTCAAAGGAGTACTAAGAAATAAAATTGCTCGTCATGAAATCTCGATGATCAAGAAAGGGCAGAACATAAGTTCAATCATTGATTAATTTTTTGTCTTTATATTTCTAATCAGTTCTAAAATAAAATCCACATCTTCTGCATTTGGATTGATTTCTAAATATTTATTCAAATATTTTAAAGCAGCTTCAGAATTCAACAATCTTTCTTCTAAAATTCCCTTATCTCTAATATCTTCAGGTGATTCAGGTTCAATTGCCAAAACCATGTTAGTACATCGAAGTGCTTTGTCATAAACAAATGATTGTACATAGGAATTTTTCAAGTTACGAGTCAATCTAACAAGAATTTGCTCAGGCTCTATTTCGTCAAGAAATTCTGGTTTAAACTCTAATTCTCCACCAAAATTAGTATCTAAAATTTCTTGTAGATCGTCAACATCTAATAGGCGTCCATCGTAAAACGGATCTAAAATCATCTCTTCATTATATTTTACCAATATGTGACTTGGAAATCCAACAATTTTAAGATCTAATCCCATAAATTTTGCAACTTCTACATACAGAATTGAAATGGTAATGGGAAGACCTGATTTTTTGTCAATTACCTCGTTTAGAAAATTGTTCTTTGGATTAAAGTAATCATTGTCATCTCCACTAAAACCCAAATTTTCAAAGAGATGTTCATTTAACATTGAAATTAGATATGTTGGATTTTTAATATCGCTAATTGACTCTTTAAGAGACATTCCTATCTGATTTACCTTCCGTATGTACTCCTCTACCACTAAATCAGGATATTCTAAAATCTGAGCAAATTTTAGACATTTTTCCACTAGATTGAAGTTAGGATTTTTTACAAATGAAAACCACTCTGCAACAAATGGATCAAACTCTTCTTTCAATTATCACTAACTCAACTTTTTTAGGTATAATTGAGGATCTTTGAGCTCTCTTGTATTTGGAGGAATTTCAATCATTTTTCTGAAGGTATCCTTGCCTAATTTTTCATATACTGCTTTGGTAAAGTCCTTTCCCATGCTCTTCCTAATCTGATATGATGAGAAATCTGTTCCCATAAACGTGCTAAGATAATTTTGAAAATCTTGATCATCTTTTAAAATATTTTCAATTGCAAAACCTGCCATTCCCTCCATTGCAGTAAATGCTGCATGGTGTTGTTGAATTGGAACAAGCCATCTTTTGTAAATGTCTAAAAGTTGTGGAATTGACTCTCCTATTTTTGGATCTATCTCCACATGCGTAAATGTCATAACATCTGGTCCTATCTGCTCAATTAAGAAGTGATCTGGATTCAAAAAGAAAAATAGATTTGCTTTTTTTGCAAATGGAAAATTCTCTGGTACTGCCTGCAATTGACAATACTCTGAAAGCTTGTTGATAGTTTCAGAATCAAGTGATAAAATTATTTTTGCTAACTCTTCATTGATTTTGTTTACTTGCATAGCAGCATTCTTGTTGACTTGTTGTAAATTTTCTTGTGCAGAGTGAATCAGTTCCTCTAATACTGTCATTTTTACTGCACCCAAATACCCAGAGTTTACATTTTCAAATCTTGATTTGTATGGTTCTCCCTGTTTGTGGAGAATTATTTGTGGATATCTTGACAAAATGAATTTGTTTAAATAAATTACAGAATCAAGATAATCTCCATAGGTTGTTGTAATTTTGGATATGTATTGAATTGCATACGTTGAATATACTAAATATTTTGGAGTGTCTTGTTGCATTAGTTCTGCGATCTTTTTTAGGTCTTCTTTTGCTACTGCATTAAATAATTCTATAACAAACCCTTTTGCCTCTTTATCCGCAAATACTTTGTCCCCTTTCAATCTCTTTAACTCTTCTAATTCTGGAAATTTTAGCTCAAGATTGTTTGGGACTTTGATCCCGAGAAATCTCTCTACCCTTTCTTTGAAAATTGGAAAAACTTCTCTAGAAATATCTTCTAATTCTTTGAACTGAACCTTGTCTGCCAGATCTTCTTTGGCCTTTACTGCTAACTTTGCAATCTCTTTTTCTTCATTAATTTCAACTGATAATTGACCAAATAGTGCTTCGGCAAACTCTTCAAATTCTCCCATTTTGCATAAAATCCTGAAATACTACATTTAACATTATCTTGAATTTTTGTATCAAAGAAATTATTAGTTTACAAATAACTGGTTTGTTATCAGAAAATGCACGAATCCAGTGTTGAATTTCTAAGATGTGTTAGATGTGGGTCTAGACTAGAATTAGAAGTATTTACGTATGACCTAGAGATTGAAAAGGGGATTTTTGAATGCCAGAAATGTAAATTAACATTCCCAATTATTGAAAAAATTCCTATTCTGTGGGATGATTTTTCTGAGTATCTCTCTTCCTGCAAAATCTTGGGTGGTAAATTATATCAATTATCTAATACTGGAAAAATGAAAAATTTTTTAAAATATTCTTTGTCAAAAACTAAAAACCAATGAAGACAGAACTATCCTAGAAGAAAAATGGTCTAAAATATATCAAAATAGTAAAAATTCTAAATTCTATTATTTGATAAAAAAGAATCTTAACTCTATTCCTAAATCAAAACTTGTCTTAGAATATGGCTACTCTATTGGTACTGTGACGTCATCAATGTCTAATAATCACGATATAGTGTTTGGAATAGATAGATCATTTAATGCGCTGAGATATGCAAAAAAATCTTCTAAAAATAATCTTGATTATGTAATAGATAATTCATTATCTCCTGTTTTTGGAAAATTACAATTTGATCTGATTCTTGCACTAAATATTTTGGAATTGATAGAACCTCTTGAGTTATCAAAACATGTATCAAGACAAATTTCCACTGGATATTTTGTAATTTCGGATCCATATGATTTTGATAGAGGTACAAATTCTGTTAAAAAGCCCATTAATGAAACAAAATTACGCACAAATTTGGAGCAATTAGGATTCAAAATTTCCTCAAAAACAAAAAAACCATCTTTTATGCCATGGAATTTAAAACTCAATTCACGAGCTACTTTAAACTATAAAGTAGATTTGGTAATTGGCAAAAAGAAATGATCATAAACTGCTATTTCTAAAAATGTTTTTTGATTCTTTTATTTTTTAACAATCTTAAATCAAATCCTTCCAAATGCCCTGAAATTCATCACTTGGAACTACTGAAACTATTTTGATTTTACCCAATGGGATTAGATGTTGTCTCTTGTCATAATATGTGAATTCTCCTTCTTTATCTGGATAAATTGTGATTGTATCTTGTTGTCCTGGTTCTAGCAGTTCTGTTTGAACATTAAACCCATCAATATAGAGTCTGTGAAAGGTTGTGCCATTGTTGATTACAGTTAGGATATATGCAAATGATGTACGTGATAATAATGTGGGATTTGCATCTCCTAAAACCCCTTTAATTGCTTTAATCTGACTTTTTCCGTCAATCTCTTCAAAAATTACTGTTTGTTCAACTTTTTCTGTCCAGAAGATTGTTACATGCCTGACATTTCCTTGTCCTACAAATCCTATTGTCACTGCTAATACAACAACTCCTCCTAACAAAGCTGCAATAATCCAAATTTTATCATTTGACCTTTTTACCATAGAATCATTTCTCCTTTCTCATTAAAGAAACTACATGATAATTCGCAACCAGAAAATTGAATATCTTTGATTAAATTTTGCTTTTAATGCTTTTATCTTTTTTTGATTCTGAAACTAAATATGCTTGATTACAACTACCACAGCCATTCTTTCGTGTACCAAACCAGATTAATGCTGTAGGCATAAGGATGTAAAGCACCATAGCGTTTGGAAATCCAAACAACGAATCGTTTCCAAAAATCAACCCTGATAATATTAATACTAACATGCTAAGAGATATGATTCCAGAGATTTTGTTGATTTTATCTTTACTACTCATCTGTAAATTTCATGGATTATTGATATTTAATACAATTCCCAGATTCAAACTAGAGTATCAAAATGAATTTTTTACAATTGAAAATAACTCTGTGATTTTTTTTGCCGCCTCTTTTGGAGTAAATTGTACTAATTCATCCCATTCTACTTTGATACCTTTCCATCCATTAGTATTCCAAGTTCCAATGGGGAGGGATTTTTCAGTTAATTTTTCTTCAAAGGGCCAAGAATTCATGTACAAATATGGATTAGAGTACTGTTTATCCCCAGGAGAGATCCCAGTTCCAATTTGTTCATCTTGATTTCCTGTAAACCATTCTAAAGAAAAATCGAAATGATGAGGCCATAAATGGATTAGAGTAAAATTATCACGTAGATTCATTCGAAATAATTCTAGCATTTGTAATGCTTTTTTTGCAAAATCATGATATCTCATTAATTCTTGTTCAGTTGTATTGTTTAGAAAATCTGTAGATATCTTTATTTTTTTGCTAGATGTAATAAATTTTAATTTTTCTAAAACATCGTCATTCTTCAAATCAATAAAAGATCCTCGCTCATTTTCAAAATACAGTAATTGCCCAGATAGAAGATTAATTTTTACCTCATCTTTATTATTAAGAAGTCCGGTTGTTATTTCATCATTTTGTAAGAATAATCCATGATGACCATAATGAGGCAATTCTTCTACAAGTTGTTGTTTAATTTCTCCAATAGTCATACAAATTTCATGTAAATTTTTGATTTCGAGCTCCAAATTAGTCATGTTCTACTCCAGTACCTGTTGAAATATACATATCAATAGTGATCAAATCCTCATATCATAAATTCAATTATAAACTGTTCAATATGAAAAAGATCAATCAATGTATTTTTTTTCAGGTTTATCTAGTTTTGATTCAACTTTTCTAATTACAGAATATAACGTAGGTAAGTGAGAAGATATAAGGTCTGAAGGGAAAAATATATCTCCGTATCCTGTACCTTCCCGTACTACCAAATTATTTTTTTCTAAAACATTGATGCTGTGTTGTATTGTCTTGTAATCTAGATTTAGTTTTTTTGAAAGTTCTAATGTATTCATAGGATCTTCAGTAATTGCACAAATTATTCGCAGTCTAGTGTATCTTCCTCCCATTCCTGTAAAAACAGATGAAAACAGATCATTCATGTGCTTATCTACTTTAATAGATTCGTAATTTGGTAAATCTTTGAAAATTTTATTTTTACACAAAGAATCCAATGGCATTAAAAATAATTAATGACTTTGAAATATAAAACTAGTTAGCAATTGATGTTTTTTTAATCAAATACACTTGATAGTCTTGTTATGTACCTTGGAAAGAACAGATCAACAAACCAATCAAGGCCTACTCAAATCTTTTTCTCATTTGTTGGAAGGGTTGATAGATAGTATTGTTTCCAGATTAACCAGGCAATAAATCCTCTAAATTCATGACCTAGTAGTAACGCAACTCCATCATTTTTAGCCAAAAAGATCAAAAACCGCGTAGCATTTTGGAATGACGTCAAGATAATCAAATAGAATCCTGGGATTCATTTTCACTAAAAACCCTAGTCTCCTACAGAATATCCAAGAGTTATTTACATCGGTATCTCCCCCATACTGATTATGGATCTAGTCCATACCTGAATAAAATTTAGCAAAAGAGGACAACAATGAAATACCGAAATAACGCATACATACTATGGCATCTGTATTCATAATTCCTATCCTTATTGTAGTAATTCTTGGATTATCAGGATATCTGGTCTATCGATTTTTTATTTATGATTTATTATGCAAAAGATCTGTTAATCAAACACTTCTAAAATATAGCATCAGAAAAACTCCCTCTCAAATTATTAAAGAATATTACCATAACAAAGGAGAGCGAATATCTCATAAAGAAATTAAAAACCTTGAAAAAAGTTACAGACAAAATGAACCTGAGCAATTTCTTGCAATGTATGATGCAATTAGAAATGACATCAAAAACAAAGAAAAAGACTAGTATTTTTTAGATTCAAGGTGTTACTGGTATTTGAATAAAGGGTGTTCCACCTTCACCTACTACAAGTGGTAATTTACCATCCCATGCTTGTGTTTTCAACCATTCCAAATAATTTGGATTTTCAGATAACGCCTTGTTGATTATGGCAATTGCTTCAGCTTCACCTTTGGCTTCGGCAATGTTTGCATTTGCTAGACCAATGGCGTTTGCTTCTCTTTGTCTGGCTTCTACTTCTATTCTTCTCAAGTCATTTTCTGCCTTTAGGGCCTTTTGTTCAGCCTCCACTTTGGATTCAATTGCTGAAGCAAACAATGAAGAAAACTCAAAATCTGTAATTGAAATTACTTCTGTTACAACGTTAAATTGATTTAATCTCTCTCTTATTGAAAATTCTATATCTTGTTTAACAAGAGGTCTTTTTGTGATTAATTCTTCAGCATTATAATTTGCAGTTACTTGTTTGACTGTCTCTTCTATAGCTGGTTGAATCACTCTATTTTCATAATCAAGACCTAAATTCTTGTATAGTGTATGTACTTGTTCTTTATTTGGATGATAGTTGACAGTAACAGTTGTCTCTACTGTTTGCAGGTCTTTTGATGCACTTCTAGCTTCACTGGCATATTTGAGTGTACGAACCTCGATGTTGACTACTTCATCTTGGAAAGGAACAACAAAATGTATACCTTCATCAAGTGGTGGTTTTGTGATATCAACTGCATTCCAATGTAAAAGTACTCCTCTATGCCCAGAATCTACTATCTTGACTGAAGCAGTTGCTATTACTCCGATTAGAATAAGAACAATAATGCCAATTGCAACTCCTTTTGCTGCGTTCATATTCACACTAACTTTGGGAGTTTGGTATCTTGACAATACAATTGATACTCATTCCCTATTATTATACCATGATAATACAAAACATATCTAGGCATTATAATTTACATCCCTTAACAAATTTATCATGTGGATTTGTTGTAAAAATAAATGGACCCAGATTTTTCGTGGATTTATTTGCTTATTTTTTTGATGATTCCCTTAGCAAGGATAATTCCCCGTTTATTGGCTAGAAGAAAAATGAAAAATAATACAACTCAAACTATCCAAGAAAAACAATTTCAACCAAGTTTTGATGAATATTCTGAAAAACCTCAAAGGGAATTTTCCAAACCTCAAACAAAAAACATGCTTGTTTTGGGAGAACTAAACAAAGGATCAAAAACATTTAAAAATATTCAAAAAAATACAGGACTCAACAATAAGGATCTTGAGACAATATTGGAAGATTTAGAAAAAAATGGTATGCTAAAAGTACATCAAAAACAGGGATTATTTGGATCTAAAATTGAACTTTATCCAACTGATAAGGGATTTAAGGAATATTATTCCTAAAATTTAACTACCTTAAAGTAGTATCTTATAGAACCTAAATCTTCCACTATAATTTGATCACGTTTATCTAATTCTTTTTAATCAATTGATTTTTCTTTCATCAATTCTTTTATAACTTCTTCTAAACTAGAAATATCAAGTTTAGGGTGGACCTGTTTTGTCATGCTAGATCATATCATGTATAATAATCAAGTATAAAAAAAGGACCCACATGGAAGTTTAAAATTTTCTATGTAATTGTTAAAAAGCCAGAGTGGTTTTAATTCATTTAAAGCGAGATTCGCGTATTTGAGACTCTATGAACAAATCATGCCAAAATAAAGTTTGTAATGACTGGAAAGAATGTAAGAATAAAAACAACTGTGTGATGATGAATATATCCGAACTAATTGAATATTTGTCTTTAAATTTAATTTGATCATTTTATGATATGAAAGAATTGGTTTGCATCTAAGAAGGCGTAAACCAGGTTGTGTCTTTTAGATTAATCTTTCCAAACAGCATAATATGTTAAAATGCTAAAATAAAAAAATTCACTTAATATTGTAAATCGAGATAGGCAGCAAAATAGGACGATGACTTGTAAATTTTATGCTATATCCTATCCCAACTATTTGATTAGATTAATTAAGTATGTCTGAAGAATTATTTGAACATGACTTTCTTTCTGCGGTGTGGTTTTTCATAAAATGTTTTATGATTTGATAACACTATCTTAATTAAATTATAAACATATCCTTATTGTGATATGATTTCTAATGAATTACTTCACGAGATACACATCGGAAATTTAGAATCATACAAGATGTATACCAGGCCTACTGCTCATAGGCTTTATGGTTCTACCAACTTCCAAACTATCTCACTGTCTAAACATAAAAAAAATGTACAACAAATTTTAGAAATTTTAGCATTAAATGGTTCTTTGACTACTTGGGAGATGGCCAAAATCAAACTTGCAGGAGATCTATCACGGACAAAAACTAAAGAAAAAGAGTATAGGCGACTTTTAATTGGACGAATTGATCGAGGAAAACCTTCAACTGGTATTTTGCAGATTGGATTGATAATAAAAGATGGAAAAAGCTACAAAAGATTCCCTGGTGACAAGTACAGACTAACTCTACATGGAATGTTATACTGCCTGGATGTTTTGAACTTGACAAAAAATCAGATAGATACAATGGCCTCAAAATATGCTAATATTTTACCCAAAGTCTTCGGTAAATGGGAATATTTAAAATCGGTTATAGGAGAAGATGTTTATAAACTTCGGATTTTGTCCAAAGGCTTGTTATTGAATAACTTGGAGGTTGCGTTGAGGATAAACCCTTCAATGTATGAGTTAATGTCCTATTTGATAATCAAATATAAAAAAAATTTTGAATATATTGAAGAAGAGGATCTAGCAAATCAAATTTCATTATGGTTCTACACAAATTTACTTTATAATAAAACAACTACAAAAAAGAAAACTACTAACACCAAAAAACTTCAAAAGATTTTTGCTGGTGATAAAGAGATTCAAAAATGGTATCTTGAATTTTTTAATGAATCAAAACTATACTATCAAAAAAGTTTGGACAATATCTTAATGATGGATTTACTCAATTAATTAAGAGTATTTTTGAATTATTTTTACAATTTCTCTGAATTCGATTGGTTTGTACATCAAATCAAGTAAACCTTTGTCTTTTGCTTTTTCTGTTTTTTGACTGTCAATAGAAAAAGCGGTAATGAATATCACCTTTGCGTTAGGATCGTATTTTTTGATATTAAAAAATGCGTCATATCCATCTAACACTGGCATCCGAAGATCTAAAAGCACTATATTTGGATTGTGTTTTTTATACATGTCTACTGCTTCTTCTCCATTATGTGCAGTTATTACTTCATATCCTTCATCCAATAACATATACTGCGTAGATTCCAAAACATCTAAATCATCATCTGCAATTAAAATAATTTTATTTTCCACCAATATACTATTTTTTTAATCAGTCGTTTATCTATTACTATTTTATTTCATTAATATTTAATGCTTGATTGGAATTGAGATTTTAAAAATAACCGGACTGGAACTAGCTGTTATTATTCCTTCATGCCGTTCTATGATGCTTTTACAACTTACTAAGCCTAGTCCAGTACCCTTTTCTTTGGTAGAAAATAGAGGTTCAAATATTCTGGGTAATACATCTTCTTGAATATTGGGTCCGGTGTTTTCAAACTCAATAATTGCCTCATTTTCTTTTTGGGAAATTCTTATTTTTATTTGGCCTTTATTGTTTCCAATTGCATGGATCGCATTTAACAAAATGTTGTTGAAAACAGATTCAATTTTTTCTGCATCACACTCAACGACTAAATCATTTTTAGGTGATGTGACTTCAATCTGTTCAGGTATTTTCAGTGTTTCCATTGTAGATTGAAGAATCTTCAATAATGATACTTGAGTAAAATTGGCATATGTTGTATTGATATAATTAAGTACATCTTCTACTTGATGTGCTATTCTTGTTGCCCCTCTGTCAATTCTATTAATCTCTCTAATGATAATCTCGTTACTGAGATGCTTATTTTTAATAATCTCTATTGAATTTTTAATCGTATGTAATGGATTTTTAATATCATGTGCAATCTGGGCAGACAACATACCTATTGTGTTAATTCTTTCATCTCTTAATTGATTCTTGGAATCCTCTAATTCTTCCTCAATCTTTATCTTTTTTTTCAACGATTCTATCATTTCATTAAATGAATCTGACAGTGCGTTTAACTCATCTTTTGTCTTAATATCCAATCTAACATTGAGATTGCCTTGTGCTATCTGATTGGACGCATTAACAATCTCATTAATGGGCTTTGCAATAGTCTTTGAAAAAAATACAGCTAACAATACAACAGATATGCTTATTATAATAAATACAAAAACTAGAACAAGTAAACTAAACTGTAATGATGTAAAAATTTCGGATTTGTTAATATTTGCAGCAATGCCCCACTCTACTTCTTCAATATATCCTGTAACTGCCAGAATTGGTTCATTCTGTAAATTAGCAAGATTCAAAAATTGATCTTCATTTTTCATCATAGCTTGTATTATTGGGATGCTGTCTCTTTCCATTGATATTGTTCTTTTTAGAATCACACCTTCTTCTATTATCAAAGGATAAATTAGTAAAGCCTCATTTTCAGTAATTCTTTTTGCAATTGAAAATTCTCCTGTTTTGCCTAAAGTGTTTGCATTAATATCTCCAAATATTTCTGGAAGTTCGAATTCTGCAAAAATAATTCCAATCTGGTTGGTGCCTATCATTAATATTTTAGAGAACAATATGACTGGATGGCCTTCATTTGTTAAAGTGAAATCAACTGTTATCTGTTCAGACTTTTTTCTTTCATCAAACCTTTCATAGGGTTGATTTTGATTAATTTCTGCACTTTTTGTCGATGCTAATATTTTACCATTTAAATCTGTAATGGATATTTTATTTGCATTATCAAGAATATTTTTTAGTGTATTTAGAATTTCATTCAATTTTTCTTGATTTTGAGTTGTCCGAAAATTATTATAATTCTCTATTGATTGTAATAACGCGATTCTATTGGATATTAAATTTAATTCCGTAAAATGAGAATTAATTACAATGCTTATGTTTTCTTTTTCTTTTTCAATAAAAAATTTTAAATTTTTTAGTGTGTGTTCTGTTATTATTCTCTCATTATCATAATAGCTGATAATCTCTACTAGCAAAATAGGAATAATTGATACTGTTAGCAGCAATAAAAATATTTTTAATCTAAACTTCAATTATGTATCAAAATATTATAAATCATTTTTAAACATATTTTATAGCTATTAAGACATAAAATTCTAAAACACTAAAAAATCTCAATTATGATTAGATGATTCTATTGCTATTATACAAATCATCCTACAATTTTTGATAAGATAAAACCATGCCGCAGTCAAATAATCGATATTTTATAATACATAAATCAAACTTTTGTTCATAGTTGATACAAAAACATCGTCAATCCGTAATGCCCATTCTGAGTGCTCTCCTGCTGTTTAGTCTGTCTATTGGAATTTTTACTTCAGCATTTGCTGAGATTGATACTGATAAATCAGTTTATTCTAATGGTGAACTGGTAATGATATCTGGTACTATTGATCTCCAAGATGATCAAACCGTCAATATAATCGAAATTGAAATTACTAATCTTAATGACAATAATAAAATTGTAAATGAATACACACCGATAGATGATGATAATGCTTTTTCTAAGTTATATGACTCAACTGCATGGCCAATCGGAGAATATGAAGTAACAATTAGTTATAATGATGTTGAAGAAACAGCAAAATTTGAGATCTCAGGACCTCCTTCATCTAGTGATGATGATTCTAACGATACTGACAATAATGATGATCATAATACCCAACAACAAGAATCCTCTTCCTTCACTTCATCAAACTCTGTGCCACACTCTCCTACAAATCTAAAAGCTAATGTTATTTCATCAACACAAATAGATCTATCTTGGTCTGTGTCTGACAACAGTGATGATGATTCAATAACTGGATACAAAATTGAAGTAAGAACAAACACTGATCCAAACTATTCTGTCATTGTAGCAAATACAGGCAGTACCGATACCACGTATTCACATAATGATTTGATTTCTGATACTGTTTATGCATACAGAGTCTCTGCAATTAACTCTGTAGGAGAAAGTGAACCTTCTAGCAGTACTACTGTAAAAACTTCTAGCAGTAATGACAATAGCAGTATTGATACATCAAACCTTAGTCTAGAAAATACCGATACACCTACAGATGTTGTGGCCAAAGCGATATCTCCCACATCTGTTGAGTTAAGCTGGAATCCACCAACTCAAACATATGGCCAAGCAATTCAGGGCTATACTATAAAACAAGAACTAGTATCAGATGTATACGATGAGATTGTTAGTACTACTGGTTCAACTACAAAATATATGATAACTAATTTGGAAACTAATGAAACATACACATTTGTGGTATCTGCAGATTATGTATCGGGTTCTAGTGATGTCTCTGAAAAAGCTACTGTGACTTTAACTCCATCCTCTGATAATGATAATGCCGAAAACAATGATAATGAATTACAAAGCAATGACGATAACAATTCCTCCTCTTCTGTATTGCCAGATGATGTACCTGACAGTCCTACTGATTTAAGAGTTAGACCAATATCTTCAACACAAATTGATTTGTTATGGACTGCACCGGAGAATGATGATTTCATAACAGGTTATAAAATTGAGGTAAGAACAACTAATGCTGAATCTTATTCTTTAGTGGTTGATGATACTGAAAATACTGATACCACATATTCCAATACTGGGTTAATGCCTGAAACTACTTACATTTATCGTGTATTCGCAATCAATGAAATTGGAATAAGTGAACCATCAGGTACAAACCTCGCAAATACATTACCATCAGATTCAGATGATGAAAATAATAATACCCAACAAGAAAATGAATCAGCTTCTACACAAGATGATGATAGCGTTGACGATTCTAACACATTATCATTGTCAACTACTGTACCAAGTGTGCCAGTTGATCTACAAGCTATAGTTATATCTCAAAGTAGAATAAATCTGTCCTGGTCTCCCCCAATTGATAATGGTGACTCGCCATTAATTGGATACAAGATTGAATCAAAAACAAGCGATGAATCCGACTATTCAATCCTGATAACAAATACCGGAAGTCCCTCTACCACAACATACTCTCATACTGGTTTGACAGCAGGTATGACACACCAATATCGTGTTTATGCAATCAATTCTTCAGGTGAAAGCGGTCCTTCAGATACGGTTGAAGCTACCCTGGTATTAGCTAATAGTGTACAGACTGATGCACAACAACAGTCTTCTTCAACATTGCAGGTCACTCTAAACACTGACAAGTCCGTATATGGTTCTGATGATTCCATTGTGATATCTGGAACAACTAATGACTCGAATCAAATCGTTCCTTTAGGAATGAGGATAGTCTCATCTGATGGCAAAATTGTGTATGCGAGAAGCATTTCAGTTCATACTGATAAAACATTTGAAACTACAATTTCACCATCACATCGTCAGACACCTATATGGCAAAACGACGAATTTACAGTTGAAGTGACATATAATGGGCGTGTTCAAGCAAAGACAACATTTGAGACTGAAAGTTCTGATGTTATAATTGAAAATACCACTTCATCTTCTGATCAATCAAAAACTGAATCAAACGAACAACAACAATCTCCACCTTTACCATCTACAAGTGAATCGACTAGTACTGTATCAAATAACGAACTTGAGACCCTAAAGAACCAAAACACTGCATTACAATCTGCCAATCAACAACTACAAGATGAAAATAATCAACTCAAAACACAGATTGAGGAGCTAAACAAAAGAGTAGAAACTTTAGATGCTATTGTTAAAGAACAAATTCGTGTGATAATGGAGACTTTGGGGGCACTCAAATCTAGTAATTAGTTATTATTACATTTTTGAAAAACATGCCTCTGATAATTATCTTAACAAATAATTATGATTTTAATTTGGTAAAGGAGAATTAAATACTTTGAGTGTATATCAAAAAAGAAAACTGAGTATAAAAAATCCAATTAGGAACATAGGTGTATTTGATGTATTTTTTTTTGGAATAGGTGTAACTAATATTGTCGTTATAATACAAGGAATTATGGTGTCATTGTGATGACCTGTTAATCTTGAATCCAATCTATACAACTGTGATAAGAAGACAAAAATGATTCAAAAAAATAAATTATTGCCTAAGAGAAAAACTATATCGCTATAACAAACCTGTTTTTTAGTGAGAGTATGATTATTTTATAATATGACATCATCAATTGTTTCACTAACATCTAGTCAGGTTCAAACATTCCAGAATATCTGCAACAAGATTTGTTCTGAATCAAAAATCAGATGTTACAAAAATTACAGTATATGAATAAATCTCTAAAATTACATTGAGTTCTAATAAATTAAGTCAATACGATCAATTTTGTTTATTTTGTTTAGCTTTGTATCCTAAGTTATAATTTTGAGATATTGTTTTATGACCAGTTTTGAGCAAACATGGAAAAGAGCTCCTTCTGATGGAATCTCAACTCAGATTTCAAACGTATTCAAAAAAGAACCTCCACTAAAACCACGTGTAGAATATGCGATCAGAGGTTTGAATAGACCGATATCAAAACTGGATAATACATCAAACCATCTAAATCAAAAAGATGTTAAATTATTTAATAGAATTATTCAGGCCCAACAAAATAAAGATATTCGTACAAGCAAGGTTCTGGCAAATGAACTTACACAAATCAGAAAGACAAACAAGATGATAGGAAACATGAGAACATCTGTGGAAAGGACCCAACTTAGACTATCTACTGTAAACACTCTAGGTGATGCAATCGTATCTATGCAACCTGCAATGCATACCATGAAAGCAATAGTTCCTGCAATGAATAGCATAATACCCCAAGCAAGTGCAGAACTTGAATCGATGGGCACCATGCTTGGAGACATGATGCCGGGATCGCTTGGTCATGATTCTTTTGTTGATTCAGGATTCTCTTCTCAGGAAACTGATTCTATTCTAAAAGAAGCTGCTGCAGTAGCAGAGACTAAAATAGGAGATAAATTCCCATCCGTTCCTACAGGTTCAAATGAATCTGCAACATTGTTTTCAAACAAATCATCTTACTAAATTTTCAGTATTTTTAATGGACTAGAAATTCTACCCTATAATTGAATTACCTATTATTCTAGCGGATGTCTTTCAAAGAATTCCCTGAATTTGTTTGTCATATGTGTAGATATCTGAAATTGGCTTTTGAATCTGCTTTACACTCATAGCCAATCAAATATTATGTCCGGGTATTAACACAATTGTGTGTGCCGGGGGTGGGCTGATATTTGTAAGATTGAACGCCTTTTGATTTTTCTTATCAGTGGACATTTTTATCACATGTATAATGTTGTATCTTAATCATAAAGTTTTCTTAATATTTAGTTCAAATTTGATTAGGAGTACATGAATGGGGATATAGTTAGAGGCAAAGATTTTGCACTATCTAAAATGGTTCAAAGATTACTCAAAGCGTTAATTGTTGCTTGTTGTCTATGCGCAAAGATTTTTTTGAGTTTATCTAGAACATACCATTCAAACATTTTTCCAATAACCCCATACTGTAGTTCAAATTCAATCTCATCTGTTACCTTGGTCTGATTTTCGTTTATTTTATGAAAAACATGAGTATGCCTCCAGCGTTTGAACAATGCATTGTTCATTTCATCGACATATGTGTATGGTTTGCAGGCTGTAATCTTGGTTTTCCAGGTTATTCTGGTCAGTAATTTGCTTGAAAAATAAGCAGTTTGTCCCAGTGTTATTTTATTACTGCTTGATTCTATTATCTTGAAATCCAATCTTTTAGGGGTGATTATTTCTAAATGGTGTAAATCAGTATAGAAATCCCATACCTTGTCAATAGGGACATCTACAACAAAAGAGTGATGAAAGGTTTTCAACTGTATTGAAATCTTATGCTTGTAATATATCTTCAAAAGGTAATGTCTTAAGATAAGATCTAGTTTGTCCTTCGCGAAATTTTGCACTAACTTTTGAATAATATTTTGATTATTGGGTAACCTTACTGGAAGATAGAATTTACATTTTCAATTTAATCAAAAAACAGAAATGTTTTTGGTAATGTTTTACTCCTTGTTACTGTCTCCTCTATTTTTTTACATCTGGGTTTTTGATAGGCCTGAACTACCAATATTTTTTATAATTTCGTTGTATATTTTTTGGATTGTATTCATGGTATTAGACATGAAAATCACTTTGTCCATAAAAAATTTGATTGTATTACATGAATCAAATATTATTTTTAGAAATCTATATCAAAAGTATAGATCATCAACTGCAATTACTCTACAATTACTAATTGAAACATCGTTTGTCATAATGATTCCATCTTTAATTTTTCCAAGAGACTGGTACAAAATTATTCTTTGATTACCAGACATCTGCAATACTTGCAGGAATTGTTGGTGTGATTCATGTCTTGGCGTATCTTTCCAACAGAAAAATGGTCAAGAAAATAATTTACTAACACAATTAATCATGACTAATACCACATAAGACATAACATTCTAGTTAAAATATAATGGCCATTTCAAAAGCTAAACGTAGTGAAGCTGCAAGAAAAGCTGCACGTACAAGAAAACGAAATGAAAAACTAAAGGCACAAGCCAAAGCAAAGGCAGCTGCCAAAAGAAGACAAACTATAGCTGCAAAGAAACGTAGTACAACTGCAACAAAGAGAAAACCGGCAACCAAAAGAAGAGTAACAACTGCCAAAAGAAAAAATGTTAGTTCTAGATCAAAGACTACTGCAAAGAGAAAGAAAACTGCAGCAAAACGAAGAACAGCGTCTGCACACACTACAAAAAGAAAAACAGCCGGTACATCCAGACGTAGAAGATAGTAAAAATCTTCTATTTTTCTTATTTTTTAATCAAATTTGAGCCTAAAATATGATCCACATTATATAGATCATAATCTGTATTTATTCATGGATTTTGACAGCATAAAAGACAAAGCAAAAGATATGGTCAAAGACAAAGTAGAGGAAGTAGTCGAAAAGGCAACTGATACAGCCGAAAATGTGACTGACAAGGCAAAAGACTCTGCTGGAAATGTAGTTGATAAAGCAAAAGACAAAATCGATTAATAATTAATTAATCATAAAATCATTTTTCTTATTTTTTGATAAAAAAGTTTTATTAATTGTCAAAAATTCATATCTTTGAAACATGGCAGACGAGGAAGAAAAAGAAGAGCCAATGAAGGTAATTGTTCTAGACAAGATTGCAGCTCTAGTTACTGCAGCCTTTGGTCTAGTGGCAGCATTGGCTTGGAATGAGGCAATAAAGGCAATATTCAAAGAAATCTTTGGAGAAGCTGAAAGTATCACTCCATTGCTAATCTATGCAATTGTAGTTACTATAGCAGCAGTTATCCTAACTATCATAGTAGCAAGAGCAGTATCAAATGCAAAAAAGAACAGTTGATGTTCTAACTATTTTTTCTGTTTTTATTTATTAATTAGTTAAAAAATATTGGAGGTTTGTCATGTGCAAATAACATCAATACTCCAGTTAATAGAACAAAGAAAGCCATAAAGTAAATAATCACATGAAATACTCTGATTTTCTGGCTAAAATAATGTCCAACATATACAACAATTATTCCTAAAATGATTATTATTATTCCAAGTATGAGGTTTTGCAATTATTTTATCTATTTTTTACTTACATTAAATCCATCTTAATTATGATAATTATTCTGTCAAAATCTTAAATGGAATGATTGCCTATAGTATAACTGTAAGGATGAACGATAGTGATTCCCGCTACCGACCAATCACCTTTTCTTCGTCAGTCAAGATGATGGGTTAATCTGCTACTCTAACGATAGGAAAACTTGAATCTTATCTTCATCATCCTTGTTTTGATGATTATTCTAAAGATAATAATCAACTAAGATAATTGGTACTGTTATCCTAACTTAGAAAATAAATTCTTATAATCTACTATGATGTTGTGACCTTATGTTAGACATGATGATTAACATGGTAGCCCAAAAGGTAGGAATTAGTCCTCAAATGGCACAAATGGCAATACCATTGGTCTCAAAGTTTGTCCTACAAAAATCACAACCAAACCAAGCCTCTGGATTGTTATCTGCATTACCAACAGAGATAACAGGAATGTTCTCAGATTCTGAGAAAAAAGACTTTATGACAAACCAACAAGACATGACTGAAGATGACATGATAAATGCACTTGACAGTCAATGTGGAGTAAATGACAAAGCAAAATCAAAACAGACAATTACAGAGATAATGGGAGCGCTCCAACAGAATTCTGGTAAACAAGGCGGAGACATGTTCGGTGGCATGTTGGGAAAGCTAGGTAAAGGTGGATTTAGCAACCCATTTGGATAATAATATACTGCAAAATTACTGATCATCTCACAACATCTTTCTATTTTATTTTAGAAATTGTTTTAACAAACAGTATTTGATTTACTGTTATCATGACTAAACTGAAAATCATTGACATTGAAGGAATTGGACCATCATATGCTAAAAAACTCCTAGCAATTGGAATCAAAACATCTGATGATCTTCTAAAAAGAGGTAAGACTCCACAAGGACGCAAAGAGATTTCTCAACAATCTGAAATCTCAGACAAACTGATTCTTAAATGGGTTAACATGGCTGATTTGATTAGAATCAAAGGAGTCGGAGAAGAATACTCTGAACTACTTGAGGTATCAGGCGTTGATACTGTAGTTGAGTTATCCAATAGAAATGCTGAAAACCTCCAAGAAAAGATGCAACAGGTAAATGATCAAAAGAATCTGGTTAGAAGACCTCCCACACTAAATGAAGTAGAAAAATGGATAACACAAGCAAAGAAGCTGCCAAGAATAGTAGAATATTCTTCATCTTCTTATACCTCTACAACAACTTTAGAATCTGATGATGAATCGGACTCTGATGAAAACCTGCAAGATCTTGAAGACAGAATTGATTCATTACAAACAAAACTCAGTCAACTTTCTACTTAGCTAGGAAAAAAACCTACTGAGGTAAATCCTACAAAAGTACCTAAACCAGCTGAAACTAAACCCAATGAACCAACCAAACCAAAAGGTACTCTGCCCAAGGGATTCTAATTCTTGTTTATTTTTTATTTTCCATATGTTTTCGAACAAAAATTAATATTTTAAACATATGATGAACGTGTTTTTACTAACAAAATCTATGAATAATATTCCTTGAACCCCTTGTCTGTTGGATGCAGTTCAATTTTGATTCCAAGCAACCTCTTTTTTTGTTGCACTTTTAGCATCTCATCTTTTTCCAAATCCTCAAGTATTCCATCAAGTTCTTTGTTATTGAATTTGGTATTTTTTTGAATATTTTCAAATGTTTTTGATCCTCTAATTAATTCTCCCAGTACAAGCATATCTTTTGTAGAGTATTTAGAGGATGACATCGTTTTGGATTCTTTTGGATATTTGTCATGACTTGGTGTTTGAAACTTTTCTTCTTCTTGTGATATTGTTTGAGTCTTCTTGTTTTTTCTTCTTTTTCTTAACATACGTGGAACCAAACTTGCCAATGGAATAATAAAAATAGCTAGCAGAGCAGCCCAAGCATATATTTCCTCCTCCATCTATTCTGGTGATGCATGAATATGATAAATCTTTTAAGATTATCATCTAAGAAAATATCAGATAAGAGATTCATCTTGATTTTAAAAAATTTATAGTGTAAAGTTTGACCTTTTCAAATGGTCTGCAAGGGAATATGTTCTAGATACAGAGCAATAAAACCTGGGAAAAATAGCAGATATGCAATTGGACAAAAACGATGCTCGCAATGCGATATTTTTGTTAACTGGGAAGGCAAACATTGTCTCTGCTGTGGATATGCATTGAGAACAAAACCAAAAGGAACAAACACAAGACGCCGACTTATGGTGATTCAAGAAGTAAAGCGAATCTAAGTATTGATTTAGTTGTAATCTTCATTTTTGAGTTTCAATGATTAGTTGTATATTGAAATCTTGGGAAATCGTAGATTCATATGCTGCTCCATTGTATATGTAATGATTCTGACTACAAGTAATGTTTGACAATACCAATTATAAATTGATAATATTCTTCTCAATTAAATAGTAAAATAAAAAGAAAAAAAGGTAGTTCTTGTCTCTTACAGTCTTGACATTATAGATAGTCTTGATTTGGCAGATACTGCAACTATAGATATGATTGCAACAGCTAGTATCATCATTGCAATTGTTCCAAACTCTGGAACTACTTGCTTTGTTGCTACTTGACCCATTGGACCGGTAAATGGCTCTTCTACTCCAAATCCGTTAAATGTCACAGTAATGTCTACAGGCATTTCATCAGATGCTCCTGCAGGTAATGGGACACTCATATGATTCATGACTCCGTCATGATCATGTACTCCTTTGTCGTCAAGAATTGTTTCTGTTCCCTGTGTTGCCATGATGTCATAATTGACATGCTCTACACTCATTCCATCAAGTGTCTTGAATGTTACATCAATTGACAGCATCTCATCTTGAGCTGCATCTCCCGTGACAATCTCTACCATCAACTCTTCATCACCAGAGCCGTTAGTATCGTCTCCATTATCACCGTCACCACCATTGCCCGTTCCTGCTAATCCTACTGTTACTGCTCCTACCATCCATGGGTGAACCATGCAAAAGTAGTCAAATGTACCTTCTTCCTCAAATGTATGAGAGAATGTTGTACCTGCAGCAAACAGACTAGAGTCAAAGACACCATCAGGACCGTTAGCAGCACTCCCACTTGTTACAGTGTGAGCTGCAGTATCGTCATTGGACCATGTAACCATTTCCCCAACGCCTACATTTACCTCCTCAGGAATGTAGCATTCGTTTGTCTCCTCACATCCTGGAGCAGCGGATCCTACAGGTAGGCTTACAGTAGTTTCTGCAGAAGCAGTTGGAATTGTAGCCATCAGGCATGCTGCAACTATTGTCAGTATTGAAAAGAATGTCATTGTTTTCATCGTTATTTTCATTGATAAATTGACTCAAAGTTAACATAAAAAAGTTTTTGATGTGGTTTGTTGTAAATTATCTAGTCTTCATTGTCAGTAATTAAGAGAATTTTTTCTCTTTCTTACTGATTTTTCAAATCATTTTTTCCTCCCTTTTATTAAATTCTATATTATTTCATTGTGAAATCGATTTCAATCCTTTCTAAAGGGAAAAATAACAAACAAAAGAATAATCAAAACAACAAATCATTAGATCAACAATTCAAGTATTCTTATTCTATAATCCCAACAAACTTTGGTGATCTATCAGAAGAGAATCAGGCACAAAAACTGGAACAGTTCAATGATGTCCTGAGTAATCGAAGATAGAATCAAAATTACAATGTCAAGAAGAATAGTTCCAATCACTGTTGAAGGACAAATCACAGTGATGCCCGTGATGCAGGTCCATCTAGAGTTGCATCAACCGTTGGATGATATTTTAGACCAAATCAAACTGGAGTATATCGCAGGTGACAGGCCACCAAAAAATAAGATCGTAAAAGAAAATCTTAGTTCAATAGAAACTCAGGTTGATGATTCTAATAATCCAATTTTTGCCCAATGCTTTACTCTGTATGGCTTTTCCTACTCTTTTTCTTTGTTCATCTTCTCAAAAAAACTATGGGCATTCTGATTTAAGGCCAATTTCTGACCCGTTTTTTGGGGAGGGCGTACAATCTTATTTGTGTGTGCCGGGGGCGAGTTTCGAACTCGCGACCTCCAGATTATGAGTATTGCCTTAGTTGGAGAACCACTAGAGTTTACCACTTGAACTGGCACTCTAACCAGGCTGAGCTACCCCGGCATAATATTTATCTAAAAATTTGGGAAATTAAATGATTCTAAATGTTGCACACATTTTCCTAATGAGATCTTGATGACTAAATTCTATAATGCGAGTAGACAAAAGAGATATAGAATTACCCTCTAGGAGGCCAAAAGAATTCACTAAAATTGAAGAATGTAGATAATCGTAATTTTACTTCAAGTCCTTCCATTCTAAATTTTCATTTTTGACCCAGAGGAATTTCTTTTGTAATGCAGAAGTGTATAGTTTTTCCCAGTCGGCACCTACTTCATCAGTCCATGCCTTGAAAACACGAGGATCTATGTAATTTCTCAAAGATGTTCCAATGTTATAATCTCTGGTTTTTTCGGATAAATCGATTTGTAATTCTAATTTCTTTACTCTTTCTTTGTGTTTCTTTTTTTGCTTTTTAATTTGTTCATTTAATGTCTTGATTCTCTTTTCTTTGTTCTTCTTTTGAGTATCTGTCTTTGGCTGATTCGACTCTACTTTTTTTAGAGTTTCTTGGGTTTTCTTCCAAGATTGATCTTTTTCTGCCTTTTTGAGAGTACCTCTCTTCTTTTCTAATGACTGCTCAAATGTCTTTGGTATGGTTCTCTTGTGATTACACATCATGGCAGCTTCAAGATTTGCCAATTTTGCATGATATAGTTTCTCATTTGCAGTTTTTCCTTTCATGTTGTCATGTTCTACAAGATAGTTTTTGACAACTGTTGTTGCAAGATAAGTTCTGAACACTTTTGCAGTTAACCCCTTTACAATGCTGGAATAATATGCATTAACATGTCTTGAAGTAATGTCATCAAAAATATCGTCTTTTGGTTTTTTCTTTTCAACTAGTTTCTTAAGATTTTTCTGAAATTGTTTATCATGACCTTCAGCTATTACCGTTTCTTGCCATCTAACACTGTCCTTACCTAAAAAATCAAATTCAATTACATTATCTGTAATTTTGATGTGTTCTTTTCTTAGAGTTGTAGCACCAACAGTATCTGCTTCATCAGGATCCTTTTCGTCTCCTACCCTCATCGCAGTTCTATAAATCAAATAACATGCTGTAGATATTCTGCTAATTTTTTGGTTCTTACTTTTCATATCTTTTACAATTCTGTCTTTTATTTTGTCAATCTCCTTAGCAAGATTCACAGCTTTTTCATACTTTTCCTTATCTCTGTCTTGCTTTAGTCCTGCTGTGTCGGCAAGCCAGACATACTTTCTTTTCTGTGTAAGAAAATCCATCCAACTAGCTAACCACATGGAATCTTTATCATGAATAATTTTACCCCATTTTCCTTCAGGTACTTTTGCCTCCTTTCCAAAGTTTAGTGTAACATCTTTTGAAGTAACTCGAGGTTTCCATCTTCCTCTAAGCGGGTGCTCTCCTCTTCCAATGAAAATTCCCGGAGGCTCTGCCATGTAATTTCCAACTTCAACTTCTTTTCCATCCATGATTGCAATTCCGTATTTCTCTTTCATCTTTTCACGACTCTCTTTTCTTTTTACAGCAAGGGTTTTCTTTTCCTCTTTTGTCATCATCTCCTTGAGATCTTTTTCCTTGTCAACTACTTTGTATGCATTTGAAAAATCAATGTCTTCATATGAAATTTTTTTAAATTTTGAATCCAGAATTTTCGCAAAATCTGCTATAAAGTTTTTTTGAAAAACTTTGTCTACTGCATACGGGGTATCTTTCTTTTTTGCCCACTGGTATGCCATTTCTTCTTGGTTAAGATCAAGAACAACATCTTCCCCTTTGATCTTTATCTTGATTTCCTGAGCCTCATATACAGGTGGAAATAAGATTCCGTTATGTTGTAGAGTTTTCCATTTCATTCTTTTCACTTTAAAATTGCGGACTTTGACAAAACTGAATTCTATGTGTATATCAATTTAGCGTCAGAGTACAATGTCATCTGGGAAATAGCTCCTTACTCATGTATTTCTCAAATTCTAGGTCTGTTTTCATCTTTTTTGCTTCCAAAAACATGGCAGCATCAGTTCCTACAATGTAACGTGGTAAAATCTCATCATCATGAATTGCCTTTATTATGACCTTGGCAACTTGAGATGGTGCCGTTCCCATCTCTACCATCATTTTAAGGCCTGCAAGAATATTGTCAGTTAATGCCTTGTATTTTGGATCCGTTTTTGATTCTGGAACTTTCATTGAACTGAAAAAATTTGTCTTGATTACCCCTGGTTCAATCAGGGTAGTTTTAATTCCAAATTGGCCAAGTTCATATCTTAGACATTCACTTAATCCTTCTAATGCAAATTTTGTACTGATATAAGCTGGAGATGCAGGAAGTCCCATTCTGCCAACAACAGAACTAATGTTTACAATAATTCCTGAATTTTGTTTTCTCATAATTGGGGAAACCTCTTGTATAATTCTTACAATACTAAAGAAGTTAGTCTCAAACTGTTTTCTAAAATCATCAACTGACACATCTTCTATGCATCCAAATTGTCCATATCCTGCATTGTTAACTAAAATATCTAATCTTCCTACATCCGTAATTATCTTTTTGATTGCAGAAGCAATTGATTCTTCTTTATCCACATCAAGCTCTATTACATTGATTCGAAGATCTTCTTTTTTTGCAGCTTGTTCTAACTCTCCAGCTTTTTTAATATCTCTCATGCTTGCAAAAGTATGGAAACCATCTCTTGCAAGCGCTAATGCAGTCTCTAATCCAATCCCTGATGAACTACCCGTGACAAGAGCTACTTTTTCCATATTTGTCCTAGATTTTTGTTATATTTATCCCATTTTGATTAATCATACTAAAGGTCTGTCTCCTTCAGTAGGATCAACCAATTCTGTTTTCTCTCCATCATTAATTCTCTCCAGAATCTCTAGTGCAGAATATTTGTGTAAGAATTCGTTATTGTTTCCACATCTATAAGAGAATGTACATCTTGGACATCCAGATTCATTGTGGCATGGACATTCCTTTACGATAAACATGCTTCTCTCAAGAGCTTTTTCAAATCTATCATACAGAGCTTTGCTAGCTCCACTTCCTCCTATTGCTCCATCATAGATGAAAATCAAGCCTGAAGTACCTAATGATATTCCTCCCAAGTCTTGAGATACTCCTCCTGTTATCATATTGCTTCCTTCAATTACTACATGCTCTGTTGCATGATATCCACTAGCTTCAGCATAATCTTCATCTTCTGCTTCATCGATAACTTTTAGTGGCCTTGGTGCATGGAAAACAATTCCCTTGGTAACAAAATCATACTCTAGTGGGAATTCAAGTAGGACTTTTTCTCCTTGAGTAATCTCTTGTCCTAATTCTATGTTGACATAACCGTAAACTTTCTTTTCAATATGCAATTTACAAAATGCAACTTCGACACCATTTGCATTTCTTTTCTCAAAAATAGTTTCAATTGTTGGCCATTCTTCTGTAAGTGATTTTGTATAATATGGGTAATCTCTTGGAATTTTTTCCAGTTTAGCATGTTGTTTTTTGGGATAATCAAATTCCTTTACTTTATAACGCATACCTGCCAAAAAATAGATTGCATCTTTATGTAACTCCTCTAATGCAATTGGTAATATTCTGTCTCCTACCTTTCTCTCATTTAAGAAAATATCTACAGATTTTCCAATTCCTCTAATGCTATAATCATTTAACAAAGAATTAATTTTGTCAAAATTTGGAATAATTCTATTGTTGAAGACTAGAAGATTTTCTTTGATTATGTGATGCTCTATTATTTCTTGATGTTCTTTTAATTCGTGTTTTGAAATTGGTTTGTCGCATGCCATTGCTAAAACTTGAAATTCTTCTATAAACGGATTTTTAGGATCGATGTATGTTTTTTCAATATCTTCAAAATAATCATCAGGATGGTTCTTGTAGTATTGGGATATTGGATCATTTCCCAATACCAAAAACGCATAACCTCTCTGTCCTTTTCTTGCCGCCCTTCCAATTCTTTGAATTAGTCTGTTTACTGGGATGGTTGATGATATAACACAATCGACATTTCCTACATCAATGCCTAATTCAAGGGTTGGAGTGCATGAAATAGCCTGCAAACTATCCTCTTTGAATTGTTTTTCTACTGAAGTTCTGTAATTTGCCATCAAACCAGCCCTATGAACTTTAATGTTGACTTTTTGTTTTTTTGCTTGTATTGCTAATAGCTCAGAGTTTAGATGCGAGTTGTTAAACACCATTGTTTTGTGATTTTTTTCAGTCAATTTCTTTGTGAGTTGTACCATTAGAGCTCTTTGAGTTCTAAGCGATGGAAACAGCATTACAAAATCTGTTTGACCTTTTTTTCCAGAGCCGTGAATAATTTGCATTTTTTCACCAAATAACTGCTGACAAAATTCTTTTGCATCTTCCAGTGTAGCTGATGCTGTGATAAATTGTAATTTGTTACTGCAGATTCTCTTGAGTCTTTTTATGATGTACTGAACATTTGATCCAAAAATTCCAGAGTATACATGTGCTTCATCTACTACAAGAATTTTTGTTGAAACCAGCAATGATGAAAACTTTGTTTGATGCCAAAGATGATAATGTAACACATCAAAATTTGTAATCAGAATGTGGGGTGGGTTTTCAATAATTTCTCTTCTTTCTGAAATTTTTGTGTCTCCATCAAAAACCTTGACACCAACTCCAATCTTTTCAGCAAATTTTTGAATTTTTGGATATTGATCTCGTGATAATGCTTTTGTTGGATAAACAAAAATTGCGAAGACACTTCCATTATTAGCATCTTTTTTTATTCTTTGAATTACTGGAATCAAAAATGCCTCAGTTTTTCCTGATGCCGTGGGTGCTTCAATTATCACATTTTCTCCAAATGTAATTTCTTTAATTGATTCTTCTTGAAATTTATAAAATTGTTCTATCTTTAGTTCCTTAAGATGATTGAAAATAGACTCATCTAGTCCTAAATCTTCAACTTTACAACCCATTTTAGGCTCAGGATTCTTCAAGACTTTGTACTCTGACACATAGTCTTTTTTTGAAAATAGGATTTCTTCTGTGATTTTATCGGGTTTGTTTTTGCCAATCATTTCTTTGATTTCATTTTCTCCCCTGAGAATTCCTTCATCTTTTAGATCTTCTGAGAGTCCTTTTTCAGTGACTAACCCTTTATCAAACCTTGAGAGAAATTCAAGAAATACTTCATCAACATTTCTTGAAAATTCTAATAGATCCTCAATACCACATTTTTCACACGAGACATGCATTTTTTTGTTGAATGTTCTTTGAATCTCTATCTTTGATTTACATTTTGGACATGAGAATTTCAAGATCAACTTGATAAGAAAGATTGGTGATTTATTGTTTAATTGACAACCTTTCCTCTATTTGCGATCCATGTTTAGTCAATCTCTAACAAAACTAAGACTTAAAAATAAATTTTAATGAAACACTTTAGTGGTAAATAAATTCATTTTAAATGATATAATCTGTGCAGATAGTAAAAAACTCAGTGAATTTATCAAACCTGACAGTGTTTCACTGACAATTACTTCTCCACCTTATAGAAATGCAATTAACTATTCACAGCATGTCAAGAATAAGAGTAAAAAATCAAATGATCAATTTCGTGGCAATGTGGGAATTTCTACTTCTGACTATCTCGATGAGATGGAAGCCATCTTCTCAGAAGTTTATAAAGTAACTACTGAGGGTGGGATATGTTGTATTATAATAGGTGATGAAGTTGTTAATGGAAAATTAATTCCACTCCCTAGTCATCTGATCTCTAGATTGGTTACCGAAAATGATGATGGCTGGAATTTAAGAGATGTTATAATTTGGAATAAAGTGACTGCTGGCCGTAATGGCGCTGGAAACAGGTTTGGTATTTTCATCCAACATCCTTTCCCATATTATTATCGAAGTAATATTATGCATGAATCGATTATTGTGCTTCAAAAAGGTAAGAGAAACACTGAAAATATTAGAAAGGCAGAGAATAGAATTCCATTAAATCGTGCTATGAAAAGACAGGTTTCTCTATCGGTATGGGATTTAGAATATCAAGAAAAAGTTGAAAAATTAAAAGAAGAATCTATAAAATCTGTCTGGGATATCACACCCGTGCCTCCGCGAGTAATTGATCACCCAGCTGTTTTCCCTGAACAAATCCCTTGGAGATTAATCACATTATATTCAAAAGAAGGTGACGTTGTCCTAGATCCTATGAATGGTAGTGGGCAAACCACTAAAGTAGCAAAAAAATTACACCGTAAATTTATCGGTGTTGATAAAAGAAAATCATATGTTAATTTAGCTAAAAAACGATTAACTCAATCATTCCAACTATCAAATTTCATGATTCCTGTATACTTACCTATTGAATGGTCACAAGATGATCAATCTGGTAAAAAAGAAGATGCAATGTTAGATATTCCAATTCCCAAAGGATATGAATTTAAATTTCAAGAACAATCAGATAAAGAGATTCTTGGTGTCAGAGGCACATATGTTTACTATCAAAACAAACGAGGAGATTGGCTTTGTTATATTTTTACCAGGAGTTCAACTCCGACAAAGATGAGATTGGGAAATCTTTCTAATCCTCAATCTGATTTACAACAAGTCTTACTTGCAATTCCTAAAAATAGATTTTTCATAAAGGCCGAATTGAATGATGAATTACCTTCTCGTTTAATAGAAAATCGACAACCTATCAAAGCACTAATTGATGTTTTGGTTCATGAGGGATTTTTGAAAAAAGAATCCAAACAATTCAGAACTACTGAATTGTTTAAAAAAATTCTTCCTAAAGATTCATCAAAAATAAAAAAAATTTCTAATCTTGTTAAAACTTCTTAATTCTAATCCATTGTTATGATGAATTGTTTTGGAATTTCCTCAACATTGATCTGATATTTTGGTTTTCTAGATGCCGCACTTACTCCTGAATTTTTCCCCTGTTTGTATTCTTTAATCCATTTTTTTTGAATTCCTAATTCTATATCTAATTTTTTTAAAAAAATGGCTTTGATCTCTGTTATCCTTCCATATGATTTTAGAATATGGCCTTTGGTGTTTCTACTTTCAACTAAATTTCTCCATTTTTTTAATTCTCCTGACTTATCATACTTGAAATCAGCTTTTGCAATGATGTAACCTATTCCTGAATTCTCTTCCGCAATCTGATTTGTTTTTTCCAGATCATTTAGAGGTGCCCATTTCTTTGTGTTTGAATGCATTTTAAAATCCCATACATAATGTCTTTGATAATCAAATCTAGCACTTTTTGTAATTCTGGGTCCTTTCCACCCTCCTAAAAATTTAGTAAGAATAGAAAAACAAAAATCTTCAAAGAAAAAACCTGCCCATTCATCTTGTTTTTTATTATTTGAGTATTTGTGTAACCACAAAATTGAATCTTTTCCATTGAATTCTTTAGGAAAATAACAATCAATAGTCCTGAGAATTTCTTTAGCTTCTTTTTTAACTTCTTTCATATTTTATGAGTCTTTAAGATCTTAATAGCATTATTTACTATTTTCAGGATCATCTATTTTTTTCTGACCTATTTTTGTAGAAATATTTTTTCGAAGTTCATCATCTGTTTTATCTTCAACTTTTACTCCGATTGATTTTGCAATCATTTCTAACTTTTCTCTTTCTGTTTCAACAGGCCCTGAAATTTTTGGTACTTCCTCTGTTACTTCCTTCATGTGGTCTTGAATATCGTTTTTTGCTTTGTTGTATTCATTTACTGCTTTTCCAAGTTTTCTAGCAGCACCTGGAAGCTTCCCTGTTCCCAATATCAAAACTAATGCGACAAAAATAATGATCATCCATTCACTTCCACCTATATTTAATGAAAAATCATGCATGTTCAGAGATGCTCTAATTTGAAATTAAACGTAATGTCGATATTTGTGCCTAAACAACAAATTTTATCATTGAATATCAGGAATGAGAAGCACTTATTGATTTAAATAAATTCAGAACTATTAATTTTTATGAAAAAAATTGAAGCAATTATTCAACCAGGATTAAGAGATGCAGTTGTTGCTGCAATCAAAAAAATTGGTGTTGGTGGTGTAACTGTTCATCATATTCAAGGTCAAGGTACACAAGATCCACCTCTAGTGGGCCAATACTTTAGCAGAGAAATGGTCATTTGTGTTGTAGATGATCCTAAACTTGATGAGATCTTAGATGCAATTGCAAATGTTGCTTGCACTGGAACCAAAGGTGATGGTAAAGTCTTTGTCACAACAGTTGATGATGCACTTGATATCTGCACCAAAAAACGTGGAACCACATCTATCTAATTTAAGATTCTTTGTGGCTCTAATTTCTTTCTAGAAATTATTGCAAAAATTGCTACTCCTATTCCTATTATACAAAATACCAAATACGGTGTCTCATCTCCAAATGAATGTGTAATCGGGCCTCCAATTGTTGGTCCTATTGCCCAACCCATTCCAAAAACTGTTTCATATGCACCAATTATTTTACCTGAAATTCCCTTTCGAGTTTTACTTAGAATTATCTCTAAGGTCAATGGGAAGAATATGCTAAAACCAAATCCCATTAGAACCAATGCAACTGCAAAAATAATGATTGAATCTGCAACCACTGATATGGCTAATCCCATTGATACAGCAATTGTTGCAGCAATCAGAGTTTGACTTGTTTTTCTTGCAAACTTTCCTACTAGTGCAAGGGACACAACTCGTGATATTCCAAAAACAAAATAAAGTAGCAAAATATCAGTAGCCGTCATTCCGTTGTCATTAAGGAATGCCGGATAAATTGTGAGAATTATTCCAAACGACGATGTACAGAAAATCAATAATATTATAACTTCTGGAAATCTTTTCATTTCCTTAATTGATGAAAAAGAAAATCGCTCATGGTGATTTCTAACCCCTTTCCTTGAGGCAAAAAGTGCAGTAATTATTGCAGCAGCCAGAATAAATGCTGCAATCTGAAATAGAATTCTATAGGTAATATCAAGACCTTCTAGGATTACTGTACCTAGTAAAGGTCCAACCATAAACCCAATAACAAAAAACATTGTAAACCATGAGATGTTTTTGACTCTGTTTTTTTCATTACTTTCATTGGAGATGATAGATTCACATGGTGGCCAAAAAAATGCATGAGCTACACCTGTCATTATCCTGAATCCCATAATTTCTGGAACTGATTGTGCAATTGATAGAAGATAGATTGATGCAGAATTGATAGCAGCTCCTAGAGCAAGCAAGTATCCATTGTTAATCCTGTCAAGAAGAATTCCTACAAAAAGAGGAATGAACATGTAGGGAATAAAATTGGTTAATCCGATTAATCCAAGTTCAGAATATGTAGCACCGATTATGTTCTTTGCAAATACCGGTAGAATCGGTCCATGTAACCCATATGAAATACCTATGATTAAACCCGTAATGTTAACTAGTATCAGAACTCTGTTCATTTGTATGCGGCAACCATTATTGCTCCGCCCATAAGATCTTTCTCAAATTCTACTCTGGAGAATTTTTCTAATAACAATCCCTCAAGTTTTTTGTTTTGAGGCCATCGTTTGTATGTACCATACAGTGTCCCAAACTTTAATCCAAGTCTTCCACCTGCAATAAACGCAAGAATAGGAAGAATGCATCTAAGATAACATGAAACCCCTGCTCTGATAAATACCTCATCTGGTTTTCCCAAATCAACAATAACAAATCTGCCATCTTTTTTCAATACTCTGTGAATTTCTGAAATCGCAATTCTCAAATTAATTGCATCTCTTAATGAATACCCGCACAAAACTGCATCAAACTCTCCATCTCTAAATGGAATGTGTTCAAAAACGCCATTTGCTAAATCTGGTAATTTTTCAAAATGTGTTCCTGTGTTTTTAAGCATGGGAACAAGTGGATCATAAAGTGTAATTGAAATTTTTCCATCAGTTAGTTTCAATGCTGTCTTTGACATATTACCAAAACCCGAACCTGCATCTAAAATTTTATTTCCTGGAAATACTCTTTGTGAGATTCCACGATTTCTGTGCTCTACATCTTTGCCCAATGAAATGATAGAATTCACTTTATCATAAATTGGAATAATTTCTCGAAGTACTTCCATTACCTCGCCCCAATAACTTCCTAAACCCATAATTTATCGTCTCTGTATCCTTGTTTGAATAGTTTTTAAATCTAAAACTTTTATTCAGAAGCAAACTTTGATGCGTTTTGAGAATAATTTTGTAAATCTGATTCGGAAACTTTTTCAAAAACTTTTGCCTCAGATGTAATCTTTGCCATTTTTATGTGATTGATTCCATCTTTTTGCTCAGCTTTTAGATTAATTGCAGCAATAGCTAAAGCCGCTGCATCATCTAAACCCATATCTGGATTGTAATATTTTTCCAAAAATGCATTTACATCATCAGAACCTGCTCCAATTGCAATTGCTGCATATTGGACATAAGTTCCGCTAGGATCAGTTACGTAAATTGATTCTCCTTTTTGATCAATTCCTGCTATTATCAAGGAAACCCCATTTGGACGGACTCCTGAATATTGTGTAAACTGATGAGATTGATCTGCTAAATGCTTGGCAACTGTTGCAACTTCAACGGATTCATCATATGTCATTCTATTTCCTTGTGAAAAGAATCTTGCATTGTCTACTTGAACACGTGCATCTGGAATGTATCCTGCTGCTGCAACTCCTATGTGGTAATCTACCTGGAAAATTTTTTGTGTAACATTTGTAGTCTGTAATGTTCTAGGTTTTTCCTCAACTGCCATAATAACTCCTTCTTTACTAAGGACACCAATTGCCAAAGTTCCTCTTTTTACAGTCTCTATGGCATATTCCACTTGGTATATTCTACCATCTGGAGAATACATGGTAGGAGTCATATCATAACCACGTGATGCCATCATGCCATCACGAGTTCTTTCTCAGTCAATTTAAGGGTAATTATCCTGCCTGACTATGGCTAATGTGGAAAAGATCTGGAAATAGGGTTTTAAGCAAAATTAACATAATTCATTTTAGGAAATATGACAGATCAACTCCTAGAATTCAAGGAAATTATTAGATCAAGACAAATCTCTGATCAAAGAAAACCAGACAAGCAGACTAGAAAGTTGTTACTTTATTTGTTTACTAGTACTAGAGGTGGATTTACTAGATTACGCATTATCATGCATTTACTTGACCACCCATACAATACCCATCAACTCGCACAGCAACTTGACATTGATTACAAAGCTGTTCAGCATCACATGAAAGTACTAGAAAAAAATAACATGGTTTCAAAAATTGGTAAAAAATATGGAGCAATTTTTCACTTGTCAAATTTCCTTGAAATTAATATCAATACTTTAGATGAAGCAATAGACAAACTAGAGAGAAAGATGAATCACAAAAAGGTATACTTGTAATTCTATTTCTGAAATTACGATCAGAAATTTTCAACCAAACTTATATAATCTAAGTTGTCTTAGTATCATCAACTTGGTAAAGTCAGACCCATTTGCTAATGCAACAAAGCAGGTTAATGACGCATGTGATATTATAGGAATTAAAGATAAAGAGTTACGTCAATACCTTGCAATGCCAAATAAAGTTTTGAGAGTAAAAATTCCAGTCAAAATGGATAATGGTAAAATTAGAATTTTCACAGGTTTTAGAAGTCAACATAACAATGACAGAGGACCATACAAAGGAGGTATTCGTTACTTTAATCCTGAAGGTGGAGTTGAATATATGGAACGAGAAGTAATGGCACTTTCATCATGGATGACTTGGAAATGTGCAATTGTTGATATTCCTCTAGGTGGTGGTAAAGGTGCTATCTATGTTAACCCAAAAACAGAAAAACTTAGTGAAGGTGAACTAGATAGACTTACGAGAGGATTTGCTTACAAAATTTCTGAAATTATTGGACCTCAAAAAGATATTCCAGCCCCTGATGTTTACACAACAGGAAGAGAGATGACTCAAATCATGGATACATTTAGTAAATTAAACGGCAACAAATATTCTCCAGGTGTAATTACTGGAAAGCCAATTTCAATGGGAGGGTCTCTTGCAAGAAATGTTGCAACTGGGTTAGGAGCAGCATATACTGTAAGGGAAGCTTCAAAGACATTGAAAATAAATCTTAAAGGTGCCAAAGTTGTTTTACAAGGATTTGGAAACGCATCTACATTTGCAGGAGAGTATCTTGAAAAGATGGGTGCTAAAGTTATTGCAGTTAGTGACTCTAAAGGGTCTATACTTATTCCAAAAAGTGCAAAGGTTAGTAAAATTTTAGAACACAAAGAAAAGACTGGTTCTGTTGTTGGATTCCCTGGAAGTGAAAAAATTACAACTGAGGAATTACTTACTACCAGTTGTGATATTCTAGTTCCTGGTGCTCTAGAAAATCAAATCACTGCAAAGATTGCCAAGAACCTCAAATGTAAAATTATTGCAGAAGCTGCAAATGGTCCAACATTACCAGAAGCTGATCCAGTTATTTCTCAAAAGAAAATTTTGGTAATTCCTGATATTTTGGCCAACTCAGGTGGTGTTTGTATCTCGTACCTTGAATGGGTACAAAACAATATGGGTTACTATTGGACATTTGATGAAGTAGCAAACAAGATGGAGGCAAATATCACAAAAGGATTCAAAGATGCATATGCTCTTTCTAAGAAGCACAAAATCGACATGAGAAAAGCAACCATGGTATTGGCAGTAGAAAAAGTTCTAGAGGCCTTTAACCAAAAAGGAATCTGGCCATAAACTTAGGCTAGGAAAGACTCGTAACAGACTAGTTGTTCAATAAACATTATCTTACCCTTTGTTATGCATCGAAGTTTTCTTTTGTATGAAAGATCCACTTTTGTTCTTCTTTGTAATAGATGAATTGTTTTTCCAGTAAGGTATCTTCCTTTTTTATCTCTGTCAAAAAGTATGATGATCTTTTCATATTTTGCAGCAAAATCAACAAAATTTATCATCCCTCGAAATCTATGAAATTCTAACACTTTTCCCGAGTAACCAAGTTTCTTTAATGCGATGGAGTCTCTTTTTCCTTCAACTACTACTGCACTATTTTTCAAAGAGTTTAACTGAAAAACAAATTTTTTTAATTCAGTAATTTCTTGTTCTGTAACAAGCATACTGTTTAATTCATTTTAACATATTAAGCACTTTTGCCGATAGAACATATTGCCTGATGTTTTACTTTTACAAAATACGAAAATCGAAGGTCCTGGATATTTGAGAGAACTTCTGGAAAATGACGGATTTGAGATTACCTCAATTAATACAAAACATGATCAACTCATTGAGAAAGATTACTCTCTAGTTGTAATTTTAGGAGCGCCTGAAAGTGCAAATGATGATTTACCTTATCTTAAAGCAGAACAACAATTAATCAGAAATTATGTAGAAAAAAAAACTCCTATACTGGGAATTTGTTTGGGTTCTCAACTAATTGCTAAAACTTTTGGTGCAAAAGTATACAGGGGACTTAGAAAAGAAATTGGATTTTACAATGATTTGAAAATTTCTGGCGACTCTGTATTTTTTTCTGGTTTCAAAAATCCTTTCACTGTCTTTCATTGGCATGGTGATACATTTGATTTACCTACTGATGCGATTAGATTGGCCTCATCTAAGCATTATCTTAATCAAGCGTTTCAATACAAAAGTGCAGTTGGATTACAATTTCATTTGGAGGTAAATGAGGAGATGGTTAATTTGTGGTTGGATTATATGGAGGATAAACTCCAAAAAATTTCCTATATTAATCCCCAAAAAATTCGCTCAGATATTGAAAAAAATATTTTAACTGTTAAATCAAATATGGATACTTTTTACAACAATTTCAAATCATCATTTAATCTTTGACCAACTTTTTATCGTTTGTTTAGTGTGCTTATTTTTTGATGTCTCTGCAATCTTTTTTGCTTGAAACTATCTGGACAGATTTTACATTCTCGAAGAGATAGACAGAAAGTTTCTATTCAAATTAGTGTCAAGGGAAATTCAATCATTTCGAGAGGATGATTAACAGAGTAGTGGTGCTACTTTTCCCTTGACTGGTTAGTGTAAGATACATTTTTGATATTTATGGGTTCTTTGTAGTTGCCATATGATTTCAATCCTCTAAAAGTGGATTGTGAGAACAGCCTATTGGGTGAGTTTAGCTGACAATGCCTAAATATATCATACAGAAATTACAATAAAGTTGTAAGAATTTCATAAATTTGATCCATCTAACTTTGGTTTGAACATTACTTTAATATACTGAGTTTTGATTTTATCGATAGACGATGGCTTCAAACAAGCAAATTTTTGAAGAAATTATCCAAACTGATCACAAGGTCATTACTGAAGAGACATCAAAATCAATTCTCAAAACATATGGCGTTCAAGTTCCTCCATATGCACTTGTAACTTCTGCTGATGAAGCAGCAAAAGAAGCAAAAAAAATTGGCTTTCCACTAGTAATGAAAGTAGTTTCACCACAAATTTTACACAAAACTGATGTTGGTGGAGTTAAAGTTGGATTAGATAATGTAAACGATGTAAAAAAGACATTTACTGACATGTATGGTCGTCTTTCTAAAAAGAAAGGAGTTGAAGTTAAAGGAATTCTTCTTGAAAAGATGGTTCCAAAAGGTGTTGAGTTAATTGTAGGAATTCAAAATGATCCGCAATTTGGTCCTATAATCATGTGTGGACTTGGAGGAATTATGACAGAAGTTATGAAAGATGTTGCATTTAGAATGTTACCAATTACCACATCTGATGCAAAGTCCATGATAAACGAACTCAAGGGTTCAAAACTTCTCAAAGGATTCCGAGGTAGTGAAGCAATTGATCTCAATATGGTTGCAAAAATGTTGGTACAAATTGGGAAACTAGGCGTTGATAATGCTGATTATATTAACAGTATTGACTTTAATCCCGTTGTTGTATATCCAAAATCTCATTTTGTAGTTGATGCAAAAATTATTCTAAATAGTGAAATAAAGAAAAATTCTATCTCAAAAACAAAACCAAACAAAGAAAATATGGAGACATTCTTTACTCCAAAAACTGTAGCCTTGGTTGGTGCATCTGCAACTCCTGGAAAGATTGGAAATTCAATCTTAGACAGTTTGGTAAATTATGATTTCAAAGGAAAGGTTTACCCCATTAATCCAAAGGCTGATAAAATCTTTGGACAAAAATGCTATCCATCAGTTTCAGCAATTCCAGGTAAAGTTGATCTTGTTGTAGTTTCAGTTGATTTGTCGGTCACTCCTCCTGTCTTAGAAGATTGTGCTAAGAAAGGAGTCCACAATGTCGTAATTGTTTCAGGTGGAGGAAAAGAACTTGGTGGAGAAAGAGCAGCATATGAAGCTGAAGTAGCAAGATTATCTAAAAAACACAAAATCAGAATTATTGGTCCTAACTGTATTGGAATGTTTAATGCTGCTAATCGTCTTGATTGTGCATTCCAAGGACAAGAACGAATGCTACGTTCAAAATTAGGTCCTGTTGCATTTTTCTCACAAAGTGGAACCATGGGAATTAGTATGTTAGAAAGTGCTGATGTGTTTGGTTTATCAAAAATGATCAGTTTTGGAAATCGTTCTGATGTTGATGAAGCAGATATGATATGGTATGCTGCAAATGATCCTCAAACAAAAGTAATTGGATTATACGTTGAAGGCTTTGGAGATGGACGAAAATTCATCAATACTGCAAAACGTGTAATGAAAGAGACGAAGAAACCACTCGTTATTTGGAAGAGTGGAAGAACTGCTGCAGGCGCAAAACAAGCAGCATCACATACGGGTTCTCTTGGGGGTTCAAATGCAATCGTTATGGGTACATTCAAGCAAGCAGGAATTATTTCAGTTGATAGTTATCAACAACTAGTCGGAGTCTTAAAGGCCATAGCATGGCAACCTGCTGCAAAGGGCAGTCGTGTTGCTATGACTAGTAATGGTGCTGGCCCAATGATTGGCGGAATGGACCAATTAGAAAGATTTGGCCTTACAATAGGAAAATTATCACCAAATCTTCTCAAAAAAATGAAGGCTCGTTTTCCACCAGCTGTTCCTATTCATAGTGGTAATCCAGCAGATGTGGGTGGTGGTGCAACTGCAGATGATTATAGATTTGTCATTCAGCAATTCATGGAAGAAAAAAATATCGATATTGCAATGCCATGGTTTGTCTTCCAAGATGATCCCCTTGAAGAAACAATTGTTGATTATCTTGCTGATTTCCAAAAGAAAGGAAAGAAACCACTTTTAGTTGGCTGTAATGGTGGTCCATATACTGAAAAAATGGTAAAATTAGTTGAAAAGCATAATGTTCCAGTTTACCAAGACCTTCGAACCTGGGTTGAAGCTGCAGCTGCATTAGTTCAATTGGGTAAAATACAAGGAAAATAGAGAACATTTAAGTCTCGTATAATTGGGGTAAATTCATGTCACTAGTTACCACATCTACTTCTGATGGCATTTGCACTGTCAAAATCAATAGACCTGACAAACTTAATGCTATGAATACTGATGTTGCAAAAGAACTAATCAAAACTTTTGAAGAACTCAACCGCGATGATAATGTTAAAGTTATCATTTTAACTGGTGAAGGAGACAAGGCATTTTCTGCTGGTGCAGATATTGAATACATGTCAAAGATCTCTGCAGACGAATCAGTTGATTATGCAAAAACTGGTCAACTTGTTACTGCAACTGTTGAATTAGTAAAACAACCAACTATTGCAGCTATCAATGGTTTTGCTTTAGGTGGAGGCTGCGAACTTGCAATGTCTTGTGATGTTCGAATAGCTGCAGATACTGCAAGAATGGGTCAACCAGAAGTAACAATTGGTATTCCTCCTGGATGGGGTGGAACACAAAGATTGATGAGAATTGTGGGAATAGCAAAAGCCAAAGAAATTGTTTATACTGGCAAAATGGTCAAAGCAGATGAAGCAAAAGAGATAGGTCTTGTTAATCAAGTCGTTCCTCTTGCATCATTACAGGAAGAAGCTTTGAAAATGGCACAACAAATAGCTGGAAACTCTATCATGGGTGTTCAGATGTCTAAAGTTGCAATCAACAAGGGACGAAATGCAGATCTTGATACTGGTCTTGCAGTAGAACTTCTTGCTTGGAGAAATTGCTTTACTCATCCTGATAGAGAAGAACGTATGACCGCATTTGTTAACAAGTCAAAAAAATAACTATTTCCAATTTCCTTTTTATTTTATTAAACTGAAAAATTAGATGATAGAGTTTTCATTCTATTTTACAGTAACTAGTCCTACTCTCCATGGATGAAATGAACAGTAATAGTTGTAAACTCCGGCCTCTTCGAATGTAAACTCAAATCTATCACCAGTATTTAGTGGTGGACTGTTAAACACATCACTCACTTTTCCAAATTCATCTTGACTTTGAATATTATGTGGAACCGAGTCTTCGTTTACCCAAGTAACTGTTGCACCTCGAAAAATTTCTAGATTCAATGGCAAGTAAAATCCACTACCGGACACATCAAAATTTCCATTAGGAATTAGAATCATTGCATCCACAACGATCGGGGCAATCTCTTCTGTACTTTCTATCACTATGACTCCATTATCGATCAAAAACTTGATGGCATTGATAAATTCTGATTCTGAAACAATTCCTTGTCCATACCATAATGCATTGTTTTTAATCCATTCTGGAATTGATTCTGCATTTGCTACATTTGCTGATAATGAAACTAATAGAATTGAAAATACCAGAACTGGAATGAATATTTTTATTGGTAGATGTTTCACACTTGTATATTCCTTTTAGAGATTTAAATGATTATGTAGATTTTTCAAGTTGATTTTTTCATTTTATATATTAGAACACAATAATTTCGTATACTGATTCAATATAAAAAATAAAAAAGTGAAGAGTTATTCTTCCACTATGAATAGACCTATCATACCTGCATCTGCATGACCAACAACATGGCAATGGAATAACCAAATGGCAGGTTTGTCTGGTTTAATAATGAATGATTCAAGTGTTCCTTGTACAAGGGGAAATGTTTGAGAGGTAATCACAGAACCCCTGTCATTTGTACTTGAAAACATTTTATTTCCATGTAGGTGAAATGAATGGATTTGTTCTCCTAGATTTGTAACGTGAAATTCAACTGTTTCTCCAACCTTTGCCTTGTAGACAGGTAATGTGTAATTGAATTGCGCAACAACTCCATCTAGTCCTTGCTCTGCAAAGATTTCTTCAAGAGCTTTTTCTCCACCTGGTACTCCCTTACCATTCATGATAAAGTATGGTGTGGGGCCTTTTTCCATTCTTTCAACGTCGTGACCTATTTCTGACATCACGATTGGAATGTGTCTGTCAATGTATGGTCTTGGAGGATTTCTTTCAATTAGGATTGTACCATAAAGACCTTGCAAAATATGATCTTTTATTCCAAGACCCTCAGATGATGCATGATCATGGAAAAATGTTGTTCCCCAAGTATTTACATTGTATTCATATGTCCATTCGCCACCTGGTGGAATCATTGAACCTACCCCGATTCCTGTAATAACATTGACTGGGGATCCATCGTGTTTAGGATCATAGTCACTCATATGAGCATGGAAACTGTGAGTCACATCATGATTATTGATTACTCTGACTCGTAATAGATCTCCTTGATTTACCATTAGAGTTGGTGCGGGTACTGTTCCGTTGTATGTCCAAGCATGCCAGACAGCATTATCAGATACTTGAATGTCTGTTTGTTCAATTATCAATGTGTATTCCTTAACTGGTTGTTCTTCAGCTTCGGCAACATGTGATTGCACTTCAGATACAATTTGAGGCTGAACATTAGAGACAGTCTGTGTTTCTGTATTTAGATTTGGTAAAAGTTGAATGTTTCCTGTTGCTGCTACAATTAAAAATGCAAGCAAGATTGGCACTACTACCAAACCAAATTTTTTCTGCATGAGCACTTCGATAATATCATTCAATTAAATCAGAAATGGTTTTTTCAAGTTTAGTAATGTAAAGATTGATTCTTATGTAATCCAGTGGTACAATGTTATAATCAAATTTTTCAAGATCTCAATTCTGCAAAGATTTCAGAAAATAATATCCCATTTAACCCATTTTTATAATTAGTATACATTGTCTTGCACTGCAGACTTGTTCATTATATCTAATTTTCACATCATATACTCATGCAAGAATTAATTCAAACCAAAAAAATAATGGATGATGAAAGAAAGCAGGTTATTATGGAAATACTTGCTGATAAATATTGCAAACAAATCCTTCACAATACACTAGAAAAGCCAAAATCTGCAATGGAGATATCTAATGAAAAAAAGATTCCAATTAGTACCGTATATCGAAGATTACAAACTCTCTATGATGCAAAATTACTCGCAATTTCTGGATCTATTAATCAAGATGGAAAAAAATACTTTTTATACAAAAGTAAGGTAAAATCCATCTCTTTACACTGTGACTTGGAAGTTACGACCATTGAAATAGTTCCAAATTTATCTCATGTGAGTTAACCCTAAGAAATTTTTGTTGGGGCAAAAAAAAGATGAAAGAAAACTTGGTTTCAACAAAACGACAGATTCACACACCAAAAAAAGAGTCTACAAGAAGCATTACCTATCGACTTCCAGAGAAACTTGTTAGTGAATTAGAAACTGAAGCAACACAAAAAAGTATTTCTCAAAATGTACTGGTTAAACAAATTCTGGAAAAATATATTCAATGGGATCGATTTGCCAGTAAAATTGGAATGATTCAAGTTCCAAAAGGAATCTTGGAATCATTGGGAGAGGAACTAGATGGAAAAGATATTGATGCAATAATTACATTGATGTTTCCGATTATTAAGGACACTGTTTTATTTATCAAAGGAGGATATGACTTGAAACGATGTATTGAAACATTAGAAGATTACATGCGAGCATCTGGCATGAATTCTGATCATAGAGTTGAAGGAGATATGCATATATTTCTAATTCAACATGATTTGGGAATGAAATGGTCTGTCTTTACTGAACAACTGTTAACTCAAGTTTTTCGTAGCTTCTTACCTGAAAAAGAACTTAAATTTCAAACAACTGATACTACTATAATTTTATCTGTGATGTTGGGCTCTGAGTTTAACGAACATGATTATCACAATTGAAATTCAATAAATCCTTTGAAATATTACTTTTGACAAAATCTTTTTATGAATTCACCTGACCCCATTCAACAAAATACTATAGTAAAACAAATTATGGGTAAATCAGTTGTGTCTGTTGATTCATCCATAACTGCTACTAATGCCGCAAAGATGATGGAAGATACAGGTGTTGGTGCTATTGTAGTTTTAGAAAATAACATGCCTGTTGGAATTGTAACTGATAGAGATTTTGCAATAAAAATTACCGCACATTCTTATCCAATAGATACTCCTGTAAGACGAATTATGTCTTCTCCTCTAATTTCCATTGATCCTGATTCTGATTTGTGGGTTGCATCAGATTTGATGTCTACAAGAAACGTTAGAAAATTACCAGTAATTGATGATGACAAAGTTGTTGGAATGATCACCTCTAGTGATCTAGTCAAACATATAGCAGATCACTAAAAACAAAGCCAAAACATGTTAATTTCTTGAATTCCTAGTGTGTTGGGTGGGAAAAGCTTATTATAATTTGAACCAGCTTTTTTGTATATAATGGCATCTGAACAAACACAAAAAATGATCACAATCACTGCAAAAGCAGCTGAAAAAATCAAAGAATTCATGAAAGAGGAAGCAGAAGCCCCTGAGTACCTTAGGGTATATGTTCAAGGTGGTGGATGTTCTGGTCTATCTTACGGAATGGGGTTTGAAAAAGCACCAGAAGAGGATGACATAGTCATGGAAGAAAATGGAGTAAAATTCCTAGTTGATAGTTACAGTGTTGATCATCTTCAAGGTGCAAACGTAGACTATATTGAAAGCCTAATGGGCTCAGGATTTAAAATCAACAATCCAAATGTTACAAAATCCTGTTCATGTGGTCACTCATTTAGCACCGAATAAACAATATTCATTATTTTTAATTTTTAGATTTCTATAGCTGTTGGCTTGCAATCCAATTCTTAAAATCTCGTATCTTTAGGGCAAATTTTTGCGATACCCTCATATATCGAAGACAGAAACTCAGAACATGATAATTAAGGAGATGAATAATTTATGCCTCAATCAGGAATTGTCAAATATCATGTTAAACTTTCCTATGAAGTTGATGGGCTCGTTGAAAGAGCAGATATAATCGGAGCCATCTTTGGCCAGACAGAAGGACTGTTAGGCCCAGAGATGAATCTAAATGAACTGCAACGAGTTTCTAAAGTAGGACGAATTGAAGTTAATGCAAAATCTACAGCCAACACTACATCTGGGGATGCTTTAATCCCGATGAGTACTGATATTGATACTTGTGCATTAATTGCTGCAGGAATTGAAAGCATTGACAAAGTAGGTCCCTTTGATTGTAAATTTAGATTAGAAGCCATTGATGATGTGAGAGCTGCAAAGAAAGATGATATTGTAAGGCGTGCAAAAGAAATCAAGCAAAAATGGGCAACAAAGACTGTCAGTGAAGGAGAAAGCATGCTAAATGATGTTCATCAAGGTGATACTGGAAAACTATCAACGTATGGACCATCAAAACTTACATGTAGTTCTGGTATCTTTGATTCTAATTGGGTAATTCTTGTTGAAGGAAGAGCAGATGTAATCAATCTTCTGAGAGCTGGATTTGATAATGCTCTAGCAATTGAGGGTGCAAAAATTGATGAATCTATCAAAGAGTTATGTAATTCCAAAGACACTGTAGTTGCATTCCTTGATGGAGATAGAGCAGGTGGATTTATCCTCAAAGAACTCAAATCTGTTGTTACAGTAGACTATGAACTTAGAGCAGACAACGATGTTGAGGTTGAAGAATTAACCCCACAAAGAATTGATGAAATTCTAAGACCTGTTGCTGAAGAAATCATAGGTGGAAAACCAACACCATCACTGAAAAGTCAAGATGACAAACCCATTGCAGATATGGCATCCAAGATTTTCCCAAATCTCAATGAAACACTTGAAGCAGTTGCACTAGACAGTGATCAAAATGAAGTTTTCAAAGTTCCAATCAGCGAAGTTGTTAGTAAACTATCAACACAATCAGGAATCAAATACCTTTTGCTTGATGGAATTATAACTCAGAGACTTTTGGAAGGTGCCAAAAATGCAGGCATTGAATGTGTAATTGGTCATAGAGTTGCTAAACTATCTAATCCTGACGAAATGACGCTTAAAACGTTCATTGACTTGGGCGTAGCATAGGATTCTTGATGACTGAACTAAAAATTCAGCACATCTTAACTCTCTCTTATCTTCTGTCTAAAGGAGCAAAATACAACTATGTTACTATTACTACATCATCACTTGGAAAAAATATCAAAAAATCACAACAAGCTGCCTCAAAACATATCCTTGAATTAGAACAAAATCAATTCATTGAAAGAATCATTACAGGAAGAAACATTTCAGTAAAAATTACTCCAAAAGGATTCTCTGAAATGGTAAAACTTTCTGCTATTTTACAAAAAAGTCTTAATTCTTCTCCTTCTCATGTAGAGCTAAAAGGAACTTTGGTTTCTGGGATGGGTGAAGGTGCATACTATATGGCATTAAAAGAATATACAAAACAATTCAAAACAAAAATCGGATATGTCCCATTTCCGGGAACTCTTAATGTTAGACTAGATCAAAAAATCCAACAAGAAGCAATTAAACAATTTGAAACATTAGAAGGTATTAAAATTAAGAGTTTTTCAGATGGTAAGAGGACATATGGTTGGGTTAAATGTTTTCCTGCAAAACTTAACAATTCAATTAATTGTGAATTGATCATTCTTGAGCGAACTCATCATGGTGATTCTATAATTGAGCTAATATCTGAAATTTGTATGCGTAAAACTGGAAAACTAAAAGATGGCTCAAAAGTTTCAATCAAGATTCCAATTAATACCTAAATCCCATGTATTGCTTCTCCATATTCCTTTTCTATTTTTGAACTAGAACTTTCAGGAATTGGAGATTGCAATCTTGCAACTTCTGCTTTAAGATCTATCTTTTTACATCCATCTATGATAAATTTTTCCTGATGAACTTGATCATATCCCAAAGCAATAATTTGTGGTCTCACACGATTAACTGTTTTAAAAATATCATCTTCCTGTCCAATTAAACATAAATCTACCATCGAAAGTGAGTTTACTAATTCCTGTCTCTGTTCTTGCGTGTGTAGTGGTCTTCTTTTCTTCATCTTTATAGATGTACTATCAGTTGCTACGACCACCACTAGAACATCTCCTAATACCTTTGCTGCATTTAGCGTGTAAATGTGGCCAGGATGGATGATGTCAAAAACTCCTCCAGCAAGTACCACCTTTAATGAACTTCGCCCAAGCTCAGTTAAAGTATTTCTGTCTTCATTTACCAGTTGGTTTTTGACTAATATATCGAGCTTAGAGTTAATTTCATCTGTTGAAAGCATGCTTTTTTCCTTAATTATTGCAAATGATGATTTTCCGGTAATTTGGCTTGTATATATCGCAGAAAGGATTTCTTTTTGAATTAATTCCAACATTCTTCTTATTTGTAAACCCTTCTTTAATTCATCGCTAAATATTACATCTTAGGATCAAGGCCTTTTGCCAATCTCAATGCATCTATCAGACCATCTGCATATCCAATACTTAGAATAGCTACCTCCTCCTGACCGTCTTCTAGGAATTTCTCTGCATCTTGTATATACAATTCTGCATTTTCTAAAATTACTTGAAATTCTTTTTGATCTTTGTAGTGTGGTTCCACTTCTTCAAGTGCTTCTCTGATCATAGGAACATACTTTTCCATCATTTGTTTTGAAATCTTTTTTGTCTTTTCTGAATTATCATAAGGCTTTTCAATACATTCTCCTAATATCTTCAAGGCATCTGATTCAGTAAAGTGCAATCTGCCTGGAATGATTACTGTATGTGGTGGATTTCCAAATTTTTTTTTCTTCAAGCTAGATATTTTACCTGAAACAATTGTTTGATCCTTAAATCCAATTCTTGATGCGACTATCGCATATGTGGATGAATTGATTACATTTCTTCTCTGTCCTTTTTCTGTCTCTAACAGTCCATTTAGTGCGTCTTTAGGATCTAAGAAAAAATCTTTGTCTTGATTGTATTCTAAGAGAAGCACAGTATGATTTCCTTCAATGATATTTTTGTAAATTACATAATATGGTGTTGTAAGCGATTTCATTTCGCTCATTATTGTTGCAATTCTTCCCACTTTGTAATAATGCAGACCACACTCTCCTATCATTGAAGTAAGCGATGATGAAGCATGAACGGAATGTGTTTTTATTTTTTCTTCAATTGCTCTTGTTCTTAATTCAATGTGTGTGGTTGCAATGAATGGGTCTCCATAGGATAACAAAACAACTCTCTTTTTCTTAGCCTCTCTTAGAATTTCATTCCCATCTTCTACTAGCCATCTCTTTGCATCTTTGAATTCTCCTTTTGTAGCGTTTTTGATTTTGGCTAAATCATATTTTCCAATCGGGCTGGTAAATTGTTCAAGATAGACAATATCTGCCTTTGATAAGACATCTAGTGCTTCATTAGGAATTGATTTGAATCCTGAAATTCCTAAACCTACAAACCAAAGCATTACCGCATCTTTCTATCATGAAGTCTTTTTAAGTGCTGTAGAGTTTTTTTGAGGATCTCTATTCCTTTTAGATATTCTTTAACTGAAACCTTCTCGTCAATTGTATGGGCCTCATGAGGATCCCCTGGACCATATGTGACGACAGGAATGTTCCACTGATTTCCAAGAACATTCATGTCTCCAGTCCCTGTTTTTCTGATTAGAGTTGGTCTTGAATGCTCTACTTCCATAATTCCAAGCGTAAATGCCCTAACTAATGGCGAATTATGAGGTGCTTCAAATGGCTCGGTTTCATCAAGAATTGAATAAAATGCCTCAACTTTTCTTTTTTGTGCAATTTCTTTTACTAGTGTTGCAATCTTTTGCTCAATGGATTTACAGTTTAGGTCTACTGGAATTCTAATGTCAAAAATAGTTTCACATTCCTTTGGAGTTACATTGTGACTGGTCCCTCCTTTAATTTCAGTCATAGTTACAGTCAACAACATTCCTTTAGTTTTGTCTTCTTGGTCTGCTTCTAATCTTTCTCTTAGTTCTTTTGCAAATATCATTGATTCTTCAATTGCGTTTTTTGAAAGCCATGGCGCACTTGCATGAGAACTGTTCTCAACACTAATTTTGAGATTGATTGCCAATCTTCCTTTGTATGCAATTGTAACTTGTTTAATTCCACTTGGTTCTCCAAAAACTGCATAATCCATATCCATCTCTTTCTTGACAAGATTTTTAATTCCTGTAGCGTTTCCTTCTTCATCTACGGCTCCGACAAAAATTATAGTTCCATTATTATTTTGAATTGATGCTGCAGCAAACAGCATTGCCATTAATGGTGCTTTTGCATCTGATGCTCCACGGCCATAGAGTGAATCTCCCTCTTTTCTAACTTTGACTTTTCCTGGAACAACATCCATATGTCCACATAACATAATTTTTGGTGAACCAGATCCTTTCTTTGCTATGAGATTTCCTACTTCATCGATTTGAATATCTTCAAATCCTAAATCGTCACATTTGTCAGCTAAAAATTCAGCCATAGGTTTTTCGCTGAGTGATGGTGTGTAAAGTCTGAGGGCTTTCTCAAGCATCTTCACTGCAAATCTTGATGTGACTGTAAAATGAGTGTCCAATTCTTACTTTTCTATATTTTGTGCATAATCCAGCATTAAAGAAGGAATGTCTACTTCACATACCCTGACTGTATTCTTGTATTCTGTTGTATTGTTAACCTCATGGACAACTAATCCTTTCTCATCACTTTCCATCAAATCTACCCCCACGATATCCCCCTGAATTGCATTTTTTGCCTTGATACACATTTCTTCCATTTCCTGTGTAACCTTACAAGGCTCTGCTGTTCCACCAAGTGCCATATTTGTTTTCCAATTACCATTTCCTGACGTTCTATAAATTGCTGCAACTATTTTATCTCCTACCATTATAGCTCGAATGTCTCTTGGTGGTCTTTTTACAAATTCTTCCAAGTAATGAATTTGGTATATCGGGTACATATTTTCTCTACTTTCAATAATCCCTTCGGCTGAATCTTTATCGTTTAATTTTGAAATTAATCTGCCCCAACTGCCAACTGTTGGTTTAATTACTTTAGGAAATCCATTTGTTTCTAATGCTTGCAGAGCCGCATCTTTTGAAAAAGCAACTACTGCATCTGGTGTTGGCACACCAAATTTCTTTAGTAGCATATGTGTAAATAATTTGTTTCCTGCAAAAACTCCTGTATTAAGACAGTTAATTACTTTGACTCCAAGTCCTTCAAGGGCTGCAGTTGAATGCAAGTTTCTATAGTAACTTACACATCTCTGAATAACTACGCCATAATCTTCAGGCTTTTTTTCTAAATCTAATGCTAGTTTCTTACAATCAACCATCTGTATGTTGATATTGTTTTTTTTTCCTGCCTCTAGAAGAGCTTTTTCTTCCCAACGGATGGTATCGTAAAGAATAGTAACGTCAGGACTCACTGCCCCCAATCCTCGCCAACCGTTTGGGCAGGCTTGAGATCGAAACCGTCTGAACCTTTTGTTAATTCAAAACTTGCTCCACATTCAGGACATGTTACAATTTCTCCCTCAAGTGCATCACTTGGTATGGAAATATCTGCATCACATTCCTCACATTTTGACATGTTTTTCCCTCATTATTCCTCTCTATTTATCGTTAATTATCTTTTTTTCAAGTCTATCTTCTAGGGGTATTTCGATAAGGTCGCCCATTCTAAGACCTTTCAATCCAGCTGCAACTGCTTTTGCGCCTTCATCATCTTTTTCAAGGCCTAACAATGACATTAAATAGGCAGCTCCTGTCTTCCCTGCCAATTCTCCAAAGACAATTCTTCTTCTGTTTCCAACTGCTCTTGGTGGAATGGGTTCATAGGCTGCAGGGTTTTTGAGAATTGCTGCAAGGTGTGTCCCTGCTTTGTGTTTGTATGCCGCTGATCCTACAATTGGTTTTGAGTCATATGGTTTGATAGAGGTATATTCTTCAATTAATCTTGATAGATCTAGTAGCATATCTAGTCTGAAATCATTTGTAGATTTGTATAGATAAGTAAGTGCCACTGCTACTTCGGCAAGAGGTGGAATTCCTGTTCTTTCACCAATACCGTCAATAGTGGTATGAATTTGATCAGCTCCTGCATCACACGCTGAAAATGCATTCGCTACTGCAAATCCAATATCATTGTGAACATGGGCATCTAATGGTACGTCTACTACTTCTCTTACTTTCTTTACAAAATTGTACATTCCAATTGGACGCAAAATTCCCACTGTATCTGGAAGACTGATTCTATCGACACCTGCTTCCTCAATTGCCTTGCATACTTTGAGTAAAAATTCAGGTTCTGCTCTACTTCCGTCTTCTACTGTAAATCTAATTTTAAGACCATGAGATTTTGCATATTCGATAGTTCCCACTGCTCTCTCAAGTGCTTCTTCTCTTGAAATTCGTAGTTTGTCTTTTAGATGAATATCTGAAATGCCTAAATATGCCGCACACCATTTTGCATCACAATCTAATGAAATATCAATGTCTCCTTTAAGAGCTCGTCCATGAGAAACAATATCTGCATTTAATCCTTGTTTGATTATAGTCTTAGTTGCTTCTTTATGATCATTTGATACGACTGGTGAAATTTCAATTTGATCTACGCCAAAATAATCTAACATCCATGCAATCTGAATTCTTTGTTTATTTGTAAAGGAAACCCCTGGATGTTGTTCTCCTTCTCTTAATGTACTATCTAAGACTCTGATCTTCTTTGGATTTTTGTCAAACGCATTGTAGATGTTTGCATAGTGATTCGGATCTTTCATTAGTGAAATCGTTAACTTAAATTGATGATATAAACATATTCGTACTAAATTCGTTGATAATGATTAATAATGATCCTAAATTAGTTTTGATTTGAAATTATGAAACGAATGTCGTTTTTAGATTATTTTTCTCAAAATAATAACAGTATTGGTATCAACTACTCCTGGAATTTTTCTTAATGCATCAATAGTACTATTAATTTCTGCAATGCTTGCTGCACTGATAATAGTTGTAATGTCATACTGGCCTGTAATCTCATAAACTGTTTTTACTCCTTCTAATTTAGCTAGTTTTGAGGAAACTTTAGATGTGTCGGTTGTAGAATCCACTGAAACTAAAACAATTGCGCTGGTTGCGTTTTCTTCGCCAAGTTCTAAAGTAAATTTTTTGATAGTTCCGTTTTCTATTAAATTTTTAACTCTTCTTCTTACTGCTGATTCAGAGAGCTTTAGTTTTTTACCAATGTCTACAAATGATCCCCTGGAATCTTCTTTTAAATACCCAATAATTTTTTCATCGATTTTATCTCGGTACACTGTGTTTCTGCTCCTCTATAGTTAGTACAGAATCAAGAGCATGTAAAACTTTTGTTATGTCGTCCTCTGATATTACTAATGGAGGAAGAATTCTCAGTATGTTTCTTCCAGAGTACAACATTAGAACTCCTTCTCTTATCAATCCCATTAGGATGTCCTTGACTTCAAATTTCATCTCTATTCCTATCATTAATCCTTTTCCACGAATTTCTCTAATTATGGTATGTTTTTCTTTTAGTTTCTCTAATCCTTCTCTGAAAATTTTTCCCATCTTCTCAGAATTTTCGATTAATCCATCTTCTGTTAAAGCTTTGAGAGCTGCAGTTCCTGCAGCGCAAGATATTGGATTCCCACCAAATGTTGAGGAATGCTCTCCTTTGCTCATTGAAGCTAGAATGCTCTGTCTTACAAGAGTTGCACCCATAGGCACTCCTCCCGCAATTCCTTTTGCCAGACACAAAATGTCTGGTGCAGTATTCCAATGGTCACATGCCCATAATCGTCCTGTTCTACCCAAGCCCGCTTGTATTTCATCAAAAATTAACAGAATTCCTTTTTCATCACAAAGTTTTCTTACTTCTTGCAAAAACCCTTCTGGCGCAACAATAATTCCACTTTCACCTTGAATTGGTTCTAAAATTACAAAAGCTGTGTCCTCATCAATAACTGAACGAAGAGATTCAATGTCTCCAAAAGATGCAAAAGAAACTTTTTCAACAAGTGGTTGGAATGCTTTTCTGTATTTTGGATTAAATGTTAATGATAAAGCCCCAAATGATTTTCCATGGTAGGAGCCTTTCATTGCAACCATTCCTTTTTTTCCAGTGAACTTTCTTGCAAACTTTATTGCAGCCTCTATTGCTTCTGCTCCACTATTGTTTAGATGAACTTGTGTAAGTCCTTTTGGAGCTAATCCCATAAGTGTTTTCAAAAACTCTTCTCTTGTTTTGTTGTATAGTGAACTATGAACAGTAATAATTTTATCAATTTGTTCTTTTATTGCATTGTTGACTCTTTGATTTTGATAACCTACTAGTGCGACTCCATATCCTCCCATACAGTCAATGTATTCTTTTCCATCGATATCCCATACATGAGATCCCACTCCCTTTTCAATTGTAACTGGAAATCTCTGATAGAGATTTCCCATAAATTGATCTTCACTCATGTTGAATCACCGTACAATTATCATGTGCAATTGCAGAAGATATGGGATTTTCTTTCTGGCCGTTTGCAATCAATGCTTCTTTGACACCCATATCTAATGCCTCTGTAGATGCTAAAATTTTCTTCTCCATTCCCGGTCCAATTTTTGGTCTGATTTCTTTTGCTTCTGCTAATGAAAGCTTTGAAACAAGTTTGTCATCCATTAACAATCCATCAACATTTGTAATGAATAATACTTTGTCACTACCTACTTTGCCTGCCACATATGCTGCAGCCCTATCTCCATCAACATTGAGAAATTCTGATTCTTCACTAATTGCTATGGGTGAAATAACAGGTGTAAGCCCTTGATCTAAGAGTGATTTGATGAATTCCGAGTTTATTTCTCTAATTTTTCCAGTATAACCCCCATCAATTGCCTGTTTTCTGCCTTTTTCATTAACTATGAGAAGCTTCTTTTTTCTGTCGGCTTCGATAATTTTGGCATCCACTCCTGAAAGACCAATTGCATTAATACCATTTTTCTGAAGCATCTGAACAATTGTCTTGTTTATTCTTCCAGACATTACCATTGTAAAAATCTCCGCTGTCTCTTTGTCAGTATATCTACTTTTGATTCCACTGGGAGATGTTACAAACCTTGGTTCTTTTCCAAGCTGCTCACAAACTTTTGTAACCTCTTTTCCTCCACCATGAACTAAAATTAATCCCTCTGATTGTGCTATTTTTTTAATGTCTGTAATTGTAGATGGGTGTAAATTATCTACTACACTGCCGCCAATTTTGATTGTGATCATTTCTAAACAGGAGTTAGTGGGGTATATCTTAGTCCATCCATTTCATCAAAACCGCACATTACATTCATGTTTTGAACGGCAGAACCTGCTGCACCTTTCATCAAGTTGTCTGATGCAGATAATGCAATCAATCTATTATTATCTTCATCTAAATCAAATCCAATATCACAAAAGTTGGAACCTACTAGGAATTTTGGATCTGGGAATTTGTATAATCCTTTTTTGTCTCGAATTAGTCTGATAAATTTCTCTTCACCATAAGCTTGACGGTACAATTTCCATAATTCTTTCTCTTCTATTTTTTTTTGCATAAAGGTGTGGTTTGTGCATAATATGCCTCGAACTACATCTACTGCATGTGGGCTCATTGAAACACGAATTTTCTTTCCTGCAATTTCACTTAGCTCTTGTTCAATCTCACCCGTGTGTCTGTGTTTTGCTGGTTTGTATGGTCTGATTACTCCTGCCCTCATTGCATGTGCAGTTCCTGAACCTGATCCTGCACCAGAAGAGCCAATCTTTGAATCTACGATAATATGTTCTGTGTCAATAATGTTATTTCGAATTAATGGTGCAAGTGCCAGCATTGATGTTACTGCCATGCATCCTGGACAAGAAACAAGTTGTGCTTTTTTGATTTCGTCTCTATGTAATTCAGGTACTCCAAAAACTGATTTTGATAAATAATCAGGATGTGGGTGTTCCCATCCATACCATTTGTCATAAGCTTCTTGATTATGTAATCTATAATCTGCGCTCAAATCAATTATTTTTACACCTCTATCATAGAGAGCCTTTACAATTTCAGTTGCAGTGCCATGTGGGACTGCCGTGAAAACTAGATCACAATTGTCTGTTAATTTATCATAATCCAATTCTGAGAATGTAAGATCGGTAAAGCCTTTCAAACTTGGTTGTATTCTGTGAAGGTATTCTCCAACATGCTGTCTTGATGTGACCATGGAGATCTCTACATCTGGATGGTTAACAAGAAGACGAAGTGTCTCTCCTCCGACATAACCTGATGCTCCTACAACCCCTACTTTCATGCTACCACTCCTCGTAAAGGAGTATAATTTATTTTCTAACGTAATTTAGAGCAAATTCTATCATTTCTTTTGGAATATTTCGTTGTGCAACTCTTGCCAATCCTTTGAATTCTACAGTATTGTTGACTTCGTGAACAACAAGACCTCTTTTATCATCTTCCATTATATCAATTCCTAAGATTCCACCACCCATGGCCTTTGATGCTTTTGCTGCCATGTCTTCCATCTCCTTTGTGATCTCACAAAGTTCTGGATCGGCTCCAAGTGCAATGTTTGTCTTAAAACCGCCTGATGATTTTCTATACATGGCTGCAATAGGCTCGTCTCCAATAGTGATTACTCTTATGTCTCTTGGTGGTCTTTTGATTAATTCTTGCAAGTAGTAAATTCTATCGTGGGGACTATCTGTAATGTCTCTTATTTCAAAAACTGCATCCATTGTATCTTTATCTTTAATTGGCATTACTCCTCTTCCCCAACTTCCTATCACTGGCTTGATTACTAGGGGATACCCCACTTTTTCTAAATTCTCTGCTGCACTTTGACTCGAGAATGAAAAGTATGTCTTTGGTGTTGGGATGTTATTTTTTTTTAAAAGCAAAGTCATGAACATCTTGTTTCCACAAATATTTGCAACATCAAACTTGTTCAGTACTGGAATGTCCATAAATTCTAGACTTGCAGTAAAATGAAGTCCTCTAAAATAACTGACACATCTTTCTAGGACAACATCTCCCAAGTCATAGTCTTCTTTTTTACTATCAGTGTTGACTTGAGTTATCTTTGCATCTAACATTAATACATCGTGCCCTAAATAGGATGCCTCTTTTTGAAGCATCTTTTCTTCTGATCTGAGACGGTCAAACACAATACATACTTTTGACATTACTCTCCCCAGTCTTCGCCTACGCTTTCTGCTTGTTTTAGCTCTACATTTGATCCGTCTTTTTTTGAGATTTCAAAGTCAGCGCCACAATCAGGACAGGAGACTATTTCTCCAACTGAGGCATCGTCTGGGATGTTTAGTGTTGCGTCACATTCTGGGCAGTTCATGTTTTTGTTGACCTTTTCTTTTGTAATTTATTAGCTTCTGTTGACTGCATTCCCCACAAATCTACAAAACCTTTAGCTAATCTCTGATCAAATGTAGATTCTGTGCCATATGTTGCAATCTTGTGACTATACAAGGAATTTCTGGACTTTCGACCTACCACTCGGACACTGCCTTTGAATAGCTTGAGTTTTACCGTTCCTGACACTGGTTTTTGAGATGCCTCGATAAATCCATCAAGATCTGTTTTCAGTGGATCCTGCCATAGTCCTGAATATGTCAGGTATGCCCATTCATCATCTATGATGGACTTGAACTTGTTTTGGTGTTTTGTGTGAACCATCTTTTCTAAATCACCATGTGCCTCAATAAGGCAGGTGGCTGCAGGAGTCTCATATACTTCACGAGATTTTATTCCAACAACCCTGTCTTCAATGTGATCGACAATTCCTACACCTGCATTTCCTGCCTTTTGGTTAATGTATTCGATTAATTTTATCGGATCTAGTTTTTTACCATCAACTTCTGTTGGAATTCCTTTTTCAAATTTTATCTCCAAGTATGTTGGTTTGTCAGGAAGGTTTTTTGTCTTGACCCAAATGAATGCATCATCAGGTGGTTCATTGTATGGGTCTTCTAATACTCCTCCTTCAATTGCACGTCCCCACAAATTTTGATCAATACTAAATTTTTTTGCAACAGCATCAATCTCAATTCCATGTTTTTCTGCAAACTTTAGTTCTGTGACTCTATCCAAGTTCTTGTCTCGAATTGGTGCAATGATTGGCAAGTCCGAGCCAGAACGCAATGTAATGTCAAATCTAACTTGGTCATTTCCTTTGCCAGAACATCCATGTGCAAGTGCTGTAACCTTTTCTTTTTTTGCAATCTCTAAAACTTTTTCAGCAATTAGTGGTCTTGCAAGCGCAGTTGCAAGGCAATATTTTTTCTGGTAAAGTGCATTGGCCTTTATTGATGGATAAATGTAATCTTTGACAAATTCTTTTCTTGCATCAATGTTGTAATGTTTTTTTACTCCAAGCTTTTTTGCTTTGGCTGCAATTTTTTTATTGTCATCTCCTTGTCCAACATCAACAGTAACTGTGATGACATCCATGTCGTTTTCTTCTTGTAGATACTTTACAACAACTGAAGTATCAAGTCCTCCTGAAAATGCAAGAATTCCTTTTTGAGTCATAAAACACATTTTCCGTTTATTTTTGGAATTTATCTTTTGTGATGGGACTGAGTCTGTTCTTTTCAAAAAACTTTTGCCTAGCTTGAGCTAAAATTCGATGATTATTTAACCGCCAAATATAACGCTGTTTTATGAAAACTCGATCTCTAGTTTCTGCAGCTATTGCTGGAATAATACTGCTGTTTGTACTGGGAAGTGTCCTAAATTACGATGATTCTACGTATGAAAATAAGATTCGCATTGCATATTTTCCTAACATTGGTCATGCAGTTCCAATTGTAGGGATGGAAAAAGGATTCTTTGAAGAGATCCTTGGAGATCAGACTAAAATTGAAACCAGAGTTTTTGATAGTGGACCACAGGTAATAGAATCCTTGTTTGCAAATTCAATTGATATCGCTTATGTTGGACCAGGACCGGCAATTAATGGATTTTTGAATTCAGAAAATCATAACGTAAAGATTCTTGCAGGCGCTGCAAGTGGCGGTGCAAGCTTTATAGTTCATCCTGACTCTGAAATAAACTCTGTTTCGGACTTTGCTGGAAAAAAAATTGCAGCTCCACAAATTGGAAACACCCAAGACGTGTCACTGCGCCATTATCTATCTGAAAATAGGTTAAAGTCAGCTGACAAAGGCGGTTCTGTAGTAGTTTACAATGTCCCAAATCCTGATACCTATACATTATTTGTAAAAGGAGAAATTGATGGTGCATGGGTTGCAGAACCTTGGGCCACAATTTTAGAAACTGAACTTGATGGAAAACGACTATTCCATGAGGAAGAACTGTGGCCAGACAAACAGTTCGCATCAGTCCTGTTAATTGCAAATACAGATTATGTTAAAAAAAATCCCCAACTAGTATCTAATTTCTTGTCTTCCCATCATGAAACAGTAACTTGGATTAACCAAAATCCTGTAGAAACTAGGATTGTCTTTAATAATTTTCTAGACTCCTATTTGGGACAGTCTTTGTCTGATGATGTTGTAGATGTAGCACTGTCTAATCTTGAAATTACATCAGACCCTATACAGGATTCTGTTTATTCCTTTGCTGAAAAAGCAGATGCTCTGGGATATTTGGGAAGAAATGGTTACAACTTATCTGGAATTTTTTACAACCTTGATTCAAATTCTAACCTGGAGGCAAGTACCTAGATGACTAAACTAGAGGCAAAAAATATTGTAAAATACTTTAGCCATGACTCTCACAAACTCAAGGCGCTGGGCGGAGTTAACCTTAAAGTTGAAGCCGGTGACTTTGTATGTTTGGTAGGTCCCTCGGGATGTGGCAAGTCGACATTTTTGCGCATAGTGGCAGGATTGGAGACTCCTGATGAGGGACAGATTATGTTTGATGGTCACCCCGTAACTGAAACTGGGCCTGAGCGAATCATGGTATTTCAAGAGGGTGCATTATTCCCATGGCTTACAGTTCAAGATAATGTTGAATTTGGATTAAAAATGGCAGGTATTCCAAAGGAGGAGCGAGCAAAGATATCAAATAGATATTTGGATATGATGCAGCTAACAAAATTTGCAACCTCTTATACCTATCAGCTTTCAACAGGAATGAAGCAGCGTGTAGCTATTGCAAGAGCACTAGTGATGGATCCTGATGTGTTGCTAATGGATGAGCCATTTGCAGCACTTGATGCGCAGACTCGTGATCTACTGCTAGTTGAGATGCAATTAATTTGGGAAAAAACAAAAAAGACAATTTTGTTTGTAACACATAACGTTGCAGAAGCCGCAGTACTTGGAACCAAAGTGGCAATTTTTAGCAACCGACCTTCTGTTGTCAAAAAAGAAGTTGACAATAATTTTCCACGTCCCAGGGTCACTGAAGATGAGTCATTGCTCAAATTCCAGCAAGATATCTTGACGGAGCTGCGACCAGAGGTAAAGAAAAGCAAAGAGGGATAATAATGGCAAAAAATTTCATACCTCACAGAATTGCATTTTACATTGGAATTGTTGCAGTTTGGCAAATTGTTGCAATGGTTGGGATTTGGCCTGACAATGTTTTTCCATCTCCGTATGAGGTAGCTGAAGACTTGGCGTATGGTGCTGCAGATGGCAGTCTGTTTTACGGAATAGCTACTAGCATGTGGAGATTGTCAATTGGATTGGCAATTGCGATTGCTGGGGGAATTATCTTAGGTATTTTCATGGCAAGAGTTGAGGCCATCAACCAAACTGTCGGTTCTTTGGTTTTAGGATTACAGTCTATTCCTTCAATTGCTTGGGTTCCGCTTGCTATCCTTTGGTTTGGGCTAACTGATGGAGGAATTATTTTTGTTACCGCAATTGGGGCAATCTTTGCAGTTACGATTAACACCTACACTGGCGTCAAAAACATCGACCCTCACTTTATAGAGGCTGCAAGAAACATGGGTGCCAAGGGAAGTCAGCTGGTAACAGCTGTGTTGATTCCGGCAGCCTTCCCATACATGATTTCTGGCTTTAAGCAGGGCTGGGCATTTGCATGGAGAGGAGTAATTGGCGCTGAACTTTTGTTTTCATTCCTGGGATTGGGATTCTTGCTTTATGCAGGACGTTCACTAAATGATGTCTCTCAGGTTATTGCAGTAATGCTAGTAATCATGGGCATTGGATTGGCAGTTGATGGTGTCATCTTCAAAAGACTGGAAAACAAGGTAATGTCTCGCTGGGGATTAAGATAGTTCCGTTTTTTTGGTTCAAATTTGATTGGGAGTACAACGTGCATGAGTATATAGACGGAGCAAAAGAAATGTCACAACCGTGCCTATTTTAGAAAAATCTGGGAAAAATCAAATCATCTTTTGACTGTCAGGGATAAAGAAATGTCACAAATCAGAATGATAATCACACAAAGTGTAAACGAGTTTATCAACAAAGAGTAAAAAGTGAATGCCCCCCTGTTAGGCACGGTTTTGTGCTATGTTTACAATAAAATTTTTAGATTAGTTTAATGTGGATGCAAATATGACTTCAGATCCAATAACTGACTTTCTTATACAAATTGGGATTAATACCACTTCAGGTGTAATACATGATATTTTGAACAGATTTCGATTTAGAAATAATCCTACAACGGATGATCTTAGAGAAGATATTATTTCATCATTAAACTTACAAGGTATGGAAATTAAAGCTGATAAAATAATTGAATTTTTAGCTCAAAATGGAAATATTACAATTACAGGTACTGATTTATCTGCAAATGAATCCATAAACATGTTTTCTGCAAAAAATACTTCTCTGTCATTTGGTGATGATAGTACTAGTAAAACAGAAACTACTGCAGTAAATGCCAAAGGAGATTCACAAATAGTAGCTAAGGGAGGAGCAGGATGGAAACAAAACAAAGATGGCAGCATTTCATTTTATACATAGATTTTAACGAATTTATCTAGATAGTTTTTAAAAATAATTCAATGACAGAGGCATCGATTCATTCATTATTTCATCATCCATACTTTCAATTCTTCCCAACCAAAACCTCTTCCTGTCTGCATTCAAATTAAATTCTCTAGTTTCTGGTTTGATTTTACCAATGTCAGTTATCCTATCTTGAAGAATTGAAGATCTTAATCTATTGTTCCTCAATACATTAAATCGATAGTACAATCTACCACCTTTCTCGAAAGTATCTAGGTGTTCAATTTCTCTAGTTCCTAATTTTCCTAAACCATGTTGCTTCCATTTACCATTAAACCGATAGAATCCATTTTGCAACACAAAGACATCATCGGCCTCATTATCAAAGGAAAAATCTCCTAGTTTCTTAGAATTCACATCTAATTTCTTGGTTGTACAGATAGAATCGGTAGCAAAGAACACAACATCTCGTTCTAGTCCATTTTTACGCACAAAATCATACAATTGGGCACGACAAAACCCAGTGATGAAAGCAAAAATCACAGGATTAAACAAATTACCAATTACATTGTTCGTACGTTGTGCCATCTTTTCATAAATTGAATTCAGAATAATTTTGATTTGTAACTGTAATGGATTGCTCTCTTGTTTTAGTTTCAGTCTTTTCTGATACATTTTTTGAATAAAATCGCGGTATGGATAAATATCTGAATGAGGTATGAACTGGTATCCTTCAAGAATCCTGTAGAAGGTTTTACTTTCACAGGCTTGAAATTCTGCTAATGTGACATATGTCTCAAATTCACCTGATGGAAAAATAATATCATGATTTGTTCTAAATGGGAATGGTGGAATGCTTTATGATTTTACAAAAGAAAACAAAGATGACATTGCAGAGTAACATTTCAATTTACAAAACAGACATTTTGTTTGCATAATTTTATTGTAAATTATATTTACATTTCAAGACTTGCATTTTAACGAATCTTGAATTGAAATTTTTCAAATACATTTTCAATGAATTGCAAAATTAAAATTTTAAAAAATGAACTATTGATATGAATGAATTATTCATGAGTATTATTAACAATTTTCACATATTGAAGAACATGAAAAATCGAAACAACAATTCAAATCTATCTTCAAAAGAAGTTAGTGCTCATCAGTTGAATGCAAATCAAACTGTTGAAACCATACAAAATATTTCAAAAAATGTAAGAGAGTACGCACTCCAAATGCGACAAACGATGAAGACACTTCGTGAAAGCGGAGCTATTCCAGAAGTTGCCCTTGCAATACGTGATGGCTCATTTGCTGCACGTGATATTGCAAAGGACATCAGTCAAACAACAAAAGACCTCAAAAGAAACGGAGTAATTCATGAAACTGCAAGTGCTGTAGAAAATACTCTAAAATCTACTGAAGAGTCAGTAATGACCGTAAAGGATCTTGCAACCGTTGCAGGAAAGGTATCCCCTCATACAATTCAGGTAGTAATGGATGGTGTTGACACCGTCAAAAAAGAGGTAGGGCATGTAACTGAAGTGGTAAATGCTGCCAAAAGTAGGGTGACTGCATGATGATAGCCAGCTGCGAAGAAAAGAGAATCGAGAAAGAATCCCAGCAATGGGTTCCTCTCATTTCCAAATCCAGTGAAATCTCTGTTTTAATTTATTCATTGGAAGCAATTACAAAAATTGGGAAAAACTTTCCAATCATTTTCCTTTCTTTGGCAAGTTTGAATGTTTTATTGGCTGCAAATGACTTTCTTTCAAACCGTATTGAATTTGGAGTGATGAATTCTCTGTTTGCAGTCAATGGATTTGTCGTTCTTGCACAGACATACCATAACAAAACTCAACCAATTCCATTGGATAATTCAGAGATCCACTCTGAATCCTTGGAGATAAAGGAGTAAAATCATGGAAATCAGTAAAACAAGTAAACTAAGTGAAATCAAAGGAACCTTCTCTGATGCAGCAGAACTAATGCGTCTGATTGGAAATCCAGAAGTCATGGAATCCCTAAACAAAGTAAAGGATACCGCCAAGATAGTAAATGAGATAATTCAGGGGCTTAACACCCAAGAAATGGTAAAAAACATTGAGAATTTCAGGATGATATCAGAGAGCATGAGTGAGACATCAGGCAAGATGGAAAATACCATGAATCATCTAAGAGAAACAAATGTTATGTATGATGCATCTGATTTGATGAAATCAATTAAAGATAAAATTGATTCATTTAATGATGGATCTGAGAGCATCAATGGTCAAGACGTGAGGGATGTAAGTATAGCTTCCAAGGACATGATGCTATCTGTAAAAGACATGGTAAATGAGATTACGTTGTGTATTGAAGCATCCAAAAAATCAGTAATTGTCCGTAACGTCAATCATACCATTACCGAAGTAGCAGACATATCCAAGATGGTTACATAATATTCCCAACATTGGATGCTATTTTGTTATTTCGCAGCAAGTATGGTAGACTTTTCACTAGTAATTTTTTTAATCATATGAGTAGATTGTTTTAAATCTTGAATTGAGATTGTTTCGGTTTTTTTATCTTTAATGAAACAATAAACGCACAAACAATTATTGCGATTGCAAAGTACATTACTGCAACATAGTCAAAGACAAATGCAATACTTCCTGCAGTAACTGGTCCAATTACGGTTGCAATCGATAGAGTCGAGCTAAATATTCCAGTTGATGTGGAACGGGGATTGTTTTCCATCAGGTGAAAATTTCCGCCAATGAACAAAAATGCCCAAGTTCCACCTACCAATGCCATAAACGGCATTGCCATCCACCAGTCAGTGATTAGAGCTAACCCTACAAAGACAAATGTTGTGCAACCTATCCCAATCTTGAACTTTGTCACATTTGAAATTCTTATCTTGCTTGCCATCAAATTCATCAGGATAAATGCAGTCAGTGTGTTTGCAACATAGACTATTGAAATCTCATAGAGTTCAGCTCCCAGTTTCTCCATTAGCATGATTGGAAGAATGGTCCACACTGATGCTGCACCAATGTGCCTTAGCAGCAAAGACAAGAACAGAAATCTGTTTTTTGAGATGACTCTTTTTGTGGTTCCTGGTTTCAACTCTTTTTCTTGCGGCGGGTTTGGCATCTTTATCGTAAACAAAAACCCAATCACAAATGACGCGGCACTGATCAGGAAAATCAGCTTTAGGTCATTTGCAAAGCCAGCAGCGGCAATTCCTGCCAGCCATCCCAGGGCATGAAATGAGATTACTGTGGCTGCGCGCTTTTTTTCATGGTTTGCTTCATATGCGTAGGCTATCATTGCAGGAATCATTATTCCGCTTGCAACCCCAGCTACAATTCTTACTAGAAACAACATGCTAATGTCTTCTGCAAAGTAGTGCAGGCCAAAGGCTACTGCACACCCAATAAACCCAATCTTGATAAATTTGAGCCTGGTTCCCTTTTTGTCTGAATGTCTTCCAAAATAAATCTCAGACAAAATCTGCGCAAAACTAAATGATGCAACAAGCAGCCCTATCTCAAAAATAGAGTCAGTAACCCCTTTTGCAATTATTGGCATGAACACAAAAACTATGGAAATTCCAGCATGTTGAAAAAATGTGGCACTACGGACTAGATTGTTTACTTGAATCTTTTGCATAAATGTACAGAAAAATTACATGCTACCTAATTTCAACATACGTTTCACTAGATTGACATGATTATTTTTCTCAAAAGAGTTAAACTCTCCAAAATCGTCTCAAAAACAAAATGACTACCAAAAAACTATTCCTTGATGCACTAGAAAACCAAATCTTGCTTTTTGATGGTGCAATGGGGACTGAGATTCAAAAGTATAATCCAAAACCTGAAGACTTTCCAAATAACCAAGACGGCTTCAATGACGGTTTGGTATTAACACATCCTGAGTGGATTAAACAGATTCATAAAAATTATCTAGATGCAGGAGCTGATTGTATTGAAACAAATTCCTTTGGCTCTAACAAAATAAAACTAGACGAGTATGGCTATGGTGATCAAACCGTAGAGTTTAACAAAAAGATTGCAGAGATTGCAGTTGAGGCCTGCTCTAAATACACTGAGAAACCAAGATATGCTATAGGTTCAATGGGGCCATCCGGATATCTTCCAAGCTCAAATGATCCTGATTTGGGACAAAAGCCCCTTGATGAAATCAGAGATGCGTTTGAGCTTCAAGCACAAGGATTGATTCTAGGAAAGGTTGATGCACTGCTAATTGAAACAAGCCAGGATATCTTAGAAGTCAAACTAGTCATTGAGGCATGCCATGAAGCAATGGAAAAAACTGGAAAAAAGATTCCAATAATTGCAAACACCACACTGGATCAATATGGAAAGATGCTGCTTGGAACAAACATTCAAGCCGCATACACAACTATTTCAGATATGGGAATTGACGTCTTTGGTTTAAACTGCTCAACGGGACCCATTGAAATGACTCCCAGTGTAAGGTGGCTTGATGAACAAAATGAGCATAACTTGTTGGTAGTCCCAAATGCAGGAATGCCTGAAAACCAGGGAGGCCAGGCAGTCTACAAGATGACTCCTGAAAAAATGGGAGCAGCACTAGGAGATTTTCTTGAACGATTCAAAAAGGTTCGAATAATTGGTGGTTGCTGCGGGACAAACCCACAACATATTGCTGCTCTACGTAAAGTAATTGACGAAAAAGACAACTCTGTAGAGGGTTAAGTATTTACAAAAACTCTGGATATTTTATTACATTGACTGTTCCAAGAATCAGCTCTGCATTAAAAGCCGTAGAACTAAAACAGATTCCTGCCCCCTTGATAATTGGCGAGAGAATAAACACACAGGGTTCCCGCAAAGCCAAGCGACTTGTACTTGATGATGACTATGACGGTTTGATAGATTTGGCAAGAACTCAGGCAGAAGACGGCGCGCACTGCCTTGATGTTTGTGTAGCAACAACTGAGCGCTCTGATGAACATGACTTTATGCTAAATCTTGTAAAAAGATTAAGCTTAGAAATTGACGCGCCGCTGGTGATAGACTCTACTGATCCTGATGTGATCAAGGCAGCTGTTGCACAAATTCCTGGTAGGCCAATTATCAACTCCATTAATCTTGAAGGAGATGGAAGTAGGTTTGAAAAACTTGCGCCACTCATGGCAAAGTATGGTCTTCCTGCAATTGCTTTGTGTATTGGACCAAAAGGGATGGCAAAGACTCCTCAAGAAAAACTAGAGACTGCAGATCTGCTTTATGAGACGGGAAAAAAACATGGACTAAAAATTGAGCAGTTTATTTTTGATGTTCTGACATTTACACTTGCAACAGGCGAGGATGAGTTTCTTGATGCAGGAAAAAACACTCTTGAAGGAATCCGACTGGTCAAAGAAAAGTTTCCAAATTCTTTTACAACTTTGGGGCTAAGTAACATCAGTTTTGGTCTTCTTCCATATGCTAGAAAAATTCTCAACTCTGTTTTTTTATATCATGCAGTAAAGTCAGGGCTGGACACTGCGATTGTAAATGCAAAAGAGATTGTCCCATATGGGGAAATTGATCAAAAGGAAAAAAAACTGACAGAAGACCTAATCTTTAACACTAATTCAAATGCACTTTCAGAACTAATCTCATATTTTGAAAAGGCAGGACCTCAAGGTACTATTGCAAAAAAGGTAGATGTTGATGCATCTTGGCCTCCTGGTAAACGTGCAAACTTTAGAATCGTAAACAGACTCAAAGACGGAATACAAAATGATGTGGTATCTGCAATTGCTGAAAAAATAGGCAAAAGCAAAATTGTTTCAAATGATGACGGTGTCTTGTCACTTGACGTGCCACCAGAAGTTACTCATGACGGGGCCATCAGAACACTAAATGAGGACTTGCTTCCTGCAATGAAGGAAGTTGGCGACAAGTTTGGCTCAGGTGAGTTGATCCTGCCATTTGTTTTAAAATCTGCTGAGTGCATGAAGGTTGCAGTAGGGGAGCTGGAAAAATACCTAGTCAAAGAAGAAGACTCTAGTAAAGGAAAACTGGTTCTAGGAACAGTTTATGGAGACGTTCATGATATTGGAAAGAATCTAGTAAAGACAATCTTTCAA
>Ga0224508_10000127_pt1 | contig 78614 bp, 68 predicted proteins | sample SF_Jan12_sed_USG_4_FD_170157 | JGI IMG/M metagenome (GOLD analysis project Ga0224508, IMG submission 170157) | Sediment microbial communities from San Francisco Bay, California, United States - SF_Jan12_sed_USGS_21 | ecosystem: Environmental > Aquatic > Marine > Sediment | place: USA... | reverse complement strand
GCGCGCAGGATCTCGTCTTCGCCAACGCTTCGACATCGGACGACGTCTCGGTGGTGATGGGGCTGGGGGACGGCAGCTTTTCCGCCGAGCGGCACTTCAACGCGGGGCAGGGCCCCCGCTCGGTCGCGGTGGGTGATTTCGACGACGACGGCGCACAGGACCTCGCCGTGACGAACGATGGGTCCTGGAGTGCCGTCGCGGTGCTGCTGGGCGTGGGCGACGGCAGCTTTTCCACGGACCAGCGCTTCGATGTCGGGGACGAACCGCAATCGGTCGCGGTGGGTGACTTCGACGACGATGGCGTGCCGGACCTCGCCGTCGCAAACCCGCATTCGGACGACGTCTCGGTGCTGCTGGGTCTGGGTGACGGCAGCTTCGCCATGGAGCAACGCTTCAGCGTCGGCGGGTTCCCGGACTCGGTCGCCGTCGGCGACCTCGACGGTGACGGCGTACCGGACCTCGCCGTGGCAAACGCCGCCTCGGACGATGTTTCAATCCTGCTGGGGTTGGGCGGCGGAAACTTTGCCGTTGAGCGACGGTTCACAGCGGGCGACGGACCGCTCTCGGTCGCATTGGGTGACTTCGATGGCGATCAGGTGGCGGACCTCGCCGTGACAAATTTCACATCGGACGACCTCTCGATATTGCTGGGCGTGGGCGACGGCAGCTTCGGTTCGGAGCAGCGGATCGGCCTTGGGAACGCTCCAGTTTCGGTTGCCGTCCGTGACTTCGACGGCGATGACGCGCAGGACCTCGTCGTGGCAAACCACTTCTCTCACGACGTATCGGTCCTACTCGGGCTGGGCGACGGCAGCTTCGCGCCTGAGCAGCGCCTGAACGTGGGGGCCTATCCAAGCTCGGTCGTGGTCGGTGACTTCGACGACGATGGCGTGCCGGATCTCGCCGTGACGAACGACGGCACGAGCGACGTATCGGTGCTGATGGGTCTGGGGGATGGCAGCTTTGCCGCCGAACGACGCTTCGCCGGTCGCGGGGACCCGTTATCGGTCGCGGTGGGTGACTTTGACGGCGATGGGCTGCAGGACCTCGCCACGGCGAACTCGGACTCACAAGACGTCTCGGTGCGGCTGGGGTTGGGGACCGGCGACTTCGGAGCGGCTCAGCACTTCGGCACCGGGGACTTCACGTATTCGATCGCGGTAGGTGACTTCAACTGCGATGGCGCGCAGGATCTCGCCGTGGTGAACAAGAGATCGGACGACGTATCCATCCTGATCAATCAACGTGAGGTGGTCCTGTCGATCGAAATCGACATCAAGCCGGGCAGCGACTCCAACAGCGTTAACCCTCGTAGCCGCGGGGTGATTCCCGTCGCGATTCTCGGCAACGACACGTTCTCGGTCTCCGACATCGACGTGACGACGCTGCGCTTCGGTCCGGGAGAAGCGCCCATTGCTCACGGTCTGAACGGTCCCCTGCCCCACGGCGATCACCTGCAGGATGTGAACCACGACGGCTTCATGGACCTGCTCACCCACTATCGCACCCGTGAATCCCATATCGTCTGCGGCGACGAGTCGGTGACGCTTGTCGGCGCGACCGCCGACGGTCAACGGTTCGAAGGGTCGGACGCGATCGGCACCGTGGGTTGCCGAGGGCGGTGACCGCCGGAGCACCATGAAGAGCTGTACTTCCGGCGGCGTTACTTTCGGGGTGCTGAAGCGGCTGAACCCACCTGAGGAGGAGCGTCAGCTCTCCGAGCGACAACGACACGGCGGGAGTCTGTCATGAGCCCTGCGAGGCGAGCACCATCTGTTCGGCCTTCCGCATCAACTCGCGTGCACCGTCCAGGCCCACGGCGTAGTCGACGATGGTGCCATCGCCGTCGACCAGTGCGGTGCGAGGGATCCCGAGGACCTGGAAGGCTCGATACAGGTCGTCCTCAGCGGTGATCGCTACCGGGAACGTAAACGCACGCTTGCGCGCGAACTTCGCAGAGCTCTCCCGCACTTGTCTGCGCTTCTCGGGCTCGGTCGATTCCCCGTAGCGCGTGATCGCCACCACCGACAGACCACGCTCGCGGTGCTTCCGGTAAAGCTCGTCGAGCTCCTCCAATTCGACGTAGCACGGCGAGCACCAGGTGGCCCAGAACGCGACGATCGTCGCCGGTCCAGCGTATGAGGCGGCGGCCGCCAGCGCTTGTGAATCGGTGTTGAGCGGTTCGAGACCGACCAGCGCGGGGGCCTGGGTGCCGCCCAGCAACTCGAACGTTCGCGTCTGCGCTCGTGCTTGAGATTCTCGGACGATGTTCTGCTGGTACAGCCACCCCGCCACCGGCAAGGCCGCTCCGACCAGCAGCAGTAAAGCCCACGGCGCGGCTCGTACGGTCGCCCGGCTGCGCCACAGATTGAACCATCCCAGCGCCAGGCAGATGCCCCCGAAGACCAGTGGGAAGTTCATGATGGAGTTGAACATGCCGAAGGCGGCCAGCCCGCCCACGATCGCCATCGCTACGAACAACTGAACAGTCGACCTGCCTAGCGCGGGTGGCTTCACATCTTTGTCCGACGGCGTCATGGGGTAATCGTATCCAAGTCGGGCGAGAAACGAAAATCCCGGCATCTCTCCCTGCTGAAAAGCGGGACGTGTACCCAAGAGGGGTTTCGGGGACACGTTTCAGTTCGAGCGGTGCTCTCGCCGACTCGTCAAATCTTGACACGTGATTTCGAGTTATCTTTCGGAAACCGTTAGCGGACTCAACCGCGGAGTCTTCCGGGAAATCGGCGTAGAGTGGATCCGGTCCTGGCCTCTCGCACAGCGATCCCGCTTGTCGCCGAGAGTCAAATGCACTACATTGTAGTACATGGGAAAATCCGAAGTGTATAGCTGGCGCGTCGATCCGGAGTTGAAGTCCGCTCTGGAAGAAGCGGCGCGTGCCGAGCAGATGACCGTGTCGAAGCTCCTCGACAGCATCGTCGCCGCCTGGCTGGAACAGGCAGACTCTAATGGCGACCAAGAGGCGATCCAGCGACGCCTGCATAGAGCCGCGACCAAGACACTCGGAAAGATCCACGGAGGGGATCCCCGTCGAGCCGAGCGGTCTCGACAGTTGGTCAGAAAGCGACTGAACAAGCGCCGTGCAGGCTAAGGGACTCATCGACACCGGTGCCATCCTGGCTCTTCTGGACGCTGACGACCGCTGGCACGACCGCTGTCGAGAAGCCTTCACCTCTTTGCGTCTGCCCCTGGCGACGACCGGCGCAGTCCTGGCCGAGGTGTTTCACCTGCTCGGCGACAACCAGAGAGATGTTGCGGCGGCCTGGCGTTTTGTACGCTCGGGCGCGGTGACCTTGCTGTCGATCACCGACGCGGATAGCGCCGCGTTGGAAGAGCTGATGAAACGATACCGCAACCGACCCATGGACTTCGCTGACGCAACCCTCGTGCGTGTGGCAGAACGCGAGGCCGTGTCCACCATCCTCACCATCGATCACAACGATTTCGAGACGTACAGGATCGGAAAGAGGACCCGGTTTCGGATCGCACCGGCTCGGTAGAGCGCAATCGGTACTGAGAGACGCGGTTCGAGATTGTGCGCGGAGACGGCGATCTGGTATCCTCTGCAAACACGGCACAGAGAGCGGGAATAGCTCAGTTGGTAGAGCATCAGCTTCCCAAGCTGAGGGTCGCCGGTTCGAACCCGGTTTCCCGCTCCAGTCAAATCGGAAACCCACGCCTCTACGTAGATGCAACGACGGCGCGACCGGTTGAATTGGCCTAGCATGTAAAGATGAGCGAGGGCCGCAACATCGAGCCATCGGCGACGCCGGAGCCCGTGGCGGGCAACTACTTCGTCTCCGCCTACCCCCCGTTTTCCTGCTGGCAACCCGATCAGACCGATCGGTTTCTTCAAACGCTCGAGACTCCCGCAACCCCGGACCCGTTCGGGCTCTACGTCCACATCCCCTTCTGCATCCACCGCTGCCGTTACTGCTATTACATGGCGCACGACGGGCGGCTGCAGGAGATGGGCGACTACCTCTCGGCGGTGGAACACGAGTTCTCGAGCTACATGAGCAAGCCCGCTATGGATGGGCGTCCTCTGTCGTTCGTCTACTTCGGTGGCGGAACGCCCTCGCTGCTGTCGCTCTCGCAGTTGGAGCGGCTATTCGGCAACCTCCAGGCGACCGCACCCTGGGACGCGGTCGAGGAGGCGACGTTCGAGTGCGCACCCCGTAGCGTGACAGAGGAGAAGCTGCGTTTCTTGCGCGCGGCGGGGATCACGCGGCTCAGCCTGGGCGTGCAACAACTCGACGACACTGTGTTGCGTGACAACGATCGTTCGCACGGCGTGGACGACGTCCTGCGTGCTTACGATAGGGTTCAACGCGTCGGCTTCGACGTCGTCAATCTGGATCTCATCGTGGGACTGGTCGGTGAAACGGAACAGTCATTTTTCGACAGCCTTTCACGCATCATCGATCTGGCGCCCGACAGCGTGACGATCTACCAGCTCGAGATCCCCTTCAATACACCGCTGTTTCGCTCGCTGCGCGAGGACTCGTTGGAGTCGGTGCCGGCGGATTGGGCGACGAAGCGAGATCGGTTGAAGCGCGCTTTCGTGGCGCTCGAGCAGGCGGGCTATTCGATCACCACCGCATACAGCGCGGTGCGTGACCGCGAGAAATGCCGCTTCGTCTACCAGGATGCGCAGTACCGTGGGACGGACCTGCTGGGCATCGGCGTCTCGTCATTTTCTTACCTGGGTGGGATGCATCAGCAGAACGAAACGCGGCTGACCAGCTACGTAGAAGCCCTCAACGCGGGTCAACTGCCGCTGGGAAGAGCCTACGAGTTGAACGCGGCCGAGAAATGGCTGCGCGAGTTCGTGCTGCAACTCAAGCTGGGAACGGTCGATACCGCGGGACTCTGCGCCAAGTACGGGATCGATGCGCCGGATCGTCTCTCGACGACCCTGGAACGGTTCCGGGCGAAGGGCTGGTTGACCGTTCATGCCGACCGGATCGCGCTGACACGCGCCGGATTGCTACGGGTCGATCGGATGATCCCCGAGTTCTACCTGCCCCAGCACCGCACGGGTCGGTACAGCTGAGACGGCGCCGGGAGCGACGCCGTCCCACCTCTCCAACTACTTCAACGTAAGCAACACCGTCGACATCGCGTTCGCACCGGTCACCGCGTGATCGTGAGCCTCGACGGCCTCGATCTCGAACACCTTGCCCGTCTCGATGGTTCGCTCGGTATCTTCACCACCCTCGCGATAGGTCATCGTTCCACCGACGATGACGAACGCGATCTGGCCACCGGGGTGTCCATGCTCCCCGGACCAGACACCGGGTTCGAAGGTCATCGCCTGGACGATGACACGATCGTTCTCGAGGACGACGTTGGTCGGCGTGCCGGCGTACTCCTGCGCGACACCGGTACCGCTGGCCTCGCCCGGAGCTAACGTCACCAGCAGGAACCCGGCGTCTCCCTCGATTGAGCCGGCGTGGTCATGGGATTCGATCGCCGGCACTTCCCAGACCTCTCCCTGGGCGAACGAGCGGTCGGTCTCCTCGTCGCCCACTCGGTAGTCGGTGGTTCCCGCCTGCAGCGCGATGACGACCTGGCCGCCTTCGTGGGTATGCTCACCGGACCATTCGCCCGCGGCGGAGGTCAGGTGTTGGACGATCATCTGGTCGTTCTCGAACACGACGTCCGATGACAGGTTGGGGTATGCCTGACGTACGGCGCTAGTGACTTCGGGCTCGGCATATCCCGCGGCAGTTTCCGCTTCGGCCGGTTTCTCGGACACACAGGCAACGCCGGCAACCATCAGAACAAGAACCGCGAACCCGACAAAAAGTAATGGCTTCATTATTCAGTCTCCAGAATTTCTCGATCCGACGTCCCTTCATAGCACACGCCATCCCGTTTTCCCCCGGAATACACGCCCCATTGCCTGCCCCCAATCGAAGGCACTAGGTTTTTCGAAGGACCATGGGTCAAAAACCGTACAGGCAGTTCGGACGATTGGATGGTTCGCATCCGTTCAAGAGTGCCGTCCCCGACGGATTCGTCGACTATGCGGCGCGGCGGATCCCGGATGGCAAGGTCGTCTGGTTCAACTTCCAACTGGCCCGAGAGACCGGTCTCATCCCGTCGTCCCACCCCGCTCGGCTGAACGGGAAGCTGCGACAGGCGATCCTGGATACGTTCTGTCTTACCATTATTAATGAGTACGACCTGGAGCGTGGGGACGCGTACGAACGGGATCGTCTCCCCGGTCGCTACATGGCGACCCGCTATCTTCAGCTCCAGCATCCGGATCGCAGCGGCCGGACCTCCGGCGACGGGCGTGGGATCTGGAACGGCACGCTCTCCCATCGCGGGACCCGGTGGGACTTCTCCAGTAGCGGCACCGGTGTCACCCGACTCTGTCCCGCCACCGCGGAACAGGGACGGTTCTTCAAGACCGGTAGCCGGCTCGCCTCCTACGGTTGCGGCACGACGACACTCATGGAGGGTCTCTCATCGGCCTTGATGAGTGAGACATTCCATCGCAACGGGATGTCGACGGAGAGAGTGTTGGCGGTGATCGAACTGCCCAACGGTTACGGGATCACGGTCCGGGCGGCGAAGAACCTCGTTCGTCCGTCTCATCTGTTTGGTTGGCTCAAGCAGAACGACCTGGCTGGGCTCCGTGGGGTGACCGACCTGACCATCGAGCGTCAGGTTGCCAACGGCGAGTTGCCGCAGAGCCGTGGCTCCCGGCGGTATCGTCGTTGGGCCGAACGGGTCGCCGAGGACTTCGGTCGATCCATCGCACGATTCGAGACCGACTATATTTTCTGCTGGTTGGACTGGGATGGCGACAACTGCCTGATCGACGCCGGCATCATCGACTATGGTTCGGTCCGTCAGTTCGGTCTCTACCACCGGGAGTACCGCTTCGACGATGGGCCCCGATGGTCCACGTCGTTGGCCGAACAGCGTCGTAAGGCTCGTTACATCGTTCAGACCTTCGCGCAGATTCGCGACTATTTGATCGAGGGCACGAAGCGACCGATCCGTGAGTTTTCAAAGGATCCGCTGGTAACTCGTTTCGACGAGACCTACGACGCCCACCGGCGCTTGCTGTTGCTGAGAAATACCGGGCTTCCCGAATCGGCGTGCCGTCAGTTGTTGAAGCACGATGCCGACGCCGTCGAACGGTTCCGCAAGGCCCACGCCTACTTCGAGCGAGCCCAGACGGCCCGGGGGCCGGTGAAGGTGGGCGACGGTCTGAACTGGAACGCCATCTTCAGCACCCGAGACCTGTTGCGAGAGCTGCCGGCTCAACTGTTGAGTGCGGGTGAAGCGTTTTCGCCGGAGCGCTTCCTGCGGGTCGGGGCGAGTACCTATGCCAACCGCAACGATCGCCGCCCGACGAGGGCACGTCGACGGAGGGCGTCAGAGTTCCAGAGAGCCTACACGGACCTGATCCAACGGGCAGCGCGGCACTCCAGGATGTCGGTCCCGCATCTGCTGTCGGAGGTCGCCCATCGATCGGCTTCGATCAATCGCTTCGATCGTATTACCGGGGATACGGTGTTGTACGCGACGAAACGTCTCGTCCGCGCCCGACGACGACTATCGGAGCGAGAAATGCACGGCGTCGTTGAACAGTTTCTATCGTCCCAATCCAATGTGCGCGTAGAGACGTCGATCAAGAGTCCCGATGCAAAGCGGGTGTTTGACTCTCTACTGGAGCTGGCGGCGGAACTTCGCTACGGGCTGTGATCGACTAGAACCGTCGCGACACGGCACCACCGACACGTAGGATGAACCCCTCACCTACATCTGCGCCGTCGGTGTGGACGTTCCACTCGACACCCAGGCTGACGATGGGTTCGAAGTTCCAACGATTCTGCTTTCCGAACGGCATTCGGTAGCCCAGTTCCGCCGTGGGCTGGAGGACGGTGATGTCGGTCGTGCCGCGGGTCTCCATCATCGTTCCGGGATCGTCGATCCAGTCGATCTCCATGAACCACAGATCGACAAGGGCACCGGCAAACCAGCCGCGGTCTGTATCCTTCAGCATCTTGCGCCAACCGACGGACGCGCCGATGCCGTCGCCTTCTTCATCATCGCGGTCGCCGTTGTCGTCCCGGTCGGTGCTGTTGTGACCGACGCGCAGGGTGAGCCACTGCCCATCGCCACGAAACGGCATCTTGCCGGTCACGGCGGTAATCACGCCGGTGGGATAGACCTCGGCTGCGAGGCCGATCTCCTTCTCGCCATCGGCGGATGCGACGAGGGAGACAGAGAGCAAGACGAAAGCCAGCAAGACAGGGCAAATCTTATTCATGACCCCAGAGTAGCGGCTGTTGGCACCGTGAACCAGAACTTTGAAAACGGACCCAACGCTTCTTAGGGCCCACACGTATGGAAGGTGTGTGGAGCAAGCGTTGACCATCGACGGGCAATCGACCCCCGACACCCAGACTCGCGGCCTCGCGGTCGAAGAGCTGGGAACCCTGTTCGACCGGCAATACCGCCGTCTCTACGCCCTGGCCCGACGACTCTGCCATGACGGCGACGAGGCCCAGGATCTGGTCCAGGAGACCTTCCTACGGGCGGCCCGGAAGCTCGAGACGGTGCCCCGCGATACCGCTCATGCAGAGGCCTGGCTCGTGCGAGTGCTCGTCAATCTCAGCCGGGATCGCACACGTCGCCAGTCGGTCCGTCGTCGGCATGCGGCCGAGTTGATTCCCGGCCGTGAAGCGGAGGCCTCGGAATCGGAAGACGCTGCCGTGGCCCGCGTCACGGTGCACGCCGGTCTGAGTCGCCTGACAACCCGTCAACGAGCGGTCGTCGTGCTCCACGAACTGGAGGGCCTACCCACGGCCCGAATCGCAGAACTCCTCGGCATCCACCGGGTAACCGTGCGCTGGCATCTCTCTGCGGCGCGACGACAGCTGGCGAAGTGGCTGGGAGCGGCGACGGAAGGAACCACATGAAGAAACAAGATCGAGACGAACAACTACGTCGATGGCTCAGGGAGGGCGACCCCCTGACCGACGCCGCGGAACCAACCTCGGCCACGCGTGCGACCGTCGTCGAGGCGGCGAGGCAACAGGCCGCACGTCGGGAGTCCCCTGCCCTCCGGCTGGCCGCCGGCGGTCTCGTTGCGGCGACGACCGTTTTTCTTTTGCTGACCTGGATCGCTCTTCGAGTGCCCGACACGACAACGATGCCACCGCACACCGGTGAGATCGTCACACTCCCGACAGACTCGCAAGCACGCCAGGTCCAGTTCACGACCCCCGGTGGGACTCGGATCGTCTGGGTCCTGGACCCCAACTTTGAAATCTAAACCTCAGGAGAAACTGATGATCAAGAATCGCCAAGTCGTCGTCGTTCTGTTTATTGTGTTGCTGTTCGCCGGAAGCTGGACCACCACCGTCGCCAAAGACCGCAGCGGCCCGAGCCACCTATTTCAGATTGTTCTTCTTGTCGGCGATCATGATGGCGAGACCGAACTGAAGGACGTCCCGCCGAACGTGCTTCCCGCCGTCGATGACGTCCGCCAGTTCTTGACCTATAAACACTACCGTTTTGTCGACAGCGCCGTCATGCGTAGCAACGGTAAGGCAGAGGTCTCGATGACGGGCCCCGAGAATCAACAGATCGATGTCAAGTTCGCATTCCATCTCGCCCAGGTCGACGAAGCAGGCAAGCGAAAGATCCAGGTGCGATCGTTCGAGGTCGGCGCGATCGACGCGCCGCCGAACGATCAAGGCTGGCATGGCGTTCTGGAAACGTCCTTCGGCGTCGACGCGGGAGAAACGATCGTCGTCGGCTCTTCCAAGCTGAACGGCTCCGATCGTGCCCTGATCGTCCTCTTTACCGCGGTCCGCTAGGGAAATCGCTGAATATCGCTCTCGACCGGGGCTACAGCCCCGGCGGCCTGCGGTGGAGGGTCGCCTGCTCGTAGGCGTAGGCTAACTGAATCAGCGTCTCCTCGGAGTAGGCCGTCCCGATGAACGAGATTCCCACCGGCAAGTCGAAGACGAAGCCGGCGGGGACGGTGATGTTGGCGTAGCCGCTGACGGCCGCGTAGGACGAGCTGCTGACGCTGTAGTGGTCACCATTGACGTGATCCGTCGGCCAAGTCGGGCCATTGGTCGGTGCCACCAACGCGACCAGGTCGTGCTTCGCCAGAGCGTCGTCGATACCGCTGCGGGAGATTCGTTTACTGGTCGCCAGTGCGTCGAGATAGGCCTGATCCGTCAACGGCCCCTTTTCTACCGCAAGCTCCATGATCTCCTGGCCAAAGAACGGCATGACTCGGTCGGCATGTTCCGTGTTGAACGCCATGATCTCCGTCATCGTCTTGAACGGCGCATCCGTCGCGGCGAGATAGGCGTTGAGGTCGGCCTTGAATTCGTAGAGCAGGACCTCGTATTCGGCGTCGCCCATGCCGTCGGTCTCAATCTCGATCGAGTCCACGATCACGGCGCCTCGATCTCTCAGGGTCTGAATCGCGTCCTCGAACAGTTGATCGAGATACGGATTACTGCCCGCGCCGAAGTAGGAGCGAAGGACACCGATCCGCTTCCCCTGCAACGCGTCATCGCTCAGGTTTGCGGCGTAGTCCACGAGGGTGTCCGAGCGATCTTCCGCCGCCGGATCGGCGCGATCGACGGCACTCATGACGGTCAACATCGTCGCCGCGTCGCGGACGGTCCGTGCCATCGGCCCGGCCGTATCCTGACTGTGAGCCAACGGGATGATCCCACCCCGGCTGACGAGGCCCAGGGTCGGCTTGATGCCGACGATGCCGTTGATCCCCGACGGGCACATGACCGAGCCGTCGGTCTCGGTTCCGACCGCAAGCACGGCCAGGTTGGCGGAGACGGCAACACCCGAACCGGCGGACGAGCCACACGGGTTTCGGCCGGGGTCATACGCATTGCGCGTCTGGCCGCCGATGCTGCTCCAGCCACTCGACGAGCGTGTCGAGCGGAAGTTGGCCCACTCGCTGAGATTGGTCTTTGCCAGGACGACGGCCCCGGCCTCACGCAGGCGGGCGACATGAAACGCGTCGCTTGCGACGTGATGGTCCGCCAGGGCCAACGAGCCGGCCGACGTCGCCATCGCATCGCCCGTTCCGATGTTGGCCTTGAGGACGACCGGAATCCCGTGTAGCGGACCTCGTGGCCCGTTCTCGTCTCGTTCCTGGTCCAGTGCCTCGGCGATGGACCGGGCATCGGGGTTGATCTCGATGATCGAGCGAAGCTCCGGGCCGCTGTGGTCGATGGACTCGATGCGTTGCAGGTAGTAATCGACCAGCTGAACGGCGGTCAATGCCCCACTCTCCATCTCTGCCTGGAGTTGGGCGATATCGAACTCCGCGTAGTCGGCAGACTCTTCCTCGCGCACCGGGGCGCAGGAGAGTGACATCCCTACGATGACGGCAGTGAGAAGCACAAGTCGTTTCATGTTGCCGGCCCCCTGTTAGAACTGGAAGTAGATGAACTGTTGGACGTCCCGTAAGAACAGAATCACCATCGCGATCATGATCGCGTTCCCACCGGTCGCCACGACGAATCGAATCGGCGTCGGAACGGCGAAGGTTCGTAGTCGGAGGAGCCCCGCGACGACAAGAAGCCCGGCGAAGTACAGGAACGTCATCAGATAGTTGTTCTCGCGCATCGCCATAGTGGTCAACGCCGTGGGATCGAACGCCCGCAACACCATCTGGAACGCTTGATCCAGCGTCGGTGCACGGAAGAAGATCCAACCGAGCATCGCGAAGGCGGTCGTCAACGACCACCCACCCAACACGACGATCGCCTTCGGAAGCTTCGGTGGGCGACGCATGAGAAGTCGATAGACGATGATCATCGAGGCGTGCCACAGACCCCACACCGCGAAGCGCCATGCCGCCCCGTGCCACAGACCCATGATGAACCAGGTCAACAACAACGCGACGTTGGAGCGCACGAACGAGATCTTCTCCGTCGCCTCGCGGGCCTCGATGCCTCCGGTCGAGGCACCTCGGAATCGCGCGCCCTGCAACGGCAGGTAGAGATAGTCCCGAATCCACGCACTCAGCGAGATGTGCCAGCGTTTCCAGAAATCCCGTGGAGACACCGCCAGATAGGGCCAGTTGAAGTTCTGTGGGAAGTTGAATCCCAGCACCCGAGCAGACCCCACCGCGATCTGCGAGTAACCGGAGAAGTCGAAGTAGATCTGCAGTCCGAACGCGAAGGCCAACGTCCAGGAATCGATCGTTCCCATCTGTGCCACCGGAAGCCCGTATCCATAGTCGACGACGCTCGAGATCGTGTCAGCCAGAACGACTTTCTTGAACAGTCCCTGCAGGATCTCCTCGAGGCCACGAACGACCTCGCCCGCGTTGGCGCGACGATGATTCTGCAACTGGGGCAAGACCTCGTGGGCCCGCAAGACCGGGCCGGCGACCAGCTGTGGCCAGAACATCACGTAGGTCAGGAACAGCGGGAAGTTATTGACCGGCGTCTGTATCCGCCGAAAGACATCGATCGAATAGCTGATGGTCTGAAACGTGTAGAAGCTGATCCCGAGGGGCAGGATGATGTTGGGCAGGGAGATTGCGAACGACATCCCCAGCAGCTCGCCCACACTCTGAGTGCTACCGACAATGAAATAGGTGTACTTGAAGAAGACCAGCAGCCCGAGATTCAGCGTCAGACTGATGACGAGGAACGTCTTGCGAACGCGCTCGTTGGTGGACGCATGGATCCCGTGGGCCGCGAAGAAATCCACGACGGCGCTGAACACCACAAGCAACGTGAAATCGATGCGCCAGAACGAATAGAACGTCAGGCTGCCGACCAGGAAGATCCCGCGACGCAGCCACGCCGGACTCATCGCCACCAGCGGCAGCGCCAGCAGCATCATCGCGATATAGGTGAGGGAATTGAACAGCACCGCGTTACTCGAGATGCCGCTGGATGAGTTCGGCGATCCGTCGTCCCAGGATCACGTGCCCGTCTTCGCGGAAGTGCATGAAGTCGATCTGACCGCTCTTGCTGTACTCGCCCCACAGTTCATCGGGCACCAGCCGATCGAGATCCTCAAACACGACGCCTGGCCGATCCGCCATCGCATCGGCGATCGTTGTCTTCCAGCGCTCGTAGGCGGCGATCTCGTAGGGTGGATCGGGGTTCCAGCGCAACGGGACGATATAGACCACGACCGGGATGCCCTCGACCTTCGCACGATCCAGAAGCTCCCAGAGCGTGGCCATGTTTCGCTGATAGCGAATGGGGATCATCTTTCGCTTAGACGTCGCCTTGATTCCGAACGCCGTATTGCGAAGACGATAGATGTCGGTCTGGAATCGGGCCCGGGCCCCGGAACGCTCGCGCCACAACGACCAATTAGCGGAGAGACGACCCTCTAGATAGGTATCGACCCGATCCTGCCAGGACTCTCGGACTGCGCTGTCCCCGTAGCCACCGCTCCCCTGTGCGTCGGCGTCATCCGGCAAACGATCCGCCATGAGAGTCGCGAGTCGCTCGGCCTGGACGCCCTGGGTCTGCAGCGTCGCGAGTAACGTCGAATTGGCCAGTTCGTCGAGCTCGGGGCGAAGGCCGTCTTCGCGAAGATCGTCATACACGAGAGACAGGATCAACACATCCGGTCGACGACGGGCCAGAGCCCATTCGAAGACGAAGCGATGCTCTTGCAGACTTGCGTTCGGTAGCGACAGACTCCACAACGGCAAGTTCAGTTGCTCCGAGGCATACTCGGCAGCCGTTCGCGAGCCCTCGACACCGGCGTTGATCGCGTGCATCTGGGAATTGCCGAGCCAGAGCCCCTCCGGCCCGTCCCACCAGGACTGCGTATCCGACGCCGCCAGGAGCGTGGACGCATAGTTCGGGATCGTGTGGGCACCGCTTAGCTGCCCCTCAAACTGCGCCCGGCGTGGAAGCGTGTCCTCGCCAAGCGCGAACTGGGCCGCCTCGAGACGCTGCTTCTGTAGGTGGTTGACGTAGGCCAGCGCCAGCAGGAATCCGAGCGCCAGCGCCACAGCTCGGGCGAACCATTCGGCCTTTGTTTCCGACCCTTCGCTCATGCGCTACCCACACTCCGGCCAGAACCCAGGTCTACGGCGCGATAAATATACAGTACGATCGCTCGCGGGAACATGAGGACTTCTAGCTCTTCCCTTCGCTTTCCAACTCCACCCCGAGACCGTCGGCGATCCGGTTGACGAACGCGTAGTAGGCGGTGATCGCGCAGATATCGTGGATCGCGCGATCGTCAAACCCGACCCGTCGTAGACGCTTCACATCGGCGTCGATCACTTCGGCCGGAGTGCGGGTTAGCTTGGCCGCGTAGTCCAGCATCGCGAGATCTGCGGGGTCGAGAGAGGCGGTGGTGTGATCGGTCGTCAACGCTTCGATCAGCGAGTCCTGTGCGTTCTCATCGTGACCCTTGGCGACCAACAATCGACGGAGTCCCGCTCCGTGATGGTGCACTCAGTAATGGCACTCGTTGATGGCCGAGACCGTCACTCCGATAAGTTCCCGTTGGGTGCGACTGAGCGGCCCACGGGCATACATCAACTCGCGATAGAGGTCGTAGTGTTGCCGCATGATCCGTGAGTGGATCCCGTGGACCTGGAGTATGTTGTCCTGGTCGTCAACGCGATCGGCCTCGGGGATCGACGTCTCCGGAATGTAGTCGATGAAAGCCATCTCTCGTTCCTCCGCTTCGGTCGTCAGGGTTCCAGTTCGGGTGGGCGGCTCATGGCACCACCTGCATCGATTCCATTACACGGCCATTGGTCAGGTAGATCGAATGACCGTCCCAGGCGCCGTACTGTCCCGGATCCGACGGATCGAAGGCCACCGGCTCGTTCCCCCCGGTGAACGCGAAGTACCCGGAATACGATCCCGCACCGTCCCGGGTGGTGACATTGCACTCGAACAGGGTCCCCGCCCGCCTGCACCGGATCCCGACTCCGTCGCTTGCGGTCGTCAGCCACAGGTCCGCGGACCGCGGCGGCACGACCTGGGGCTCGGCGGTCGGGGCGACGCAAGCCGCCACCGTGGCCCACACGATCACGATGAGCGACTGGCTGATCGTTCGACGCATCCACTTTCCCTGCCGAAACACGCGGACAACCTAGAATACTGCAATCGCAGGAGCCTCTGGAAACAGGCGAATTCGCGTATGATAGCGGGTGATGAAGATGAAGGGGGGCGGGAAACCGCCCCTCTTTTTTTGTTCGTCGTGTCCTATGGAAGCCCCTTTCGGGCCACTAAGGGGGTGATGAGCATGTTAGAAGAGTCCACATTGATGCATACCCACGAAGGCAGGGCCGAGAGCGCTCTCCTGGAGCGCGAGCTGGAATCGTTCCACGACGCCAGCTTCGGCTGGGCACTGGCCTGCTGCGGGCGGGATCGAGACGCCGCGCAGGATGTCTTACAGACAGCCTACCTTCGTGTCATCGAGGGTCGCGCCCGATTCCTGGGCGACGCGACGCTTCGAACGTGGTTCTTCGGTGTGGTCCGCAAGGTCGCTGCGGAACGACGACGTCGTCATGCGGTCCGTGGTGCGGCGTTGCTGCGTTGGTTCGGTGGCACCCCGCAACCGCCGGTCGCAGCTACGCCCGAGACATCCACTACGGACGCGCAACGCAATGCGCTGCTGCATGACGGACTTGCCCGACTCTCGTCACGACAGCGAGAGCTTCTGCATCTCGTCTTCTATCAAGAACTGACCGTCGAGGAAGCGGCGAACGTTCTTGGCATCACCGTCGGCAGTGCGCGGACCCATTACGCACGCGGCAAGACTCGACTAAAAACCTGGCTCTCGGGGGCGGGAGTGGAACCATCATGAGCGAACAGAACAAACACAACGACGATCGGCCGTTGAAACAACTTTTCCGGGCCGCCCGACAGGACGACGAGGCTCAAGCCCCCGACTTCGATACGGTGCGTCGGGCGGCCCCGCCTGCGGCGACACCCTGGTGGCTCCGCGTCGTTCCGCGGCCGGCAGCTCTCGGGCTCATCGGGACGATGACCATCGCCACGGCGGCGTTGTGGCTGGGGGTGTTCCACCCGACCGATCAGCTCGTCGTCGGTAATCCGATCGGGAGCCCGGTTCCGGTCGAGAAGCAGATCGCTCCAACGGAAACGGTGACGGGTGGCGAACCTGTCCCGATCACCGGACCGGACGAATTCAAGAATGAGATTCGCTCAGAGCTGACGGCGGACGACAACCGTTCCCCGCAACCCGCAACACCGAACCCGGCACACCTCGAGTTCATCGCGCGGCAACTCGAGAAGGCGGCCCCCGTGCCCCGACCGGTTCAAGAGACGGTCGAGCGGAAGCTGAAGCGCCGCGAACCGAGTTCGTCCTCTTCGAACGTCGGCGACGAGTTAGCGGCGATGAACCAGGAGCTGGAATCTCTCGGTTATGTCGAGTCCTCTTCTCACCTGGTCGCGTCCTCGAAGTTCTCCGCCAATTACACCGCCGATCTACCGGTACAAGATCGCGTCTACCAGAGGACCATCACGTTGAATCCCGGAATCGTGATCGACGCCGATGGCGACGGGAATCCCAACATCAACGCCGAGTCCTACAACAGGTTCGAGGAAAACCGTTTTCAGTCCCCGGCCGACACGCCGCTCTCGACCTTCTCCATCGACGTCGATACGGCCTCCTACTCCAACGTGCGTCGCTTCCTCAACCAGGGGCGACGCCCTCCCGCCGACGCCGTACGCATCGAGGAGTTCATCAACTACTTCGATTACGACTATCCCGAGCCGACCGGTAACGCCCCGTTCTCGACGACCGTCGAGGTGGCCAGTTGCCCGTGGAATTCCGATCATCGCCTGGCGAGGATCGGCCTCCGTGGTCGCTCGGTCGATCGTGGTGACAATGCAGGTTCTAACCTCGTTTTCCTCATCGATGTCTCCGGCTCGATGAACTCCCGCGACAAGCTGCCGTTGTTGAAGGATGGCCTGGGCCTATTGGTGGATCAGTTGAACGCGCGCGATTCCGTCGCGATCGTCGTCTACGCCGGGAGCAGCGGATTGGTCTTGCCGCCGACACCGGGAAGCGACAACACGAGGATTCGCGACGCGCTCGGACGGCTGAATGCCGGCGGCAGCACCAACGGCGGTGAAGGCCTGAGACTGGCCTACCGACTGGCCCGCGAGAACTTCATCCCGGGTGGCGTCAACCGCGTGATCCTGGCCACCGACGGCGACTTCAACGTCGGCGTGACCGGTCACAGCGAACTGATCGACATCGTCAAGTCCGACGCCGACCGCGGCATCTTCATGACGGCCCTCGGGTTTGGCGGCGGCAATCTTCACGACGATCGACTCGAGGAGTTGGCCAATCGTGGTAACGGTCACTACGCGTACATCGACTCGATGGCGGAGGCCCGCAAGGTCCTGGTGGAGGAGATCGGTGGAACGCTGGTCACCATCGCCAAGGATGTGAAGATCCAGGTCGAGTTCAACCCGACCCAGGTCGCAGGCTACCGACTGATCGGCTACGAGAATCGCGCGCTGGCGGCTCGTGACTTCAACGACGACACCAAGGATGCCGGCGAGATCGGGGCCGGGCACACGGTGACGGCGTTGTACGAGATCGTTCCCGCAGGCCTACGTGTCCCCGGCGAGCCCACCGTCGATCCGTTGCGCTACGTGGAGGATGCCAACAAGCGACTCCGCCCCGATGACTCCCGAGGCCAGGAACTGTTCCATCTAAAGCTGCGCTACAAGCGTCCCGAGGGACACAAGAGCCGCTTGATCGAGGTACCGGTCCTGGACAACGGTCGCGACATGGCCGCAGCAACCGCCGACTTCAAGTTTGCCAGCGGCGTCGCGTTGTTTGGCATGCTGTTGCGGGGATCGGAGTTCAGCGGTGACGGAACGTTCCGCGATGTCGATCGACTGGCCATCGAGGGACGGGGCCGAGATCATGGCGAGCACCGCAGCGAGTTTCGTCGATTGGTTGCGAAGGCCTCGGAACAGCGCGACTAGAGCTGGTCCTTCATGACTCCGATCAAGACGTCGATGTCTTCCTCGGTCGTCTGCCAGTTGCAAACGGAAACCCGCAGCACGGTCTGGCCCTTCCACTCCGTCGTCCCGACCCAGCATTTCCCGTCACTCTGAATGCGTTCGGCGACCTCGGCGTGAAACGCGTCGAGGTCGTCGACGTCAGGTGGGCTGAATCGGACGAGCACCTGATTCAAGACGACGTCGTTCACAACCTGTCCCGACGGCAGTTTCTCTACTTCGCTGGCGACCCTCTGTGCTAGACCACAACAACGTTCGACGATCTCACGGATGCCAGACCGCCCCAACTCACGGATCGCGGCGTACAACACCAGGCCGCGCGCACGACGGGAGTTCTCCGGCACCCAGCTGGAACCGTCTCGACGCTGATCGGACTCTTCTCCGGTGTAAGCGCAACGTGCCGACTTGAAACGACGATGTTGGGCCGGGTCCTTGATGACCACGATGCCCGAGTCGTACGGGACGTTCAGCCACTTGTGTGCGTCGGTGGCCCAGGAGTCCGCACGATCCACTCCGTCGAGGCGTGTCGCCAACTTCGGCGACGCGGCGGCCCAGAGTCCGAAGGCACCATCGAGATGGATCCAGGCGTTCTGTTCTTTCAGTATGTCGGCAACGTCACCCACCGACTCGAACGCCCCCGTATTGACGTTGCCCGCTTGCAGCGAAACGATCAGCGGCGTCCCGGATCGGCTCTCGATTTCGGTTCGAAGGACCTCCAGGTCGATACGGCCCTCTTGATCGGAGGCGATCTCGCAAATCTGTCCCTCGCCGAACCCCAACATGCTCAACGAGGAGCGGACCGTCGCATGCCCACACTCGCTCATCAGCACCGTGACCTGTGGGGCGCCGAACAAGCCCTGACGCTCGACTTCCCAACCCGATACCCGCAACACGGCATCCCGGCCACAGCCGAGGGCCGTGAAGTTGGCCATCTGACAGCCGGTCACGAATCCCACCGATGCGTCGGTGGGCAGACCGAGAAGCTCGAGCAACCAACGGGCCGCGATGGTCTCGGCCGCTGCTGCCGCCGGCGATGTCAGATAGACCTGGGCGTTCTGGTCCCACGCCGAAGTCAGCCAGTCCGCCATCAGGCTGCCGTGGGTGGCGCCTCCGATGACAAACCCAAAGTGACGTGGGCCGGCGCTGGCCACGAGACCGTCATCGATGTCTCTAACAAGTTCGTCGATCACGACGTCTGCAGGTGTTCCGGTCTCGGGGAACGGACGTTCCATGTCTGGGGCCGTCGTCGTCCCACCGACATGCCGACCCGGCAACGACTCGAGGTAGTCGGCGGCGTGGTCGGCGATCTTGTGGAGATCGGAGCGTCGATCCGGGTTATCCGGCTGGTCCATGGGCCAAGCATACACCGGCCATGGGGCTAGATTTGTTCGGGATGCTCGACGGTTCGTTCGTTGCGAACGTTACCCGTGTTGAGGGTCGAAGCCGGCTCAAAGAGCAAGACGTGGGCTTCGGTTTCGGCAACGGGCTTGTGCTCGACACCGCGTGGCACGATGAAGCACTCCCCTTCCGCCAACTCAACCACTCGATCTCTGAGATGGATTACCAGGTGCCCGTGGAGTACCAGGAAGAACTCGTCCTCGTTCTCATGGTGGTGCCAGACGAACTCGCCTTTCAGTTTGGCGATCTTGACGTGTTGACCGTTCAGTTCGCCGAGGACTCGCGGGCTCCAGAACTCGGAAATCTGTTGAAGCTTCTCAGAGAGATTCACGCTTTCACCTCGTGGAGTCCATTTTTCTCCAGAGTGCCAGGCACATCGCGAGCACCGTCTGCAGGATCAAACCGGTCAGCGGGTAGATCGAGAAGAACTGCAGGTAGACCGCTGCGAAGAACACGGAGATGCCGAGAATCTTGATGACCGGCCGACCACCCACACCGGCAAGAAACGTCAGACCTAGGATGGTGGAAGCCGCGGCAGGGATCAGGAACAGTACGGGGAGCACTAGTCCTTCTTCGTTAGAAGCGCGGCGATTCCCCAGATCACCAGAACGAGGACAACAAGTGCAGCGATCGCGACGATCAGAGCAAATGAAAAGCGCACGTCAACTACGCTTCGCCTTCCCGCTCGGTCTCGTCGGTGTCGTCTTCCGACGTGTCCTTGTCGTCGCCTTCGTCTTCGTCGTTCTTACGACCCAGGTCCGAGAGGCGGAAGGTCGGCTGTGGCTCTGTGAAGCCTTCCTCGACGGTGCCGTGCTTCTTCATCCGCTTGCTGGCGGCTTTTTCAGACTTCTTGAGCTCTCGCTGACGCTTGAGTATGGACATTCGTGATCTTCTGGCCATCGAAACTCTCCTGCCGCATTCCTGAGGCACCGCAGTGCCTGATTCGGCGATGCCCTACGGGGATATGGGCATGGGGTGAGGGTACACGAAATCAGCCCCATTGTCCCGATCGGGCACCACCCGGGCTCCCTTGACAGGATCGTCGCCGCCCTCTAGCGTACCCCCAGGTTTCCGGTCGCAATCAATCGTACAGAAACGAGTTTTTGCCGTGCCGCTGCCGATGGCGAAGTGTCTAGACTTCGGCACAGATCCTGATCCGTGGTTGGGTCATGGTGCGGAAACTTGATGTTTGTGCCCCCGAAATCGGGGGCGAGGAGTTCGAGTTATGGGAACGAGATTGTACGTCGGTAACCTGCCCTTCAGTGCCGAAGAAGGCGCCGTCCGCTCGCTGTTCGAGCAGGGCGAGCGACAGGTCGAAGAAGTCCACCTTGTGATGGACCGCGAGACCGGACGCCCGCGTGGCTTCGGTTTCGTCGAAATGGGCAGCCGCGAAGATGCCGACGGAGCCATCAAGGATCTGGACGGATACCAGATGGACGGACGAGCGCTGAAAGTGAACGAGGCGCGCGAGCGCAACAGCGGCGGAGGCGGTGGCGGCGGTGGCCGTGGCCGTGGTGGATTCGGCGGCTACTAAGCTACCGAGCCTTCATTTGAAGCTTGCAAAGGGCGCCCGCAAGGGCGCCCTTTTTTTAGTCTTCGAGATCGTCGGCGTCGAGGGTATCCAGGTTCCGAAGCCGCCATTCGTGGAAGCCGAGGCCATCGTCGCCGTTGGCGCGGGCGACGTCCAGCGCCCTCACGTATTGCTCACGGGCGCGCGTGTAGTCGCCGGTGCGCTGGTACGCCTCGCCCAGACTGTCGTATCCGTTCGCGACGTCCGGAAATAGCTCGATGTTGTGTTGAAGATAGCCCTTGGCAATTTCAGCTTGACCGGGAAGCATGAACGCGTAACCAATATCGTTCAACATCTCCGGCGACGTTGGCGGCCACTCGGCCACGATGGTGTCGACGAACTCGGTCGCCTCATCGAACTTGTCGTTCTGCACCAACAGTCGGACGACTTGGGCGCAAAACGAATTGTCTGGACTCATCGAATACCCGGCCCGCTTGGACATCTCGCGGTAGTACGCAAGGAATGCGTCGACACCGCCATCCTCTTCGAAGGCCCTGGGGTGACTCAAACTCGGGTGGCCAATCTCTGTTTCGAGTTCGTTGACTCCGTGCGCGGCCAGGTAGGTCAACTCCAGGAGCTCCGTCCCGCGAAGGGGGCGAACGTTCGAGAGGATGATCATCGTCGTCCCCTCATCGTAGAGGGTGATCAGCGCGGCATGCCCGGCCAGGATCCCCTCGTGCATGAAGAACGGGGCGGAAGGATGGTGGGTGAACAGCCGGGCTTCGTTGCGTCTCCAGCCGTAGGTGATCCCCTCAAGTGCCGGCTCAAACACCTTCGCGGTGAGCGTCGCCGATAGCAAATTCCCGTCCCGCAATCCGATCACGAAATCATGCAGATCCGTCACCGTTGATATCACGGCACCGTGAACGGGCATTCTGATGGTCTCGTAGGACCCGTCGTTGGTGGCGAAGACCGACGCAGGAAACCGATGCATGTTGAAATGCATCCCGGGAACCGCCAGCTCTGTTAGCGCGTCACCCATCGCGAAAGCCGTGTCGTTCATACCCAGCGGTGCAGTGATGCCCTCCTCCAGCAGAGTCCCGTAGTCCGAGCCCGTCACCTCGAGAAGGATCGTAATCAGAAGATCGTATCCGGCATTGCTGAACTGAAACGTCGTTCCCGGCGTGTGGTCGAGGTGCAACTGGTCCCAGTCCTCGGCGCCACGCGGCAATCCCGAGGTATGCGTCAACAGTTGATGAAGCGTGATGGTGTCGCCGGACTCGTGGGCGAAATCGGGGAGATAGTCGGAGACCGTGCCCTGTAGTTCCAGGGTGCCCGCCTCGACCTGCTGCAAGACGAGGACGGCGGTCAGCGGCTTGGCGCCGGCGCCGACGATGAACCGCGAATCCACGGTGAGCGGCTGCCGGCCATCGACGTCCGAGTATCCATACGCCTGCTTGAACAGGACCTCGTCATCCTTCGCGACCAGCGCGACACCGCTGAAGGGACTGTTGATCCCGATCCGATGGCCACCTTCTTCAAGCTTGGCATACAGACCGTCCAGCGTCGTGGGCAGTCGTTTCTCGCGAATTGCCAGAAGCACGAAGGCCGCGATCACGGCCATCGCGATCAGGAGATAGATGAACTTGCGCATGAACGTACCGCCCCCTGCCCATCCTACGTCCGTCCGGCGGAGATGGTTCCACATCGATCCTAAATGAATGCAGAAAGTGGACGCCGCTGTTGACCCCTGGAGTCGAAGTTCTCGTCGTCAAGCCAGCGAAGGAACATCGCTTTGCGATCGGGCCAGTCCTGATCGGTCATGGCGTACCAGGCGGTGTCTCGATTTCGTCCCTTGAAGATCATGTGCCGAGAACGCCTGCTCGTCCTTGAAGGGACCGTACGACATGTAGGTCCACGTGGAAGCTTCGCCATCCTTGACGATCGCGTCGTAGAGCGGTGCGGGATGAGACGCCGGTTCGAATGGGACGAGTTCTACCGACAGACCTTCGAGTCTTTGTCCCGAGGGTCTTCGCGCGGGCTCCCAACCCCCGATGGGATCTCCCACCGGCTGGCCGAATTCATTGGTGCTGGCGATGACGACACCTCACGTCATGCTTTCAGTGCCGCGAACGCTCATCGATCGAATGCCCGAGGATTAATCGGGCGCCACGGTTCCGCGTAACGTAGCAGAACCCCCATTTCGTGAACACCAGGATCCTGTTCTCGAATCCCACCAGGAACATCAAATGCACACCGAGCCACAACATCCACGCGACCAGCCCTGAGAATCGGAGGCGCCCGAAGTCTGCCACGGCGGACTTACGACCGATGGTCGCCAGACTCCCCTTGTCCTTGTAGACAAACGGTGCCGTCGATTTGCCTGCCAGCCGACGCCGCAGGATCTTCGCGACGTACTTGCCCTGCTGGATGGCGGCGGGGGCGACACCGGGTACCGGCGTGTCTTGCTTTCCTTCGACATGGGCCAGGTCTCCGATGACGAAGATCTCCGGATGCCCCGGTACGGTCAGATCCGGTAGGACTTTCACGCGTCCCGCCGAATCGGTTCCTTCATCTTTTTCACCCGCCAGATCTTTTCCGAGGTGCGAGGCACGGACCCCGGCCGCCCATAACACGCAGCGAGTCTCGAGGGTCTCCGTCACCCCATCGTGAGTCAGGGCCACGGCTTCGTCCGTCACCTCCGAGACTCGCGTATCGAGACGAACGGTGACGCCCAATCGTTCGAGGGACCTGAGAGCCCGTAGGGAGAGTGAGTCCGGATAGCCCGGCAGGACCCTCGACGTACCTTCCACCAGGACGATTCTCGCGGCGGACGTATCGATCGATCTGAAATCCCGACGAAGCGTGTCGCGTGATAGTTCCCCCAACGCGCCTGCCAATTCGACTCCGGTCGGTCCCGCGCCGACGATGACAAAGGTCAGGAGTGACGCAATCGACTGCCCACGCCGGGCGAGACGCTCGGCCTCCTCGAACGCGGCGAACATCCGTTGTCGCATCTCGATGGCGTCCTCAACCGTCTTGAGTCCCGGTGCCGACCGCTCCCACTGAGGCTGACCGAAGTAGTGATGCCCGGCGCCGGTCGCGACGATCAACGTGTCGTACGGGATCGCGTCGCCATCGGTTTGCACGTGACGCGCATCGAGATCGATTCCCGTTGCGTCCCCCAACAACACGTGCGCGTTCGCCTGGTCCTTCAGCACATGCCGGATGGGCGAGGTGATGTCACCCGGCGAGAGGCCACCGGTCGCCACCTGATACAGCAATGGCTGAAAGACATGCACGTTGCGACGGTCCAGAACCGTGACCTCGACCGGTGCACGACGCAGGCCGAGGGCGGCATTGAGCCCGGCAAATCCACCCCCAATGATTACGACACGATGCATCAGGCCTCGATTTTCTCAGATTTCTGCGTATCCGAAGTGAAAATCGTTCGGTGACGGTACGATACCGGTATGACGACGGTTGCCAGGGGTCGACTCCGGTCGACCATCATGCTCGCGCTGTTACTTGCTTTCGCCGCAGGTAGCTTTGCCGATGACGCCGCCGAGATAGCCAAACGTCACTCAATGGTTCGGGTCGCTCACGACAATGCCGTGGACGAAGGGCGAGTGCGATTCAGGGTTGCCGCATTCGACCCCGTCAGGGACGGTCTACCGGATCTGACACAACGGATCCCCGATGGCCCTCCCCTTCGGGCCCTGAGTGGGTCGCGGGCGCCGCTATGGATTCAGTACGACTCGCCATGGACGCCGGAACGCCGACAGGAACTCGAACGCGCCGGCGTCCGTTTTCTCGGCGCGATTCCCAACAATGCGGCGATCGTTCGTCTTCCGAACGGCATGGATCACAATGCATTGCACACACGACCCGGTGTGCGATTCGTCGCCGACTTCTCGGCCGAACTCAAGTTCGGCGACGACCTCGAGGAACTCCTTCGTCTGGGTTCTGCAGAGTCGGCCATCCAGCTGGATGTTTCTTTGTTTGCCGACGCGACGCCGAAAGCCATCCTGGATGCCATCGCGACTGCATTCGATCGTGCACTCGTGACCCATGTCGAGTCCGCTGCCCCATACCGTATTCGACTCCGCATTCCGACCGATCGTCTGAATCGGCTTATCGCCGCCCTGGCTCGCGATCCCGACGTCCAGTTCGTCGAACTCGTCTACGACGCGAAGCTTCACAACGATCAGTCGGCGTGGATCGTGCAGTCCTATGATCGAGTCAACGGCCCGCTGGAAGCGATCGAAGCGTCGCCACGACCGTACGCGCAAAGCGCGACCATCTGGAACAAGGGGCTCCACGGTGAGGGCCAGATCGTTGCAGTGGCGGATACGGGGTTCGAGACCGGGACCTGCTTCTTCAACGACATCAGTCACGGCGTGTCGCCCCAGACCGTCTTCCCTCCCGGGGCATTGGCGACGGACCCGCTTCATCGCAAGATCGTCGCCCTCAATGGCATCACTCCCACCGCCTACACGTCGGATGATGCGTTCCGGCATGGCTCGCATGTCGCGGCGACGCTTGCCGGTGACGACCTCACAAACCTGGTCGGCCCCGGTTCGGCAGGTCACGACCACGGTGACGGCATCGCGCCGGCCGCACGACTGATCCTTGAGGACATCAGCGTCGCCGTCGACTCGAACTGCGGCGTCTCGATCGGCATCGTATCGGTCGAGGATCTCCTGCAGCAGCAGTACGACGCCGGCGCACGAATCTCCAATAACTCCTGGGGTACCAGCAGCCCAACGTACAGTTTCACGGAGGAGAGAATCGACCGGTCCGTGCGTAACAACGAGGACTTCCTCGTTGTCTTTTCGTCGGGGAACGACGGAACCACAGGAATCAACGGGCCGGCGCAATGCAAGAACTGCGTGGTCGTCGGTGCGACGGAGAACTGGAACACCGACTTCATGGATGTGTTCGGGGGATTGGATCCCGAGAACATGACACGCTTGAGTAGCGTCGGGCCCGCCTCCGACGGCCGAATGCGGCCCGACGTCGTGGCCCCCGGTTATTTCGTCTATTCCAATCGTTTTCCCAATCAGTACATCTCCGATGAAAACGATCCGATGTGCGTCGGCGATCCTGCCGAAGTGTGCGTGACGGGGTTTGGTGGATGCTACGTGATCGACACGGCCGCAACCTGCGGCGTCGAGCTACTCCTCGGAACGAGCATGTCGACGCCCATCGTTTCGGGGCTCGGCGCCCTGACCCGGCAGTACTTCGTCGATGGCTTCTATCCGACCGGAGTCGCGACGCCTGCGGACTCATACAATCCGAGCGCGGCGCTGATGAAGGCGATCCTGATCAACAGCGCACGGAACCTCACCGGCAGGAAGATGGAGCGGAGAGGTACGCCTGCCGATCACGGCGCACTGCCTGACGCTCCATCGATCATTCAGGGTTGGGGTCGTCCTGTTCTTGACGATGCCCTGTTCTTTGCCGGCGATTCGCGGCGACTGCGGTTGATCGACATTCCCAACAGCCAAGGACTGACGACCGGTACGTTTCATCGCTCGACCCATCGCGTGATCTCCTCGGGTCAGCCGCTCAAGATGACGTTGGTTTGGACTGACCCACCCGGAGTCCCGGCTGCCGGCGCGGCGCTGATCAATAACCTGGACCTGGTCGTTACGGGACCTCACGGAACGCTCTATCGAGGCAATCGATGGACGGTCGATGACATCCATACCGTGGGGGACGTTCGATCGCTTGCCTACGCTGCGGGGAGCGACGCCGTCAACAACGTCGAGGGCCTGTGGCTGCCATCCCCCGCCGCCGGGAACTACACGGTGACCGTCGTCGGGGCCAGCGTGCCGGGCGATCTCGACTCGATGACGCAGGGATATGCGTTGGTTATCACTGGGGCCGTCGGTGATCCGACCGCCCCACCGGTGCCGGACGGTACCGTCGGAACACCGCTCCTGGCCGACCGCGCGGACGTGTCGGGAAGCTCCATTGACGTCACCTACGATTCATCGACTTGCGGAGCGGCCAGGTTTCATCTGCTGTACGGGGACCTGAGTTCTGTAGGCGTTCCGACGGTAGACGGTTCGCTCTGCGACCTGGGGCCATCGGGCGAAAGGACCTGGAACGATGTCGCGGCGGGCAACCTCTGGTTCCTCGTCGTCTCCGGGACGGTCGAGGGGCTCGAGGGACGGTGGGGGGCCCGAAGCGACGGCTCTCCCCGAGATGGCGGTGTCCCGTCGGGTCATTGCGCGTCCGTGCAGATCGATACGGCGACGACTTGCCCCTGATCGCTGCGTTTCTTGAACTCGCGGAATTTTCCAGCGGTCAGATCGGCGTTTTCGCTTACCTTATACAGATAAGGCAATCGGGTGTCCCTGGGGGGGAGAGACCATGGAAAGACGCCTCCGCCGGCAACGGCGGCTGGGTGTGTGTACCTGCTATTTGATCTTGGGTGCGCTTATCACGGTGGCCCATGCCGAGGCGGATTTCACCGAGGTCGGTGGCCTCCGCGGCATCGGCAGCTACACTCAGGAAGAGGGACAGGGCGGCGGCATTGCCGCCGCGGACTTCGATAACGACGGCGACATCGACATCTTCGTTCCCTCCGCGGCGGGAGTCGCCGATCAGCTCTATCGGAACCTAGGACCGGGCATCTACGAGGAGATCGGCTTCGCCGCAGGTCTCGACTCCACTGCCAGCAGCCGGTCTGCGCTGTGGGTCGACTACGACGGCGATCATCTCCTCGACCTCGTCGTCACCGCCGACTGCTGGAAGTTGCCGGACGAATGTGCGACGACGAAACGCATTCGGCTGTACCGCCAGGTGTCCGACGCATCGTTTGCCGATGTAACCACCGGCTCGGGATTGGTGGGACTGTTTCCCGTCGATCCGGATAGCCACTCGGCGGGCGTGAGTGCGGGAGACTTCGACGGCGACGGCTTTCTCGACCTTCTGTTTCGTGAATGGGAAGGACCGACCGTTCTTATGAGAAACAATGGGATGGGTGGGTTCACCGACGTGACCGCCAGCTCCGGTATTTCCCAGTTCTTTGCCGGGCACTGGCAGGCGATGATCCATGATTTCGATGGGGACGGTTCGCAGGACATCTACTCGGCGATCGACTTCACCACAAATCGACTCTGGATCAACGACGGCAATGGAAACTTCACCGATCAGGCGGTCAGCGCCGGCGCCGACAACGACATGAACGACATGGGGGTGAGTCTGGCGGACTGGGACAATGACGGCGACCTCGACATCTACGTGACCAACATCAAGATCAACGGTCTTCACAACGTGTTCCTTCGCAACGATTCCACCGTCGGGACCCTGGCATTCACCGAGATTGCCGCGTCTCTGGGTGTGGACGATGGCGGCTGGGGCTGGGGCACGACGGCCGTCGATGTGGACAACGATGGTTGGCTCGACCTGGTCGCGACCAACGGGTACGACCAGGGGTCGTTTGTCTCGGATACGTCGCGGGTTTTCCTGAACTCGGCAACAACCCCACTGGCGTTCACCGATGTCTCGGCAACCAGCGGTTTCAACGATGCCTTCTGGGGCAGCGCCCTGGTGGCGTTCGATCACGATCGTGACGGCGATCTCGATCTACTGCAGACCTGCGCGCCGGGTGGTCCGGCACCCGCCGATCTCCGACTCCTGGACAACCAGAGCACGCTGGCGGCGTCCAACAAGTATCTTGTGGTCCAACCACGGATGTCGGGAACCAATCATCGAGCGATCGGCGCGGTGGTTCGGATTACCGTCGGCAGCCAGCAGATGATGCGGTTGATCAGCGCGGGTAGTAGTTTCCTCGGCCAGGAACCGGCGGAGGCGTTTTTCGGAGTCGGGGACGTTCTGATCGTCGATCAGGTCACCGTCGAATGGCCCGATGGCACCACGACGCAACGAACCAACGTGAATCCCAATCAGGTCCTGTTGGTCACCACGGGACCCGACGCCGACGGCGATGGCGTCGCGGATTTCGCCGACCCCGATGACGACAACGACGGCACGATCGATTCCCAGGACTGTCTTCCACTCGACGACCAGGCTTGGAGTCTTCCGCAAGCGACGGGCTCGCTCGTGATGACGGCATCGAATCCAGCGACCCTCGAGTGGGGCGCTCCGCCGCTGCCGGGGTCTCTCTCCTGGACCTTCGATACGATTGCGACATCGGTCGCCGACGACTTTCTTGGAGCCGCTAGCTGCCTCGAGTCCGCCGGCGTCGATACTCAGACCGTGGATATGGATCCGGCTCTACCCGGCTCGATTCGCTACTACCTCACCCGTGCCACGAATCTATGTGGCCATGGGGATGGGGGCATGACAAGTGGAGGCGCGGCTCGCACCGTACGTAGTTGCCCCTGATTCGTTACCCGGCACCGATACAACGTGGTATTTTGTGGCTTCTAAACGGGAGCCCACGACATGCGAACGCCTCTACTGTTGCTGCTACTCATTCTTGGCGTGGGACTGGCGTCCGGAGCTGATTCGCGACCGAAGGACGACCTGGCTCGCGACGCCGACCGGAAGCCGATTGAGGTCCTCAAGTTCTTCGGAATCGTGGACGGCATGAGCGTCGTCGACCTACAGGCCGCGAAGGGTTACTACACGGAACTGCTTTCGTCGGCTGTGGGCTCGAGTGGATCCGTCATCGCGCAGAACAACAACTTCGTTCTCACGCGGTTTGCGGAGAAGCCGCTGAGTCAGCGCATCGCGCGACTGGAGGCCGCCGGGGTTCACAACATCACACGACTCGATGCCGAGTTGGATGAACTTGAATTACCCGCAGGCCTCGATGCTGCGGTCTTCGTCCGTTTCTATCACGACCTGTACTGGCTTCCGACCCCCGACGGCGACAAGAATGATCGAGCCGAGTTTCTTCGAAGAGTTCATGACGCTCTGGTGCCCGGCGGCATCTTCGGCGTCATCGACCATCATGCGGAAGCGGGGTCGGGAGATCGCGACGCGGTCGATCCGCGCGAGGGGTTACACCGAGTCGACGCCGAGTTGGTCATGGCGGAGATCCTCGCCGCAGGGTTCGTACTCGATGGCGAATCGGATCTTCTGAGCAACCCGGACGACACGCGAGACTGGAATATTTTTGCCGACGATGCGATCAACCGAGACAAAACCGATCGCTTCGTCTGGAGATTCATCAAGCCACGGGAGTGACCCGGTGAATCGAATCCTCTGGCTGTTGTTTGCTGTCTGTGTCGTCGTGCTCGGTGCGGATTTCTTTTACCATAAGCACGGCCACTTCAGCTTCGAGAACATCTTCGGCTTCCACGCCCTCTTCGGCTTCACCACGTTCTTCGGTCTCGTGTTGGTTGGCAAGCAGTTGCGCAAACTTCTGATGCGTGACGAGGATTACTATGATCGATAGCCTCCCGCCGGCGTCGATCCTGATTCTGGGAGCGTTTCTCGTTCCGCTGTTCCGTGGTCGACTCCAGCAGCTGTATCTCGTTGCGCTTCCGGTTGTCAGCCTCTTGCATCTGCTTTCGTTGTGGTCGGTAACTCCGGGTCCCTATCTCACCGTCGTTCTCTTCGATCACCCACTTACGCCGGTTCGTATCGACGGACTCAGCCTGATATTTGGCCTGATCTTCCACATCGTCCTGCTCCTCAGCGTTATCTACTCGCTCCATGTCCGCGACAGCGTCCAGCACGTTGCAGGCCTCGTCTATGCGGGGGCCGCGATCGCCGCAGCGTTTGCCGGCGATCTGATCACGTTGTTCGTCTTCTGGGAACTGACCGCCATCTCGTCGGTCTTCCTCATCTGGGCCAGCCGCAGTGAGCGATCGTATCGTGCGGGACTCCGCTACCTGATCATTCATGTGACGTCAGGAGTGCTGTTGCTCGCCGGCGCCGTCTTTCACTTTCGGGCGACGGGCTCGCTTGCGTTCGATCATCTGGGACCCGGCACCCTGGGAACCAACCTGATCCTGGTGGCATTCGGGATCAAGTGTGCGTTCCCGTTCCTGCACAACTGGTTGCAGGACGCCTACCCCGAGGCGACGATCACCGGAACGGTCTTCCTCAGCTCGTTTACGACCAAGCTTGCGATCTACGCACTAGCCCGTGGCTTCCACGGCATGGACGCGCTGATCTGGGTCGGAGTGACGATGACGATCTTCCCGATCTTCTACGCCGTCATCGAAAACAACCTGCGACGCGTGCTGGCGTATAGCCTCAACAACCAGCTGGGGTTCATGGTCGTCGGGATCGGTGTCGGGTCGAACATGGCCCTCAACGGTACGGTGGCGCACGCGTTCGTCCACCTGCTTTACAAGTCGTTGCTGTTCATGTCGATGGGTGCGGTCCTGCATCGCACGGGGACCGTTGAGGCGTCCAAGCTGGGGGGGCTTTATCGATCGATGCCGTTTACGACCGTCTTCTGCATCGTCGGGGCCGCTTCGATCTCGGGTTTTCCGCTGTTTAGCGGGTTCGTGGCGAAATCATTAACGCTGACGGCCGTCGGCGAAAACCATCTCTTGCTGGCCTCGATGCTCCTGTTGTTCGCCTCGACAGGCGTACTGGAGCACTCGGGAATCAAGATCCCGTATTTCGCATTCTTCTCCCACGATTCCGGGATTCGTTGCAAGGAAGCACCCTGGAACATGTTGGTGGCGATGGGCGCGACTGCGGTCTTGTGTGTATTCATCGGAGTCAACGCAACACCGCTCTACAGCATCTTGCCGTTCCCGGTGGATTACGCGCCCTACAATCCGTTCACCGTCGCGCACGTTGTTCCCCAGCTACAGCTGCTCTTTTTCGCGATTCTGGCGTTCTGGGCGCTGCAACGAACCGGTCTCTACCCGCGCGAGATTCCATCCGTCAACCTGGACACCGATATTGTCTACCGCAAGTGGCTGCCCGCCATGGTGCGCGGTATCGCCCGGGTCGTAAGTCACACGCAGCGTTCGATGTCGGCGATGGTAACGGCCCGCGTCGAAGGAACCCTCTCGAGTGTCGAGAGGCACTACGGTCCGGCGGGCGCCGTTGCTCGGTCGTGGGCCACCAGCACCTCGATGCTCTGGATCCTGCTCTTACTTGTCACCTGCCTCGTTCTCTACTACGGGTGACTGTGGGGCGTTGCAGCCCTTATCGAAGACAACCTTCCAGGTGTCGGTCGACTCTCGTCGCCAGATCGAATTGAAGCTGCCGATGACGGTGCCGCTCGCATCGATGACCGGGCCCGAGCTGTGGGCCAGGTCTCCGGAGTCCAGCACCTCGACCAACTCCGGCTTCCACGAGAACGGCGCGTCAGGACCCTCGTAGAGCGGCTTCCAGGCCGCCTGAACCGCGTCGCTCCCACGCAGTATTCGTTGGTTGACGAAGAAGATCGCCTCGTCCGCAAGGAACGACGCAAACGCATCGTGATCTCGATCGGACATCGTCTTTGCAAACGCGACCTCGGTTTGCCAAACCTGGTCTTTCAGGGTGGCCGCGGACGCGGTGGGTTTTTTCCTGATGTCGTAGATGAACAGGTTGTCCTGCTCACGCAGGTAGAGCTTTCCATTGGCGATCACGGGATGCGACCAGCTGAACTGACGAACGTCGGGAATCATGAACGAACCATGTTCCCTGTACGCATCCGCAGTCGCCTCGACCAGCACCATCAGCCCGTTCTCGTAACGAAGATAGAGACGGCCGTCGGCGAAAGCGATCGCAGCGGAGCGACTTCCTTCGTTTCTTGCGGGCCCCCATTTCACATCGCCGGACTTCAGATCCACGGCGATGGGGAAACCCTTGTTGTGCCCGGTTCCGGTGAAGATCGTACCGCCATCGAGGATGAGACCCCCGTGATGGTTTTGAAGCGTATCCGCCTCGAGGAAGTAGACCTCATCGGCGGACCACGCCCCCTCGTTCTCTCCGATCTTCAAGAGTGCCGACCCGGTGCCATAGCCCGTCGAGGCAAACACATGGTCGCCGTCGATGATCGGAGTTGGGATATTCGCGATGTCGTTGGCCACGCGGTTGTATCGCCAGAGCGCCTTACCGCTATCGGCCTCGATCCCGATCACACCGCGGCCGACAAGCTGGACGTACTGTCGAACACCGCCGGCCTCCGAGATCACGGCGGACGAGTAACCCGCTCCATCGGCTCCCCTCTCGCCGAACGTGCCGGCGGGCGTTCGCCAGAGCTCCTCGCCGGTCTTCGCGTTCAGTGCGACGACGAGGGCATCGCTGCCGCCGGGAGTGACGATGACCCGACCATTGTCGACCAGCGGGGATTCGGCGTACTTCCAGTCGTACTGCCCCATCGCCTTCATCAGTGATCCGCCGAACTCCTTGACAAGATTTCGCTTCCACTGGATCGAACCATCGGTCGTTCCCAGGCAGAAGACATCGGACTCGGTGGTCACCAGATACAGACGGTCGTCAACGACGGTCGGTGTCGAGCGGGACCCGATGTACTTGTCCTCGTGGATCGGTCCTACGAGAGTCTTCCAGAGGATCTTGCCGCTGGCCGTGTCGATGGCCATCGCATGTTGCCCATCGGCCAGATCTCCCAACGTGTAGACGCGGTCGCCAACCACGGCGACGCTGGAGTAACCCGAACCCAGCCCCGCAATCTTCTGAGTAAGTTCCGGTCCATTCTCGGGCCAGGTCTGCAAGAGCCCCGTCTCTGCGGCGCGACCGTCTCTCGCCGCGCCGCGCCACTGAGTCCAGTCGCCGGCGTGGGTCAAGAACAAACAGGAACAACACGCGAAGACGGCCAGTGCGCGACGGATTGCGATAGTTTTGGTCATCGAGGACTCCCGGGATTGAGTTCATGAGCTCCAATAGACGCTTCCATTTTACTGTGGTTGATGGTTGGACACCAAGTTCCACTCCCGGTTCCGTCTGACGGTGCGCTAAGCTGAGAGGCGGAGGTCAGATCATGAGAGCGCTCATTATCGGTGCCGGCGTGATCGGCTGTTCGGTGGCGTTCCAGCTGCAGCGCCGCGGCTGGGATGTCGTGGTTCTGGACAAGAACGGCGATGCCGGTCATGGCTCGACTTCCTCATCCTGCGGAATCGTCCGTCGCTTCTACTCACAGCCAGGCATGATCGCCATGGCCCACGAGTCCGCATCGATATGGGCCGACTGGCAGAACTTTCTGGGTCCCATCGACGACGACCTGGCGCGATTCATCCGTCCGGGGATGATGTTCATCCCGCCCAAGATCGATGAATCGGTCCACCAGACGATTGCCGCGATGAAACGTGTCGGTGTCGCGGTCGAGCTTCTGTCGCCCGATGACATCGGCGCCCGTTTCCCGTTCCTGGCGACCCAATCGAACCACCCGGCAAAACCCACCGATGACGACAGGTTCTTCGACGAGACGGGACGACGGCTCGAGGGTGCGGTCTTCGAGGAGGATGCCGGCTACGTCGTCTCTCCCGGCGTGGCCACGTTGAACCTTCGTATGGCGGGAGAGCGGGAGGGCGTCCGGTTCGTATTGAACACCGAGGTGACCGCCATCGAGCGCACATCGGAGGGGGCGTTCTCCGTCACATCCAGTGACGGAAAGCGACACGAATCCGATGTGGTCCTGAATATCGCCGGCCCGCACTCGGGCCATGTCAATCGGATGGCCGGTGTCACATTGCCGCTGGAGACACGGGCACTACGACGAGAGGTACACGTCCTGCGAAACCCGCTCGCCGCCAGCGGGGACGAGGCGGCGCTCCCCATCGTCGGTGACCTGGACGGTGGGATCTACTTCAGACCGGAAAGTGGCGGCAAGGATGTTCTCGTCGGCTCGACGGAGCCCGCGTGTGACGAACCCGAGTGGATCGACGACCCCGACGACTTCGATCACGGAACGTCCGATCTCTATCGCGAGCGACAGTGCTGGCGGCTGATGAAGCGCTTTCCCGAGGTCGCGTACGGGCCGGCTCGTGGCCTGGGTGCACTCTACGATGTGACAGTCAAGGACTGGTACCCGATCGTGGACCGGACGGATCTTCCGGGCTACTTCGTCTGCATCGGATCCAGCGGTTCTTCGTTCAAGACGGCGCCGATTCTGGGAGAGCTCGTCGCGGGACTCGTGGAGGCGCAGCGGGACGGGCGGGACACGGACAAGACACCGCTGATTCTGGACCTGCCACGGATCGGCACGACGGTGGACTCAGGGTTCCTCTCGCGTCTCCGGGCGGGTAACGCTTCCAGCGGAACGGTCATCGGCTAGTGGGACAGTTTTGCGGGTTCCAAGATCGTTGTCGGGTCTCTCCTGTAGACTTGCGCCGTGAGCGACGCCAAGTCAGCCCCTGCCCGTCGATCGTTCCGCAGTCGCCTGCGTCGCGTGGCGCAAATCGCGCTGCTTCTTGCCGGCTCGCTCACGATCATGCTGTTGCTGGCCGAGGTCGCGACTCGTCTACTTTCGGACATCGGCCCGCCGATTCGGGTCCGCGATCGCGAGATCGGCAATCGCTATCGCCGGAATCACGAGACCGAGCGATTCGTTCCCGAGGGCGATCGCGTCGTGGCCCTACGCTTCAATCGAGACGGCTTCCGCGGGCCGGATCGGGAGCCCCTGAAGCCGGAGAACACCTGCCGCGTCGCCGTAATCGGCGATTCTCATATCGCCGCCATCGCGACGCCGGAAGAGCAGACCCTCGTTTCCAGATTGGAGACCTTGCTGGAGGATGGGGACACCCATCGACGGTGGGAGGTGTTCAACTATGGCGTCTCTGGTGGAAGCACGGCTCAGGAGATGGTTGTCTATCAAAAGATCGCCTCTCGCTATGACCCCGATATCGTCGTTCTGGCGTTCTTCGACGGGAACGACCTATCGGACAACTCTCACGAGTTGAGCAGCAGCCCTCGCATCTACATGGAGTTGGATTCCGAGGGTCGGTTGCGTCAACGCGCACTCTCGGCACGCATCAACCCGTACTCGGCATGGCTCGGCCGCAACAGCCGCTTTTACGTCTGGCAGAAGCACAGCTTTCGTATCCTGAAGGCGAACCTTCGCAAGAAGTCCCGGGTGCTGGGTCCACCTCGTCGTCAGTACGCCTACTCGACGGAGGGTCGCAAGGATGTCGAGCGCGCCTGGCGTCTTACGGAGGCACTTCTAACGACGTTCAGGGATCAGGTCGAGAGCGATGGGCGCCGGTTCTTGCTGGTCGTCATACCGACCGGCGATCGAATGTTCGCGGATATCTGGGAGGCCGGTCTGGGGCGACTGGAGCACGTCGAACGCGGCGAGGCTTCGCGACGCTTGCGGGAGATCGTGGATCGAGGAGCGATCGACACGGTCTTTCTGGAGGAGCCGTACGAGCGGCACATCGCGGGCCGCGAGTCAGACGACGAAGCGGCTTGGGTACACTTCAATTCCGACGGCCATATCAACGAACGCGGGAGTGAAATTGCCGCCGAGGCGATCCGCGACCGACTGTCGGTCGCGGATCCTCAACTCAGTGACTGCTCACAGCCTTTTCGGCCTGCGCAAGAGCCGCTTTGACACTCATGTCATCGGGCATCTCTTCTGCAGCTTCCTTACAAGCGGCGAGCGCATCTTCCCAGCTCTGGGCAGCGGCAAGTTCCAGGCACTTCTTGACCGGGCTGTCCGCCATCTCTTCGGTGGCTTCGTCCACGGCTCCCTCGGCCATATCGGCGGCGTCATCGACGGCGTCGGTGGCGGCATCCTTGACGGCGTCCGCAGCGTCTCCTATCGATCCGGCGTCGTCACCAGAACCACAACCAAACGCAACCAGACAGACAAGCATGAACAGCATTATCATTGACTTCTTCATGATCCGGGCTCCCTCTAGAGTTAGTCTCATGGTCGGATCGTAGCATGATCGTTGCGGCCCGTCGGCGGGTCCTCGCGGACGTCGGGATTCGTCTTTGAACAGAAGCCCCGTCTACCCTGAAACGTGGGTATATAGGTGCAAAAGACGAGGCCCTGCGTCATGAGAGATGTTGACTTAGGTGGGGACGCGACCCTCAACTAGACTCCTGGAGAGGAAACACGGATGGAAAGCGAGTACCAGTGTCCTAACTGTGGCGGGCCCATCCCCAAGGAGTCCGCCGACTGCCCCACCTGTTTGATGCAACTCGCACTCGATACTCCGGATGTGGAGCTCCCGAGATCGGCGGATTCGAATCAAACGGAACTCGAAGAGAACACCATGATCGGGCCCTACCGGATCATCCGACTCCTCGGCGAGGGCGGGATGGGCCGCGTCTATCTTGCGCAACAATCGGAACCGGTTTCGCGCCAGGTCGCCATCAAGGTCATCAAGCACGGCATGGATACCGAGCAGGTCGTTGCGCGCTTCGAGGTCGAGCGCCAGGCGCTGGCGCTCATGGACCATCCGTCGATCGCCCGGGTCCTCGAGGCCGGGAAGACCGATGCCGGACTTCCGTACTTCGCGATGGATTACATCGAGGGCGAGCCGATCACGGACTATTGCGATCGCCATCGTCTCGCACTGCCCGCACGACTGGATCTGTTTGTTCAGGTCTGTGACGCGATCCAGCATGCCCATCAGAAGGGCGTGATCCACCGCGACATCAAGCCCTCGAACGTCCTCGTGGCAGAGCAGGACGGCAAACCGCTCTGCAAGGTCATCGACTTCGGTGTCGCCAAGGCGATCGAACTGCGATTGACAGAGCGTTCGCTGTTTACGGAGATTGGTGTCCTGATCGGTACACCCGAATACATGAGTCCCGAACAGGCCGAGCTGAAACTGATCGACGTCGACACGCGATCGGACGTCTACTCGCTCGGTGTGTTGCTCTACAACCTGATCACTGGCTTCCTCCCACTGGAGCGGGAGGAGCTTCGCGAGGCGGCCCTCGGAGAGGTACTTCGCCGGGTCCGGGAGGATCGTCCTTCGCGTCCCAGTACGCGAATCAGTGAGGCCGGCGCCAAGGCGATCGATCCGGCCAACCTGAGGCGATTGGACGCCTCGGCCCTCCAGCGGCTGGTGTCCGGCGATCTCGACGTGATCACGTTGAAGGCGTTGGAGAAGGATCGGGACCAGCGGTACAGCTCGCCTGCGGAACTGGCCGCCGACCTTGGTCGTCATCTGCGCAACGAACCCGTCCTTGCCCGGCCCCCGAGTGCGGTCTACCAACTCCGCAAGTGGATCCTGAGGCACAAGCTATCGGCGGCGATGGCGGTGTTGATTCTGGTGGGTTTGATCGGTGTCACGATCGCCATGACTGTCCTGTACGGAAACTCTCAGCGAAATCTCGGACGCGCCCTGGAGGCGGAATCGACGCACCGTGAGGTTTCCCAATTCATGGTGGGTGTCTTCGACGTGTCCCATCCGTCGGTTGCCCGAGGAAATAGCGTCACCGCCCGTGAACTGCTGGACCAGGCGCGGGCGCGGATCTCGTCGGAACTGGGCAGTCAACCGGAAGTGCAGGCGACCTTGATGGCCACGATGGGTGAGCTGTACTTCCAGCTAGGCTTGTTGGATCGGTCGGTCCCGCTTCTCGAGGAGGCGGTCGATCACCTTACGACGCTGCGTGGGTCGGAACACGAAGAGACACTGCGCGCGACCTCGACCCTCGGTCAGGTCCTCGGCCGACAGGGTGAGTGGGATAACGCGGAAGCGATGATGCGCGAGGTTCTGGAGTCTCAGCAACGCGTTCTGGGAGCGGAAAATGTCGACACGTTAATGACGCAGGGGAATCTCGGCTCTTTCTATCTTCAAGCCGGACGGCTCGACGAAGCGGAGGCCCTACTGGAATCGACGCTTGCGTCCGAACGACAGGTATTCGGGAACGAGTACGAACAGACGTTGAACTCGATGAACAACCTGGGTCAGTTATACATAAGGCAAGGCCGATTTGAAGAGGCAGACACGCTACTAAATGAAGCGCTCGAGACCTTCCGCCGGGTCTTCGGTGACGATCACCCGGGGACCCTCTACCCGCTCTACAACCTTGGAGAATCTCAGCGAAGACAGGGGAATCTGGCCGGGGCCGAGCCTCTCATGATCCAGTCGGTTGAGGCCAACGAACGAATCCTCGGACCCGATCACTCTGAAACGCTTGGCGCGCTCAACGGACTCGCGATCCTCTACGCGCGGCAGAGTCTGTTCGATAAGGCAGAGCCCGTCTGGCTCGACGTTCTCGCACGACAAGAGAAACTTGGCCGCTCCGACCATCCCGACACGCTCAGCTGGGCAGGAAATCTGGCCTACATGTACGGCGCATCGGGGCAACCGGAGAAGGCCGAGCCGCTTCTCGTCTCGGTTCTGAAGAGCAAACAGAACACCATGGGTGTACTGCATCCCAAGACTCTGAACTCACTAATGAACCTGGTCGAGATCTATCGCACGACCGGTCGGCCGGAGCTGGCGGAACCTCTCCTTGTCGACACGATCGCCACCTGGCGAGACACGCCGTCGGAGCGCAGTCCGATGATCGGAGTTACGCTGTACAACCTGGCCAACGTGATGCGTGACAATGGGCGCTACGCGCAGGCGGAAGTGTTGTACGACGAGGCACAGGAACTACTGGAGTCGCTAGTCGATGCGGATCACGAGTACCTCAAGGCGAATGCCGACGAGCGCGCGGAGCTTGAACGGAAAAAGAAAGGTTAGGAATCCAATCGTGAAGCAAGAACATCTGGCTCTCTGCGTCGCCTTCGGTCTCTTTCTTGTTGGTTCACTCAGCAGCGCCTCCGACGCCTGCTCGACCGACGCGATCAGGACCGCCGCCGACGTTCACGTCTCCGACGGCACCGACTACAAGACCGAGACCGTCTTCCACTCGGCCGGTGGGGCCGCGATCCGTTTTCTGGGCGATGAGCTGTCGGTGGTCGCCGTCGAGGGGCCGGTCGCCTGGACCAGCACCGACGGAACGGCTAGTCCCGGCGAGGCGTTCCATGGCGGGTTCGCGATGGGACATCAGGTGCATGCGTTGCTACTGCACTTCGAACAACAGGTCGAGAACGTCCGTCCCACGGAGACTATTCGGTTCAACGACGCCGAGCGTTCGGGTCTAACCGGAGACTACCCCCATGGCGGTCTGCTGCACCTCATCGAGGGAGAGAGTGTGTCGAGTCCGGCCGGATTACTTCTCGAAGCGCCGGACGGGATGCGTGTCGAGATGCGGTTTTCCGATTGGCGGGAGCTCGATAATAAGAACCTCCCCTACCTCGTTCAGATCTATGACGGCCAACAGACCTTCGACTACACATACACCAAGATCGAACTGGCAACCGAGACCGCCGACTGGTTCTACGATCAGCTTCCGGCGCCCGACCTCGACCGGGTCCAGATTTACCGACTGCACCGAACGTTGCTTCTTGCGCATTGCCTCGGTGATGCGGATTTGATGGGTAGCCTCATGACCGCGCAAAACGTCATCGCCGGTCGAGGCGAGCTCACGACTACGACTCCCGAGGAGACGAAAGAGCGTTTCAGCTCGGTCTTCGACGCGCTCGATTACACCGGTTATCACGATCTCACCGAGCCGCAGATCGAGTTCTCTGCCGGCGACGGCATCGGCTGGATTGCCGTCGAGGTTCGTGCCGTCGGAACGGAGAAGGCCAGCGGCGAGACGTTCGACAGCCAGTGGGCCTGGATCATGTTGGTGAAGGAGATCGACGGCACCTGGTTGCACGCCGGCAACGCCTCCAATCGGAAGAGTTGATCCCTGCTATCATCGCCCGATGCGCGGGCGTCTATCAAAGAGTTTCCGGAAACTGGTGCGCGGATTTGGTGTCGAGATGCGGCCCGGCGAGGGCGCGATCGCGGTCACCCTGTTTGCGTATTTTTTTCTGATCATCACCTTCCAGTACGTCAGCAAGAGTGTTCGCCAGGCGACATTCATCGATCAGCTCGGCGCGGAACAACTTCCGCTCGTCTACGTGATCCTGGCCCTCGCGACAATACCGATCTTGTACGTCTATGGTCGAGTTGCCGACCGAGTCCAGCGTCAGACGCTCGTCGCTTCGACATCGGTCATCGTCGCGGCAACCATGGTCGGATTCTGGTGGTTGTACGGGTACGACGCCGCGTGGATCCGGGTGGCGTTCTATGTCTGGATCTCGATCGTTTACGTCTTGAACGTCAGCCAGTTCTGGTCTTACTCACATCATGTTCTCGATCCACGACAGGCCAAGAGACTCTTTGGTTTCATCGGTGCCGGTGGTCTCCTGGGTGGGGTCGTCGGTGGTCAGTTTGCCCGAGTCGCGACACGCCTCGTGGATACGCGGTTCGCGTTACTGGTAGCAGCGGCATTCCTGATCATGACCGCCGGTCTGGTGCTGTGGCTTCAACACCGCTTTCGACCTGAATCCGACGTGCCCCAGAGCAACTCGGTCGCTGCCAAGTTCGAGCAAGCCCGCGGCGGCATGTCCGTGGTTCTCGGGTCCAGACATCTACGTCTGATCTCCGCGATCATGTTGCTGACAATCGTCGTCGCCAGTGTGGTGGACCTGCAGTTCAACTGGGCGATGGACGTGGCCACCGCAGATCTTGACGAGGCCAATCGTCTGGGAGCATTGACGGGAGGATACGGCAACTTCTACACGCTGATGGGCTCGGTGGCGCTGATCGTGCAACTCCTGTTTGCCGCCAGAATCCACCGGCGACTCGGTCTCGGCGTTGCCATGGGAATTCTTCCGGTGACGCTTGCCCTTGGGACTGCCGGACTGTTCGTTGCCGCCAGCTTGCTTCCGGCGGCGATGCTCACTGTTTGCCGACTTCTCAAGATTGGCGAGGCGGGCATCCGTTACTCTCTGGACCAGACAACCCGCGAGCTGCTCTTTCTCCCTGTTCCGGCCGCTGACCGGGTCAAGGCAAAAGCCTATATCGACGTCTTCGTCCAGCGTTCCGGCAAGGCGTTGGGCGGGATCCTACTTCTGCCGGTCACCCTCGGTGTCGTCACGGTCGTCGGTGCGGGTTGGATCAGTCTGGTGTTGATCGTAATCTGGTTGATCGTCATCGTAAGCACGCGCCGAGAGTACGTGACTCTGTTCAGAGATTGCCTGAAGCGACGAGCGATCGATACCGCGCTGCCGATTGATGTGTCGGACGGAACGACGCTTCAGGTTCTCACCCAGTCACTTGCCAGCACCGACCCACGTCAGGTTCAACACAGTATCGAGATTCTCGGTGCCAATGACCGCGGGAACCTCGTAATGCCGCTGCTGCTACTCCACGACGATGTCGACGTCCGGCTTGCGACGCTTGACGCACTGGCGAAATCGAGGCGGACCGACGCCGTCAGTCAGGTCGAGCAACGTCTTGGCGATGACTCGCCGCAGGTGCGAGCCCGGGCGATTCGTACTCTCGGAGCGTTGACCCAGAAAGGCGCCAGCGAGATCGCAAGCATCCATCTGCGGGATTCCGAAGCGAGCGTCCGCGCGGCTTCCGCCGTCTGCGCGTACAACGACGGGGATGATGATCTTCGAGAGCGAGCCAGCGTCATCATTGATACGTTGGCCGACGACGCGGACCCCATCATTCGCGTCGAGGGGGCACGGGCGATCGGAGGGGTCCACGGCGAGCGATTCCGCCCGCAACATGTGCGTCTCCTCTACGACCGCGACCGGCGGGTGGCTCGCGCTGCCATCCTCGCTGCGCGTCACATCGTAGAACGAAGTGGTTTCGTTCAGGTCTTCCCGCCGATTCTGGTCTCGCTCTTACAGGATCGACGGCTCAAGCATGTCAGTCGCTCGGCCCTGGTGTCGTTCGGCGAATCGGTCCTTCCGACGCTGATCCATTTCATGGAGGACCGCGACGAATCTCTGTGGGTTCGTCGTGCGCTGCCGAAGACGATCGCCCTCATCCCCTCGCCGCGAGCTCGGGTGTCGTTGATCAACAGTCTGCCGATCCTCGATGATGTCTTCCTGAGACGGAAGATCGTCGAGGCTCTGAGTTCCGTGACCCGGGAGGATCTCTCCCGCGACGACCGGCAGCCGGTCGTCGCTGCCGTCCGGGACGAGGCCGAACGATACCGAGTGAGCCTCACGGATCTGTGTTCGCTGCAGATCCACAAGGGAGGATCGTTTCACGGTCCACTGTTTCACATCAACGGTGACGACGGTCCCAACCTGTTGGGGCGACTCCTCACCGAGAGAATGGCGGATAGCGTTCGGAACATTTTCGGGCTCCTGGCTTTGATCCACCCGGCCGCCGATATCAAGGCTGCCCATCGCGGCGTCATCAGTCCCGCCAGGTCAAGTCGTGCGCAGGCGTTGGAGTTCCTGGAGAACGCTCTCGAACGCCCGCTGCGCCGCATCATCTTCTCTGTCATCGGCGATGAACCGACCGAGGACAGGGTCGGATCGACGCCCTCTCGTGTTGACACTCTTCGCAAGATGATCGAGCATCCGGTGGCCAGAAGTGCCGATGGCGAGTCCCTGGCGGTCGCCGCGATGTATACGGTGCACTGCGAGGGCCTGTCGGCACTCTATCCGGCGATTGAATTGCATTTAAAGAATCAGACATCGCCACTTCTCAGGGAGACTGCGCAATGGATTACCCGTCGCGCAGAGCCTGATAGCTAACCAGAAAGAACCCACCGTGCCGGAGCTTACCCAGATCGAAAAGGTCGTATTTCTGCAGAGCGCCCATCTATTTGCGTTCTGCAAGGCAGAGCAGGTTCTGCGTATCGCGTCGATCGCAACGGAACGCTCGGTGGAATCCGGAGTCACGATCATCGAGGCTAATCAACCGGCCGAGTGTCTGCACTGCATCGTGCGGGGCACGGTCGAGTTGCGCGGCCCGTCGGGAGTGAGCGAAGCCTTGCCGCTCCAGACACTGGATATTCGTGATGTTCTGACGGGTCGGCTGCGGACCGTCGGTGCCGTCGCCCAGACGGACACTCTGCTGCTCTCCATCGATGTCGAAGATTTCTTTGACCTCCTCGCCAATGACATCGAAATCGTCAAGGCGCTCTTTCGCCAGTTTCTCTCGGAGGCCAAGTGATGACCCGACGTGTCGTGTTGCTTCTTCTCCTGGTGCTCGTCTGGTGGTCTGCCGCTGTCGTTGCGGACGAACCGGATTGCGATCGTGTGTTCGCGATCGGAGACATTCACGGTGGGGTCGACGCGCACATCTCGATCCTGCAGGAAATCGGTCTGATCGATAGCGACCGCAATTGGACGGGGGGGCAATCGTGTCTCGTGCAGACAGGTGACTATGTGGATCGAGGCGAGCGTTCTCGGGAGGTACTGGATCTCCTGATGAAACTCGAGGAGCAGGCTGCCGGGCGACTCGTCGTTCTTCTCGGCAATCACGAGATCATGAACATCGTCGGTGATCTTCGCTATGTCCGGGAGGGTGAATTCACCGCCTTCGCCGCCGAAGAGACCACGGCCGAGCGCGACGCCGGATTCCAGAGTTTCCGAACCCTGCCAGCTGTTCAGAGACTGGCCGAGAAGGAGCAACGCGCGAAGTTCGAGAGCGACTTCCCCGCAGGGTGGTTTGCCCATCGTCGGGCGTTCTCGCCGGAGGGTCGGTACGGGGCGTGGCTCTCATCAAAGCGTCTCGTTGCACAGATCCTGGATAGCGTCTTCCTCCACGGGGGACTCAGCCTCCGCGATGCGACGACCGGCGTGGACGCACTGAACGAGAACATGCGGCGGGATCTTCGCCGATATCTCGATCTACGGAAGCAGTTGGCCGCGGGAGGGATCGTCCACGCACTGGTGCCATACGGGGATGCATGGAAGACGGCTAGCGCCTGGTTGGAGAGTGCCTCAAGTCGCGGCGCCGCAAGGAAGGAGCTCGTCGAAGGATTCCTCTCGTTGCGAGAGGCCGCTATCTTCCGTGGCGACGGCCCGGTCTGGGATCGGCGCCTGGCCCTGGAGGCACAGGGTGCCTACGAAGAGACGGTCACGAAGATCCTCGATGCGGTTGGGGCTAAGCGGATTGTAGTCGGCCACTCGGTAACACCCGACGGTCTCATCGACGGCCGTTTCAGCGATCGGGTCTTTGCGATCGACACGGGCGCCGGGCCGGCCTACGACGGGCAAGTCTCGACTCTTGAGATCACGCCGCAGGGTGGAACACGAGCGATCTACATCGGTCGAGCGACGACGATGTCCCGACCCGATCAGGGCTGGCTCGAGCAGGCGTTGTTGAACGGAGACGTTGTCGAAAGCCGACCGATCGGCGTCGGCGTCACCGGCGCAAACAAGCTACGTCTCGAGTGGGATGGCGTCAGCCTGTCGGCGGCTCAGAAGACCGTCGAGATCGAGGAACGCGGAATCAAGAAGTTCTCCGACAAGGTGGAGTTCAACTTTACCGATAGTTACCGGTATGAGCGGGCGGCCTATGTTCTCGATCAGCTGCTCGGCATGAACATGGTCCCGGTGGCCGTTCACCGAAAGATCGGAACGGACGAGGGGGCGGTGATCGAGTGGATCGAGGACTGCATCACGGAGGAACATCGGATTGCTCACGATCTGAAGCCGGAGGATCCGAGTCTCATCACTCAGGGCGAGTCGATGCTAAATCTCTTCGATGCGTTGATCTTCAACACGGACCGCAATCGTGGCAACCTGCTGTGGACCCACGATTGGGAGCTGTACCTGATCGATCATTCCCGCGCGTTTCGTCAATCGAAGAAACTGCCGAAGACGTTCATGGATGTGACGGTATGGTTGCCACGCCGGGTTCACGAACGACTCAAGAACCTCAGCGACGAGACGCTCCTGACCGAACTGGATGGACTCCTGGACAGGACCCGCATCAAGGCGATCATGAAGCGTCGCGATCTGATTCTGGCGAAGATCGAGAGCGATCGGAAGCGATTCGGGGACAAGAACGTCTACATCCCGTGACCCGCTCCATTCGGCGCTGCCAACTCCGCTAATTGACCGTAAGTTCCACCGAAGAATCAAAACAGGGGGGGAACCAGATGATCAGGCGCCACGCGTGTCGGGCCGTGATCGGGTTCGTGGGTTTTCTCTGTCTGGCCCTTAGCATTCCGGGCGCGCTGGCGCAGATCAGTTTCTCCTCCAGCGGTCTGTCCGGGGCCACAGTCAACAATCCGACATCGATCGAGTTCGGACCCGATGGGCGACTCTACGTCTCGCAACAGAACGGATTGATCCATGCCTACACGATCTCGCGAGTCGGCCCCAGCAGCTATCAGGTGACCGCCACCGAGACGATCGCCGACATCCAGAGTACTCTGAACCACAACGACGATGGCGGAGGCAGCACCCTGACCAACCGTCAGGTGACGGGGTTGATGACGGCGGGCACTCCGACCAACCCGGTGCTCTATGTCACGTCGTCCGATCCACGGATCGGAGCCGGGGGTGGTGGAAACGACTCCAACCTGGATACCAACTCCGGTGTCCTCAGTCGACTGACGTGGAACGGGACTAGCTGGGATCGGGTTCACCTGGTTCGCGGTCTCCCCCGCTCCGAAGAAAACCATGCCACCAATGGAATCGATCTCGATTCGTCGACAGGGATTCTCTATCTGGCAATGGGTGGCCACAACAACATGGGCGCGCCCAGCAACAACTTTGCGCAGACACCGGAGTACGCGTTGTCGGCCGCAATTCTCTCGATCGATCTTAACGTCATCGAGGCGTTACCGACACTGGTTGACGGAGAGGGCCAGAGCTACAAGTACGACCTCCCGACATTGGATGACCCGCTGCGCCCCGGGGATCCCGAACCGGAAGATCCGTTCGGTGGAAGCGACGGGCGGAATCAGGCGATCATCGTTCCCGGTGGACCGGTCCAGGTCTACGCACCCGGTTTTCGCAATCCGTACGACGTCGTTCTTACGCAGGCGGGAAAGCTGTACACGGTAGACAATGGTCCCAACGGTGGTTGGGGCGGTATACCCGTCGGTGAAGGCACATCAACCTGTACCAACCAAACGAACGAGACCGGCAGTTCAACTTACGGTGACGGACTGCACTACGTATCTGGCCCGGGTTACTACGGCGGCCATCCGCATCCGACGAGAGCCAACCCGGAGGACTCCGGTCTTTACATCTACGAGAACATCGAAGGCACCTGGACACTAGTCGAACAGTACGACTGGCAGCTCGATTTTCCGGTTCCACCGGTCCCGCTTGGGACGGGGAATTCGATCCAGTGTGACTACCAACAACCCGGCGTGGACGATAACTCCCTGGCTGTGATCGGCGCCTCGACCAACGGGATCACCGAATACACGGCGACGAACTTTTCCGGTGTGATGCAGGGCGATCTTCTCTCTGCATCGTTTAACGGAAACATCTATCGGTTCCAGCTTAACGCAATGGGAGATGACCTGCTGGTACCGGAGACGGCGTTGTTCACGGGCTTCGGTGGCCAGCCACTGGATGTCACCGCACAGGGCGACGGCGATCCTTTCCCCGGCACGGTGTGGGCCGCCGTTTATGGGGCGGACTCGGTGGTCGTTTTTGAGCCCGTCGACTTCAACAATTGCAGCGGCGACTATGACGATAGTCTGGACGAAGACTTTGACGGCTTCGACAACGCCGACGAGATCGACAACGGTACCGATCCATGCTCCGGGGGGAGCAAGCCCAACGACAACGACGGCGATTCCGAATCGGACCTCAATGACCCCGACGATGACAATGACGGCATCCTGGACGTAGACGATCCGTTCGCGATCGACGCCGACAACGGTACGACGACGGCGCTACCGGTCCACTACCCGTTCTTCAACGCGGACCCCGGTAGCGGATTCTTCGGCCTGGGATTCACGGGGCTGATGATCAACGGGGCCACGGACTATCTCGACCAGTACGACGAGTTGGTGCTTGCGGCAGGGGGCGCGGCGGGACTGTTTACCGTGGAAGCGGCAACCTCCGGCGACGCGATTGGATCGTCCAACGACCAGGACAACGGTTTCCAGTTGGGAATCGATGTCGATACCAACAGCAGCACCTTCTCGATCCAGACCCGCCTCCTGTCACCGTACTTTCAGGTCGGCGGATCCCCGTCGGTCCCGATCAACTCGCAGTCCTTCGGATTGTTCGTCGGAACCGGCGATCAGGACAACTACGTCAAGGTCGTCTTCGATGCACAGAGCGGCGCCGGAGGCCTGGCCGTCACCTCCGAGATCGGCGGGGTCGACGCGACCTCGACGTTCGATGTCGGTGTGGTGGGCGACGTGCTGAATTCGATCTTCATCGATCTCTACTTCACCGTTGACCCGACGGCGCTGACGGTCCAGCCGACGGTCTCCGTCGATGCGGGCCCATTGATTGACCTGGGACCTCCCCTGGCGATCCCCGCGAGTTGGCTAAATCCTCTCGACGATCAGGGCCTGGCGATCGGGCTGATCTCGACGTCGGTCGGATCCGGTGTACCGTTCGGCGCGACCTGGGACTTCTTCGAGGTCACGGCAGGGCCGGCCGGTATCGAGTGCGTGGTGGATGTTGATTGCAATGACGCCAATGTCTGTACCGTCGATCAGTGTAACGGCGGATTCTGCGAAACTTCGGCCGACTCATCCCTCGTAAGCTGCGATGCCGATGGAAACTCCTGCACCGTTGATTCTTGTGATGGGCTCGGGCAGTGCGTCACCGATGGGCCACTGGCCTGCCCACCATTCCAGACCTGTATGGTCGGAGCGTGTGTCCCGATCCCTGCAGATGACGACAACGACGGCATCGACGACGCCGGCGATCCCTGCCTGGGTGATCCGCGGAATCTCTGTTTCGGCAGTGTGGCCATCGACGGGACGACCAGCCAGGCGATACGAATCAACTCCAGTGTCGGTGCCGGCGGCTCCGGCACCCAGGTTGATTGCAACGGTGACACCTGGATCGCGGACTTCGGTTTCAATACAGGAAATGCTTCCAGTTGTAATCTGGCCAACGGTTGCCCAATCGCGAATCTGGACTCGATCTTCGGACCCGGCTGCGACGGCGATACCGCCACGGAAGCGATCCTGCAGTCGGAGCGCTGGGACGACGCGGCCGCCCCGGAGCTTCTATACGATTTCGATGCGACCGACGGCAACTACGTCGTGAACCTTCTGTTCTCCAATTCCTGGACCGGCTCGACCCAGGTCGGAGAGCGTTTGTTCGATATTCTGATCGAAGGACAGCTGATCTTCGATGACTTCGATCAAGTCGCATCCGCAGGCGGCAGCGGTGCGGCGGTTGTTCGCTCGGCGATCGTAGATGTCACCGACGGCGATGGGTTGCAGATTGAGTTTCAGCACGTGGTTCAGAACCCGGCCATCAAGGGGATCGAGATCCTGACCTGTTCGGTCGCGGTTCCGGGAGACGCCACGACGCTGACCCTGGCAGGTCAGCCCGGTGGCACGGCCCTCAGCTGGACTGCGGCGCCCGGGGCATTCCAGCACGACATCGTTCGCGGAGACCTCACGCTTCTTCGCAACGGAGGCGGTGACTTCGGCTCCGCCACGACCGATTGTCTGGGCGACAGTGTCCCCGGAACGTCTGCTTTGGAGTTAGCAGCTCCGGCCTCAGGGAACGGATTCTGGTATCTGATCCGCGGAACCAACTGCGCCGGCGACGGCACCTATGACGGGTCGTCGCCCGGACAGCAGGGCTCCCGCGATGCCGGCATCGACCTGGCTATCGCATCATGCCCCTGACCGCGTTGATTCTTGGTCTCACGGGCCATCTTCTGATGGGCGGTAGTCCCGTTTGGATCGACAAGAGCGAAGACGAGAGCTACACCGCACGACACGAGTGTTCGTTCGTTCAGGCCGGACAACGGTTTTACCTATTTGGCGGCCGCGAGAACGCACAGACCCTGGACACCTACGACTATGGAGCCGACAGTTGGAGCACGAGTGCCTCTGCGCCGATCCCCTTCAATCACTTTCAGGCTACGGAATACGACGGACTGATCTGGGTCATCGGGGCGTTCAAGACCAACAGCTTCCCGAGCGAGAGTCCAGCCGACGACATCTGGGTCTTCGACCCCGCGCGCGATCTGTGGATGCAAGGTCCGTCGATCCCCGTGGGGCGACGACGCGGCTCCACCGGTCTTGTGATCCACAACGACAAGTTCTATGTCGTCGCCGGCAACACGATCGGTCACAATGGCGGGTATGTCGCCTGGTTCGACGAGTTCGATCCGCACTCCGGAACGTGGACGCCATTGGCCGACGCGCCTGGAGCGCGCGATCACTTCCACGCCAGCGTTTTCGGTGACAAGCTCTATGCCATCGGCGGGCGGCTCTCCGGCGGACCCGGTGGCACGTTCGCGCCGCTGATTGCCGAAATCGACGTCTACGATTTCAACACGAGTAGCTGGTCCCGACTCGGCGCGATGAGCAATCTGCCCACGCCGCGTGCCGCGTCCGCCGTTGCGGCCTTCGCCGGCGAGATTCTGGTGATCGGCGGTGAGGGCAATGGTCAGGCGTATACGACCGTCGAGGGGTTCGACCCCGGCGCGGACACCTGGAGCACGCGTGCGTCTCTCAACTACGCGCGTCATGGCACCCAGGCGGTCGTCTCGGGTCAGGGTGTCTATGTCACCGCAGGATCACCCAATCAGGGTGGCGGCAACCAGCGGAACATGGAGGTCTACAACGTCGACCTACCTGTCGGTGTTGCGAGTGTCGCGGGTGAACTCTCGGGTCCGATCGCCGCCACGGTTAGTAGCGTGACACCGTCGACTATCGTTCTGACACATTCCGCCGGGAACGAGGGTGTATTCGTCAATAGTGTCGATCTCGGTGGAAGCGATGCGGACGACTTCTCGATTGTGACCGATGTTGCCAACCCCTTTCTCATTCGCACGGCGACCGACCACGGAATCGTCGTCGAGCACAACGGCGTCGCGGAAGGGGCCTTGGCCACACTGGACGTCACCTACGCCAACAGCCAGACGCTGAGCGTTGCATTGACTGGGACGCTGACGTCAGGCGTACCGGGTCGCGTCGATACGCTGCAAGTCGAAAAGATCGGGTCGGCACTCCAACTCACCTGGGGCGAAGATTGCGGCGGTGGCGATCGATACGGTGTCTACCGAGGCGATCTGTCCGTCGGCTACAACTCCCTCACGATCGAGAGTTGCGATATCAGTGGGACGACGACATCGATCCCTGTCGGGGCGCCGGCCGGCGAGTTCTTCCTGATCGTACCCGTCCTGGGTACGGCCGAGGGAAGCTACGGGCGGGACGGGGCCTGTGGGGAGCGACCGGATGCCCTCGCCTCCTGCCACCCACAGACGACCACCGACCCCTGCGCCGCGTCCTGCGGTGGCCTCTAAATCCGGTCCTTTTCGACGCTTCTTGCCTCTTCCGGCCCACGAACCAAGGTTTAACGGCAACGGATTCTAATTAACTCGAGGGCAAGAGACACTCTTGTTGGAGGTACTGTGATGAAGAAGCTTGTCATGTTGGCGGCCTGCTTGTTGCTGCTGACGTCGGCCGCCTCGGCCGAAGCATATATAGGTGCAAGTCTGGGTCAGTCTGATGCGACGTCGGCCGGTGCCTCGGCTGAAGAGTCGAGCTGGAAACTTGTCGGCGGCTACGCCTTCATGAAGTTTCTCGCGGTCGAGGGAAGTTATCGAGACCTCGGCAGTATCAATGAGACCGTCGGCGTAACGCAGATCGGCCTCGATGCGTCGTCGATGGACGTGTTCGGGGTTGCCCGCCTTCCGATGGGTATGCGGTTCTCGATGTTTGCGAAGGCCGGTTACGCATTCCTTGATCTTGACGCGACCCTCACGGACCCGTTGCTGGGGACGATCACCGCATCCACTAGCGAGACCGAGCTGGCCTACGGTGCGGGTGTCAGCTTCAAGGTCACGGACTCGGTCCATATCCGAGCAGAGTATGAGACGTTCGACACATTTGAAGACATGGACATGATGTCCGTAGGCGGTATCTTCAAGTTCTAGTTCGCTTGCAAAACTGAAGAGGGCCGGCTGGATGCTTCATCCGCCGGCCCTTTTCTTTATCTGCCGGTGGCCGTGAACGCCTGCTTCAGTTCAAGCGTCGTCCCGTCATTCAGATCGTGGACGGATACGCGCACCTCGTACCGGCCCAGTGGATCGTCGGGCTCGATGATCACTCCGACGTACTCCGCGGACAGTCGTAACGTTCCGCCTGGCGGTGCGGGCTTCCCCTTCCAGAGGTCTCGATCGCTGAAGCTCTCGTAGACGCTTCCATCGGGTCTGAGAATCGTGAAGTCGGCCGATGCGTTGCAAAGACCGCTGGCGTCTGCACGGCAACCCGTGAAGTAGACGAACGCGACGATGGGTTTTCCGCGACCGATGGAATCGACGCTTCTACCCGGTGCACTGGCTGTCTGTCCCGCCCATCCGCGAAGTACTTCTTCGGGTTGATCCGAAAGTGTCAACACGGCGGAGAGTGTGGGCTTCGCTCGCGGCTCGGACCATTGCGCGTCCGGCGCTGTCGTGCCTCGGCTCAGCGAGTTCCCCAGGGCAAGACTTCCGCAGAGCAAGCCGGCCATCAACATCCATGAGAGTCGGGAGGTATTCACGTTACCTGTTCGAATACGATCGGTTTTCGCGTCTCGCTACGAATTTCATAACTCGTGGATAGTTCCGAAGGATTATCGGACTCCTTCGCGTCTAACCGGGTACGAAACGAGCCTGGAACCCACCTGGCCAACGCCGTGTCAATAGCGAGAGGAGGAACCATGAATAAGCGCTTTCGAATTCTTGTTTTTCTGGTTGTATCGATGACCATCGTCCTGGTGTCAGCCACCGCCGCAGACCGCGCGACGACACTTTCCCTCGAGAATCGAGGGGGTTCGAGCGTGATGGAGCGAAGTTTTCACAGCAGTCATGCGTGCAACACGCATGCATACCTACTCAAGTGGGCTTGCGCCGCCGATCGACGGGATGACTATCTTGTCCACCGCGCCGATTGCATTTACGTGACGGATCCCGAAAATAAGGACGAGTGTCGCGCCGAGGCCCGGGAGGCCGCCGACGAGATGTCCGAGGAGTGCGCCGACGTGTTCGAGGCCCGACGCGACCTCTGCGATCTTCTGGGCCAGGAGCCCTTCCTACCGGACTTCGATCCGGCTGATTTTGTGGATCCCAACGACATCGGTGACAGCGTCGATCCCAACCCGTACTGGCCCCTCACCGAAGGTCATACCCATGTCATCCACGCCGAGGATGAGATCGTTGTGCTGACGACGACCGATGAGGTCATTGATGTTGGCGGGATCCCTTGCCGCGTTGTCAGAGACTTCGCATTCGAGGAAGGCGAGGACGACGAAGGCGTGATCGAGTACGAGGCTATCGAGGTTACTCAGGACTGGTATGCCCAGAACCTGGACGGAGACATCATCTACTGCGGCGAGAATACGTATGAGGTCGAAGACGGCCTGATTGACAACACGGACGGCTCCTTCGCCCACCTGACGGATCGTGCGCTGGCCGGTTACCTTCTTCGCGCCATGCCCATCGTCGGCGAGGGCGATCGACAGGAGATGGCATCGGACGAAGCCGAGGACTATGTCAAGTATCTGAGTCTTGCGGCGACGCCTTCAGAGGACGAAGGCGGAGATGTGGAAGCCTTCCCCTGCGGAGGCGCCTGCCTACAGACGTTTGAACTCAACCCCCGCGATCCTGGCGACTCCGAGAATAAGTACTACCTCCCCGGCACGGGATTCGTACTGGCAACAAAGTTTGAAGACGGTGAACCGACCGGCGAACGCGAAGAAGTCACCTGCATCGGGGACTCGATCGACGTTCTGAACGATCCAGACTGTGAGATCGCTGACCCGGAAGCTCTATTCGAAGCCCTCTGTGCCTGGGCTCCCGAAGCACTCTGCTTCGACTGAACGAACCCAAGGGTTGTGACTCTCGGGGCCGGTGCCGTCTAGATGACGGTGCCGGCCCTACTCTTTGGGCGGATCATCGATCCGCTCGATCTCGTCCAGCAGGAAATCGATATCCATGAACGGGCCACCCCCGATCCGGGACCAGCGAATCTTACCTTTCCGATCGATCAGGAATGTCGAGTGCAACTCGAGTTCCTCGAAGTCGTCGAAACTACCGAATCGCCGAGCGCTCTTGTAGTCCACGTCGGAGACCAGCGTGTACGAGATGTCACCGCTCTCCAGGAATCCCGCATTGTCGTCCGGGCTATCGCTCGACACGGCAAGGACCGCGACGTCCGAGAACTCGAAGTCGGGAAATCGTTTCTGAACTGCGACTAGTTGCTCGACGCAGTGAGGACACTGCTCACCCAGGTAGAAGATCAGCAGGACCGGTCGTCCGCGGAATTCCTCGAGGGTCACCTCATCGCCGTCTGGATCGAAGCCTTGTAGTGAAGGTGCGGGGTAGGGCTCCCAACGCTCGGGCCCCAGGTCATCCAGCACGACTGATTGGTAGCTCCTCTGCTTGCCGGCGGACTCGTCTATCGGTTTCGCCTTGAGACCAAGGGCCGCGGCGTCCTCCATCCATCGAAGCCCCGGCTCGGCATCGGACCAGACGTGCAACAGGCGACCGTAGAAACGCTTGGCCTCTTCCGTGTTGCCGAGAGCATGATGCGCGCGTGCCAGACCCGAGAGCGCGATCCCGTCATTCGTTACTTCTTCGAGGACCATTTCGAACGCCTCGATCGCCAGCAATGGACTCCCGAACTCGAGGTACTGTTCCCCCAGTACGCTGTAGAGCATCCGCGGGTAGGCCGGCGGATCATTGAACTCTTGCCGCTTCGTGAGCTCCAGCTGGGCCGCTTCGGTCAGCAAGGCCAGTCCGTCCACGGTCTCGCCGCGCTCGAGCAACAACAGCGACTCGATCTCGCGCCAGTGGATCTGGTAGAAGTCGGCGTCGAACGATTCCTTGACGTCTTCTTCCATCCCCTTCAACTCACGCAACATCTCGTCGGTTTTCAGCAGGTCGCCCTTGTAGAGCGTCGCCAGCGTATCCATGTACTGCTTCCACAGCTTGTCGCTGGGTCGCTCGCGCCACGGGATGCTGTCCTCCGTCAGGATCTCGTCCCAACGCTCGAACTGCACCAATGCGCGAATCAGCGTTCGGAGTCCTTGCCGGTACGTGTTGAAGTCGCCCTCGTCTGGGTTGTTGTGGGTCGGGTCGAGCGGTGCTTCCATCAGTTGTCGCCCACCGTCCATGGCGGCCGACGGCATACCAAGATGCTCCTGGATATAGCCCAGATAGTTTCGGTTGTGAGCGTAGTTCCACGCGTTGAACGGCAGCGTCAGCCGTTTTTGCATGTAGGCCTTCTCGACACGAGTCGCCGAGTCCATCCAGATCGCCGCCTCGTGCCACATGCCGATCCCACTGTAGATATGGCCGGGCATGTGGTTGGCGTGTCCCGACTCATGGGCCAGCTTTCCGAAGACCGCACACGAGTCGAGTGCCTTGGCGCCTTCCGGCCCGTCCCAGTTGTGGATGCGATAGTGGTGCGCACCGGGGTGGAGGGGGTTCTTCTCCAGGATCTGTTGGGCGAGAAGCTCGTTGTGGATGCGACTTGACGAACGGAGGCTGTGGTTCAACAAGATCGCTTGCGCTTCCTGATCGTCGGGGTACTTGATGATGATCTTCTCGAGACCCTCGATCAGTTTCTCATTGCGTTCGGGCCAGGGCATGTCCGGGTTGTAGGCTTCGGCCCAGGCCTCGATGTACATTCGTTCTCGCTCGTCCGCGCGATCGATCTGCTTGAGCGCTTCCTGAAGGAACTCCCACTGGCGATCCTGTGCAGCCCTGGCCAATCCCCAGTAGGCCATCGGATTTCCGGGATCCAGCTTCAAACACCAGCGGAACGCGCGCTCTGCCTCGAAGTACCAGTAGTTGTGAAGAAGCGTGTTGCCCTGATCGAACCACATCTGCACTTCGGGCACTCTGCTTGAGATCGGAAAATGCGAGACGCCGATGCCTTCCATCTTCCACGGTTTGCTGCGCGGGCCCTCGTCGAACGCCTCACCGTGTTGCGAGTGGCCGAGACGACTCAGGTCATCTTGTGCTGCTTCCTCGGTGGCCAGGGAACTCGCGAAGAGGACAGGTATGACGAGCACTAAGAAGACGATGCGCATGGGTCGATCTCCTGAAGAAGGAAGCCGAAGGTTAGTCGGCGGACAAGATCGTGTCCAGCGCCTGCTCTAACTCGCTGGGACGAACGTAGAAATCGGCCACGTTGCCCGCTCGATCGATAAGAACGTAGCGTGGCGTACTCTTGACGTCATACGCCGCGACGATGGGAGAGTCTATTCCGGAGCCGTCGCAGATCTGGGGCCAGTTGATTCCCTGTTGGGCGATGACTTTGCGGACAAGCCGCGGTTTCTCATCCAACGCGACCCCGATGATCTCCAGACCCGCGGCGCCATGCTTCTTGTGGAGACGCTTCAGCGTCGGAAGCTCTTCGATACAGGTGGCGCAATAGGTGGACCAGAACTGGAGTAGGACCACATTGCCATTGAGTTCGGCGAGATCCAGTTCGCCGTCGTGGAGGGTGGTGGCCCGTAGTTCCGGTGCCGGCTCCGCGCCGGTCACGGAAACGGCGACGACCCACACGGCAGTCATCAGGATGGCTCTAATCATCACGGAGCACACGTGTTGGAGAGATCGCGGTTCGTCATCCCGCACTCGCCGCTGATGGAACCACCGACGGCGCGGGGCAGACCCGCGCTGTCCTTTCCCCAGCCCCCCTCGGTGGTGCCCGCGTCGGTGGCCACCAGGAGAAACCAGATCCAACCCAGCGGATCCGTGGTGGGATCGGGGGACCCGGTCCAGACGTAGGGTGACGATGTGCCGATCGTGCACTGACTCCCATCGACCGTGTACGACGACAGGGTCGAACCTCCGCCGTAGAGGATCTGATAATCCCCGGCGTCGAGACAGATCGAACGATCCCAGGCGACCTCGACATTCGTTCCACTCGGATTGAGTCGGATCGCCGACAGCGGCGTACTACCGGAAGAGCCATCCGGAACCGAGGGCGGAGGGGCGAGCCCGCCGTTCTTCATCAGGATCACCTCATCGATACTCTCGTCGATAAGCGCCAGATCCAGATCGCCATCGTTGTCGAAGTCCAGCATCAACGAACATGACGACGCCTGGGTCGCGACGAACTCCTGAGCAAACGTGAAGTTGCCCAGTCCGTCATTGAGATTGAGTCTCCAGTTGCCGAGAAAGCTGGAAGTGATCCAGTCCAGATCCCCGTCCCCGTTCATGTCACCCAGGTCATCGGAGAGTCCGAATGGATCCGCGACGTAGGTTGTCGGCAACGAGAGACCACCGCTCCCGTCCCCGAACAGGATCGAACCGTTGGCGTCGAAGCTGTTGATCGTCGCGACGTCCTCGTGGCCGTCTCGATTCAGGTCGCCGAGGACCAACATCCAGACCCTACCACCGGCGGCAATCGATGTGCCCGCCGTGAACCCGCCGGCACCGTCAGCGGTATGAACAATGATCCGCTCGGAGTCTCGCCCCCCGACCACCAGATCCAGGATCCCGTCGTCGTTCATGTCGGCGGCGGCAATCGCCCAGGGTTGCGTGATGCCTGCGGCGAAGAACGTAGCCGTTCCGAACAGACCGCTTCCGTTGTTGAGAATGACGGAGAGTTCGTTGGTGGCCGAGTTGGTGTTGGCGATGTCGATGTCTCCATCACCGTCCACATCGAGTACCGCGATCCCCCGCGGCAAGGAACCAACCGTCACCAGTTGCTGCGGATTGAATCGTCCATTGCCGATACCCATGAGGACCGACACCGTACCGTCGCCGATATTGACGACGGCGGCATCCACGACACCGTCCCGATTGAAGTCGGTCGGCTCCGACGGGCTGGCCTGATTGCCGGCGGGAGATGTGGGCTGCAGGAAGGCGAAGAACTCACCGGTGCCGTCGGCCTTGTTCAGGAAGACACGGAGATCCGCGGTGATCTCGTTAACGATGGTGATGTCCAGGAAGCCATCGCCGTTCAAGTCCGAAGCGAAGCCACCGTAAGCCTGCGTGCCGGCGGCGGGAGTGGTGCGGGTCGTAAGACGATCCACCTCGGTGAAGCTCATCCCCACCGCTTGCGAGCGTGTCCAGAACTGGTACGAGTAACCGGGGTCTCGCAGGAACGTGTTGTCGGCGGCCTCGATGTCATCGGACAGGACGACCATGACGGTCTCCCCTGCGGAGAAGGGTTGAGCAGGTGTCAGCGTGACGGTCTGGTCGCCGTTCGAAAAGCTGTAACTACCGGTGGCCGTGCCACTCCAACGACCGAAGGCCCAGAAGCTGTTGGACGTGATGCTCGCAGGCTTCACCGGCCGGTCGAAGTGCACCACGATCGCGCTATCCACCGGAGCGGCCAGCACTCGGGCCGCGGGTTCAATCGTGGTGACCGCCAGTTGGCCGCCGGCACCCACGCCGCCAACCGTGACAGTGAGGAGAAAGACCTGGATGAATCCGGAGCGCTGCATTGTCCGCCATGATAAGGAATCCGGCCGCATGTAGAGCCTGGATTCTCCGTGTCACTTCTTCTTGCCGACTGCCTTCTTGATTCCGCCACGCAGATCCCAGTCCGGCCCGTATTCATAGGCCGCGGGTGCGCGGGTTGCGACGACCTTGTCGCCTGCCGCAAGCCGCGTCAGGTCGGTGCCGTCGATCGGGGTCGCGAATGAAAACCCGTCCTGGACGTCAGTGATGCGAAGCTCACCGATTACGACCTCGTCTCGAGAGAGAAGAACACCGGTCTCCGGGTGGAAGATCTCTTTACCAAGGGCAACCGCGCGAATCAGGTCGTTCGTCTCTACCTGCCCCTTGCCCATCGTCACCATCACCTTGCCGGGCGAGACGTCGGCGACGACGCCTTCCGGGACCTGCGCACCGATTCCCTTGACGATGTGATGCACGCCGACGTTGACGGCGGCGATCATCGCCTGGCCGATCGGTGTTGCCGAGTAGTTGCTCATGAAGCCGCCGAGGGCGCCGGACATTCCCCAGCCCCCGGCGCCGAAGCCGATGTTGCGTGCCTTCAATCGCACATCCACCTGCTTGCTGCCGAAGATCTGTGACGTTTCCATGTTGATGATCTGCACCGTAATGCCGACTCGGGATTCGGCGTTCTGCCAGTTGACACGCCCCGCAACCGCACCGGCCCTGCCGCCGATCATCCGCCCGATACCACCGAGGCCGCGCTTCTTGCTCTTGACTTCAGGTTCGTAGGCGTTGATCACAAGCTTGATGCCCATCTGTGCTCCGAGGACCTTACCCTTCTTCGCAGCACTGGGTGCGGCGACTCGACCGCCGTCCGCAAGATCCTGCTCGCCGAGGATTGCGCCCAGACTCTCGCGTTCGACGACGTCGAATCGACCGGTCTGCAAGAGGATGTCGGTCAGCATGGCATCCAACCCCTCGATCGGGACCTTGCCGTAGTCGGTGTTGACGTCGTAGGTCCAGTTGTATTGTTCGCCGTTGGGCCCCGTGCCACTGACCTTCGCGGAGTAGTCGCCGGAACCGGTCTTGTTCTCGGTCGTCAGGACTCGAACGCGCGAGCGCTTGCCGCCAAAGTCACTCCACTCCAACTGAACGAGATCGGTGGGTTGACTCTGTGCGATTGCGTCCAGACTTTCAGGGAGCGGAACCGTGCCGTTTTTCTCCGTCACGGCGTGAGCCAACATCTCGGCACGAACGGGAGTCGCGATCGCGACGACCATCAACAGAGCCGCAACGGCGGCCATTCCCTTGGTCATGATCTTCCTCATGTTCATCGGTCATCCTCCTCGTCCCAAGTGCCAAGAATCGTGGCCCATATCCTATCCCAAGTCGAGGTCGGCTCAGCATCGAGTCGCCACTTGAGCAGTTCGGCCAACACGCGGAACCGCTCGGCCCAGTCGCCCTTCACGCGCTCGACATCCTTCTTGGCTGCCAGGCCGCTATGCTGAACGGACACGTGACGTCCGATAGCCAGCGGTTGCGGGTGCCTCCCTGCGCCTCGCAGGGGCCCTCGCCAGGGAAAGGTCTAAGAGGTTAGGCGCGGATCAGAAAAGGCCCGCCGGGAGATCCCGACGGGCCTTCATCGTTACGCGTAAACGAATACGAACTAGTTCTGACGAGTCAGCTCAACCCGTCGGTTCGTCGCCTTACCGGCGCGGGTGCCGTTGTCGGCGATCGGGTTGCTCTCGCCGTAACCCTTGGCCGACAGGCTGGCTGCCGAGACACCGTGCTCGACCAGGTAGTCGAGTACGGCTCTCGCACGAGCCTCGGAGAGGGTCTGGTTGTAGCTATCGGCACCGCTGGAGTCGGTGTGTCCACCGACCTCGATACGAACCTCGGGCCACTCCTTCAGAGAGGAGACGACTCGATCCAGCACCGTCGTCGAGTTTGAAGTCAACACCGCCTTGTTGGTCTCGAAATTGACACCCTCAAGGACCAGGGACTTCTTTTCGTCTTCGAACAGCTTCGGACAGCCACGTTCGTCAACTTCCGCGCCGGCCGGCGTGTCGGGGCAGCGATCGATGCCGTCCCAGACGCCATCGCCGTCGCTGTCTTTCGGGCAACCCGTGGCGTCCACGGTCGCACCCTTCGGCGTATTCGGACACTTGTCGATCCCGTCCCAGACGCCGTCACCGTCGCTGTCTTTCGGGCAACCGGTGGCATCGACCGTCGAGCCCTTCCGCGTGTCGGGGCACTTGTCGATCCCGTCCCAGACACCGTCGCCGTCGCTATCTTTGGGGCAACCGACGTCGTTGACCGTCGCGCCCCTCGGCGTGTCGGGGCAATCGTCTTTACCGTCGGCGACACCGTCGCCGTCGCTATCCAGCGCACAACCACGCCCATCGACGGGCCAGCCTTTGGGCGTATCGGGACAGGCGTCGATGCCATCGAAGACGCCGTCACCGTCGCTATCCTTGGGGCAGCCTCTCTCGTCGACGGTGGCACCGCGGGGCGTTCCCGGGCAACGGTCACGACGATCGCTAACACCGTCGCCGTCGCTATCGGTCGGGCTCCCACCGGAACCCCATGAGTAGGCGAAGAGGAGATGCTCCTGATTCATTTTTCCGCTAAACGGCCCCAAATCATCATCGAAACTGCGATCGACGCGAAGCTCCCAACGGAAGTTGTTGGAATCTCCGACACGAACTCGCTGCCCGATACCAAAGGAGTACATGCCGTAATCGAAGCTCGAGTTCGTCGTGTCGTAGTCGATGTCGGTCAGGCCGCCACCGAACGAGAAGAAGAAACGACGATCGCTGTCCGGCTGCAGGAAGTACTCCATGCCGGTGCGTAGTGTGATCATGTCGCTGTCGCTGATCGGCGAGAGACCGCTGGTCGGGGTGTACAACCCGTCGATCGACCAGCCCCAGCGGTTGCTGAACAAGATTCCACCGCGAACACCGACGCCGAACTCCGCGTCGGTCGCCTTCGAGAAGTTCCCGGTGGCGTTGTCCGACGGGAATGAGAACCCACCCACGAACCCGATGTCACCGCCCTCGCCGTCGCCGGACATCGCGGGTGCACCGATGGAACCGAGACCGACGATAAGTACCGCCAACCCGATCGCCTGCAATCGATTGAATCTGTTCATTTGTAGTCCCTTCTTGCGTCTTGTCGGGACCCGGTCCTAAATCCGGGGTCTCGTCGACCCCGACTCTAACCCAAATTGTGGTGGATTGCTCGTCAGGGTTTGACGACGTAGCAACTCAAACCGGGGAACTGATTCGGCGTGGGATCGACCCAGTTAACGCCTGCGATCCCTGCCACCGGGGTCGAAAGCCGCACGGTCGCCGGGTTGTCAGTCTTGTGGATGGTGTAGCCACCAACCGTGCTCACGCCCCAGTCTAGTGTGACGTTACCGTCGACGCTGATGTTGCTTACACGGGCGCCCGCGAAGTTCCCGGGCGACGGGACTCCGGCAAAGAAATCGACGGACGAATCATTTGAGTCGTCGAGGGCCTGCAGGGTTGAATCACCGCCCAGGTCTCGAACGTACGCCATGCCGGACGGCACGCTGGCTGCGGGAGACCCCGCTTCCGAGCCGCCGACCGTTGTGACACCCGTGTAGGCTCCGAACGATACGCAGTCCGGAACCGATGCAGCCTTGCGAAAACAGACCAGCCCGTCGGTCGGAAGGGCCCCGGTCGCCGTGTGATCCGGAACGATTCCGAACACGGTGCGTGCGGTGTTCGTCGCAATCAGGATCGGTATCTGGTTCGTCGTATTGCTGGGAAGGTTTTGTGTCATCGTTCCGAGACTGACGAGTTGCGATCCAGAACTGTCGTAGACGGTGACCTCCACTCCGTTGAACTGAGATTGAAAGTCGGAGTAGGCCATGATCACGACGTACTGCGCATTCGGATGTTCGTTGGAGCCCGAGAACACTTCGACGACTCGGGCGAAGTGAAACGATGCGACAACGGGAGAAGCGTTGAGCAACAGCGCAAGTATTACGAAGACGAAGACGCGCGACGTGTACTGAGTAATCACGATCACCCCCCAACTCGTTTCGGCGTCCTTGGAGACGGGCGAACTTGTCGAGATGATACGGCGAATGCGGCAACTGCGGACGAACTTGTTTCGTCTCCAGGTGCGGCGGGAACGGTCAGTTCGTAGGAAATGGCGAAAAAGGGACGGATTTACTTTTCAGGAAGAAGAATAGGGCCCCTCTCTTTTTGCCGGTCCCTTATAGGCGATGGAATGACGCGATTCGCTTTGCGTTGTCGGGATCGACGCCGGCGTCCTCTGCGCGTTTAGGCCAACCGCGTACCGCCAGGCGAATCTCGTCGATGAGTCGGCTTGCTCGGGCGCTCTTCATTCCTGCCATCTTTGCGAATGCGAGAAGATCCGCACGCGTGAAGTCGTCACGTTTGCCGTTCAGGCTCATCTGATGTTGCGATGTCCAATTCCCCTGCGGGTTGTAGCTGTAGACAACATCGAATGCCGGAGAGAGACGCCACAAACCTTTGCGATCCATGAGGAACCCGATGTTTTTGACGTGATCATCCTGGTTGCGGGCGATGATGTTGAAGAAGGCACGTCGTATTTGTTGTTCGCGATCGCCTGTAGAGAGTCCGAGTCGCTTGATCACGAGGATCGCTTGCTCGTACGAATGAGCACCGGCACTCTCGAAGTCGTGGTGCGCGAGGGCAGCCAGCGACTGGTAGTGCAACTTCCCACCGGTGTCGGTGCGATCATAGCGTCGGGTCATGAAGTGGGCCCGACCGCCTTCTTCGTGAAGTCGACATGGCATCATGATGATTCCCGCGTCCTGCGCCATCAGGTAGTAGGCGTATTCGATTCTTCCGTACCCCTGGGGGTCGGCAATCTCCTTGTCTTTGTTCCCTTCGATTCCGTCGAACTTCATCAGCCAATAGGTGAACGGTTTGCCCGCGTCCACCTGTCCGGAGCGAAATTCGCCGGTCTGTTCGTTCCATGCCAGGATCGCCTTGGCCCGGGCTCCACCGGCGGAGGTACCCACACGGAGGATGTCTTCGATCACGCGGGAATCGTCTTCCCCGTCGAAGCGACCTTCCATCCGGCTCCGTTGGTTCAGAATCCGATTGGAGAGTTCGACGAGGCTATCGACTTCAATACGTCTTGCGGTGGTCGGCGACTGTTTCAACGCGGGCTGAAACTCCAACGCACCCATCCCCCGCTTGCCCGTGTAACACAGTCGTTCCACAGGATTGAACGTCGATGCGTCTCGGTTCTGTTGCGCAAGCCAGACATCGATCAACGCGTTCCCGAACCGGTCGGGCAGGCAGTCGGCCAGCATGCCGGGTAACCCCTTGAAGGACTTCCTCGGCAGTTCGGGGAACTCGTAGGGCGCCGTGCGAAGAGGCATCGTCAGGGGTGCCACCTGAATCCCACTACCGGCGAACTCCTCGGTGTACTGGAACGCCGCCAGCTGGCGATCATCGAACCAGGAGACGGCGCCGATCGTTCGGCCCCAGAGATCGACGTAGGCGTCGGTCATCGTGTGGCCGGGTCCTCACCCCAGCTCCACTCCGCGGACTCCTTCGTCTTGGGTCGTGCCCGTTGTCGTCGCTTGCCGCGACCCTTGATTCGCTCCAGCGGGTTGACGGCGGGGTCCGGAAGCAGGGCCTCGAGATGACCGTGGAGCTTCAGGGCCTGCAGGATGCGGATGAAGCTGTCGAGGGAGATGCCCTTTCCGTCCTGGACCAGCCGACTGATGGTGCTGAGGGAGACGCCGGCCTCACGGGCCAGTTGGCTCTGGGTGATATTGCGGCTGAGGCGGATCGCTTCCAGTCGCCGGGCCAGGGCCGATTCGATCTGGTCGCTGGAGGCCAGGGAGAAATTCACTTTGTACGGCATTTATGACTCTTTATAGCTGCGAGTGGCTATAAAGAATGATAAGTCGTGTATTAACGGATGTCAACTAGGACACACAATAATATGTGATTAGCCAGTGATTATTGCCCATTTAGCAAACAACCTGTCTCCAATCAGATTTTATAATCAGACCCCCGCACTGACCATACTCTCCGCCCGCCGCGCACACGAGGCCATCGGTCGCTCCGCCAAACGCCGACGGAAGTTCAGATGGCGTCTCCGCGATAGCTCGATCAACGGCCGCCACATCCGCGCCGTCAACCGGTTGCGGATGAGGGCGTGCCAGATCCGATTCGAGCGTTTGTACAGATAGCTCATCGCCAGGTAGGCCGACACCGCCCGCAGGTCTGCCGGACGTCGCCGCCAGATCGACCCGTGAGAGAAGAGCCGGCGGTACAACCCCGCATACCCCTCTTCCAGTTGCTCGACACTCATCCGCTTCGGCCGAAAGACCACGTTGGCCGTGTCGTACAACTCCCAGTCTCGATGCAGCAGTCGTCCTTCGCTCTCGAACTGCCGGTACAGCGGCGTTCCCGGATACGGGGTCAGGATGTGAAACGTCGCGCACTCCAACCGATTGGCCTCGACCCAGTCCGCCGTCCGCTCGAACACGTCGGGGCCGTCGTGATCGAAACCCAGCACGAAACTGCCGTTGACCTGGATGCCGTGGTCGTGCAGCAACGCCACCCGACGGGCGTAGTCCTCCGGTGCCGGCGTCTTCTTGCGGGCGTCCCGCAGGTTGCCTAACTCCAACGACTCGAAACCGACGAACACCCCGGTACATCCGGCAAGCGCCATCTCGCGCACCAGCGCGGGGTCGTCTGTCACGTCGATCGTGACCGCGGCACTCCAGATGATCTCCAGGTCTCGCAAGCGTCGGCAAAGCTGCTTCAGGTAATCCCGTCGGGAGCCCAGGTTGTTGTCGGTGAAAACGATGTAGGGCTGACCGTCCGCCCGGACCTCGTCGGCCACCTGATCGACATCCCTCAGCTGGTAAGGCATGCGCAGACCCTCGGTGGACAGATAACAGAAACCACAGCGGTTGTGACATCCACGTGTGGCGATCACGCTCGAGGTCGTCAGGTACGAGTCCCGCGCCAGCAGGTCCCGTCGCGGGGGCGGCTCGTCTTTGTACGGGCTGCGATAACTGCCCTCGTAGATCGGTCGCAGGTCGTTGGCATCGATATCCTGCAGAATCCTCGGCCACAGTTGCACACCTTCGCCAATAGCGATCGCGTCGGCGTGGGGCGCAACCTCCTCGGGACACGACAAGACGTGTAAGCCACCGAGAATCACGATCGCACCGCGGGAGCGGTACCAGTGGGCCAACTCGTAGGCGCGACGGGCAAACGTCAAGTGCACCGTGATGCCGACGACCTGCGGGAACGGGTCTGCAGGCGGTGGTCCCTGCAACAGGTTCTCGTCCCAGTAACGCACCTCCCAGTTCTCGGGAGTCGAGCCTGCGACACCGGTCAGCGCCAGGCTGGGCGTCAGCACATGCTTGCCGAAGCTGGCGTGAGGATCCTTCGGGTAGAACGGATTGATCAACAACGCATGCCGGGGCTTTGGCTCGGCGACACGGATGCGAGGTAACTCCGGCGCACGACGCATGGCGGGGGGGAGGAAGTCGCTCATTGCGCGGCCACCTGGATCTCCGGCAGCGCACCGAAGCGGCGACTGCGCAGATGGTAGGCCTCGACGGCATCGGCCAGGTCGTCCTCGTCGAATTCGGGCCACATCCGGTCAGTGAACAGCAGTTCCGCGTACGCGCTCTCCCATAACAGGAAGTCACTCAGCCGTTGCTCGCCGCTGGTTCGAACCAGCAGGTCGACGTCCGGTGCCGGTGGATCGGAATGCATGGCTTCGTTGATCCGCTGGCCGAACGACTCTTCCGTCAGGGGTTCGCCCGTGGTGCCACCGGCAACGGCCCGCAGGATCGCCTGTCGTGACGAGTAGTCCACGGCGATACGTAGATGGAGTCGCGAGCCATGCCGCGTCGCCCGTTCGCTGACTTCGATCTCCCGCACCAGGTCCGGAGCCAACCGATCGCGACGACCGACGACGCTGATACGCACACCGTGGCGGATACAGCGGGCCCGCTCGTTGCGCAGATAGCGACGGAACAGCCCCATCAGGATATCGACTTCCTTTTTCGGCCGACTCCAGTTGTCCGACGAGAACGCATAGAGCGTCAACGTTCCGATACCAAGATCCGGTGCGGCCTCGACGACCCTCCGGACGGACCGGGCACCTTCCCGATGGCCGGCCACACGTTCTCGACCCAGTCGACGAGCCCAGCGACCGTTGCCGTCCATGATCAGGGCAACGTGGATCGCATCGAATAAATTACTTTGCATTACAAAGTGCCTCCACAAAAAAATAGCTACTTGTTTCGTGTCGCCTGGATCAACGACTCCATGTGATCCAGGTAGCGCTCCAACGCGCGACGCCCCTTGGCCGTCGCCTTGTATTCGGTGCGGGGCGTACGCCCCTCAAACGTCTTGTTGCAGTTGATGTAGTGGGCCTCTTCCAGCTTGCGGGCATGGACACTGAGGTTGCCGTCGCTGGTCCCCAGCAGATCACGCAACTCGGTGAAGCTCATCTTCGGGTTGACCGACAATGCACTCATGATACCGAGCCGTACGCGCTCGTAGATCAAGCGGTCGAAGTCCCTGGCCGTGGGATCGGAAAGATAGCCGGCCAGCCCTCGGAGCTTGCGCTCCTTGGCCGGGGCGGTTTTCCCGCGCTTGCTCTGTGCCGGCTGTTCCTTAGCCCCCATAACGCCTCGCAATGATCAGTCCGAACACGATGTGTAGCCCACCGAAGCCGACACCCATCCACAACGGTGTCCAGCTGAACGGGGTGAAGAACGCGCAAGCGCCGAGCGTCATGAAGCACAGACCCAGGAGCGGGACGATACGGACCGACACGACGCCGGCGGTGACGACCGCCGTACCGTACAGCAACAGCCACGTGCCCGGGATCGACTCGATGGCGTCGACGCGTCGCAGCACCAGAGTGAGGACGGCGGCGGCCACGATCGGCGGTGTCAGGCAGAACAGGAATCGGCGGCCGGCGCCACGATAGACCTGCACGCCCGCCTTGCGGGACTTGTGAAGGAGCGTGATCGAACCGAGGCCCAGGGCGACCGCTGCCGCACTGAACCAGACCGCCTGCCAATGAGACTGACCCACAGGAAACAGCGTGATTCCCGTGGCCAACAGACCCACGACACCCATCCAGACGCCGCCCCAGCCCGGGACTGCCGTGAAGGCGGCGGTGGACTCCATCGTCTTACGGATGAAGCGGAGGTTGTCTTCCGCATGGGCCTGGAGTGAGGTCATCGCTCATAAAGATTGGGCCCGAACCCGCACTATGTCAAGTACTTTTCAATACAAAGTAGCCCAACCCATCAACCCCCTCAAACCCACGCTCCACCGTTGGTCATTCCCTCGGGAGGCGCTACAATTCAGTCCCGTTAATAAGGATGCGCGAGTGATTAGAGTCGGCCGGATGTTGGCTCACTACCGCCTCGAGGAAGACTGATGGCAAGACGCTGCTTACTGGGATTGTGGGTTCTCATCCTTCTCGCCTCCCCGGCCCACGCCGACCTCTACAAGAACGACACGTTTCGCATCTTCGCCGACTTCCGGGCCCGGCTGGAGGCCGATTGGGACTCGCAGGACGCGATGGGTGTCGAGCGGGATGACCGCACACGATTCCGTGTGCGGGTTCGGGTCGGATTCGTCCATCAGCCCGACGATCGTTGGGAGTTCGGTATGCGACTCCGCAGCGGTAACGAGTTAAGCCAGCAGTCGCCCCACGTGACGCTGCTGGACTTCGACGACAACGACACCGGTCCCACCGATTTCAACTTCGACCGCTGGTACGTGAAGTCGACCTTCAAGAACGGCGTCTGGGCGTCGGCCGGCCGCAACTCGCTTCCGTTCTGGAAGCAAAACGAGTTGGTCTGGGACGACGACGTGACCCCGGCCGGCGTGGGTGTCGGTCATCAACAGACGATCGGCAAGCGTGGCACGCTCGGATTTCAGGGGGGCTACTTCACGCTTCCCGAGGGGATGAACGAGTTCTTCGGGAGCCTGCTCAGCGCCCAGGGGGTCTACAGCCACGACGGGGAGCGGCTCGACGTCACCGTCGCTGCCGGTCTGCTGAATCTGGACGCCGATCCAATCGGCTCGGGAACGATCCTCCTGAACGGCAACGACATGCGTGACTACCGTCTTCAGGTCGTCAGCGCCCAACTCAAGTTGAAGGCCGGCGGTCGTCCCCTGCGAGTCGGTGGCGACCTGATCGAGAACAGCCAGGACTACCCCGGTGATCCCGACGCCGACCGGACGTCGGGCTGGGTCGGCTCACTCCACTGGGGCGCGACGAAGGAACGGGGCGACTGGCTGCTGGCCTGGTACGTCGCCCGGATCGAGCGATTGGCCGTCAACAGCTCGTTCTCTCAGGACGACTGGGTGCGTTGGGGCAACGGGCCGCAGACCCGTGCAAGTGACTTCCGCGGACACGAACTCCGCTTCGCCTACGGGTTGGGGGAGGGCAGCAACCTCGTCGCGCGGCTCTATCTGGTAGAGGCGCTGAGCAGCGTCGAGGACGGCAGTCGGCTGCGTGTCGACTACAACAAGCGGTTCTAGGGCCGTCAGCCGGCGAACCGACGAACGAAGTCGGCCTCGGTGAGGATGCCCACCAGTCGTGAGCCTTCCACCACCGGCAGACAGCCGAACTTGTTTTCCAGCATCACTCGAGCCGCACTGGCGATGTTGGTGTCAGGATCCACGGTCTCGACGTCGTTCACCATCACGTCGGCCACCGTGCCGACATGAAGCGCGTCAACCTGCAAGCTGACCGGAAGCGATTCTGCCGGCGCCAGGGCCATGCGGACGAAATCACGCTGGGAGACCAGACCGATGACCTCGCCGTCGTCGTCGACGACGGGCACATGCCGGATACCCTTGTCGTCCATCAGCTCGCCGAGCTCGAAGAGTGTTGCATCTCCCGTGAGCGAGAATGGCGTCGCGGTCATCAGATCGCGGACTGCCAAGTGTTTCATCGTTGAATTCCTCCAGGGAGAGGCTACCGCCGTCAGCGCCCCGTGTCGAGCCCCTCGAATAACGTCTCTAGTTGCTCGTCGAGGATGTCGATCTGACGTCGCCGTTTGGTCAGGTCGTCTTCCGCCTCGATCACCCGTCGCTCGGCCTCGGCCAGCCGGTCTTCCGCCAACAAGATCATGTTCTTGATCTGTTCCAGCTGGTCGCTGTTGGGGATGGTCGCCGGATCCGCTCCCTTGCGCACCGCCTCCTCCATCTCCTTCTCGAGCTGGGTCGCGTAGCTCTTCAGTTGCTCGATCTCAGTCTGCGTGTTGCGCACGTCGCTCTCGGCACTGTTCAGCCGGGAACGGAGCGGAGCCAGACGACGCTCTGCCAGTTCTACCCGACGCAGGGTCATCAGAATCCTCTGATCGGACTGCAGCGATTCGAGTGAGCGAGCGATGCGTTCCAGGTTGGCGTTCAGCTCGCCGGCGTTCTTCAGTTCGACGGTGTCCTCGGCATGGAGTGGGGTCAAACACAGGACGAGCATCAGCAGGGCAAGCGCGGATCGTTTCATGGGTGCCTCCTCACACGATCATACGGGATAGTCCCCTTCCTGGTTACGAGATCAGATTCCCCGGACTGGACCGTCCGGGAGTGACTCGGCTACGGTGTCCGCATGCCACCCATCGAGATCGACGACCGCCGGATGAAGCGTCTGCTGAATGAGGGGCTCATATGGCTGGCGGAATCCGGCGAAGCGCCGCCGCCGGGAGAACTCCTACAGCGCATCCCGGAAACCTGGCACGGCGTGGACGTGGCCGCGGCGCCGTTGAAGAAGACTGCCCCCGAGGAGATCTACCGTTCCGCATGTCAAAGCGTCGTGGCGGTCGGCAAGCTCTATCTCTGTTCGCGGTGTGGGAAGCGACACACCCACATCGCCAGCGGCTTCGCAATCGCGAAGTCCGGCCTGGTCGTCACGAACTTCCACGTCGCCGACGATCCGGAGAAACTGGCCCTGGGGATCATGACCCTGGACGGCTCGGTCCATCCTGTGCAGTCCATCGTACGCGCGGACCGGTCCAGCGATCTGGCCATCCTCCAGCTGCCGATCGACGATCTCGTCCCGCTTCCCCTTGGAGACGAGCCACCGGTCGGTGCGCCGATCTACGTGTTGAGTCACCCCGCGGGCAGGTTGTTCACGTTCACCGAGGGCATCGTGTCGCGCTACGTGTCCCACGGCCGGACCCGGCTCATGGCCGTCACCGCGGATTTTGCCCGTGGATCGAGCGGGGCTCCGGTCCTGGATGCACACGGCGCGGTGGTCGGCGTGGCACGGCAGACGAAGTCGGTTTACCACCACTCTGAAGACGACACGCCACCCCGATTGCAGATGGTCCTGAAACAATGCGTGCCGGCGGGCTCGCTGAGGAACTGTCTTCGGAGCACCTGAAGTGCATCGGCGGACGGCGAAGAAAACGCCTCCTGAGCGACGGTTTCGCGGACGTTGGCCGACCTCCCGTCCCTGGAGGCAATCGCGGCGAGGAATCGCTAAGATACCTCGCCGACCGACCGTCGGTCAGGACCCCAAGGACAAGGAGACGAACCGTGGCCAACAGCAAGACTCTTATCGAAATCGGCGACAACTACGGCGCACACAACTACCATCCGTTGCCGGTCGTTCTGGCCAAAGGCGAGGGTATCTGGGTCTGGGATGTCGAGGGCAACAAGTATCTCGACTTCCTCGCCAGCTACTCGGCCGTCAATCAGGGGCACTGTCATCCGCGGCTCGTCAAGGTCATGTCCGAGCAGGCCGGCCGACTGACACTCACCTCCCGCGCGTTTCACAACGACAAGCTCGGCCCCTTCCTTAAAGACCTCTGCGAACTCACGGGCTTCGAGATGGCGTTGCCGATGAACTCCGGCGCCGAGGCCGTGGAGACTGCGATCAAGGCGGTCCGTCGTTGGGGCTACCAGGTCAAGAAGATCCCCACCGACAAGGCCGAGATCATCGTCTGTTCCGACAACTTCCACGGCCGCACCACGACGATCGTCGGCTTCTCGACGGACGAGGACTACAAGGTCGGCTTCGGTCCCTTCACACCTGGATTCAAGGCGATCCCTTACGGCGATGCCGCCGCTCTCGAGAAGGCGATCACTCCGAACACCGCCGCCTTCCTGGTCGAGCCGATCCAGGGCGAGGCAGGCGTCGTCGTCCCGCCCGAGGGTTACCTGCGCAAGACCCGCGAACTCTGTGCAGCCAACAATGTGCTGTTCGTCGCCGACGAGATCCAGGTCGGCTTCGGCCGCACCGGCAAGATGTTCTGCTGCGATCACGAAGGGGTGAAGCCGGACATGCTGATCCTGGGCAAGGCGATGGGCGGGGGCATGTACCCGGTCTCGGCGATCGTCGCCGACCGGGAAATCATGAACGTCTTCGATCCCGGCTCCCACGGCTCGACCTTCGGTGGCAACCCGCTGGCGGCTGCGGTCGCGCGGGAGGCGATGCAGATCCTGAAGGACGAGAAGCTGGTCCAGCGGGCCGCAGAGCTTGGCGACTGGTTCATGGACGAACTCCGTGCCCTCAATAGCCCGCATGTTGCCGAGGTCCGTGGCAAGGGTCTGCTGATCGGTGTCCGGCTGAAGTCCGAGGCCGGCGGGGCCCGCAGCTTCTGCGAACGGCTCCAGGAAGAGGGCATGCTCTGCAAGGAGACCCACATCGACGTGATCCGCTTTGCACCGCCGCTGACGATCGAGAAGTCGGAGCTACAGTGGGCGCTGGAGCGGATCCGGAAGGTCCTAACCTGATCCCGGAACGATCGTGGGCACCCGGTCTCTCGGGACCGTCGTGCTATCAGCGTCGGCAAGCAGATAAGCCAGCACATCGTCCGCCGTGTAGGACTTTCGACTGCCAAGGAACGCGCCGAGTGTTTTCGCCTGGTCGCCGGCCGTGATCAACGGAGCTTCGGTCGTGCCATCCGAACGCAGCTGGCCGTGACCGGTGTTGGCAAGCAGCGCGTTGCACACGCAGCGTCGTCCGATTGTGTCGCACTCCAGGCCGCCCTTGGCGACATACTGCTCGACCGGTTCACCGGGGCAGCGATAACCGACGCCCCCGTCACGCTTGCGATAGGCGGTCCGGAGGTAACCGAGGTCACAGACCCGTTTGCGCTCCGTCGCCTCGACCGGCGTGTCGCCGCAGACGGCGACCTTGAACGGATAGCCCGTCGGCGAGGCCAACGCATCCGTCACCACATCGAGCGAGCCCGCGCGGGCGGCGTCGATCACCTCGTGACGCAGTTCCGGCGCAAACCCCGACTCGTCGCAGAAGGCGAACAGCGTGCCGACCTGGATTCCCGTGGCTCCCGCATCGAGCGCTGCGGTGAGGGCCTCGGGAGATCCGGTCCCACCTGCCAGCCAGAATGGCAGTCCAAGCCGACGCAGGGCCGCGAGATCCACCGCGTCGCGCTTGCCGTAGATCGGCTCGCCCCGTTCGTTACGGCGGGCCTCTCCTCTCGGCGGCGCGTTGTGTCCGCCCGCGGTCGGTCCCTCGACGACGAATCCGTCGATGCGGCCGGTCGCCTTGCGAGCCAGCAGGGTCGCGAGGGAGTTCGAGGAGACGATGGCGAGAAAGCGCGGGCGCGTGAGTGGCTGCGAAACGGCCACACCGTGACGACGAGGGTCGAAACGGATCTCGTTGACGGCGGAGGCGTCCGCTCCCGCGACATCAAGACGCAAAGTCGCCGGCTCGTGCTTGGCGAGCCGGTCGAGGGCACCGGGAATCTCGCGCGGGATGCCTGCGCCCATGATCACGTAGTCGACACCGGCAAGCATCGCCCCGTAGAGCACGGCAAGCGTCGGCAACTGAACCTTGGTCAGCAGGTTGATGCCGACGACACCGTCATGACCTTCGCGGGCGAGGGTCACCTCGGCGAAGGCTGCGGCCAGGATCATCTGCTCTCGTTCGATCCGGGTGCGCTGACGGAGCATCGGCACCGCGCGATAGGGCGTCCCCGCGGGGCGGCCGTCAGGTCGGAAGTAGCGCGTCAGCAAGCGCTCGGCGACGCTGGGAATCGGGAAGGTCTTGAGAGCGCGACGCAGATGCCCCCCGGGGTCACCGTCTTCGAGTCGCCGGGTCATCAAAACATCCGACGCGGTCCCCGAGACGACACCCAGTTGGCCCGCACGGGAAACCGCGTGGGCAAGCTCCCAGCCGGAGATGCCGACACCCATTCCGCCCTGGATGACCAGCGGCGATGATCTCGCTGATTCCATGGTTGCAGGATAGCGACCCGGGACAAAAAGGTCGATGGCTCTTACTCGCCTCGCGTCTGGCATAATTGCTGGATGAGTGATGAAAAAGACGGCGCAGCCGTTCGATTTCCACCGCCGTTCGCCTATCTTTCCGGAATCGCGATCGGTGCGCTCCTGCAGTCCTTTGTCACGCCGCTATCGATGGCGATCGGCCGGGAGCTTCGTATCGCCGGCGCGGGGATCGTCGCAGCGCTGGGGGTCGGAATCATGGCGGCCGCCGCCGGGCCGTTCAAGAAGACCGAACAGGACCCCAAGCCCTGGAAGCCAACCCCGGCGATCATCTCGACGGGGATCTACGGCTACTCGCGGAATCCGATGTACGTCAGCATGGCGCTGCTGCAGGCCTGCGTCGGGATCGCCTTACTGAACGGCTGGATCCTCGTCCTGATCCCACCGGTTCTGTGGCTCGTCTACTACACGGCGATCCGGCACGAGGAGGTCTACCTCGAGCGGAAGTTCGGCGAGACCTACCTGAGCTACAAGCGCAGCGTGCGGCGCTGGCTCTAGATCAAACCACGATCGGCCGCAGATATCGCAACTGCGAAGGTGATGGGAAGCGCCACGACGGTCAGGTTCCATGGGTCTGCCGCGACACCGATGGATGAAGCGATGAGGAACGGGAGCCACGCGAGGAGCATGCCGAGCACCATCAAGCCGACATACTTCTTGCCGGCTCCCGTGAGAGCGGACCGGAAAAGATGAGACGCAATGATCCCGAGGGCGACGACCGAAAACAGGTTCGATACGACGGCATGGACCAGCAGGACGAGGTCCGCGCTTCCTCCTATAAGGGCGCCTACAGCCAACAGCGTTGCCAGGACGAGTGGGGCGTAGAGCAACCCGATAACGAACCGCTTACGCGCCAGGGTCGACTCGCGGGGGAACCACAACGCGAACTGCAGTAAAAGCGTCGCGCCCAAGATGCTGCTCACCAGAATGTAGAACAGGATCAGCGCGGTGCGTAGCGAACCGCCGTCCAACTCCAGGGGTCCGCCCCAGTGGAGCCCCGAACAAAGGCAGAAGCCGGCAAACAGCAGGCCGGCGGTCCCGGGGATCTTCGAGAACACCCACCACCCACAGACGAGAAACGCCAGTCCCAGAGTCGCGAGCAGCGACTGCATCAGAAGCGCCCCGGAACTGACGCCCTCCTGCGTGAAGACCAGCAGCCAGGCGACCACTCTCCAGACGATCACGCCGGCGCTCGCAATCAGGACCGTGCTTCGCATGTTCTGCCCCCTCACCCTCTGCCTACGTCGTGCAGCGTTCTGAGGTTGCAACACGGGCCTATTTGCCCACATAGGGGGAATCTCTTACGGACCCGAGAAACCCAACGGCGTACGATCGTTCCCATGATAGACGATCCTGCGCGCAACCCGGGGCTGCTGAAACTCGACCTCTATTGCAAGGGCATGCAGATCGACGAGTCGTGTTTCATCGCAGACGACGGCGGGCGTCCGATCCTTCGTACCCGCGCCGGCCTGGGGTCGGGCCTGGAGCTGATCCTCCCCGATGGTCTCTGGACCAACGTTCCCGTCACCGAGTCCTTCACCGAGAAATCTCCGTACACACTGAAGAAGAACCGCGGCCAGTACGAGATCCATCGGGATGGCGCGTTCGTCGCCGGCGTCGAGCTCTCGCCGCAACCCGAGTGGTACGAGTGGAAGACCACCAATGGCCGCCTGATGCGTCGCATCGGTACGCTGCAGGGAACCTACCTGGGGGTCTATCCGGCGCGTGTCTGTGAGTACTGGCTCTCGTACCCCGGTCACCTCGATACGGACAACTGCAAGTTCTGTTCGGTCGGGTTGAATCTCGGCAAGGACGACGGCGACGAGAAGCAGGTGGAGGAGGTCGTCGAGGTGGCCATCGCGGCCTGGCGCGAGAGTGGCGTGACCTACGTGGACTTCAACACCGGTCACTACGATGGCCATACGTTCCTCGACATCCTCGAGCCGTACATCCGTCGGGTCAAGGAAGAGACCGGCGTCCTGATCGGTGTGCAGACGCCTCCGCATCCCGATCTGTCGCGATACGATCGACTGAAGGAGCTGGGTGTCAATCGGGTCTCGTTCTGCTTCGAGATCTTCGATCAACAACGCTTCGAGGAGATCTGCCCCGGTAAGCACCGCGAGTACGGCCTGGATACCTACCTGAAGGCCGTGGATTACTGCGCGCAGCTGGGCATGGGACAGTCGTTGCTGGATCAGCCGTGGGTCTCGAACGGAGAGATCATCGCCGGCCTCGAGAGCCCCGAGAGTTCGATCAAGGCCATCGACTGGATCACGGACCACGGCGCGATTCCAACGGTCTGTGTCTTTCGACCGCTGCTTGGGACCGATCTGGCCGAGACGGCGCCTCCATCGACCGAGGATATGGTCCCGGTGTTCCGACGCCTCTACGAAGCCTGCATGGAGAACGATCTCCCGATCGGACTGGCACCCAACATCAACGTCAGCCTCGTGATGCTTCCCGAGGAAGGACGGTACCTGTTGGATAACCCCGACCAGTATCGAGGCAAGGAGTTCAAACTTGCCGTCAAGAAGAAGCTGTTCCGGGCCAAGTTCATGACGGAACAGAACCTGTTGCTCCGGAAACGGAAGGCGTCGCAGGCCGCAAGTACTCCCTCCTAGAGACTGAGGGCCATCCGCACCAGATGCGGCAGGGATGCGGCTTCCATCTTCTTCATCACGCGTGAGCGGTGGATCTCGACCGTTCGTTCGCTGACATCCAGGTCGAATGCGATCACCTTGTTGGCACTGCCCTCGACGACGAGCGCCATCACCTCGCGCTCGCGGTTGGTCAGCGTGGCGTAGCGTTCCACGATCTTTTCCCGTTCGCCAAGCGACTGTCTGGAGTCGCGATCCTGCCCCACAACTCGCTGGATGGTCTCCAACAGCTCATCGTCGTTGAACGGCTTCTGAAGAAAATCGATGGCACCGGCGCGCATCGCGTGGACGGCGGAGTCCACGGTGCCGTGCCCGGTAATGAAGATCACGGGAAGCAACGACTGTTTCTGATGGAGCGCATCCTGAAGCTCGAGGCCGCTCATGCCGGGCATCCGCAGGTCGACCACGACACAACCGGGGTTGCTGTCGTCGAACTGATCGAGAAACGACTTGCCGTCGGGAAACGTGCGGGCGTTCAACCCGACCGTCTTCAACAGAAGCTGCAGGCTGTCGCAGACCGCCTCGTCATCGTCAACGATCCAGACTATTGGCTCTTCCGTCATCGGCCTCCCCGGTTCATAGAATCGGTAGTTCCACGAAGAATGTGACGCCCCGATCGGCGTTGCGGGTGAACCCTAGCGTCCCGCCCTGGGACTCCACGATCGAGTGCGAAATTGCCAGCCCCATCCCCGTGCCGTTACGTTTGCTGCTGAAGAACGGCTCGAACAGACGACTCTCCGTCACCGGATCGATTCCTGCGCCGTTATCGATGACATGCAACGCGATCGTCGATCCGTCCACACTTAAACTCCGGATCACGATCTTTTCCGGCCCCACGAGCGTGCAGGCTTCCACGGCGTTGTTGACCAGATTCAGGATAACCTGCTGCAACTGAACGCGATCGAAGAGGACTTCCGGAAGATCCTCGCACAGGTCGGTCTCGACCGTCACCCTGCGGCCGTGGGCCGACAGTTCCGCGAAGGACAAGACCTCCTGGATCACCTCGTTGAGCGATGTCGGCCCCGGCTCCGACGGGTGCCGGGAGACGAAATCGCGCATCCGACCCACGATCTCGCCGGCTCGCTGAGATTGCAGACGCACCTTCTCGACGGTGCTGCGTAAGTCCTCGGACCCCAGCTGCTCCACCTCGAGCATGTGAAGGAGCGCCCGGGTGTAGTTGGCGATGGCACTCAGCGGCTGATTCACCTCGTGGGCGATCCCGCTGGCCATCTCTCCCGCCAGGCTGATTCGGTCCATGCGCTCCAGACGTTCGCGATGCATCTTCGCTTCGGCGGTCGTGGCCCGGACGATCTGATCGCTCTCGGCGAGCTGCTCCTCGGCCCGTCGCTGGTCCGTCATGTCATGCAACAGGGCGACGAAACCGACGTTGCCCTCGAACCGATATTCTCCGACCGAGAGATGGATCGGGAATGTCGTCCCATCCTTCTTCATGGCCACCACGTCTCGACCGATTCCGATGATCTTGCCCTTACCGGAACTGAGGTACCGCTTCAGGTAGTCGTCGTGGTGGTCGGCGTCCGGAGACGGCATCAGACAGCGGACGTTGCGGCCGTCCAGTTCGCCCTCGTCGTAACCGAACATATTCAGGCACGCAGGATTGATGGACTGGATTCGTCCATTGGAGTCGATCGTCACCACGCCCCGGAGAGCGGCGTGGAAGACGGCCGCCCAGCGGGCCGCATCCTCTTGCTCCGATCTGGATCGATCTTCGGGCACCGGACTCTCCACGGTCTTCAGCGTCGAAGTATAGGTCGATCGTAAGGGAAATCCGAATTCCCGATTGCCTGTCGGGTGCGCTACGCTGTCCGCTGAGCCGTCCAAATCCCGAGGCATCCACAATGCGATTCGCCACGATAGTCCCCTTCCTACTCCTCTGCTGTGTGGCTTCGTTCCTACCGGCCTATGCCCAGGACGTCGATTGTGGCGATTGCCATGATGCGATCCCGTCTCCGATCCATGGTGACGTGCCCTGCGCCGCCTGCCACGAGGGGATCGAAGATTACCCACACCCGGAGGGAACCCTCGCCGGATTGCAGGGTGACGAGGGCTGCGCCAACTGTCACGAGATGCCGGCCTATCTCGAGGGCTCGGTCCATGAGGGCCTGAGTTGTGACACCTGTCACGAGTCGGCGCACGAAATGACAGCGGCCAGCGGTGCGGTCTGTGCCGACTGCCACGACGCGGAACAGGGTCTCGTGGCAGAGAGTATCCACGGCGAGTTGGTCCAGTGCCAGGAGTGCCACGGCGACCCGCATACCATTATTCCGTTGGACGAGAGTGACTCGCCGGTCTCGAAGCTCCGACAACTCCAGTCCTGTGGCAGTTGCCATTTCGGACCGGTCCTCGACGAATACATGGGGAGTGTCCATGCACGGGCACTGCTGGTGAAAGGACTGGTCAGTGCACCGTCCTGTAGCGACTGCCACGGTGCCCATGACATCTGGCCCCGTTCGGATGAT